>Ga0255095_1000661_pt1 | contig 16720 bp, 8 predicted proteins | sample Colum_Law_RepC_8_2_FD_188435 | JGI IMG/M metagenome (GOLD analysis project Ga0255095, IMG submission 188435) | Freshwater microbial communities from Columbia River, Oregon, United States - Colum_Law_RepC_8d | ecosystem: Environmental > Aquatic > Freshwater > River | place: USA: Oregon | collected...
GGACAAGATGGTGTAGACTTTGCCAATCAGCCGTCCGCCGTACTTGTGGCCGCCCCATGCTGCGATAGTCATGAAACCGATTCCCGCCATGACGCCTTTGGATTTTCGTCTTGCCTGGTCCGTTGCCCTGAATTGCGCGCAGAGAGGGCGCCATCCGGTTGCTATAAACAGCCAATCGGCCTGTTGCGACGCTCCGAGACGCTCGTGTATCGTCCACGTCTCGATGGTTTCATTCCGGAGGGTTTCACAAGGCAGCAAGTGTTGCCAAAAGTGTATCCAAGCCCGCCGAAATCTCGGGGTGACCCTCAAAACCCCAGCAAAAATGCAATGCCGCGGTGGTGAAATGGCAGACACAGGGGACTTAAAATCCCCAGGCCGAAAGGCCGTGCGGGTTCGAGTCCCGCCCGCGGCACCATGTTGCTAACGATTTCGAGGAGGGTTTTAAGGCGGGTACAGGTTGGAAAGGGCGGATGACTGCCGCCTCAGAAAAACTGCGAACGGCACTCCTTCAAACCTCGGGTCTGGCGGACAATGCATGGATTCCCCAGGAAACACATCCTTGGAGAGGGGTGATGATTTTCTGCCTGCCATCAGTGGAACCGCGAAATCACCAAATCTATTCTGAATCGGGAGTCTCCGGAATCGCCTTTGCTGCCGACTGAATTCCATCGCAAAAAGCAGTTCGCCACATTTATGTTGCGAGATTTTTCCCGCGCTGTCCCCATCCGCAAGTTACATCAGTATGAAAAAACCCATCCAAAATAAGCTTTTGGCTCTGTCGCTGGCCCTCTTCGGGTTCAGTGCTTCAGCTGCCAACGATATCGAGCCGGGTAAGGAGACTTACTCGGTGGTGTTCGCCCCGAAACCCATTGTTCTCGACGGTAATCTTGGCGAGTGGGCCGGTGTGCCGGTTCTGGCCGATCCGAAGTTCTCGGTACCCAAGGGTTCCGGTGCCGCTGGCACGGGCAAGTACGTGCTGTTTGAAGAGTACGGTGGCGGCACTTGGTCGGGTCCGGATGACCAGACCTCGGCCGTGCAAATCGTCTATGATGCCGACAACGTCTATTTCGGCTTCGTCGTGACCGACGACTACCACGAAAACGCCGCCAAGAGCGCGTGGAACGGTGACTCCATCCAGTTGATGATCGCCAGTGCCGACCGCACCAAGCAGGTGGCTCTCTACAATTACGCCCTGGGCGGCGTGGAGGGCGATTTGGCTGATGTGATCGTGAACCACGAAGCCGGCCCCGGCGGGACTGAGGCGGTCGTGACCCGCAATGGCGCCAGCAAGCGCACCACCTATGAGATCAAGCTTCCGAAGGCCTCTTTGGACATCGCGAAGCTTGAGGGTGGCGTGAAGTTCGGTCTGGGCATGGCCATCAACGACGGTGACAGCGGCGCTGGCCAGAATGGCCAGAAGGGCTGGGGCGGTCTGGGCGCCCACGCCATCGTGTTCGGCAAATCTCCGAGCGAGACAGCCGAGATGACGTTGATGAAGAAGAACGACATCGAGCCGGGCAAGGAGTTCTACACCGTCAACCGCGCTCAGGGCGCCATCACCCTCGATGGCAAGCTCGACGAGTGGAAGGGTGTGCCGGTTTTGGCTGACCCGAAGTTCTCGGTGCCCAAGGGTTCCGGACCGAACGGCAAGTATGTGCTGTTCGAGGAGTACGGTGGCGGCACCTGGTCCGGCCCGGATGACCAGACCTCGGCCGTGCAGGTCATTTTCGACACCGACAACGTCTATTTCGGTTTCGTCGTGACTGACGACTACCACGAAAACGCCGCCAAGAGCGCGTGGAACGGTGACTCCATCCAGTTGATGATCGCCAGTGCCGACCGCACCAAGCAGGTGGCTCTCTACAACTACGCCCTGGGCGGCGTGGAAGGCGACATCGCAGACGTCATCGTGAACCACGAAGCCGGTCCCGGTGGTACCGAAGCGGTCGTGACCCGCAACAGTGCCACCAAGCGCACCACCTATGAGATCAAGCTCCCGAAGGCTTCCCTCGCGATCGAGACCTTGCAGGGCGGCGTGCAGTTCGGTCTGGGCATGGCCATCAATGACGGTGACAGCGGTGCTGGCCAGAATGGTCAGAAGGGCTGGGGCGGTCTGGGTGCCCACGCCATTGTCTTCGGCAAGACTCCTGCCGAGACGGCTTTGTTCACCTTGAGCTCCGTCGTTCCGAACGACATCGAGCCGGGCAAGGAATACTACACCGCCAGCGCGGTGACCGCTCCGATCGTCATCGACGGCAAGCTCAATGAGTGGGGCGGCGTGCCGGTCCTCTCCGATCCGAAGTTCTCGGTACCCAAGGGTTCCGGTGCGGCCGGCACGGGTAAGTACGTGCTGTTCGAAGAATACGGTGGCGGCACTTGGTCCGGTCCGGATGACCAGACCTCGGCCGTTCAGGTGGCCTATGATATCGACAACGTCTACTTCGGCTTTGTCGTGACGGACGACTACCACGAGAACGCCGCCAAGAGCGCGTGGAACGGTGACTCCATCCAGTTGATGATCGCCAGTGCCGATCGTCAGCAGCAGGTGGCCTTGTATAACTATGCCCTGGGTGGCGTGGACGGTGATCTGGCCGATGTGATCGTGAACCATGAGGCCGGCCCCGGTGGTACCGAGGCGGTCGTGACCCGCGACACTGCAGCCAAGAAGACCTACTACGAAATCAAGCTCCCGGCCGCGGCGATCGGCAAGACCGCCTTGACCCTGGGAACACAGTTCGGTCTGGGCATGGCCATCAACGACGGTGACAACGGCGCTGGCCAGAACGGTCAGAAGGGCTGGGGCGGTTTGGGTGCCCACGCCATCGTGTTCGGCAAGTCCCCGAAGGAAACCGCGCTGGTGTCCCTCGGAACGGCTTCTTCGGGCGCCGACCGTCTGTTCCTCTCGGCCATCAATCCGAGCATCGTGACCTTCTCGTTCCGTGCGAATGACAAGGGTGGTTCGATTGTTGCCGCCAATGGCATCAAGTTGACCATCGATGGTCAGGTCGTGACGACCACCGTGGCGCCCAAGAATGCCGACGCGACCGACGTGACCTACACCCGGACCACTCCGTTCGCCGCGGGTGAACACACCTACAAGATCGAAGTCAAGGACACCCAGGGTAACACGGTGACCGACTCCGGTACGTTCACGGCCGCGAATGTGGCTGTTCTGACGGCCGCCCATCAGGCGACCTCGGTCGACAAGACCAAGGCGGGCTTCATCTGGCGTATCGTGCAAAACGAGGCCATGGTCTCCAAGTCCTTGGATGACGTGGAGTTGGCCCTGCTCGGCACCTTGAAGGATGAAGCCGGCGCGGTCATCGATAACCTCGCCAATGAGAACGAGCCGGGCAATGCCTTGGCCGCGGGCGTCAAGGACGGCAAGACCGTCAAATTCGAGATCGGCACTACGATCAACATCAACGCGGTTGCCGGCGGCAACGCGGGCAGCTTCCCTGAAGACCAGGGAATGCCCGGCGTTCCGGGAATCAGCGGTCTGGATTACGGCATCGCTGCTGAAATCACGACCTTCGTCGAGCTTCCGGCCGGTGTGGTGACGCTGGCCATCGCCTGCGATGACCGCTTCCGCGCTCAGGGCGGCCCGATCGGCAAGCCTACAGATGGCATTCTCCTCGCTGAGGGTGGCCTCGAGTTGAATGGCAACACCGCCACGGGTCTGACCCGGTTCTTCGTGCAAGATGCCGGCATCTACCCGGTGCGCATCCTGTTCCAGGACAACGGTGGAGCTGCCCACATCGAGTTGGCCAGCGTGAAGGCCAACGGCGACAAGGTGCTGGTGAACGACCTCGACAACGGTGGCTTCAAGGCCTACCGCGTGGGTGTCGCTCCGGCCAAGTCCACCCGCGTCGCAGCGGGCAAGGTTCCGGCTGGCCTGACCGGCACGGCGCTGACCGGCGTGACGCTGTCTGAGTCTACCAAGACCGTGACGGCTGATTTGCCGACCACCGGCACGTCTGGCTTCCTCACCATCACCCCCTCGGTGACGATCATCTCGATCAAGAACGAGGGCGGCAAGTTGGTCATCAAGTACCAGTAAGCCAATGGGCCACGGACTTCGTGGCTTGAATCCAGGAGGGGTTGGTCTTCGGACCAGCCCCTCTTTTTTATGGGCGCGCCTGGTTGGGCGGGCTTCCCGATTTTCTTACCGTTCCGGCGGTGGTCATTTCCGGCGTTCCAAGGCAGATTGCTCTTCATTCCACAGCATGCGACGCTTCCTTCCAGCAACGTTCACGGTCAGCGGCCAGAGCGCCGTCGATACTGTCCTTTTGCCGGTGTGGGCATTGCTTGTCGGCTTGCTTTTCTATGGGGCTGATGGATTCGCTGCCGACCTGCCGCCCAAGACCGGGGCGATCGCTTCCTCGGTTCGCAAGCTTTCCCCGACCTCGGATGGCCCTGTGGGGTTCCGTTCCATGGTTCCTTCGGAGATTGGGCTCGTCTTCACCAACGCGATGACGGGCGACCTGTACCTGACCAATGCCGTGGCCCACAACGGGGCCGGCGTGGCCATCGGCGATGTGGATGGCGACGGTTGGGTCGATGTGTATTTGTGCAATTTGGAGGGGCCGAATCGGTTGTTCCGCAATCGGGGTCAGTGGCGTTTTGAAGCCATGGAATTGCCTGAGATCGCTTGTGCCGACCAGCGCTCCACCGCGGCCGCACTGGTGGATGTCGATGGCGACCGGGATCTCGATTTGTTGGTCAATGGCATCGGCGTGGGAACCCGGCTTTTCCTCAATGACGGGCGTGGAGCCTTTTCCGAAAAGAAGGACTCGGGCCTGTCCCCGACGGCCTCGGCGACCTCGATGGCGCTGGCCGATATCGATGGCGATGGCGATTTGGATTTGTACTGCACGCACTTCATCGACGTGATGCGGTTGGCCGACCCCACCACCCGGTTCGCCCTGACCCGCAAGGGCGATGGTTGGGAGGTTTCCAAGATCAACGGCGAATCGACCCGCTCCGCCAAATGGAAGGGCCGCTTCGAGGCGCTGCCCGACGGCAAGGTGCGCGAGTTGCCCGAGGTACACGGGTTGTACCTCAATGAGGGGCAAGGCCGATTCCGGGCCATCGAGAACGAGCCCGGCACGTTTTCGGATGCGCAGGGAAAGCCGATAGCGCCCTATCGGGATTGGGGTCTGGCGGTGATGTTCCGCGATATCAATGGCGATGGAGCCCCGGATTTGTATATCTGCAATGATAACACGTCCCCTGATCGTATCTGGATCAATCAGGGTCGGGGTCAGTTCCGGGAGTTGGACACGGTGAAATTGCGCCACACCAGCCGCTCGGCCATGGGTGTCGATTTTGCCGACATCAATCGGGACGGTTACGACGACTTCTTCGTGGTCGACATGCTGGCCCGGGAACACCGGTTCAGGATGACCCAGTTGGTTCGGGATCGCCCCACCTTGGCCGAGCTGGAACTGTCCGAGGGACGTCCCCAGTTCAACCGAAACACCCTCTTCCTGGGCCGGCCCGGTGGCTACTACACCGAGGTGGCTTGGATGTCGGGTTTGGCCGCTTCCGACTGGACCTGGTCCACCTTGTTCCTCGATGTGGACCTCGACGGTGACGAAGACCTGTTGCTCACCAACGGCTTCGAATTTGACGTGATGGATCAGGATAGTCATTCGGAGATCAAGGACTCCGGTCGCCGCATGACCGAGAATCAGCTCAAGCGTTCCATGCAAATTCACCCCCGCTGGCGCACGCGCAATGCGGCCTTCCGCAACCGGGGCAATGGTCAATTCGAGCCGGCCGGTGCCGACTGGAAGTTTGATCTCGAGGGGATTTCCTACGGCATGGCCGCCGGGGATTTGGACAACGACGGCGACATTGACCTGGTGCTCAACAACCTCAACGCGCCGGCCACGATTTATCAAAACACGGGCTCTGGATCGCGAGTGGCGGTCCGGTTGCAGGGACAGGCTCCCAACACGCACGGCATTGGCGCGCGGATTTCGTTGATCTCGCCGCGAATGACCCAAGCTCAGGAAATGATCGCCGGCGGTCGGTATTTGTCGGCGGATGAACCGTTGAGAGTTTTTGCGTTCGACTCACAGGCCGATGCCGGCGCGCGCCTCAAGGTGCGTTGGCGCAGCGGTCGGGAAACCGTGATCGAAGCCGTCGAGGGCAATCGCGTCTACGAAGTGGCGGAACCTGCCGAGGGCGCTCCTGTTCCGGTGCCGATTCCGGCGGTTCCGACGCCCTGGTTCGAGGACCAAACAACGGCCTTGAACCATGTGCATACGGACGAAGACTTCGACGACTGGGCCCGGCAGCCGACCTTGCCGCGACGTCTGAGCCGTCTGGGCCCGGGCGTAGGATGGTATGACCTCGACGGCGATGGATGGGAGGAACTGCTGGTCGCCGGCGGGCGAGGCGGGGCGTTGGGGGTTTTCCGCAATCAGCAGGGACAGGCTTGGAGCGCCGTCACCAATCGGCCGGTGGCCAGCGCCGATCAAGGGGCTGTCTTGGGATGGCCTGATGGTCTGGGAGGGCGTCGTGTGTTGGTTTCGGTATCCAACGGGGAACGGCCTGCCGGATCGGTTTCCCAAGTGGAGGTGCATTCACTCGCGGGATCGCAGCCGGAGATTCTTGCGGCCGGAACGCACACCATCGGAGCCTTGGTCAGTGCGGATGTGGATGGCGACGGAGATCTCGATGTCTGGGTGGGTGGCCGCAGCCGAGCTTCCCGCTATCCCGAGCCTGTCCCATCGCAGTGGTGGCTGAACGACAAAGGTCGACTGGTGGTGGATGCACGCCGCAGTGCGGCATTCGAGTCGTTGGGCATGGCCACCGGAGCCTGCGCGGTCGACTTGGACCGCGATGGTGATGCCGATCTAGTGGTGGCCACCGAATGGGGTCCGATTCGGATCTTCATCAATGACGGAGCAGTTTTTCGCGATGCCACCGAGGCATGGGGGTTATCGAACAAGCCGGGCTTGTGGACTGGCGTGACCACCGGCGATTTCAATGGCGACGGACTTCCGGACCTGGCGTGCGGGAATTGGGGGCGCAATTCGCAGTATGAATTGTACCGACCTGCGGAGCTGCGCCTGTTCCACGGCGACTGGGCCGGAGATGGGGTGATCCAAATCCTCGAGGCCTGGCGATCGGGTTCCGAGTGGTGGCCGGTCCATGATCGGGCTTGGCTGTCGCAGGGCATTCCCAAGATGGCTTCGGAGTTCAAATCCCATGCTGAATTTTCCCAAGCCACGATCCCGGAAATCCTGAAGCGGCAAGGGGTGGTCACGGCGCCGTGGGTCAGCGCCTCGGAGTTGTCGTCGATGGTGTTCCTCAATCGGGGTTCCCGATTTGAGGCCGTGCCCTTGCCGCCCGAGGCGCAGTGGGCGCCAGTATTTTCGGTGAATGCTGGAGACCTGGACGGGGATGGTTTTCAGGACTTACTGTGTTCCCAGAATTTCTTCGGAACCGCCTCGGATCTGACCCGCGAAGACGGTGGCTACGGTCTCGTGCTGCGAGGCCGCGGGGACGGCACGTTTTCTCCGTGGGATCCGGAAGCATCCGGTATTCGGGTTTTTGGTGAACAGCGCGGGGCGGCTTTGGGCGACTTCGACCATGACGGGCGACTCGATATCGTCATCAGCCAAAACCACGGATCAACCCGACTGTTCCGGAACCGGGCAGCGGTGCCCGGACTGCGTGTGGTGCTGAAAGGAAGCCCCGGAAATCCGGACGGTGTGGGCGCGGAACTGCGGCTTGAAGACGCGTCCGGCAGCCTGGGCCCACTCCAGACGGTCGGAGCGGGCAGTGGGTACTGGTCGCAAGATGCGTCGGTCCGCATCCTGACCAGCACCCACAAAGCGGTTGCCCTGCGGGTCCGATGGCCGAATCGTCCTGAGCAACGCGTTGCCTTGACCCCGTCCCAGAACACGGTGGAAGTCTCTCAGCCTCCTGCGCCATGAAGTATTTTGTGAAATCCCCGATCTTCGTCTGCCTGACGGCGTTGCTGTGGATCGGTTCCGGCTGCGGCCAGGAATCGTCCAAGGGTTCTGCGCCCGCCACCGTGTCCGTGCCGGTGCCGTTGACCAACATGGTCCGCATCCCTGCAGGAACCTTTCAGCGCATCCGGTTTCCGGTGACCTTGACCCGGGATTTTTGGATCGGGAAATACGAAGTCACGCAGGGGGAATTTCAGACGGTGATGGGGCTCAACCCAAGCCATTTCACGGGCTTGAGCAATCATCCCGTCGAGAAGGTGTCGTTCGTGGCCGCGAGCAATTACTGCGTGAAGGTGACCACACAGGAACGCGGGCACGGGCACTTGCCCGAGGGTTTCGAGTATCGGCTTCCCACGGAGGCGGAGTGGGAGTTCGCTTGTCGCGCTGGCTCCACCAACCGGTTTTATTTTGGCCCGACGCCCGAAGGCGGCGATGCGCACGCTTGGACGGCTGAAAACTGCGAGGCGACCACGCATCCGGTCGGAGCCAAGAAACCCAATGCCTGGGGCTTGCACGACATGCACGGCAATGTGTGGGAATGGTGTTCCGACTGGTTCGAGCCTTATCCCGCCAAGGCGCTGACCGATCCCACCGGTCCGGCCACGAATGGCACCAATAAGTACAAGGTCTTCAAGGGCGGGGGGTGGAATCAGGACATTCAGTATGCCGGAGCTTCCAGTCGCTTCATGATGTCGCCCTCTAACGGCATCCACTTCGTGGGATTCCGAATGGTGTTGGCGCCGCGCTGACCGTTCGCGCGTCTCACTTCGCTCTCCACACCGCCGGGGCGCTTTCGATGCCCGTACTGGAAACGGTGATGACGCGGACTTCCTTGGGCGGGGTGCCGCGGTAGGTGCGGGGCACCGAGATGCGACGGGTGGATCCCGGGTGGAGTTCGGTCTTCCAAGCCCACTCGCCTTGGGTTTGGACCACTATGGCTGAAAGGCGTCCCTTGCCGGCATTCACGTCGAGGGTCAGCGGTCCACGCCCCCCGTAACCCACCTCGATGGTTGGGGTCTCGGGTGGTTGAGAACCCAGCCAAGGCGAGGCGGGCACCAAGGCGCGATGTGCGAACGGACCCTGGATGAGCCGGGTGCCGAGGCCGTCGCGGTTTTCCTGAAGGGCTGAGGCGTTCCAGTGGATCACGCCCGAGGAATGCGTTTCGGGTCCAACCTGATCGGCCTGCCAGACGATGTCGGCGGCGGTGCGGTTCTTGCCGATGTCGGCCGAGTTGATGCCCGGCCAGAGGTGGCGCTGCCTCACGTTTTCCGAGCCCCACCAGGCCAGAAGTTTGGTGAAGCGTTGTTCGGCTTGCCGTTCGGTCCAGTAGAGTTGCGGAGAGAAATAGTCGGCCATGCCTTCGCGGATCCATTTGCGGGCATCGGCGTAGAGGACTTCATGCTGATCCATGCCCTTGATGCCTTCGGGGAATCCGGGTTTCCAGATTCCGAATGGGCTGATGCCGAATTTCACCCAGGATTTTTCGCGGTGCACGGCGGTGTTCATGGCACGTACCAAGGTGTTGACGTTTTCTCGACGCCAATCGGGCTTACTGAGTTTGCCGCCGGAGCGATGGTAGCCATTCCAACTGCGGTCGTCCGGGAAAGGGATCGGTGTGCCGAGACTCGATTTTTCGGGGTAGGGATAGAAGTAGTCGTCGATGTGGATGCCATCGATGTCGTACCGGCGGACGACGTCGGTGACGACCTTCACGGTTTGGTTGCGGGCCTCGGCGAGTCCTGGGTCAAGCCAGAGGAATTTGCCGTAGTGGACCACGAGATCGGGCTGGGACCGACTGATGTGCTGGGCGGAGACCGGTGAAATGGCCTGGCTGTAGCGCGCGCGGAACGGGTTGAGCCAGGCATGCAGTTCCAAGCCGCGGGCATGGGCCTCGGTGACCGCGTAGGCGAGGGGGTCCCAGACCGGGGTTGGGGCGACACCCATTCGGCCGGAGATATATTCGCTCCAGGGTTCGAGGGGGGAAGGGTAGAGGGCGTCGCAGCTGGTCCGGATTTGAAGGAGGACGGCGTTGAGGTGCCAGCGTTGTGCGGTGTCGAGGAGCGCGCGCAGTTCGGCCTGCTGGGTGGACACGGGCAGGCCTGGTTTGCTGGGCCAGTCGATGTTGCCGACGGTGGCGATCCACATGGCCCGGAATTCTCGCGGGACGGGTGGCGGCCCTGCTGGCGCGGCCCGCAACAGGGTCGCTGCCAGCAATCCGGCGATGAGGAGGCGAAACATGGAAGAGATGCCGTGAACGTGGACCCCGCAAGACCAGCGGGCAAGGCCGGCGAGTTGAAGGAAGGGACAGGCTCCCTGGACGGAAATAGGGACAGGCTCCCTGGACGGAAATAGGGACAGGCTCCGTTGTGGGCGTTGTGGCAAGTCCGGCCTTGCTGATGCGTCGGGTTTTTGGGGACGGTTTGCACGTCATGCCTCCCAAAGCGTTGATCACCGGCATCACGGGTCAGGACGGTTCCTACCTGACGGAATGGCTCCTCGGCCGTGGGTACGAAGTTCACGGTGTCGTGCGGCGGACCAGTTCTTTGGAGCGTTCGCGATTGAGCCACCTCTACGCCGACGGCTCGGTGTACAACCAGACGCTGCACCTCCATTACGCCGATTTGGATGACCCCACCACCCTCCGACGCGTGCTGCTGCGGGTGGCTCCCGACGAGTTGTACCATCTGGCCGGACAAAGCCATGTCGGCCTGAGTTTCGACATCCCCGAATCCACCTGCGAAATGACCGCCATGGGGACGCTGCGGCTATTGGAGATGGTGCGTGATTTGCCCAAGCCACCGCGATTGTTCCATGCGGGTTCGAGCGAAATGTTCGGACGACCTGCCGTGGCTCCGCAAAACGAGGAGACGCCATTCCAACCGTGCAGTCCGTACGGTGCGGCCAAGGTGTTCGCCACACAAATGGTCCGCATCTACCGCGAGGCGCACGGCCTCTATGCGGTGAACGGCATCCTATACAACCACGAGTCGCCGCGGCGCGGTGAGAACTTTGTCACTCGCAAGATTTGCCGGGCGGCGGCCGCCATCCGCGATGGTCGTCAGAAGGAGTTGTCGCTGGGCGACACGTCGGCTCGGCGCGATTGGGGGGATGCCCGCGACTACGTGCGGGGTATGTGGCTGAGCCTGCAGCAAGACACGCCGCGCGATTATCTCTTCGCGAGTGGAGTTCTGCATTCGGTTCAGGATGTCGTGGAGGTGGCCTTTGCTTCGGTGGGTTTGGATTGGCGACAGCATGTGCGGCAAGATTCCCGGTTCATGCGACCGGCCGAGCCGACGAATTTGGTGGGAGATGCCTCCCGGGCTCGTGCGATTCTGGGTTGGAAGCCCGAGATCGGTTTCGAGCAACTCATCACCGAAATGACCTGCGCCGAACGGACTCAGTCTGGGACAGCCGCCTGATTTTTCGGGCGCTTGGCGGGGCGTGACTTTGCGGGGCGGGCCTCTGTAATCTTCAGGGATGCGATTCTCCCCGTGGCTGCGATTGAGTCTGGGCATCCTGTGTTTGCTGCTGCCCCGGGTGGCCGGGGCCTTGCCCAGCGAAGGGCTCTTCTCGAAGACCAATCTCGTGGCGTGGTGCATCGTGCCCTTCGACTCGCAAAAACGGGGGCCCGAGGCACGGGCTGAAATGCTGGAACGGTTGGGAATCCACCGGTTGGCCTATGACTGGCGCGCCGAGCACATTCCTACCTTCGATGCCGAAGTGGCCGCGATGCGGAAGCACCACATCGACATCACGGCCTGGTGGTTCCCGGCGGCGCTGAATGCCGAGGCCAAGGCCATCCTCGATTGCATCGAGCGCAACCAAATCCATCCGCAACTGTGGGTGACCCTGGGCACCGAGCCCGAGCCGGATGTGGCCCGGTTGGAGCAGAAGATTCAGGCCGCCGCTGAGGCTCTAAGCCCCATTTGTACCGAGGCTCAAAAACGGGGATGCACGGTCGCTCTGTACAACCATCTCGGCTGGTTCGGTGAACCGGCGAATCAGGTCCGGGTCATCGAGCAGCTCCGGAAGGCCGGTCATTCCAATGTCGGCAGTGTCTACAATTTCCATCACGGGCACGGGCACCTCACCGATTTTGAGCGGCACTTCAAGACCCTGAAACCGCACCTGCTGGCACTGAACCTCAACGGCATGGTCCGGGACGGCGACAAGGCGGGCAAAAAGATCATCCCGCTGGGAACCGGCGATGAGGAACTCCGGCTGATGAAAATCGTGCAGGCCTCCGGTTGGCGCGGGCCCGTCGGGATCATCGGTCATACCGAAGAAGATGCCGAGGTGAAGCTGCGCAAGGAGTTGGATGGCTTGGAAAAACTCATGGCCAATTCGGCGAGTTCGACCAAGTCCGCCGGAGAGCCGCCGGCTTCGGGTCGTGAGCCCGGAGTCCAGGCCGAGAAGGACTGGGTGGACAATCGATGGCAGCGCTCGGAAGTCGGCCCGTTCTTGGCCTCCAGTGTTCGGTTGCCGGACGGATCCTCGGTGGTTCGCGGGCTGACGGTGCGGGTCGGCCCCGAGGCCAGTGTGCTCTACGACTTGGCCCAGGGATCGGTCCGGGCCGTGTGGACCGGCGGGTTCCTCAAGTTCGATGCGACCCGATTCGGCCTGATCGGCACGCCCGTTCCCGAGGGCACCGTGCTGTGGACCTCGGATATCCAGCGGCCGGAGAAAGCGGCTGCGGTTCGTTTTCTGGGCCAACACCACACCCCCAGCGGAGTGGTGCTGGACTGGGAAGTGCAGGGGGTGTTGGTCCGCGAACGGCCCGAATGGGTCGCCACGCCGGGTGGGCCGGCATTGGTGCGTCATCTGACCATTGGATCGCGAACCGCCCCGATTTCCTGGTGGGCGGCTGGACATTTGCGCGGTCGGCAATTCACGACGGAGGCCTCCGAGCAGCGTAAGGCTTTCCGGATAAAGGTGGGTGCGACTCAAGCGGACACCGACTCCGTCCGCTCGCTGCGCTTGATGCGCAACACCGATGCGAATGCTGCGTCAGCGGCGGCCGTGCTCGGTGGTCAGGATTTGCAACTCGACTCGACGACTCGGGAGGCCGGCGGTGTGGCCCTGGGTTCCAGCGTGCTCACGCTCCAGCCAGGCGCAGCGGTTTCCGTGGACCTCGTTCTGTGGGGCGGTGCCGCGACCGCCGCCTCTAAGTTCGACGGTTGGGCCAAGGCGCAGAAGTCCCTTCGCTTACAAACGGAGAACATCCCGACGGCCCCGGACGTCGCCGAACAAATCACCCGAGGCCAACGGGGCTTGGAGACGGGGCCGTTCGCCGTCGATACGCTCACACTCCCGTATGACAACCCCTATCAGGCGCTGCTCTTCGCCTCCGGCGTGGACTTCACGGCCGATGGCGCGGGCTATGTGTGTACCATCCATGGCGATGTTTGGCGGGTGACGGGCATCGATGCGGGTTTGCAGTCGCTGCGTTGGAAACGCGTGGCCTCCGGCTTGTTCCAACCGCTCGGGCTGAAGGTTCGCGGCGATCAGGTGTACGTCTTGGGCAAGGACCGCATCACGCGTTTGGACGATCTCAACCGCGACGGTGTGACGGATTTCTACGCGACCTTCTATGACGGCATCGCGACCTCGCTCGGTGGGCACGACTACGTCACGTGTCTGGAGGTGGATCAGGAGGGCCGATTCTATTACGCCGATCCGCAAGGCGTTCACCGGGTCGCCGCCGATGGCAAGTCGGCTCAGACCTTGGCCTCGGGTTTCCGCAATCCCAATGGCATGGGGGCCAGCCCGGATGGGCGCGTCATCACGGTGGCGCCGCAACAGGGCACCTGGACGCCCACCAGCGAAATCGCCGAGATCCGGCCGGGAGGCTGGTACGGATTCGGTGGCCCGAAGGCCGACCACAATCCGCCCCTCGGACGCGATTGGCCGCTGTGCTGGATACCCCACACGGTGGACAACTCCAGTGGATCGCAGGCGTGGATTCCCCAGGGGCAATGGGGAGACCTGGGCGGGCAGATGATGCACCTGCTCTGGGGACGTTGCGGGATGATGCTCGTGTTGCGCGACACACACGGGGCGGTGGCCCAGGGCGCGGTGGTGCCGTTGCCAGTGAAGTTCTTGAGTGGGCCCAACCGGGCCACCTTCCGCGCCCAAGACAGTTCCTTGTACATCGCCGGCAGTACCGGGTGGCAGACGAGTGCCGTGAAGGACGGGGCTGTACAACGCGTGCGGCGGACGGGCAAGCCCTTGCGCAGTCCGGTGGGCTGGAAACAAGACGGGGCGTCGTTGGAATTTACCTTTTCGGAGAAACTGGATCCGGCCGTGGCCGCCGATGCGGGCAGCTTCGGGGTGCGTCGTTGGAACTACCGCTACACGCAAGACTACGGCTCCAAGGAGTGGTCGGTGGTGGACCCGAAAAAAGAAGGCCGGGATGAGGTCGAGGTGAAGTCCGCCGCGTTGTTGCCGGACGGAAAGACCGTGCGACTGACGCTGGCCGATGCCCGCCCGGCCATGCAGTACGAGTTGCGCTACGACGTCGGGTTCCGCGGCCAGGTGTGGTTCAGCCTGCACGGACGCTGAATCTGGGAAGCGGATGGTTCAGCGGGAGGTCGTCGGGGTTCCGGAGGCCTCGATGAACACATCCATTTGCTGGCCGGCGTAGAGCCGCAGATCCGTCCGGTCGAGGCGGTAAATGGCCTGCAGCACCCGGGTATCCACCCGTTCGATGCTGTCGCCGGTCAGGGATCGCTTGGGGATGACGAAGGGCTCGAAGCGGACGAAGCTCAACGGGGAGGCCAGTGCCGCATTGCCCCGCACATGCCCCTTGGCCCGGGTCCCCGGCTGGACTCGCCAGGCCTCGTGTTCATCGATGTCCACCCTCAGGTGCAGCGGGCTCAGGTTGCCGAGCAGGATGAGTGGTGCAGTGGGGGCACCGGCTGCGGTGGCAAACTCTCCCGGACGGATCTTCAGTTGAAGCACCGTGGCATCCATGGGGGCCAGGATGGTGCTTCGAGCGATCTCGGTCCGCACGGACGCAGCGGAGGCTTCGGCGACGGCGACTTCGGCCTGAGCTTCCACCACGCGTGCCTGGGACACCTTGAGGGCAAACCGCGTCCGAATGAGTTCATCCTCACTGATGACCGTGCTGCTGCGGAGTTTCAGAGAGCGCTCCAGGCGATCGTTGAGGTCTTCCACCTGACACTGGGCGGTCGCCTGTCGGGCGCGGGCCGCGGTGAGTTGAGATTCATGCACGGCCAACGAGGCCTGCAGCGCACGCGTATCCAGACGGAAAAGGGGGGTTCCGGCGCGCACCGATTGATTGAGGGATACCAGTACCTCGGTGACCACGCCTGAGAGCGGGGTGCCCACGCTGATGTGCTCGGTGCTGGCTTCGATGAGCCCGACGGCAGCGACGGTGTCGGTGAACGACGAAGCTGGCGGGGGCGACACAGGTTCGGTGACTTCCCGGACCGGCTGGGTGCGTACCACGGACACGGTGGCGAAGAGGGCCGCACCGGCGGCGAGCACGGGCAGGAGGTATTGCTTCATGCGGAAGGGTGTGAGTTTCGGGACGATCCCGGGTGTGGCTCTGCAACGGAGCGTTGCCCCGGTTCAACGTGGGTGATGTGTCCGTCATCCATGCGGGCGATGACGTCGGCAAAGTGAAAGACCCGACTGTCGTGGGTCACCACGATGACCGCCCGGTCCGGATGCACGGCGGCCGAGGCGAGCAGTTCCATGACGGCTTCGCCCGTGGCGTGATCCAGTGCGGCCGTCGGTTCATCGCAAATGATCAGCCGGGGTTCGTGGACCAGGGCGCGGGCCAGTGCCACCCGCTGCTGCTGTCCGCCGGACAATTGGCGCGGATAGGAGCCGGTTTTCGAACCCAGGCCCAGCCGGTCGAGCAGTGCGCCCGCTCGGTCCACCGCTTCGCGCCGGCGAACACCGGCTGCCAGCAGCGGGATGGCCGCGTTCTCCGCCGCGGTGAGGGCCTGCAACAAGTTGTACTGCTGGAAGACAAAACCCAGGTGGCTTCGGCGGAAGAGGACACGTTCTGGGTGGGGCATCCGGGCGAGAGGGTTTCCAAAGAGACTCACCTCGCCAGAAGAGGTCTCCAGCAAGCCCGCGATGACCGAGATCAAGGTGGTCTTGCCGCAGCCGCTGGGACCCACCAGGAAGCTGAGTTCTCCTCGACGCACCGTGTAGTCCACGCCACGGAGCACCTCCACGCGGGCGTCGTCTTCGCCGAAGTGTTTTCGGATTCCGGTGCAACGCACGGCGGTCGAATCGGTGGACGTCATGGTGGGAATCAGCGGAAGACCGCGGCGGGTTCCAGGCCCCGCACGTGGCGGAAGCTGGCGTACAGGGCGATTCCCGTGACCGAGGCCAGTGCGAAGCAGGTCCCCAGGGCGATCTCCCAGGGCAAGTACAGGCTTCGCAGGAAGGGTTGCGTCCGGATGATGTTGCACACGGCCGCTGCGATGCCGCTGCCAAAGCACGAACCCAACACCAGCACCACCGCCCCTTGGAGCAGGATCATGGTCCCGAGTTGGCGATCGGTGGTCCCCACCACCTTGAGCATGGAGATGGGGCGGGCGTTTTCCTTGATGAACATCAGGAAGGTCTGGCCCGTGATGGCCGCGCCGACGATGAGTCCAATGGTGATGGTCACCATGAACAGCATCGGGACGCCCTGGCTGCCGTAGAACCACATGGCATCGGCGGCGAACTGCTCGGTGGTCCGGGCCCGC
>Ga0255095_1000668_pt1 | contig 16616 bp, 26 predicted proteins | sample Colum_Law_RepC_8_2_FD_188435 | JGI IMG/M metagenome (GOLD analysis project Ga0255095, IMG submission 188435) | Freshwater microbial communities from Columbia River, Oregon, United States - Colum_Law_RepC_8d | ecosystem: Environmental > Aquatic > Freshwater > River | place: USA: Oregon...
ATGTTGGGCGAAATCGTTCGTGGCGATCAAGAAGAATATCGTGACATAGCAGAGGAAATAACCTACGGTGGTTCAAGAGTTGAAGTGGGCGGTGGCCGTCTTCGTGGCGATGGTTCGATTGGTGCATGGGCAGCGAAATTCGTGAATCAATGGGGCGTGGTTGATCGTGCCGTTTACGGTCAATTTGATTTGCGCCAATACGATGAAAAGCGTTGCCGTGAATATGGGGCGAGTGGTGTTCCAGCCGAATTAGAAACTGTCGCCAAGCGTTATCCAATCAAAACTACAACGCTGGTTAAAACAATCGAAGAAGCGAAGAAAGCATTGGCTCAAGGTTACGGCATTGCGGTTTGTTCTTCGCAAGGTTTTTCAATGACAAGAACAGCGAATGGAATCGCACAACCTTCTGGCGTTTGGAACCATTGTATGTGCGTGGCTGGATACGCTGAAATATCCGGCAAAACATATTATCGAATCGACAATTCATGGGGAGCGAATGCTCACACGGGGCCAGTTGGTCCGGGTGATCCCGGGCCAGAAGGTTTTTATTGCGATGAAATCACATTCGCCAAAATGCTCAAGATGAATGACACTTGGGCATTTTCATCCGTGCAGGGATTCCCTGCAAAGGATTTCTGGTTTGTTTGATCGTGTCATTTATTCCATTAGAGGGTGGCCGAAGATTGTTCGGCTGATTCTAGCGTTTTCACGAAAGGGGCGCATGATGTTTCCGGTGCAAGCATTCACAATTGTTTTAGATTTTGCCAAAGGAAATCGTCCTTGGTCTGTCGATGTTTTCGAGGCGATTCTTGATTTGATGAAGTGGTGCTACCGTTCTATTTCCGGTTCGCCTCAAGTGGTTGGTGATGAAAAGCCTGAAATCACCGATCCGGTCGATGCGCTTGAGCAACTTCAGATGGCATCCAATCCCAATGTGGCCACATTCAACCCGCTTCTGATTAGCTTTGTTCTTCAATTTTTGACCGGGTTGATTCTTGAGAAATTGAAGAAGTGATTGGCAAGCGCAAGCGATTGGCTGGAACAATCGCTTGCGCTGGTTTTATGTTTAGGGGGTTATTCATGGCAGAGGCATCTTTGGATTGGGGCAAGGTTCTTGAATACGGGATTGGTGCTGCCTCGCTGCTATGGATTGGCGTTTATGTGGTTGTTCCGCTTCGGGATCGCCATACAAAATTTTTGGATTCGGTTGAAGAAACAAATGACAAACTTGCTGGAACTATTGAAAAGCAAGCTGACATTTTAGCTGGTATGCAATCCGGCCTTGATCGCATGGCTGACAATCAAAAACAAATGGCCAACGAAGTTCAAAAGATGGCCGAGATTGTCGAAAAGCTGACCAATATTCAGCAGCACTTGAGGATGCCGTAAATGTCCCTACCACTCCTCCACGCTGGAAGAACGAATCCCGGCCTATCCGCTGCGCTTGATCTGCGATTCGCTCTCGATAAAAGCCTTACCGCTTATCGTGGTCCCACGCCATCCTTCTCCAGAGCATCCACCGGCAGCTACTTCGATGGGAGTGGGGTGCTGCGGTATGCTGCGCTGAATACTACGCTCTATTCTGAAGATTTTTCTAATGCTTATTGGACCAAGTCCAACGCAACAATTTCAACAAACCAAACAATAGCACCGGATGGGAAAAATACTGCCGACCTTCTGTATCCATCTTCAACAGGTGCTGCTCGTGGCATTTATTACGCATCACCACCAGCAAAAACAATTTCTCTTTATGCAAAATCATCTGGAAAAAACTGGATTGCCTTAACGGATTTTTCGGCAGCGACATCGGCATGGTTCAACCTGTCAAATGGAACTGTTGGGACAGTTGGTGCGGGATACACAGCAGCAATTCAAAATGCTGGGAATGGTTGGTATCGTTGCTCACTAACCAAGACAACTGACTTTTCGTATTTCCAGATTTATGGCACAGATTCTGATAATACTTTGACCGCTACGGTTAACGGAACAGACGGTGTATTTATTTGGGGAGCGCAAGCAGAAGCATCATCCACCGTTGGAACCTACTGCCCAACCACCAACGCAGCAAACTCCGCTCCCCGCTTCAATCACACCTACAACGGCACTAGCTGGATTTCTCGTGGGCTGTTGGTGGAGGAGCAGAGGACGAACAGCCTGACAAATTCAGAAGATTTAACTAATGCTTATTGGACAAAATATCAACTGACAATTTCCGGGAACGCTGCAACCGCTCCAGATGGCACAACAACAGCAGACAAGCTACTAGAAACGGCTGTTTCTGATTACCATGTGCTTTATCAAAATGTTACAATTTCATCGCCAAAGTCATTTAGCATATTTTTGAAAGCTGCTGAACGATCCGCTGCAACGATTTCTTTTGATGCTTCAGGATCGACAACCTATTTGGCGATAACTTTTAACTTGTCCAGTGGGACAGTTTCGCAAGAGATTAATAACTCAACAGCTACTTATTCCGCAACAATTGCATCCGTTGGCAATGGGTGGTACAGGTGCGCTGTAAACATTTTGACGATTGGAAACTTGGACGAAACGCGTGGCGGTAGATTGGCGACAAACACAACCGCAACGCCAACCATTGGAGGCTATGGTTTAGAGACATACCTTGGAGATATTACTAAAGGAATTTTAGCTTGGGGTTTTCAATTTGAGGCTGGCGCATTCCCTACCAGCTACATCCCCACCACCTCCGCATCAGCCACCCGTTCCGCTGATGTCTGCCAGATTACTGGGACGGATTTTTCTGGAATTTGGAATGGGGCGGAGGGGACGCTGGTTGCTGAATATGATTACCAAGGAACCATTTCTAGTGGTCCGCTAAGGCTTGCGGAAGCACCATCTGGAAATCAGTCAATAAGCATTCAAACATCATCTGGCAACCTTTATTGCGAAGTCTATTCATCCACTAATGGTGGAACTCAGGCATCATTCACATCATCGCCACCTTCTATTGGAATTGCAACAAAAACAGCTATTGGTTTTGCTGCAAACAATTTTGCTGCCTCATTCAATGGCTCAACTGTTCAAACGGATAATTCTGGTGCAATGCCAACTGGCGTGGCAAATGCCTATATCGGATCTCCCGGTGGAGCGTATCTAAACGGCCACATCGCCCGCCTGCGCTATTTCAACAAACGCTTGCCGAATGCCACGCTGCAACTTCTCAGCGAACCCGATCCAACGCTGAATCTGCAATTCGCCTTAAATAAGTCGCTTACTCCGGTTGCTGGGCCTGCGCCATCATTCAGCAGGGCTTCGACTGGAACATATTTCAATGCGTCAGGAGTCCTCACCAGCGCAAGCATCAACACGCCTCGCTTCGATCATGTCTACTCCGGTGGGCAATGGGTATCGAAAGGATTATTGGTGGAGGAGCAGCGGACGAATCTTATTCTTTATTCAAATGATCTGACAAATGCTGCTTGGAATACAATTGGAAATTTAACACCAACATCAAACGCAGCGATTTCGCCAGAAGGATTGACAAATGCAAATCAAATAATGGAAACGACTGCGAACTCAACGCATTTTGCTTTGCAAGCGTATGCAAAAACATCAGCAACATACACACTTTCGGCATTTGTAAAACCAAATGGCAGAGATAGAATTTATCTTGATCTGAATGTAGGATCAACCGATTATATTGGCTATTTTGATTTGACTGCAAAAACATACCTTGGAAATGGGGGATACTCAAATGTTGATTCATATTCAATTACAGATGTAGGAAACGGATGGGTCAGAGTCTCAATAACAAAAACAACAAATTTAAGTAATTACGGAATATTTTTAAGCAATGGTATCGGGATTAGCTATTCTGGTGATGCGACAAAAGGAGTTTATATTTACGGCGTTCAGCTTGAAACTGGATCATTTGCTACATCTTACATTCCAACAACTTCTAGCTCCGTCACCCGTTCAGCCGATGTCTGTCAGATCACCGGGACATCGTTTAACTGGATGTGGAATCAAGGGGAGGGGAGTGTAGTTGCGGAATGGGATGCCAGAAGGAATTCCGGCGGTCAATTTACTGTTTATTGGGCAAGGGATGCAGCATCGAGCAATACTGTTTTGCATACCGGCAGAGAGGCTTTAAGCCCTCCCGGCGTTAGATTTTCCGTTGTTTCAAGCGCAAGTGTTTCTGCTGAAATAATCAATGCTGGATTTCCTGACCCGGGCGTACAGACAAAAACTGCTGGGTGCTATAAAGCAAATGATTTTGCATATGCCTACAATGGCGCATTAGTTGGAACGGATGCCTCTGGCGCAGTTCCAATAAATCCAACCGATATTACGATTGGATACGATCCATATTCCAACTACCTAAACGGCCACATCGCCAAGCTAATCTACTACCCAGCACGATTGACCAACACCAAACTGCAACAGCTTTCTACTTGAGAGGTGGCATATGATTGATCTGCTGCTGAAATTCGATTCGCAAGAACAAGCTGGACTCATTGGAGAGCAGCTTGGATACACCACTCGTGATCCAGAGACTGGTGCGTGGAATACGACACAAGCCACTCTGACGCTGGCAATTTGCGTGATCGGTGTTCATTACTATCCAGACGGCACGACCACCGAAGGCCCTAATGGTGAGCAAGTTCCCAATTTGAAAGCTGATAACCAGTATTGGGTGATGGTCAGGAGTCTGGTGGATATGGATTTGCCACCAGAGATTCTGCCGTTCATCGTGGAGCGTAATCCAGACGATCCGACTATTCCGAATCAAACTTGGGCTTGAGGTGAATCATGGCAAGCAAAAAGATCAATGAACTGACTCTTAAGTACCCGCTAGAAGGTACGGAATTCATAGTTGCTGCCGATCAAATAACCGGAGTAGCTTACAAGGCGTACATCAGCGATGCCGTATATATTGGGATTGGCGGCGGACAGATTTACGCAACCGCTGGGTCATTTGCGTTTCTGCCAACTAGCGTCACGCTGTCAGCCAATACGAATAATTTGGGCGTTGGCAAAAATGGCTTGATTCGCATTCAATCTACCGGGAATTATGATCTGACCGGGCTAGTCCCAATTGGCGGTGCAGCAGCAAATGCTTGGCGTGTTATTTACATCCTGAATAGGGGAACGAACACAATAACCCTGAAACATGAGGACGCACTTAGCACGGCAGAGAATAGGTTTTTCACGCACAACGGAAACAATCTTTCACTCCCGGCCAATCATTTTGTTATAGGAATGTATGACGAATTATTGAGCCGATGGCGAGTCTGGAGCATAGTTTAATGGGCTGGTTCCGTGATCTGATCGGCCAATTCCAAGTCTGGGGAGCAACGCCACGCTCCCCAAAATGGAAATCCGTTCGGGATCAATTCGTCAAAAACAACCCGTTTTGTTCGGGCTGTGGTGTTCGGCATTCGTTGGAAGTTCATCACATTGAACCGTTTCACATTCGGCCCGATCTGGAATTGAACGAGCAAAATTTGATCGTGTTTTGCCGTGACTGTCATTGGCACATCGGGCACTTGCGTGATTGGTCGCTATCCAATCGGTTTGCCCGTGATGATGCCAAAGTGTATTTTGAACGCTTCACAGGCGCACGGGTGAAATAACCGGGGCAGGGCGGGGTTGTTTTTGCTGTTTCCTGACACGCCTCATGCCTTTCCTGAAGATGAACAGCGACAAGGAAAGGTTGCCCCGGTTGTGTTTGATAGCCATTAGGCTATCGGGGAATGAAAATGGAAAACGGTTCAGGTCTTGTTGTTTCCATTCGCTTCGGTCAGGGCTGCAATTTAGGTGGCCAACGAATCGAACTGAATGAACCGATTGCTGGCTTCAAGGTTTTGGAAAACGAATCGCTTCGTGAATGCTATTTGCCGGTGAGTAATTTTTGGGATGCTGTTTCTCACCCTGACGGCAAACACGAATGGTATGTTTATCGCCCGTCATTCACTTCTTCCAATTGCACACTTGCTTTGGTTCCAATCGAATGGATTCAAACATCACAACCGGGGGATTCATTTCCTCCCGGCGTAAGAATGGAATTCACGCTTAACAACAGGACAATTGGCTGGGATAGCCAAACATTTCAATGGTTGGGAAACGGTGTTGAAATTCAAATCAACGGAACCAACTACATAATGCTTGAAGGTGACAAGGAAGAAATTGACATAAACGGCACAAAAATCATTATTATTTTGGAAAACCTGAAAGGTAGATCCGGGGCGCAATTCCGGTTTTTGAAGCCATTTTCAATGCACTTGCAACGGGACATCTGACAAAGTCTGATATTATTTTTGCCGTTTGGGGTTTACATTCGCCAGCCAAAACTCTATATTGGAATTACCTAACGATTGGTTAGGCATTCAAAAGGAGTTTTGACCATGTCTCATGAAATTGATGAATCTGCTGGTTACGCTGCTGCCGTTTTTGCTCGTCAGCCTGCATGGCACGGGCTGGGCAAGGTTCTGCCCGATGTCATGACGGGCGACGAAGCCATTGATGCAGCCGGTCTGGATTGGCAAGTCGAATGCCGTCCGGTGTATCGCCCCAACAATGCGGGCGAAATCATCATGGTTGAAGATCGCCGGGTTGTGGTTCGCACGGATACCGATGCTGTTCTTGGCCATGTCGGTTCCCAATACACACCGCTTCAGCAGCGGGAGCAAGTTGATTTTCTCAACGGCTTGCTTGGTTGCGGGGCCAAAATCGAATCCGCTGGTTCGCTTCGTAATGGCAAACGGGTTTGGTTCCTTGCTGACCTGAAAGCCACCTACGAGGTCATTCCCGGCGATCCGGTCAAGCCATACCTGTTGACGATGAACAGCCATGACGCAACCACCAACTGGTTTGCTTGCCTGACAGGCATTCGGGTGGTTTGCGCCAATACGCTGGCTGTCGCTATGGAACAGGCTGGTCTTGGGCGTGATGGCAGAAAGGACAAACTGATCGATTGTGTCAAACTTCGACACAACGGCAGGTTGTCTGAAAACATTGAACAGGCCAAGCTTGCGCTTCAAATCGCAAAAACGGCTGCCGAAAAACAGGCTGAACAGGCCAAAGCATTGGTTCAAATCAAAATGCTGACCAGCGATCTGGCTCAGTTTTTTGCTGAACAGGTGCAGCAGCTGAAATTTACCAAGGAACGGAGCGAATTGATTTTGCAGGATTTGGCCCTGAATTTGGATGCGCCAACCAATGCCTTGCCGGGGATGCGTGGAACGGCATGGCAGGCGTTTAATGTGTGGTCTGAATGGTTAGACCATGCGCCTCGTCGCACGGGTGCGGATGTTCGCATGGAATCCATTTGGATGGGTGATGCGTCAAAACGCAAAACCAAAGCGTGGGAAACGCTGTTGCAGAACGCTGTTTAACCCGCTGATGATGATCCCCGGCGGGGGATCGAAACTGGGGCAACCCAGTCCGGGGCGCAAATGGTGTCTCATTTCAAAGGAGGTTGTCGTGAATCCGTTTTTTAAAGTTCATCCCGTTGACCGAAAAGAAATCATTGTTATCAACGGCAGGCCGATTGTTTTTGAAATCAAGCAAAACTACAGGGTCAGAATTCTTTTCAGCCCTGACAACGAATGGCTATTGCGTGTCGTTCCAAACAATGACGGTATTCTGATTCAATCCGAAGATTTGAAATTGTGGGAACGGGTGCCACCTTGGAGAACCAGCTTGCTAAAAACGCAGGCTGATTTGCTGACTTTCATGGTGTCATGTGTTTGTACTTGGCTGTTTGAAGACCCGGGCTTGCCCGACGATCGCTTGGAATTCGCTAAAACCGATGCGATGCTATTGCGCCATTTGAGCCAATGGATGTACGAAGATTCCTACGGAGTTTGGCCTGACAACGGCGATTATCCCGAAGCTGAACAATACGCTTACATCGTTGCAACGGAGGTCAGCAAATGAACCTGTTTGTTCTTGATTCCGATTTACGGATCAATGCCGAATACCATGTGGATACCCATGTGGTCAAAATGCCGTTAGAGGCAGCGCAATTGGCTTGCACAGCATTGATTCAGCACGGGGCAACGGCCCAATACAAGCCAACTCATGTCAATCATCCTTGTGCCAAATGGGCACGGGAAACCCGCAGCAATTTTATTTGGACTTGCGAATACGGTTTGGCGTTGTGCAAGGAATACAATTTCCGTTACGGCAAATTCCACAAATGCGCTGAGGTGCTGCGTGATTGCTTGTGGAAATACGAATCCATTCCGTTGGGTGAAATTACCCCGTTTGCCATTGCGATTCCTGAAGAACACCAGCTGAAATTTCCAACCGATGCAATCAATCAATACCGCAATTATTACAATTGGGGCAAACGCAAATTGCACAAATGGACTAACCGCCAAACCCCGTTGTGGATTGATCCGGCATGAAATACGAACACATCCTCAACCCGGTGACAGATGGCGGGAAATTGATGCAATTACTGCGATCCTATCAACATGATTTGGCTTGCGGTAAAACATCCACAGACCCCAAACAGGTTGCCGATTTGCTGCTTTGGTTTGATGACCAAAACGAAAAACTCAAAATCCCAAGCAAAAAGGCAACCAAATGGATTGCTGCGCTTTGGTCGCAATATTGCCAAAAAAAATAAAATTTTTTGAAATTGAGGTTTACATTTAATTCGGAATGTACGATATTAGATTCATCACCAATGACGGTGATTCAACCAAAGGAGATGACAATGAGCGCTGCAAACGACAACTGGGTTTTCTGCAAGATCGCCGGAACCGTTGTGATGACGGAAAAGGCCCGTGAAGAAGCTTTCAGGCTGCGACCTGTAACCATCCACAGCGAGAAGATCGCCACCGCTGCCGGTGACGCTTCGCTGGAAGTTGTTCACACTCCCAAATTCAACTGCTACCGAATGAACTGCATAAGCGAACACGGATTCGTTCTGGCCTTTTTGGATTTCGAAGCCGAAAGCGATGCGATTTGGTATCTCCCGGTGATGCGGGAGCGAATCGCACAGGCCAAACAATTCCCTATTTAACCCGCTGATGATGGCCCGGGGCGCTGGGCCGAAAGTTCCGGTTTCAAACCGGAACTCCGGGACGCAATGAGGCATCCCACCGGAGGATTGAGATGGATACCAAATCTAAAATCATGAAATTGCTTTCCGATTTGCAGGGCAAATTCATGGATCAGATGGTTGCTGAACATGACAAAATGAGCGATCCAGAAGCAACTATTCGCTTTTGGAAAGCCCGTGGCGCAGTCAACGCTTTGGCTGTTGCGATGGAACAAATTTCGGAGGTCAAATAATGTGGCACATCAACCGTGAGCAATATTCGATAGGCCCGTTTTTGTTCACATCAATGGGCGATCCGTCCACCCAAAGCCCGTTCAGCGATGTCGGGTGCGGGAAACTGTTGATCAATTGCCGATACGACAGCCAATTAAGCGATGACTTTGTGGCTATTCGCCCGTCTGGCAATTCGGATTTCATTGCTGTTGTTCACAAGGACAACGGCAACATGAATCGTCCTTGGTTTGATCGGCACGGGAATCCTTGGGCGAAATTGTTCGCATCGGATTCACGCATTGGTTTGCTTGGGTTGTTGGCTGTCGAAGTGTCCCGTCATTGGTTGGAAGAAGCGACTGGGTATGAGCTTCAGCATATCGCTGATGAAACATACACCAAGATTCAGGGCTGGTTTTTAGGCAAGCAGGAGGATTATTGAAATGAGCAATTTATTTGAATTGACCGCAGAATTGCAGCACATTCAGCAACTGATGCTGTCAGCTGACGGCGACGAATTGCCACAAGAATTGGTTGATTGGCTGGATGTCACGCAAGAAGGATTTGACCGCAAAGTTGAAGGGTATTGTTCTGTCATTGGCGAACTTGAAGCCGTGATGGAAGCAAGGCGCAAAGAAGCTGAAAGGCTTGATGCGTTGGCTGATTTGGCCCGCAACAAAGCGGATCGCATGAAAGTGGCATTGAAGGAGGCGATGTTGAAACTGGAAACGCCCAAGCTGGAAACGCTCAAGTACAAGGTTTGGGTTCAAGCTGCCGGTGGCAAACAGCCGATTCAGATTGAAGAAAGCGATGTGCCAGACGAGTTCAAGAAAACTCAATTGGTTACAGACAAAGATGCCATTCGCTGCGCTTTGGAAGACGGCAAACAATTGCCGTTTGCCCAATTGCTGCCCCGTGGGATGACTTTGAGGATCAAATGATGCTGCGAAAGATTCGTGAAGCGACAGCATACGATTTGAAGCGGTTTGAATATCGTGCGAGGGAATTTGCCAAGCTGCATGGTTTGGAACCAATCGTGGGATCAAACACGCCGTATGCGGATGCTGTCGAATCATTTCTTGAACGGGATTTGTTTGATGAATCCGAAGTGCTGATTGCGCTTCGGAATCGTTGGAAAGTACAGGTGACCAAAGCACTTGGTTCTTGTGCGACCGGCATCAAAGAAGGTTTTGTTGTGGAGGAAATCCAATGCGACGAACAGGTGGATTGAGAATCAGCCGGGTTCCGATGGAATCCATTTTGATTCGATACCCTGACGGGTTTGAAATTGAAACAACCGTAGGTCGGTTTGTCAAAGATTCGATGAACCTTTTTTTTGAAAGGAGGTGGCCAAACGGCGACAGCTTGATGGATCGTGTCGAATTGAAATGCGGTGAATTTGTCGAGTTGCCCGGTGAAACGGATGAGGATGAAACCATCCTTGGCCCGGAATATATCGAGCATGGCAGGTGCATTTTTCGCATCATTGCACCAAAGTCGGTGTTGATTTTGAGGACGGAATTGATTCGTCCAGAGTTGAAAAAAAGGAGCAAGACGAAGTGCCAAAAGAACGCATAACAACACGGGAGATCGCTGAAATGCTGGGAGTGTCCCGGCAAGCGATTTACAAGATGGTGATTTATCGCCGGATTCCAAAACCGGTGAGGAACAGAGGAAGGTCGGGAAATTATTGGCCAAAGACAAAAAATTTGGTTTACATTTTGAAGGCGTTGAAGTATAACAAGACTGCTGGGAATGTTTCCCAGACACGAAGTAGGAGGTCAGGTAAATGAGCAGTTTACAGGTGTCTGAAAGCACGAATGAGTTGGCTGCACGGGCCAACATGGCGCTGATTCAAGGCGATTTGTCCAAGCTGACTGAACAGGAACGCTTGGCTTATTACCACCAAGTTTGTCATTCGGTCGGGCTGAATCCCAACACGAAGCCGTTGGGGTACCTTTCATTTCAAGGCAAACTGACGCTGTACGCCACCCGCAATTGCACGGATCAGCTTCGTGCGATTCATGGCGTGAGTTTGGTCAGCCATGAAATCAAGGAGCAAAACGGGGTGCTTTTTGCTACGGTCACCATGCGTGATCGTAACGGGCGCACCGACACCGACATGGGTGCGATTCCGGTCAAGAACCTTCAAGGCGATGCGCTGGCAAACGCATGGATGAAGGTGCTGACCAAAGCGAAGCGCCGTTGCACTTTGTCATTGTGCGGGTTGTCCACCTTGGATGAAACCGAAACCGATACCATGCCCGGTGCGACGATTGTTGAACCGGCTGCTGTTCAGGTTTTGGAAGAAAAGAAGGTCGATCCGAAAGCCGAAAAGCTGGTTGAAAATGCCAAAGCCCGTGACAAGGCGCTGGCTGAATTCACCGCTTTGTTCAACCAAGCGCAAAGCAAAGGCAATTTGCCGGACGATTGGAAAACATTCGTTCGCAACCAATACGGCGTGACAACGCTGAAAGATGCCAGCATCGTCCAATTGGGGCATTTGATTGACTGGGTTTCCGGTTATGCCCATGATGATCAATCTGAGGCTGAATCCCAAGATTGATTAAACTTTGGGGCGGTTCATGGCCGATATTTGTTTTGTGCTAATTGTCATTGCGGTTTTCATTCCGATCACCAAATGGCTGGCACTAGACGAGGACTCGAAACATGAACCGCCTTTTTCTCCTCCTTCTGTTTAGCCTTGTTGTTCTTTCCGGTTGCAAGGCTTGCCAAACCGAATTGACGGTTGGTTACACACAACGGGATTGTTCAGTTCAATATTCAATACGGGGAATCCAATGAGTGATGTTCAAGATTTTCTGAATGAAATGGGTGTTCACAATTACGATCGCAACGATGCTGTTCCAATCAAAGCCGAAGAATTGCAAGACGGCGAATACATCGTGAAAATCAAATCGGCTCGTCCGAGGCGGGTCGATTCGCTGAATTGCTGGTGCTTTGACTGGGTTTACCAAATCGAAGCTGGGCCGAATGGCAAAAACGATCCCAGCGTTGGACAAAATGTTTCTTACGGCAACCTGTTGGGAACCGATGCAGCCAAAAATCGACTTGGTGTCGAATTGGAGCGCATCGGGTTTACCGGCAAGGATTTCACGGCCATTCTGAACAATGCGATTGCGAGTTTGCCTAACCGCCATGCTCGAATCAAGAAGATGACCAATTCCGCTCGTAACGGCAAGGTTTATCACAACATTTACATTCAGGAATTGGTTGACCCAAAGATTGTTCAGGAAGCAATTGAAGGGGAAATTTCCGATAACAATGACGGGATGCCATTCTGATGAACCACTTGTGTGGAACTCGCATGAACCGCTCCCGCATTCATGCGACACAAGTACAGCCGGGAGATGGAGAACGGTGGCCTTTTAGCTTGGGGTAAGATTGCAATTTAGAATGTTCTGTTGTTCACCGGCTGGCGCTCAATTCAGGTTCGATTCCTGAACGGTGAAATGGATAAAACATTGAGGGAGTTATGAGCGACAAAGATCAAACTCATTTGCTGGAGGAACTGCAAATTGCCCGTGCCGAAATTGATCGGTTGCGGGAGTCAATCCGTTGGCGTTCACGGTGGGATGATCCACCGCCAATGGCGCATGGGATATACCTTGTGATTGGTTTTAATTTTGACATGAAAAGAAGGATCTGGGTAGCTAAATTTGATGGTAAGTGGCCAGATAATTTAGCTGTCGATCATTGGCGACCAATCGGCCCGCTACCGGGAGGGGAGTGATGAGCGACCAAACACCAATAGGGAAGATTATCGGCAAGTGGCCGGGGGATGAAACGGATGAGGAGATCCAAGCGACAATGGATGCAATGGACCCGGTTAAGCAATTGCGTGAGGAGAACGCCAAGCTGCGTGAGTTGCTCCGCTGGCGCAAGTGGCCGGAGGAGAAGCCGGTGAACAGTGGGCGTTACTTAGTGCTGACAGATGGTTCAACCGACATCGGCAATCATTTGAGCTACTGGAGCAGGACGGTGGCAAGCTGGTCAACAAAAGATGCTGGCATAGCCTTCTGGCGACCCATCGGCCCGTTGCCGGGAGGGGAGTGATGAACGACTGCTGCAAACTGCATTTAAAGGAACTGCTCAAGCGACTGGATGAAAAATTCAGCCCGCTGTTTGCGACTGAAAATCAGCGAACGCCAATGACTGAAGAGCAATGGGGAATGTTTCAAGTGTTTCTATATGTGTGCCGTGCCGCTCGTTTTCTGGCGTGGGACGATAGCGTCCTCCCGCACCCGCTACCGATACAGAAAGGAACCTTTCTGCATGACGGCTCGGTAGTGACAACCTTCAACTGGAAAGGTCACTGGTGGCATGAGTACGGCAGAATCATTCGACAGGGCATATACCACCCGGAATTTAACCCGCTGCCGGGCGAAGGAGGGGAGTGATGAACGACAAAGTAACTCGAAAAACATTTCAAAAGAAAATGCGACAAGCTCGAAATGTTGGGCAACGCACCGTTTGCGAATATCCCAAATGCAGGGCAAAACCAATGCCCGGATTCCCGAATTGCATCAGCCATCATTCAAGGAAGAAAAAAATTGATTCGATTGCCGATCATTCCAGAGGAATTGGAAATAGCGCAGACGGAATCCAAAAAAATGGGAACACTCAAGGGCAGCATTCTTAACGGCGAAGGTAATGTTGCCGGGTTTCTTGGCGAATTAGCGGTGCATCGTTATTTCGGCTATTTGGATTCAAAACGGAATAACACATTTAATCACGATTTGATTTTGGGTGGATTCCGTTTTGATGTAAAAACCAAGCGGAGAACCGTGTTGCCCACGCCGGATTATTGTGGCACGATTCCCGATTACCAAAAGCAGCAAGATTGTCAGGGGTACATTTTCACTTCGGTTCAATATCAAGAAAAAATTCCAGTCAATGTCACGCTTTGTGGTTGGCTTGGAAAACCCAGTTTTTTTCGGGACGCTACTTTTTTCAAAAAAGGGGATGTCAATCCTGAAAATGGTTGGGTATGTTCTTTGGATTGTTGGTGTTTACGGTATAGGTCAATGAAAGATATTCAGTCTTTGGAGTGCGGTTTGTTGTTCAAATAATGGATCGGGGCTGAGTGTTCGGCTAAAACACCCAGCCCCAAAACTGACCTGAGTTGGAGGCCAGCGATGCAAGAATTGTATCCGCTCGATTCCTCCATTTCTACGGAGGGATCAATGATTCACACGGCTGTTACCAAAAGCAAATTCAAGAAGCTCAAACGCAGATTGGGAGTGCCCCATTATGCGGTTGTTGGCGTTTTGGAAACCATTTGGCATATCGGATCAGCCAGTTGCCAAGACGGCGCAATAGGCCGAATGAGCAATGAAGATATAGCTGCTGAAATCGAATGGGCCGGAAATCCTGACGAATTGATTCAGAGTTTGGTTGATTGTGGGTGGCTGGATTCATGCCCCGTGAATCGTTTGGTCATTCACGATTGGGCAGAACATTGCCCACGCTTTGTCAAAGGTGCGATGGCAAAACACAATAAAAAGTTTGCAATTCAGGCCCCTGCTGTAGCATCGTGCTTTGAGCAGCCTGCTATAGCACCCTGCCATAGCACCGTGCCTCCTAACCTAACCAAACCTAACCTAACCAAACCAAACCAAATTAAGACAGTTGTGTCGTGTTCCCCTGACGGGGACACGCCACCGATTTTGACCTACCCCTGCAACGGGAATCCATCAAAGTGGTTTCTGACGCAATCACAAGTGGACGAATGGATAGCACTTTATGCCGGGGTGGATGTTTTGGCCGAATGTCGAAAAGCGCTGGGGTGGCTGAATGCTCGAACGATGAAAAAAACAGCCCGTGGAATGCCCCGGTTTTTGACCAGTTGGCTTTCCCGGGCATCCGATCGACCCCGTAGCGGTTTTCAGCCACCGCAAAATTCGCTTGGCATTTTGGCCGAAAAACGGGACATCATTGGCCGAGTTGGCCAGATACCCGAAGACGATCCAATTTTGGCATCCATGCGCCGATCAATCCGACCGAACCCCGCCACCTTCGATTCTTTGCCGTCAAATTTGACGAATAGCGGTCGATCTGCCCTTGGGTTGGGGAATCAGTCAAGTTTAGAAGATCGTTCGTCTAATGCGAAAATAGACGGCAATAACGGGGAGGTGTCAAAATGAGTAATTTGCAGCACATGGTTCCGTTGTGGCAAGAAGTCCATGCCCGGTTGTTTTCAACGCCATCGGAACGGTGGTGGGAAACTTATGCAATTTGGACTCGTCTTTTTTCCGCTGAGGGCTGGAATGACGAGCAACTTGCTGACGCTGTTTACAGGGTTGCAAGGCGGGCTGTTTTGCCACAGTTTGCTCCGCAGCATTTGCAGGCGATTCATGAGGAATTGCTGGCTTCAGCCCGTGAATCACGGGAATTGAGGCGCAAGCATTTCGAGGCGCATTCCTGTTCGACTTGTGGATCGACGGGATGGGTTGTTGATTTGCCTCATTTGGATCATGTGCGTGAAAGCGTTTGGCACACCGACATGGGGGTTTATTACACCCAAGCTGTTTGTTGTTCGTGCGAGAAAGGTCAGGCAACCAAAACAGCAATTGCTGCGAGGTGGTCTAAAGAACCTATTCGTGAAGGACAATTCCCAATGGATTTGAACGAATACCTTCGGCGCAATTCCGGCTATCGGGATCAGTTGGCTGCACGGGATGAAGTTCACAAGGCCAAAAGGGAATTGGAAAAGATGAAATCGGTTTCATCGTCCAACGAAGATGTGCAGCAGAAACTTCAAGAGATCATGGCGAAGATCGGGAGAAAAGTGAAATGATTCTGTGTGAGGAAAAACGCAAACTTGTGGAAGACAATTACAGGTTTGTTCATTGGTTCATTCAGCATAAAAAACAACCAAGCCAGTTTGAATATGACGAATTGGTTGGTGAATATTCAGAATCGCTTTGCATGGCGATTGCCAGATGGAAACCTGACGGCAACAGAAAGCTGTCGAATTACATCGCTCAAGCGTTTCATTTCAAGCGTTCGGATTTGTTCTGGAACGCCAAGTCAATCAAGCGTGGTTATGGAATTAAATTTGTTCCGCTGACGCTTAAATCTTTCGGGCATGATGGCGATTGGGAATTAGAGGAATTGGGTCGAGAAGATAAAAAGTTTGAAACAATAGAGGAATTGGAGGAATTGGAACTGTCTATTTCAAAGTTGAGAAACAGGTGGAAGGGAATTGTCATTTCGCACCTTAAAGGTGAGTCATTTAAAACAATGGAGAAAAGATACAAATTGAAAAAAGAACGCATTCGACAAATATTCAATCTGGCAAAGGATGAAATTCGCAGGTCGATGTTGCAACGGGCCAGCTGAAAGG
>Ga0255095_1000669_pt1 | contig 16602 bp, 8 predicted proteins | sample Colum_Law_RepC_8_2_FD_188435 | JGI IMG/M metagenome (GOLD analysis project Ga0255095, IMG submission 188435) | Freshwater microbial communities from Columbia River, Oregon, United States - Colum_Law_RepC_8d | ecosystem: Environmental > Aquatic > Freshwater > River | place: USA: Oregon | collected...
GCCTTTTTCCACGAAAACACACTATGTCTGCATCCGGATTCCTCCACCGCAACTCATCCCCCGTGCCAGGACTCACCTGCCTCCTGCTCGCTGCACTGGCCGGACTCCACACCATCCCCACACTCGCGGCAGCCGAAAAAACACCCAATATCGTTCTCATTTTCATGGACGACATGGGCTACGCTGACCCCGCGCCCTTTGGTGGTAATCCCGAACTTACCCCCCACCTCACGGACCTCGCTGCCCGGGGCCGCCGATTCACCGATTTCTATGTCGCTCAGGCCGTTTGCTCCGCCTCAAGAACCGCACTGCTGACCGGCTGCTACAACGTCCGAGTCGGTATCCAGGGGGCTCTCGGACCACAAAGCCGCATCGGTATCAACCCCGACGAAACCACCCTTGCAGAAATCTGCCGACAGAAAAATTACGCCACCGCCTGCTTTGGCAAATGGCACCTCGGACATCATCGCCCCTTCCTGCCACTCCAGCACGGCTTCGACGAATACTTCGGGCTGCCCTACAGCAATGACATGTGGCCCTTCCACCCGGAAATCCGGCAACTGCCCATGGAACAGCGACTCAAACGCTGGCCGCACCTGCCGCTCATCGAAAATAACACCGTCATCAACCCCGAAGTCACTGCCCAGGACCAGGCTGAACTCACCCGCCTTTATACCGAGAAAGCTACCGCCTTCATCGATCGCTGCGGCCAGCAACCCTTCTTCCTCTACCTGCCACACTCCATGGTCCACGTGCCACTCTTCGCCGGCAGAAACTTTCAGAATCGCAGCGGTCGCGGACTCTTCGCCGATGTCCTGATGGAAATCGACTGGTCCGTCGGCCAGATCGTCCAGACACTTCGCAAAAACAACGTCGAAGACAATACACTGATTATCTTCACATCCGACAATGGTCCATGGCTCAGCTACGGCGATCACGCTGGATCCGCAGCCCCGCTGCGCGAAGGGAAAGGCACCATGTTCGACGGCGGCTGCCGCGTCCCCTGCATCATGACCTGGCCCGCTCAGATTCCACCCGGGACCGTCTGCCCAGCCCCCGTCATGACCATCGACATCCTGCCCACCGTCGCCGATCTGCTCAATACCCCGCTGCCTGCAGCCCCCATCGATGGACTCAGCATCCGCCACCTGCTCGTCGGACCGGAATCCAGTCAGTCACCACACGAAGCACTCTGGTTCTACTGGGGCAACCAACTGCAGGCCATCCGCTCCGGACGCTGGAAACTGCACTTCCCCCATGAATACCGCACCCTCGAGGGAATCCAGCCGGCAACCGGGGGAATCCCTGCCACATACAGGACAGCCACGATCGAAGAATCACTGTTCGATCTTGAACGGGACCCCGGAGAATCCAACAACCTGCTGGCTCAGTACCCCGAGGTGGCAGCAGACCTGCGACGACTTGCCGAAACTGCCCGGGAACAACTGGGAGACGGTCGCATCAAAGGCTCTGCCGTCAGACCGGCCGGAAGCCTGCCGGATGAAACCACTCCCCGCAATTAACAGACACCCTCAGACCAGCAGCGCACGCCGCTGTCAAATGGTCATCTGCTGCTCACCAAATCCAACACCCGCAGCCCGCTCAAACAGCTGCTGCAACAGCCTGTCTTCAGCCAGCCCCTGCCACTCCACCGTGCGCCCATTCTCGGATTCCATTACCGGACCTGCGACGACTTCAACCACCGACTTCGCTGCTGACGCTGCCACGTCCACTGACTGCTGCCGCGCCGGCAACTGGAATCCGTCACGCTCCTGCACCTTCAACAGCCCCGTCAACTGCTTCAACTGCACCGGTTGCAGCGCTAATGACAAGTCACCCGTTGTACCACCATCCACGGCAACAACAGTAAAGACATACTCCTCCGTTGTCAGCGAATTTCCCTTGAAATCCACCGCCTTCAGCCACAATCGGTAGTCACCAGCCACCAGCGTGGCAGACGGCGTCCAGCTGGTCCCGGCCAGCGATGTAGCCGATGCCAGCACATCGCCGTCCGAATTCATCAGACGAGCCTGATAGGAAATCGCCCCCGCGACTGTCGTCCACGTCACGACCGGAGAACGCTCTTTCGTCGTTGACAGCGGACGCAGAACGACCGCAGGCTGCTTGAACTCAAAATGAAATGCCGCACTCCACGCGTGCCAGATTCCTGACAGATCCCGGCCCCGCACCCACGCTGTGTATGACGAAGGCGTCAGCGACGAAAGCAGCAGTGACGTTCCGGAAACCTTCGTATTCCGCAGGACCTGCGCAACCCCCGTGGCTCGATCATCAATCCACACATCATACGCCACCGCCCCGGACAATCGATCCCAACGCAGTTCCGCAACCGACGTAAAATCACTCGCTCGCACTCCCACACCCGTCACCACATACGTCACCAGCATGTTCCCCGGAATACACCAGCCCGTCTGTTCACCCACTGCGTTCTTCGCACGGACCCACACCTGATAACGACCAACCGGTACCTTCGTTACGGAAATCGTCGTCCCGGTCACATTCATGTTACGATAGTACTGCTTGACCCCGGTCGAAAGAGCGTCCACCCAGACGTCATAGGAAGCGGCCCCCGGGACCGGCAGCCACTCAATGTTCAGAGTATTGTTCTGCTGTGGCACAGACACCTTCTGCAGCACCGGAACCGGCCTCGTCTGCCAAACCGCCACCGGGCTCCACGAACTCAGCAGCCCCGCCGCCGTCGCCGCTCTCACCCACACGTTGTATGTCCCGATCCCCAGATCAATGGCCGGCACAAAGAATGTGTCACGTATACCGCTCACCACCAGAAAACGCGTCTGCTTCGTCGTCACGTTGTCAATATGAATGGTGTACGTGGTCGCAGAATCAACAGCACTCCACGTGAACCTCGGACGCGCCGTTGACACGACCTGTACCGTCGCCGGCAGCAGCGGTGCCGTTCGATCAGCAACACTGAGCCTTACTGATGACTGAGTATAACCACTGGCCGCCGTGGACACCGTCAGCGTCGTCGTACCATCCACCACGTTGTCTGCAACAGCCTGCATCGTCACCGAGGCACTCTTCGCCCCCGCAGGAATCGTCACCGATGTCGGCAGAGTCGCCTCGAACGAGTTACTGTTGAACAACTGAATCGTCACCGCATGGCCGATCGGGAAAGCCCGAGTCGCCGTCACCGATACCGTACTGCCTGCCCCACGCTCGTTGATCACCGCACTGCTGGATGTCAGCGTCAGTTGTATCGGCTGCGCATCCTGACTGTTGAAATCCACCTTCACATTCAATCCGGAAACCTCCACCTGATGCACCTGCTGCGCAATATCACCGTCCAGCAGGTATTCCGCCGACACCAGCCACGAACCCGGATTCACCGCCAGTGCATACCCCCCGGAATTCCCTATGTCTGTGACCACCACTTCACCAGTGCTGAGATTTCTTGCGGCCACCGTCCCCGCCCGCACACTCTCACCGGGATCGTAGAAGTTATCGCCGTCGAGATCGCCGAAGACCACACCTGTGATGAAAGGCTTCGAGTTGATGCGGCCAAAATCCGCAACAGCCATCGAAGCGTTGTAGGTCGGACCACTTTCATATCGCCCATATCGCACGCCCACACCAATCTCATCCCAGCTCGCATCCAGCATATTGCGACGGTGCACACTGCTGCGCCAAAGATTCAGATGGCGGTCGTAAACCTGCTCCAACTGATCGATCTCCTCCGTCGATCCTCCCCACGACAGATTCTCACCAACGGATCCCGTATACCCCAGCGCACTGGCACGCTCCTGCGGTCCATTCTTGCTGCCCGCCGTGTAATGGCTGAAATAATTGCGGCTCAGCATGTCCTGGGCATGACCCCCGGATGAATCAATCAGCAGCTGGTCAGGCGCAAGCGGCGGTCGGGCATCCGGCTTCAGAGTCCCCGCCACCAGGCCGAAATTCAGATCAATGTCCAGACGCACCGCCTCACCACCGGGATCCATCCGCGCCCGATTGATCAACTCAATCAACAACTGCTCGTTGTCCGTCATCTGCAGCGCCGTCAGCAACTGCCGTGATTCCAGCACCTCGCCTGTCAACTGACCGGAACGACGACGACGACGACGATCGCGCACGAGAATCGAACACAGCCTTGACAGAAAAACAAACGAACCGCGCATGACTGCTTCCCCCGGAATTCATCCGACAGCGTGATTCAACCAGACCACGCACCGCAGCATCCGCTGCACTGCACGGCAGACCGGTGTCCGTACTGAACGGACGCAACCGTCTCAGGTACACACTGCACAGACAGTTCCAATCGCAGCATTCCGCGCGGATTTTTCCCCGCACGCCGCAGAGCAGGGCAGCCACCCTGTTGCGATCAGGCCCACGTGCCCCCCCGATTTTCCAGCGTTTTTTCGAACCTTCCGCTCGCCTGAAAAAACTCAGCCAACCGGTAGAATTGCAGACTCACCAACGCTCGCTGACTCGGCCACACCACCGTCGAGACTGTCGCTGAAGGACAACGAATGTTGCCACGCAGCAACAACAATTGATGCCTGGACGCATCGCCAGACGCACAACTCAAATCTCGCTGACCACACCGTCACTGGCTCCAAATCGATCAGTCTCCTGACCAAGATGCCTCAGCATCCTCACAAACAGATTTGACATGCGTACATTGTTCCGAACGTCACAGGCCACGTGCCCCTGATGCCGGAAACGTCCACCGGCCAGCAGCACCGGCAGATTCGAATTGTCATGCGACGAGGAATTCCCCAGATTGCTCGCATACAGCACAGCCGTTCGATGCAGCAGTGTCTCACCGTTTTCCTGCGTCTCACTCAGACGATCCAGAAACTCCCCCAGCACCCGCATCTCCGCCTCTTCAATCAACGCCAACTGCTCCAGCTTCGCCGGATCCTGACCATGATGCGAAGCATCATGATGACCCAGATTCACACCCGGGATCTCAGGGCGATCCTGAGTTCCCAGCCACAGCGAAACACACCGTGTGGAATCCGTTTGCAGCGCCAGATGCACCAGACTGTACCATTGCCTCGATCGCTCCAGCAGTTGCGCTCCGCCAAACTCTGACGTCGGTGCCTGCATGCTGACAGCCGGTTTCGGCGTCTGAGCCCACTGCTCGTCCTGCTGCAGCATCTGCTCCGCCTCTCGCACCGCACCCAGAAACAACTCCAGACGCTGCCGGTCCGCCCGCCCCACACGCCGCGTCAAACTGCTGATCTGACCGCCCACGCTGTCGAGCACACTGCGACCATCCCGCAACCGCTGCAGCTCACGCGACTCCTCATCAGCCGTACCCGCCAGAAACAATCGGCGAAAAACCTGCGTGGCCCGACTCTCAGACGGTATTCGTACACCCCGCCGATTCCACGACGCATTGCCACCACCCAGAACCAGCGATGGAAAACGCGTCAACCTGCCAACCTGCGCCGCCGCCTCCTGCTCCAGTGAAATCCCGTTCCTGATGTCGTTCTCCCGGATCTGCTCCGGAGCCACCCCCGTAAATAATCCGACCTCGGCAAAGTGCCCCGCAGGGTAATGATGCGACATCCCCGAAAATACCGTCAACTGACTGCGGTGACGCTCCACCGCACTCAGATAACGACTGGACACATACTGCGGTCCCGGCTGCTCCGGAAAAAAGTTGGGACCATACATCCCCAGTGGCTGCCCCACCAGCACAATCCGCAGCGGCTCCGACGGAGAACTTTCCGCTCCGCGCCCCAACCGAACCCCCGCCATCGCTTCCAGCATCGGCAGACCCAGTGACACCCCCGCAGACCTCAGCATCAGCCTGCGATCAAGTCGTCGTACCGCCATGTCCTCTGCTCCCCATCAAACCCACACACATCACTTCCACAAAAACGCACGACTGTTCACCACCTCGTGAACCACCGACCGCAGACCAGCCCCGTCCCGCTCCAATCGCTCCACCAGCTCATCCAGCAACTGCCGATCTGCAAACTGCACCTTCGCACTGGTACTGAATTCCAGCACCCGCTGGACCATATTCCGCACCAGTTGACGACGCTGATCCAGCAGCATCCGCCGATACTCACGAATCCCCGCAAACGCCCGACCATCCGCCAGTTGCCCCGAAGCATCCACCGCCGGCCCCCGATAAATCGGCCTCCCCGAACGATACGGCAACTCCACCGCTCCTGCCTCCGTCCGCACCGTCACTCGATAATACTCACGATAATTGCCAATCGGATCAAAACACTCCAGCGCAAAACCAGGAGGATCAATTTGATTGTGACAGGTCGCACAGGCCGGAGTATTCCGATGAGCCGCCAGTTGCTCGCGAATCGTCGTCGCTCCGCGTATGTCCGGCTCAATCGGTGGAATGTTCGGAGGCGGCGGACTCGGCGGAGCTCCCAGCAGACGATCCAGCACCCACGCCCCACGCAACACCGGAGACGTCCGAGTACCATCCGCCGTCACCTTCAGCACGGCTGCCTGAGTCAACACCCCACCCCGCACGGAATCCGGCGGCAACGGAGTCCTCACGGGTACACTGCCCCGCAGGCCAGCCACGCCATACAACTGACCCAGTCGCTCATTCAGCATCGACCAGTCAGACTGCACAAATTCCAGCACACTCGCATTCGTCCGCAGCACCTCCTCAAAAAACAACTCCGTCTCGCGCTGCATCGACCACAGCAGCAATGGATCAAAATCCGGATACAGCGCGGGATCGGGCAGCGTCGCCTGAAGTCGACGCAGATCCAGCCACTGCCCCGTGAAGCTGGTCGTGAAACGCCGCAGCTTCGGCGATCCCAGCATCCGCTCAACCTGCTCCCGACGCCCCGACTCCGACATCAGCCGACCGTCCGCCGCGGCAGCCAGCAACGCATCGTCCGGACACGAACACCATAAAAAATACGAAAGTCGGGACGCCAGTTGATAGCCATCCAGCGGCTGACCCGGCTCACTGTCCAGCAACAGCAGAAATCCCGGTGACGTCAGCAGCAACTGATACGCATACTGCATCGCCTCAAAAAATGTCCCACCCGATTCCAGCCGCGCGTGTGCCGCCGCGACAAACACCGCCACCTCATCCTCAGCCGCCGGACGCCGCAGTGCCCGCCCCAGAAAACGCCGCAGCAATCGCTCCGCATCGCCACGCGCATCCGCAGACACCGGCACCAGTGGATCAGTTTCCCATTGCTGGATCGGACGATTCTCACGAATCACAGGCACCCGACCTCCCGCCGCCGTCGCCTTCGCCACAGACCTCGCCTGCAGCGGAAGATCATCAAACAACGCCTCATAACCGGGACCGGGCCACGCCCCAATCGGCCCCTCCAGTTTCAGCCAGTCCACCCGCAGACCCGCTCCCTCGTACTCCTCAATCGGACGCTTGAAACGTCGTATGTCCCAGTAGGTCAGCAGATTCACCACAAACGCCTGCCGCGCACCAAGCTCACACTCAAATTCCACAACCCGCGGCTCACCCGCCGGTATGTCCACCACGTCATACAGCTCGGGACCCTCCCGACCACTCTGCTGCACACGCATCAAACCCACCGGAATCGACTGCACATCCGCACCAACGGCAGCCGCCTGCATACGAATGCGATAACGACCCGCCGCCGGAACTGCTGCAGTCGCACACAACCCATAACGCGGCAGCTGCGTATAAAAAATCAGGGAATCCCCCTCGAGACGACACGTACGGCCCAGTCCCTCCCGAAAATTCGGCCCCTTTTCCGTAATCTGACGACCAGTTCGCTCGTCGGAAAAAGGAATCTGAGGACTGCTGGGCACCACCCCCCGAATCACTCGCGCTGCCGCCTCCTGATACTTCAGAAAATGCACCGCCGAAAGATCCAGAGATACGCCCAGGTTCTCAAAACCACCCCGCGGAACATCCTCCGGCAGCACATCGCCCACCGGAATCCGCACCCCCAGCAGATCCTCAAGAGTATTCTCGTACTCGAAAGCCGTCAGACGCCTCAGCGCAGCCCGACCATCCTGCTGCTGACGGCCCAGCGAAGACTGCTGCAGCGAACTGCCCAGCAGCACCAGCATCCGATCCCGCTCCGCCGCACCCCACGACTCTCGCGCATCTGCCGGAGGCATCTCGTCGGACTGCACCCGATCATGCACGTGCTGCCACACTGAAAACACGGAAACTTCAGCAAGCTCCACCGGCATCACATCCAGCCGCAATCCGCCGGATTGCTCCTCCGATCCATGACACACAACACAATGCCGCTGTAACAACCCCCGCAGCTCCGCTCCCGGAAACTCCTCCGCCACCACCGCTACCTGCTGCCCGCACAACTCAGGCTGATACAGCACGGCACACAGCAGAAACAGACAACTTCCCGACCATCCCCGCATTGTGATTTGTGTTCGACTCATCGCCCTACACCCGTTTCTGCAGCTCCAGGACCTTTCGCAAATCTCCCGAATTCTCTCAATCAGCCCGCATTGTGTCATCGCAGAACACCACCGCACTCCTCGAAATTCCGGTTTTCCCCGCAGTCCGGCTTTTCCTGCCCTCATGCTGGACATTCAGCCTGATCTCAGGACATGCTACGCACAAAGTCGCCGACTCCCGCGACTTCTCGCAACGCAATCCGGCAAAACTGCAGGAGCAGATCATGCGGTCGGTTCTCGTCATACTCGCCTTCCTCTCTCTCCCCACCACACCGCAGCTGTTCGGCCAGAACAAGGCTGCCACCGAGACTCCCATGCAGCAGCGCTCCATGTCCGTCGATGACCTGTTCGCCTTCCGCCGCATCGGAGCCCCCTCACTGGATCCCACCGGAATGTGGGTCGCCTGGGCCGCCACCGAAATCACCGATTCACACAACAACAAATCCGTCTCGCACATCTGGGTCGCCTCCGTCGATGGACAGCAGCCCCCCCGACAACTCACCAACTCCACCGCCAAAGACAGCAACCCCCGCTGGTCACCCGACGGTCGCTGGATCCTGTTCGAATCCAGCCGCTCCGGATCCGGTCAGTTGTGGGCCATCAGCGCACTCGGCGGTGAAGCCCGCCAGATCACCACCATCAGCACCGGAGCCTCCGGGGGCGTCTGGGCCCGCGATGGCAAACGCATCGTCTTCACTTCTGCCGTCTACCCCGAATTCTCTCTTCTCCCGTTCCCTGAAAGTGATGCCAAAAATCGCGAAAAAACGGCCGCTATCGAAGCCTCGCCAGTCAAAGCCCGCACCTTCCGCAGACTGTTCTACCGACACTGGGACAGCTACGTCGAAGATCGACGACAGCACCTGTTCGTCATCGATGTCACCGGCGATAATGGCTGGCAACTGACAGTCAGCGAACCACGCGATGTCACTCCCGGAGACCGGGATGCCAGCCCCACATCCTCCACCTTCTCTGCACCCCAGGACTACTGCTTCTCACCCGACGGCTCACACATCATCTTCTCCGCTGTGCCCGCGGAAAATGAAGCGTGGAGCACCAATTATGACCTTTGCCGTGTGCCCGCCGCTGGCGGCACAACAGCCTGGGAAACACTCACCGCTGGAAACCCCGCCGCAGATGGACATCCGGTCTTCTCACCCAACGGGAAAAAACTGGCGTGGCGAGTTCAGCGGAAACCCGGTTACGAAGCTGACAAATGGGAAATCGTCGTCGCTGACTGCACGCTCGATGGAGCACTGAGCGGACCCTCAGCCTCACTCACAGCCGAAGTCGACCTGTCCTTCGACGAAATCGTCTGGAGAACCGATGACGAAATCCTCAGCACCGCCGAAATGCGCGGCGAAAAACCGGTCTTCGGCATCTCCGTCAGTCGCCCCAACGTCGCCAGCCGCGCACAGTCCTCCGGCACCATCTCCAGCCTCGCTGTCTCTGCCGATGGCTCCATCCTCGTCGGAAACCACAGCACAATCCGCTCACCCAACGAAGTCTTCTCCACACTCCTCGAAAAAGACATCCTGCGATCGCGAGTTCCCGTCCTGAATCTCTCCTCAGCCAACACCGCCCTGCTGGCACAGCTCCAACTGCCCGAACCCACCTCAGTGGAAGTCGTCGGCGCCGACGGTGATCCCATGCAGATGTGGATCCTGACACCGCCCGGCTTCGACAAAAGTCGCCGCTGGCCACTGGCCTTCCTCGTTCACGGAGGACCTCAGGGAGCTTGGGCGGACGGCTGGAGCTTTCGCTGGAATCCCCAGATCTGGGCGGCCCAGGGTTACGTTGTCTGCCTGCCCAATCCCCGCGGCAGTACCGGCTTCGGGCAGAAATACTGCGACCAGATCGGAGGAGATTGGGGTGGGCGATGCTTCGTCGACCTGATGGCTGGACTCGCACACATGGAACAACAGCCGTGGATCGACACCGAACGCATGTTCGCCGCCGGTGCCTCCTTCGGCGGCTACATGATGAACTGGTTCGAAGGACAGACCAGCAAATTCCGAACACTCGTCAACCACTGCGGCGTCTACAACTTCGAAAGCATGTACGCCACGACCGAAGAACTGTGGTTTGATGAGCACGAACACGGTGGCCCGCCCTGGGGCCCCAATCGCTCGTCCTACGAAAAACATTCGCCCCATCGCTTCGCCGCCAACTTCAAAACACCCATGCTCATCATCCACAATGATCTCGACTTTCGAGTTCCCGTAAGTGAGGGGCAGCAGGTCTTCACCACACTGCAAAGGCTCGGGGTTCCCAGCAAATTCATCAACTTTCCCGACGAAGGCCACTGGGTCCTGAAACCTGCCAACAGCCGCTACTGGCACAACGAAATCTTCGCGTGGCTGCGGGAATACTGCCCGCCAGGCACCCGCTGAACACACCGCTGCAAACAGACCCTTTCCCTGCCATCGCCCACCTGAATAAAGCTCCGCCATGTCGTCTTCCGGACTCGACCTTCTGCGTGCGGCCGCCAGCCCGGCGGCCATCCTCGACACCCTCGAACAGACCCTGCTGGAACAGCGGGATTTCCATCGCTGGTTCGACGCCCGCATGATCCGCTCACGCCGCGAACTCGGACTGCCCATCACACAACCCACCTCACTGCGGGATATCCCGGAAGCCCAGGAAGCGGCCTGGCGCAGTGCCTACACCGATGCCGCTCGCGAAGCCGGGTTCCACTTCCTGAAACACAACCTGCTCGCGGACGCGTGGGCCTACTTCCGCACCATCCGCGAACCTCAGCCCGTACGCGATGCCATCGAAAACCTCGTCCGCAACAGTGATGCCAGCCCAGGCCCCGATACGGACGAACTGCTCAATGTCGCACTCTACGAAGGTGCTCACCCCGTCGCCGGAATCACGCTGCTGCTCAAAACTCACGGCACCTGCAACACCGTCACAGCACTCAGCCAGATGATCGGACAGATGTCCCCCGCCGAACGACGACAGGCCGCCGCCGTCATGGTCCGACACCTGCACGCCGACCTGCTCGCAAATGTCCGACGCGATGTCGAACGACGACAACCCACACTCAAACCCGACCTCTCGCTCAGACAACTGATCGCCGGTCGCGAATTCCTCTTCGCCGATGGAAACTACCACATCGATGTTTCACACCTGCACTCCATCGTCGGCTTCGCCCGACACCTGCACCGCGAAGATCCTGAACTGCTGCTGGCCATCGACATGAGCCTCTACGGGCAGCAGCTCAGCGAACACCTCCGATACCCCGCTGACGTTCCCTTCGATGACTATTACACAGCCAGCGAACAGTTCCTGCAGACAGTCGCCGGTATCAATGTCGATGCCGGACTCGACTGGTTCTCCCGCAGACTCCGGCAGGAACCCGATGCCCCCGATCAGCGGCTGATCGCCTTCGTGCTCGTCGACCTCGCCCAGCGCTGCGGCAGAACCGCCGATGTGCTGCCAGTCGCCGCTCCACACCTGTCACGCATGGAAGATCCCAACGGCTTCTCCTTCACGGCCTGCTGCGTCGAATCCGGCAGGCTGGACCTGCTGGAACAAACCGCCACGGAAAACAGTGATATCCTCGCCATGGCAACAGTGCTGCTCCTGAAAAATGCAGCACCGCAGTCGCCCTCTGCCTGATCACCACATCGCTGTTCTCAGCAGGAACACACGCCTCATGAGAATCTGCATCATTACAGCCGGCGGCGCAGGCATGTTCTGCGGGTCCTGCATGCAGGACAACACCCTCGTCCGCTCGCTCAGAATGGCCGGAGCTGACGCACTCCTGCTGCCCACCTACACTCCCATTCGAGTCGATGAAGACAATGCCAGCTCAGGTCAGGTCTTCATGGGAGGTATCAACGTTTACCTCGATTCAAAACTGCCGGGCTGGAAATGGCTGCCGGACTGGTGCCGCAGCTGGCTCGATCGCCCCGGCGTTGTCTCCTTCCTCTCACGGTTCAGCGGCAGCACCTCTGCCGCTCAGCTCGGACCACTCACCGTCGACCTCCTTAAAGGGATCGCCGGACCACAACGCAGGGAAATTGAAGCCCTCGTCGCGTACCTCGCACACGAACTCCGACCCGATGCCATCATCCTCAGCAATGCCCTGATCTCCGGAATCGTCCCCGAACTCCGCAGACACTGGCACGGACAACTGGCCTGCCTGCTGCAGGGAGATGACATCTTCCTGAAGGATCTGCCCGAACCCTGGCAGTCCACCGCCATACAGCAGATCACCGAAAACTGCCGCCACGTCGACCTGTTCCTCGCACACAGCAACTACTACAGCGATCACATGAGTCGACTGCTGCAGTTGCCACGCCCGAAATTTCACCTGGTTCCACTCGCCGTTCAGCCTCCTCCCGAACTCCCCGCCACAACGACACCCCACCCGGCTGACATACTCCACATCGGTTACTTCGCCCGCATCTGCCCCGAAAAAGGAGCCTTCCGGTTCCTCGATGCTGCCGCCGAACTGCTGCCCGGCAACCCCGCAATCCGCATGTCCATCGCCGGCTTCCTGCCAGCTCTCCACCAGAAAAAATTCCACCAGCAGTTTCAGCAAGTCGCCCGCCGCAGCGAACAGCGCCTCCAGTGGCTCGGCAGCCCCGCAACACGCGAAGAAAAATTTCAGGTCCTTTCGCAGTTCGACTGGCTCTGCGTGCCCACCGAGTACCACGAACCCAAAGGTCTCTACGTCCTCGAAGCCGCTCTGCTCGGCATCCCGTCACTCCTGCCGGCCCACGGAGCCTTTCCGGAACGCCTGCAGATGCTGCAGCACGGCAGGACTTACGACCCCCGCACTCCACTGGCCGACGCCATCCGCACGCTGCCCGGGAAATACAGTCCGCAGCAACAACAAACACTTGCCCATCACTGCCTGCAAAACTGCAGTATGACGCAGGCCGGACTGGCTGTCCTCCGCACACTCGCAGCACACACAACCTGACCCGCGACCCGTTGCCCCAACGCCACACACCCTTAAAAGTGGCAAATTCCGCCGAAAATCAGCCACTGAACCCCCGACCAATACCCAAATCCCCGCATTTCCCGACCTCCGATCGCCCCGATTTGCCCTCCACACTGTTGCGAATCACCGCCTCTCCTCGATATAAAATCACGTATCAGCGTGTCGCGAATGGCGGCGATGGCTACTTCAGAACCAACGAAAGGGTTATTGCAGTCCGAGTGCTCTCATGCGAAACGACTTCTCCTTTCCAGACGATGGCCGCAACCGCATTGAAAAATCCGGTGTGCGGAAGGACCGCCGCAAAAAAGACAGCCGCCCCATTGAAGACGACGACGGAAGTCGCCGGGGTGCAGGCCAGAAAGATCGCCGACAGCACAAAAACTATCGCGATCTGCTTTACGGTGAAGACGACGACGAATGAACTGATCGCCGACTCTCGCCGCAATCATACACTCGCCTGCTGATACGCCCGGGGCCGAACAAATCGCCCCGCGCCGTCACATACTGCCTGCCCGCCGCAGTCGGGCCGGAACGCTTTCTCTACCGCTACCGGCCACCCGCAGTTGCCAGTATATTCCCCGCCACGGCCAACACCGCGCAGCTCGCCTGCTACCTCTGAGCCGTGGCCGATGTCAACGGAGCAGCCGAGAACTCTGACTCCAGTTGTCCCGTGGTCGCGTTGAACAACCGCACAATCCCATCAAAGCCAGCCACCGCCACCTGCGCCTCGTCCGGTCGCACGCTCACGGCAAACACGGGGCCCGAAATCCCCGGCAGCTCCACAACCTTGTTCGGATCACCTGTGGTATACACTCGCGCCGCACCGGTCACCGCCCCACTCGAACCCGCCACAAACAGTGCCCCCGATTTCGAAATGTCCAGATCCGTAACACGCCCCTCAAACCGCCGATAGGCGCGAATCAGGTTGAAGTCGTCGCCGATCTGCCGAGCCTTCTCGCGGAAAATCCTGTACAGCCGAGGCTCCCCGTCCGCACCACCCGCCAGAACCTCCTCGGCACCCGGAAGTCTTTGCACATCCGCCAGGCCACCCTTCAGGGCCCCCGGAGTAATACTGGTGATGTTGTCCACAAACTGACCGTTCGAAACTATCGACAGCTTCATCGAACGGTCCCGGCTGACACTGATCACATGATCGTTCTTCAGCGAAAATGCCGTCCCCAGAACCCAGTCCGCATGCGCATCCATCCGCATCTGCTGCTCGCCACTCTCCACACGAATCACACGCAGACGATTGTCAGCACCACCCACCGACACCAGACTGCCGTCATCGCTGAAGGCCACACCAAACAGCGAATCCGTGCCAATCGTCAGTGAATGCAGCAGCTTGCCCTCCGCCACATTCCACAACTGCAGCTCGCCAAACAATGCCGGAGTCCCGCCAGCCACCGCCAGCATCTGGCCGTTCGGCGAAAATGCCACCGATTCAATCCGCTGAGCACGTCCAATCAGACGCCGCGGCGGCGCACTGCCATCCAGCGTATGCAGCAGCACTTCATGATACCCCGTCACAGCCAGCAACCGACCATCCGGAGAATAATCCAGCGACGTCACCAGTGGCGGACGAGTATACACAGGTGGATTCTCGGCAGAAACCACCTGCTCGACCGCCGGCGGAGTATCGTCGACACAGCCCTGCTCAATCCACGTCCGCAACACCAGCACCTGCTCGGGTTTCAAAGGAGTCCCGTTCAGGGGCATCTCCGGATCCTCACCCGACACATTCCCTATCAACGTCCCCTCGTCCGGTTTGCCCGCAACAGTGGCCGCGCCAGCATCGCCACCCTTCAGCAGATCAGCCACTGAAGTCACCGACAATCCACCCTCGCGCTTGCCCGCAAAATGACAGCCGGAACAGTTTCGCTGCAGTATCGGACGCACAGAACGGTAATAACTGACCGCCACAGCCGGCTTCGCATCAACCGTCTGCTGCCCGCACGACTCCGACGCGTCCAGCACGGAAAATGCCAGTAACACAGCCAGAAACAACGGAAAACGCACGCCGAAAACAGCAGGGGTGAGCATGGTGGGAGCTCTCAACAGGCAGGAAGACTTCAGAACTCCCCCTGTTGTACTCGCCGGCAGCCCAAAACGCAAAACAAACCCGCACGAAGTGTGCCCCGTTTACTGCGTCACCGGCTGACCAGCCGCACGAACCGCCAACCCCTGTGACAACCCGTACAGCAGGCAAATCTGCTCCAGACTGCTGATTTTTTTTCCCGACATCCACTCCAGCAGCTTCTGCTCCAGCCCCCTGTCCGCCATCGAACGACCCGCAATCTGCCACGCTTCCTCACGCCACAGTCCATTCTGCAGCAGCAGAATTCCGTCCAGCCCGTTCAAAGCCGGCTTGCTCTGCACCAAATGCCGAGTCAGCTCGCAAATCATCGCCAGACGCATCCCCACCGCCTTTTCTGACCGCCCTTCAAACAATTGATACGATGTGCTGCCAGGATACCGGTTGCTCTGCCACGCCACACCCCCGGTCACCCCCAGCACCCACGCCTGCGGAGCAATCGTGCCGGCCGGTGGCATCAACTGCTGCTCCGCCAGCGCTTCACCCGCTGTGACCGCCGTAAACTTTGAAGCATCCGCCGCCTCCCCCTGCGATAACAGACCGGCCACCGGAATCAGATTGCACGTCGCATCCAGCTGCACCTCAGACAACACCTCCGCGGCAGACTGCAGATGCGTCAGCACCGCTTCACTGCCACCACTGAAAGCCAGCCGACTCAGCAGCAGAATCTGCACCGTCCGACGGTCCTCTGCACCAGCCGCCAACTGCCTCGCACGCGCCTCAAGATTTCGCATTAACGCATCCAGACGCTGCTCATTCTTTTCTCGCACCGCCTCAGAGACCTCCTGCTTCAATCCCGCTTCATCCTGCTCCGCACGCCGCACCAGCAAACGCAGCTCGCCGGTCGGCGGAGCAGCCGCAGCCAGAAACTCCGCACTCCGCTGCAGCACCGCTCCCGCCTCACCCGCTCGCTTCGTCAGAATCAATCCCCGCGCAGCCTCCGCCGCAGCCATCGCCCACGGCATAACTGCCGCAACCGAAGAAGGATTCCGCTGCACCAGCTCATTCAGACTCGGCATGCCCTGCCGCACTGCAACCGGCTCCTGCGACAGCTTCTGCACACACGCATCCACTCCGGCTGAGTCGCCCGCAGCACCCGCCAGAGCTGCCTGCACACGCACCGCAAATGCCGGCACCGTCAGCCCCTCAGCCGCCC
>Ga0255095_1000672_pt1 | contig 16567 bp, 12 predicted proteins | sample Colum_Law_RepC_8_2_FD_188435 | JGI IMG/M metagenome (GOLD analysis project Ga0255095, IMG submission 188435) | Freshwater microbial communities from Columbia River, Oregon, United States - Colum_Law_RepC_8d | ecosystem: Environmental > Aquatic > Freshwater > River | place: USA: Oregon...
GACGCGGAATGACGCGGAAAATTGAGCGTGTTGTGTGTTGGTGTCGCGCTGCCGAGTGGATTTTGCGATTACTGAACACTGATCACTGAACACTGACGTCCGGCTCGGCGGGAGCCTCGCCCTCCCAAGGAGTGGGGACGTCCGGCTTGGCGGGAAACGATGGCCGCGGAATGACGCGGAATAACGCGGAAAATTGAGCGTGTTGTGTGTTGGTGTCGCGCTGCCGAGTGGATTTTGCGATTACTGAACACTGAGCACTGAGCACTGACGTCCGGCACGGCAGGAGCCTCGCCCTCCCAAGGAGTGGGGGCGTCCGGCTCGGCGGGAAATGATGGCCGCGGAATGACGCGGAATGACGCGGAAAATTAAGCGTGTTGTGTGGTGTCACGATCCCGAGTGGATTTTGCGATTACTGAACACTGAGCACTGAGCACTGACGTCCGGCTCGGCGGGAGCCTCGCCCTCCCGAGGGGTGGGGGCGTCCGCCTTGGCGGGAAATGATGGCCGCGGAATGACGCGGAATAACGCGGAAAATTAAGCGTGTTGTGTGGTGGTGCCCTGCCGAGTGGATTTTGCGATTACTGAACACTGAGAACTGAACACTGACGTCCGGCTCGGCGGGAGCCTCGCCCTCCCAAGGAGTGGGGACGTCCGCCTTGGCGGGAAACGATGGCCGCGGAATGACGCGGAATGACGCGGAAAATTGAGCGTGTTGTGTGGTGTCGCGCTGCCGAGTGGATTTTGCGATTACTGAACACTGAACACTGAGCACTGAGCACTGACGTCCGGCTCGGCGGGAGCCTCGCCCTCCCAAGGAGTGGGGACGTCCGGCTCGGCGGGAAACGATGGCCGCGGAATGACGCGGAATAACGCGGAAAATTGAGCGTGTTGTGTGTTGGTGTCGCCCTGCCGAGTGGATTTTGCGATTACTGAACACTGAGAACTGAACACTGACGTCCGGCTCGGCATGAGCCTCGCCCTCCCGAGGAGTGGGGACGTCCGGCTTGGCGGGAAATGATGGCCGCGGAATGACGCGGAATGACGCGGAAAATTGAGCGTGTTGTGTGTTGGTGTCGCGCTGCCGAGTGGATTTTGCGATTACTGAACACTGAGCACTGAACACTGACGTCCGGCTCGGCGGGAGCCTCGCCCTCCCGAGGGGTGGGGACGTCCGGCTCGGCGGGAAACGATGGCCGCGGAATGCCGCGGAATAACGCGGAAAATTAAGCGTGTTGTGTGGTGTCGCGCTGCCGAGTGGATTTTGCGATTACTGAACACTGAGAACTGAGCACTGACGTCCGGCTCGGCGGGAGCCTCGCCGTCCCAAGGAGTGGGGACGTCCGGCTCGGCGGGAGCCTCGCCCTCCCGAGGAGTGGGGCGTCCGGCTCGGCAGGAGCCTCGCCGTCCCGAGACCGCGCACTTCGTTCTGCGTTGAGTCGAAAGCCGTCGGAATTCGGGGAATTCCGCGTCAGATTATTGTGCGGAGGAGCGGCTGCCGTTGGGGGATCCGACGATCGGAGTACCGTCCGGCAGCGGCCGCGCTGCGATTCGCAGTCGCAGCCCATGAGCCAGTTCGCGGATTGCCGGGAACTGCGCAAACGAATTCTCATACACCCAGATGGTCACGACCGAATCGGGCGGACAGGTTTCAAGCTGCTGGCGAAACCGTGAGCCCGGACGCAGGGCATCAGTGATCGATTCCTGCACCAGTGATTCTTCGGCCTGCAACTGCCATTTTGAAACGCTCACACGAACTCGCAGATCACCCGTCTGCAGTGATTCGAGGGCCGAGCCACCTTCCTTTTCGACGGTGTATTTCATGGTGTAACCACCCACCGGCCCAACCACACCTTCAAACTGGCTGAAACGCATGATGGTGGAACGTCGTGCCAGCACCTGATCCTTCAGGCGGTCCAGCAGATCATTCAGCGGAATCATGCTGACCATACCCCCGTCAACTCGAAAATGAACATCATCCGATTCGACGGGTTTGGTGACCGGTGACAGGCGATGATTCAGTCGTTCGGCCGGCTGTGTTTTCTGCTGGGCGGCTGTGAGTTGTTCTGTGAGCTGCAGTGTTTCGACGGCGACGGTGCGGGTTTTCTGCTGGGTTTGTTTTTCGGAGTCCAGTGTGCGTCGCAGGGCGGCTTCCAGTTCGCTGTGTTTCTGTTCGGACACTTTCAGGGAGTTCTTCAGCGAAGCCACTCGCGCGGCGGCAGCGTTGCTTTCGGCAGCCAGTTTCTGTTCCCGCCGTCCCTGAGTTTCGCGCTGAGTCTGCTGGGCTGTCAGCTGCTGGCGGATGCCTGCGGTTTCCTGCTGTGCCTTGTCAAACTCCGTGGCCACACCCTGCAGTTCCTGCTGCAATTGCTGTTCGTCTGTTGCGGTGGTCGTCAGATCGCGCTGCAGGGCCTGCTGGCGAGTTCCGGCGTTTGCGATGGCGGCATTCTGACTGGCACTCAATGATTCCGCGGCCGCCGCAGCGGCGGTTGCCCGCGCTGCTGCTGCGGGATCCGAGGGCAGTGGCTGCCGCTGCAGTCGAACTCCCACAACCACAATCAGTATGATCAGAATCCCGACGATGTTGCAGACGACGTCGAGAAACGAGTCAGATCCGAATTCCAGTTCGGCCCGCTGCATGCGTCGACTCATGGCTGAGTCTCCGCTGGTTCCGGTACTGAGGCATATCCGGTGTTGTCGGCCGGCAGCATGTGCGGTGTGATTTCGTAAAGTGTGACGGACTGAATTCCGGTGCGTTTGAGTGACTGAGCAAGTGGCTGACGCCATTTTTCGCCACCGGGACTGACGATGAATCGCACGATTGGCAGAAGCTGATCATCGGGGCGGCGGCGGGCATCTGCCAGCTCCTGATTGACGCCTCGCAGCAGCTCAGCCTCGGCCACCGCAAGCTGCTGGTCTTTCAGATCCAGTGCCGGCTGCTGTGCGACAGTGAGGTGCTGATCGTCGAGAAACACAACAATGCCGACAGGGGCGGCCAGAGCCGAGTTGCCACGAGCTCCGACCGGTCCGATTCTTCGCAGCGTATCCTGATCAATGCGGGACGGTTGCTGAGACTGCCCGGCTGCCTGCTGTTCGCCGAAACCGACGCGGGATTTCTGACTGCCTGAACCGGGGGTTCCGGGAAGCTGGCTGCCTGCAGTCCCGCTGGCGGGGTCCGGCTGTGAGGGCTGATACCACGGCATATCGTCGGTACTGGCGGATCGTGGTGCAGAGGCGGTGGAGACTGTGGGCTGGGCGGGATTCGCTGCAGTGCCCTCACTTTTGGGGGCTCGGGCTGCAGCGCCCAGGGGCGTTGTGGAGAATGCATCACTGCGTCGTCCGACCAGTTTTGAGCCCTGGAGTGAACCGTCGCTGTCGAACAGGGCATCGGCAAAGCGTTTCTCGCTGGGGTTGCGGAGTGTGGCTGCGACATCCGCCGGTGCGGTACCGGGTGTGGCTGCGGTGGCTGCGGGGCCAGCCGGGCGCCCTTCACGCATGGCGGTCAGTGATCTGCGGGTTTCTTCCGCTGCCTGATTCAGGGCTCGCTGACGCGCGTAGTTTTCGGCAAACTGTTCAGCCATGTGCTCGGCTTCCGCTGCACTCAACCGGCCGCCTGCGGGATTTGCGGCGCGCGTGGTGGCTCGGTTGCTGTAGAACGAAGGTGGCGGAGCGACACCTCCGGCATAGTAGCGATTTTCCAGGCGCCGGCGGGACTTCGACTCCTCCTCCATCACTCGCCCATCAGATCTGACGGAGAGTCGACGTTCAGGTGGCTGCTCGGCAGCGGGCTGCTGTCCGGCGGCCAGTCCGCGGCGGGACAGTTCTTCCTGAGTGATATCGAACAGTCGAGCGTACAGTGCTTCGCGACGGCGGAAGGCCTCCTGCAGTGCCAGTTGCACCGCGGGTGGTTCGAGCAGATCGGTTCCGTCGACGACAACTTTGCGGTCGGCGGTCAGCAGCTCATAGCCGTAGTGGATCTTTGCTTCTGTGAGGATTCGCTGGGCTCCATAGAAGGGCAGACTGCCACCGGGGCGTACCAGCAGCAGCACGTAAGGCTCGGCGGTCAGTGAGCGTCCGCTGCGGTGCTGATGAATGGCGAGGATGGCGGACAGCAGCGGATTGTCGCGAACCGGGAATTTTTCCATATCGGCCATGGTGACTCGGATGGTATTCGGCAGGAATTCGAAGCCGCCGGCGGAAACATCAATGACGATGGGTGTCCTCGTCGTTCCGGTGGAGTTGCTGAATTCCACGAGCGTGCGAACTCCGGATACCGCTGCGGCCTGTGCTGTGGCCGACTGGAGCTGTTCTCTGAGTGCAACGATGGCCGACTGTTTTTCGAAAAGCAGCAGTTCGGCTTCCTGCACGGCATCTTCGGCGCGTGTCAGTTCATCGCGTTTGGCCAGCAGGGCCTGTTCAGCCGTGGTCAGTCGAGCCAGCAAATCGGCCTCTTCAGCCTTCAGTTTCTGCAGATCGGATTCTGTGGAGGTTATGGGGTTTTGAGCGGTGGCTGTCTGCAGTTGGGCCTGCAGGCTGGCCAGCTCGGCGCGGGTCTGGGCGAGCTGCCGGCGTTTCTGTTCCAGCTCAGTCCTGAGTGTGGTGACTTTGAGCTGCAGTCCGTGCAGTCGGGTCTGCAGTTCCGCAGCGGATTGTTCCATGGCCAGCAGTTCGGCCGAGCGATCGACGGGCTGAACAGCGACCGGGGTGCTGGCGGCGGACAATTCGGCCTGCTGATCGTGGCGAATTTTTCGTGTCATGACCAGCAGCAGCAGGATCAGCGAACCCATCGCGCAGACGAGAACTGCGAGAAAGGGGAACAGTGAAACGCTGTGCTGATGTTGCCGCCGAGCCATGATATTCTCTGATCAAGCAGACCGTCGCGGGGGAATCAGGCGGCCGACCGCAGGTGAGTTCGAGCGGAGAGAGCCGCGACGGCAGCGTTGAGACTGCTGACCGTCTGTTCGAGGGAATCGACGATCTGCAGGGCCTGCAGATTCTGGTTCAACTGGTCCTGCAGTCGGGCGAGGCGTTCTTCAGATTCGGTAAGCTGGAGCAGTGTGCGACCGAGTCGATGCAGTTCTTCGGTCTGACCGGCAGCGGCCATGGACGTGGTCTGCATGGCGGACTGCCAGACATCAACTCGCTGCACAAACGCGGACATGGCCTGCTGGAACTGCTGGGCCACGGTCTGAGAGCTCTGCTGCAGTGCACTGGCGTAATTGTCCCGAGCCAGCGACAGAGACTCGCGGTGCTGGCTGAGTGTGGATTCGGTATCGGCGGCGAGGTTGCGAGCCAGTTGGGTGGTCTGCTGGCTGAGTGCGGCCTGCCAGTCGGACTGCAGCGAGGCGAAGCGGGCATTCCAGAATTCGGCCTGCTGAGCCAGCATGCGTGCGGTGAGTTCGGCGGCTTCGGTGCCGCTGTTGAGCTGTGAATCGCTGCCGCGACCGAAGGCGGGCAACAGCGCGTTGATGCCGAACTCCTCGAGCTCATTCAGCACCGACTGCTCGGCTCGTTCAATGATGAATGTGGCAAAGACGAGGACCATGGACATGCCGAGTGCCTGAGCGGTGGTGTCGAAGGCCACAGCAAGTCCGGAGGTGACTTCCGGCAGGGAGGAATCGAGTTGTTCCGGGGTCACATTGGCGATGGCCATGGTGATCCCGATGACGGTGCCGAGGAATCCCATGATGGGTACGGCCCACGTGACGGTGCGTACCAGTTGAAAGCTCTGCACAAGCCGATCGGCGGCGAGGTCAGCGAGGTATTTGAGGTGATCATCGAGTGCTGCATCAGCTCGTCGAGTGACGTGATGCAGGATATCGTGGAATCTTTGACCGACGGCCGTGGTGGTGGTATCGGCAGTGGCGGAGTTCAGAAAGGTTGTCATCTCTGCGACGGCCTGGTTTTGTGATGTTTGGCCGGCCGACCAGTTGTTTCGGGCAGCGAGTTCGCGTGCTGCTGCGAGGGCTCGTCGTTCCCTCGGCAAGGCTCGCAGCTTGGCCCACAGGATGGCCATGCCGAGAAAGAAGATGGCGGAGGTGACGTATTCGAGCGGATGTCCGCAGAAATACCGCTGGAAGAATTCTGCGCCGTTTAAGGGAGCGGCGATCCAGGGGCCAATCACATAGAACAGAACTGTGACTCCCAGCGAACCGAAGGCGGCGGGCCACAGGGACGAGGAAGCAGATCGCGTGGCGGGCTGAGCGGATGCGTCACCGGCCTGATGAGTGCTGTGAGTCTGCACAGGTTGATCCTGCTGTTGAGCCATGAAAAAGAATTTCTGCGAACGATACTGTTTCCGGAGTCTGTGGCTGGCCGTGTTTCCGGATTGAGAAGTCCGTGGAGGGTGATTGAGTGGGGGGTAGAGGCCTGGAATCGGCGAATGCTGCGGAGTGAAGCTGCACCAGTGGCAGAAACTGCAGCAGCAGCGGGCGTCAAGGTCTGCCCTGTCGTCAGCATCGTCATTGTCGGCAGTGTTGATTGAGTGAAAGTTCGGGCAGGTTTCGTGCGGCAACTGGGGTCCAGTGCGAACAGACAAAGGCTCAACGTAAAATGAAGTGCGCGTACCGAAACGGCGCACCTTTGGGAGGGCGAGGCTCCTGCCGAGCCGGACGTCAGTGCTCAGTGCTCAGTGCTCAGTAATCGCAAAGCCCGCCCCCGTTGGGATCTTCGCTCTCCCGGGATCGCAGTCAACACCTCGGGCGATGCAGTCTGCTGTTGCGCACAGGATTTCGTGTTGAGCCCTTTTTTGGGCCGCGGAAAAACGCGGAAAATTAAGCGTTTTGTGTGTTGGTGTCGCCGTTGTCGGTCGTGGCGTCCTGGGAGATGGAGGCCTCCTCGGGAGGGCGAGGCTCCTGCCGAGCCGGCGGATGTTATTTGTTTGTGGTGTTTCGCCTCGGCGGGAAACGATGGCCGCGGAATGACGCGGAATAACGCGGAAAATTGAGCGTGTTGTGTGGTGGTGTCGCCCTCCCGAGGGGGGGCGTTCGGCTCGGCGGGAGCCTCGCCCTCCCAAGTGGTGTGGGACGTTCGGCTCAGCGGGAGCTTCGCCCTCCCGAAGGGGGGTGAACACCCAAGGCAATGCAATCTGCGGCTGCGGACAGGGTTGCGCGTTGATCCACAAAAAAACCCGCATCGGGCTGGCTGCCTGATGCGGGTCTGAGTTTTTTGGACAGCAGTGTGCTGCGGAGAAGTTCAGTTCAGGATCTTCTCTGTGTCCTTCACGATCTTTGCGATTTCTTCGGCGTTGAGCTTGCCGGCGGCCAGAGCGTGATTGACCTTCACGTTGGAGTCGACCCACATCATCACGGTGACGTCAGCTTCCTTAGCGATGTTGTACTTGGCCGGGCCGACGTTGTTTTCGAATACGGTCAGCGGAGAATTTGCGATCTTGTTGTCTTCCGCAATCTTCTTCAGAGCGACTTCCTGAGCATCCGGATTGTCGGTGAGGACGGTCACGAAGGCGGCCATCTTCTTGTCCTTGTTCTTCGCCACGATGGCATCCAGTTCCTTCACCAGCTTGGTGGTGTTTTCGTCCATCTTGCGGACGAACAGGCTGACCACAGGACGGGCACCATACTGGCAGCGGTAGCACAGTTTGGTTCCGGCGGCCGGGCCGGTGGAATCGGTGACGTAGAAGGCCGGCGGATATTCGTCAACCTGCAGACCGGACTTCAGGTCGCCTGCATTCACGGTCTGCAGACCAAACATCGCAACGCTTGCCAGACACAGTGCAAAGAACTTCCTCATACCCTGACTCTCCCGAAGAAACGACCTGAAAACAGGCTGCCCACAACACGGGACTGCCTGAGGCACAGCAAAAACCAATTGCAACTGCCCTTAAGTCTTACGCTGTTCAACCGGCAGTTCAAGCGATTGAACAGGTCCCGGACAGCATCACAGCCGAATTATTCGGCCGCTGCTGTCAGACGTCGAACGGTTTCCAGGACATTCAACGCATCTTTTTCCGGATCCACTGCAGTGTTCTTGCGGGCAACTTTCCCATCTTTCCCAATGATAAAAGTCCAGCGGCTGGCGGTGACTCCGCGCGCCAGTACGTAGTCGGTGCCGTCAACGGTGCGAGTGATCTGGTCGCCAGCCCTGACTGGGACTCCGAACTGCCGGGCCACTTTGCCATCAGAATCTGACAGCAGGGAAAAATTCAGGGAATGATGCCGCTGGAAGAGCTGCTGCCCGGGCGGCAGATCCCCGCTGACCCCCACAACTTCAATCCCCTCGGCCTGCAGGGCCTGTAACTGGTCCCGATACAGGCAGGCCTGTTGAGTGCATCCGTTGGTGCAGGCGGCGGGGAAGAAGAAGACTACGACGTATTTTTTTCCAACGAAATCGTCAGATTTCCAGACCTGTCCAGTGGTTGAAAGGGCCTGGAAGGCGGGTGCGGTATCGCCTTCCCGCAGTGTCAGGTCGGGTACTGACGCAAACGCGCCGCTGGGCAGCGGGCGTGCCGGATCGTCAGCGGCAAGGTTACCATGGACCGGCACCAGCAGCGGCAGAAGCAGACTGAAAATGAGCCGAACACGCATGCAAAAGCTCCGCGGCCGAATTGCAGAAATTCGATTTCGGTCGCTGCTCCTTCAACGAAAACACTGAAAATCCTTCAGGTCCGTCAACCGAAGACTGTCGGCAGGCGCCAATTACCGCAGGGATAGAACGCAATCGGCAGCACGATCTGACAACACGCCAAAGCGGTTGCAGACGACAGCACAACGGCGGGAAAATCCATGGCAGGAGAACTGGCGATTTAGCCGGCAGGGACTGAGCGCAGGTAAGGCGCTGGCAGGACTAGACAGAATATTCAGGTTTTGAGTGATGGTCAAACCGACAATTTGCAGAAGTGGCGGGATTTTCGGGAATCTGAAAACCGGTGTCGCGTTTCAGTCACCGAGCGAGAACAGTCGTCGGATGGCCTGGAGCAGGCCTTCGGGCGTGCCAGCGCGAGCCTCGTCCTTGAGTGCTTCAAGTGGCGGATGCAGCAGTTTGTTCACGATCCGGCCGATCGTTGCTTCGATCGCATCCCGCTGGGATTTGTCCAGATTCGGAAGCTTGCGGAACAGCCGATCCAGCTCGGCCCTGCTGATATCGTTCCAGTGTTCCCGCAGTCTGTTGATCACCGGTCCGGTAGCCCGGTGGTAGATTTCCTGCATGAACGTGCGAGTCTGGTTGTTGATGATTTCCTGAGCCTTGTGGATTTCGCCGCGGCGGGCCCGGCGGTTGCGTTCGCAGGTTTCCTCAAGGGCATCGAGGTCATAGAGGAACACATTGTCATCCAGGCGGGCGATTTCGGGATCAAAATCCCGCGGTGCGGCGAGGTCCAGAATGAACACGGGTTGCTTCGCTGACCGTCGCCGGGCGTCGGCAAATCGTTCTTTTGTGATCAGGGTCTGGGCGGCACCCGTTGTGCTGACAATCACGTCCACCTTCGCCAGCCACGAATCCAGTTCAGAAAAATCCACTGCCTCGCCACGGAACGTCTGAGCCAGCGCCTCGGCCCGCTCACGACTGCGATTGGCCACCACAATCCTGCGGACACCCTCAGACTGCAGGTATGTCAGCGTTTCAGTGGCCATCTCACCCGCACCGATCAACAGCACCGTCTTGTTGTCAAAGCGGCTGAAAATGCTTTTGCCAAAGTCACCGACCGCCACACTGGCGATCGAGACTCGGCCATCCGCGAGCGCCGTTTCGGTGCGAACCTGCGCAGAGACCTTGAGAGCATACTGAAACAGGACGTTGGTCAGCGGACCGCAGGCGGAATTTTCCTGAGCTACGCGATACGCTTCCTTCACCTGATTCACGATCTGCGGTTCACCCAGCACCATGCTGTCAATACTGCAGGCGACCTGGAACAGATGCGACACTGCGTCAGCGCCGGAGTGCGCGAGGACAGCTCCGGTAAATTCATCGGGCGGCACGTTGTGAAACTGGCTGATGAACCGAGTGATATCGTCGAAGCTGACGCCATCCTGCTGTCGCTCGTCCGCCGCATAGATCTCCACCCGGTTACACGTCGACAGCACCACGATTTCAGATTCCGGGTGCCGGGCACGCCACTGCGTGTACGCTGCTGACAACTGCTGCTGGCTGGAAAACGCCAGCCGTTCCCGCAACTGGACGCCAGCCAGATGATGATTGCAGCTGATGACCAGCACATTCATGGCGCTGATCCTTCGCTGACAGGGTTGGGGGATGTTTCCTGAGCAGGCTGCTGCTGTCGCGAATTTTCAGCGGGACGGCCGTGAATGGAATTCAGCGAGCCGGCTCCGGCCAGCAGCATCGGGCCGAGGACAGTCAGCAGCAGAAACCCACCGCTGAGGAATGACAGCATGGCCACCGATCTGCCCGGCCGCTGAGCGGCCTTCATGGTGCGAATCAGCACTGCCACCATCGCCAGCCAGACCACAATCGTGGTCACAATCGTCGGGTCTTCCCAGGGAATTCCGGCCTGCCACGAACCGCGAGACATTGAGATCAGCAGGAAACCGGTCAGCAGGCCGATCGTCAGGCAGGGCACGGAAAACAGCACCATCCAGCGATTCCAGGCCGCGAGGTTCTCCAGACTGGGCAGTGATAACCGCATCAGAAATCGTGACCGATTACGCAGACGCTGATGGTGCAGCACATACATCAGGCCGGATAATGCTGCTCCGGCGACCGCCCCGATCCCCAGCACCAGTGACGCCGCATGAAACATACCCCAGCGCCTGAGCGACACTTCGCGCAGTGTGCCGGCGGCCTGAGGACTGGCAAACAAGGCCGCCGTCACCAGCAGCAGCACCGCCGGCAGCAGAAACAGCCCGTGCGCCAACTGACGATGCGTCAGCACCAGAATCAGATACAGCAGTCCGCCGAGCCATGCCAGTACCAGCAGCCAGTCCTGCTGGCTGGTCAGAAGCGGGGGCAAATCCTCGACACGGCTGCGAGTCAGCAGGAAGGATGTGTGAGCCAGAAAACCGGCAGCCGCAAAGCCGAGGGCCAGCGTCCGCAGGAATGGCGCAGGCTTACGCAGCAGCAACAGAACCTCGAAACCCAGCGATGCGAGGTAACTGAGCAGAAAACAGTAGATGTGAACTTTCGCAAGGAAGCCCACGGGTTGGTTCTCTGGTAGTTTCAGCAGGAAGCGGGATGGTACGGTTACGGACCCGGGCAGCAGGCCACCGAGGGCAAAAGTCGTTTTGTGCAGTGAAAACGACCAGTTGTCGGGAAAGCCCGAGTAAGGGCAGCCGATCTCCTACTTTAGGCCTGATTGGCCATTTCTTCCAGCACTTCCCGTACGGCACTGAGACCTTCGTCCAAATCGTCAGCAGAGACGTTTAATGCCGGCAAAAGCCGTACAACCGTATCGTTCGTGGAGTTCACCAGAACCCCACGTTCCATACATTTTGCCACCGCCGGGCCGGAAGGGATGGTCAGATCGATACCAATCATCATGCCACAAACCCGCACTTCGCGAATAATCGGCAGTTCCGCCTGCCAACCCTGCAGTTGCGTTCTGACGGCCGCTGACACCTGCTGAATGTGCTGCAGCAAGCCTTCCTGCTCAATCGTCTCGCCAACAGCCAGTCCGGCCGCCATGGCCAGCGAGTTTCCTCCGAAGGTACTGGCGTGCATCCCCGGTCGCAGATCGGCCGCGAATTCGTCCCGGCAGATCATGGCCCCACAGGCGACTCCGCCCGCCAGCCCCTTGGCCAGCGTGATCACGTCCGGCTGCACTCCGAGTGTCTGGTAACCGAACCACGTTCCCAGTCGCCCCATGCCCGTCTGGACTTCATCGAAAATCAGCAGCAGGCCGTGTTCATCGCAGAGCGTTCTGAGCGTCTGCAGGAATCCCGGGGCCGGGATTCGTACCCCACCTTCGCCCTGCACGGGCTCAATCATGATGGCCGCAGTCTCGTGATCAATCAGGCTGCGAACTGTTTCCACATCGTTCATTTTGGCATACCGGAATCCGGCCATCAGCGGCCCCAGCCCTTCGTGGTACTTGGGTTGAGCAGTGGCTGTCAGAGCTCCGAATGTGCGTCCGTGAAATCCGTTTTCAAACGTGATGACACGATATCGATTCTGTGCTGAACCGTGCAGCCGAGCCAGTTTGATGGCCGCTTCATTGGCTTCCGCACCACTGTTGCAGAAGAACGCCTTGCCGAAACCACGGCTGCAGAGAAATTCTGCGAACCGCCCCTGCTGCTCAATGTACCACGTGTTCGGCACATGGATCAGCTTCGCTGCCTGCTGCTGAATCGCCTGCACCAGCCGCGGTGGTGAATACCCCAGAATGTTGCAGCCCCAGCCGGGGAACAGGTCCAGATAGCAGCGCCCATCCGCATCCCACACTCGCGAACCTTCGCCACGCACCAGAGCAATCGGCTGCCGACGATAATTCGGAATCACATAATCGTCGAACAGATCAATGATCGCCTGGCTGGCCGACAGAGCAGTGGCAGACATAGGGAGAACTTTCTGGGTGGTGGAGTTCTGTGACCGACAGATTATGACAGACAACGTTCAGCCGTGATGGGTTCGCCGGCTTGTCAGGGAACGATTTCCGTACCCACTCCGGTGTCCGAATAGATTTCCAGCAGTACTGAATGCGGCATGGCCGCATCCACAATATGCACCTTGCGAACACCGGCGTCCAGAGATTCCAGAGCCGCTTCCACTTTCGGCACCATGCCACCGGCAATTGTACCATCGGCAATCAAGGCTCGCACCTGCGATCCGGTCACGTGCGAAAGTCGGCTGGCTGGGTTCTTCAGATCCGTCAGAATTCCCGGAATATCACTCAAAAATACCAGTTTTTCGGCAGACAGAGCACAGGCGACAGCGGCCGCAGCCGTATCCGCATTCACATTCAGCCGATGACCGACAGGGCTGAGTGCGAGGCTGGGGATTACGGGAATGGTGCCGGTTGAGCAGACACGGGAAATCACGTCCGTATCCACCTGCACGACCTGCCCGACGTGTCCGAGGTCCACCGGCTGTCCCTGCGGATCCTGCAGCGTCAGTTTTTCGGCTGTGAGCACATTCTCGGTGCCAAAGTGCAGGCCGGCGGCGCGACAACCGTGATGATTGATGCGATCCACGATGGACTGACTGATGTCCTGCACCAGAACTCGTGACGCAATCTGCAGCGTCGGCAGATCGGTGTACCGCCGTCCGGCAACGAAGCGGGGCTGGATGCCGGCCTGTGCCATTGCGGCGGAAATCGCTTTGCCACCACCATGAACAATAACGGGCCGCATGCCGACCGCCGCCATGAACACCACATCCACCAGCAGGCTGTCCACCGCTGCAGCGTCATCGAGTGTGCTGCCACCGAGTTTGATGACCACGTACCGACCGCGAAATCGCTGAATCCAACTGAGCGCTTCAACGAGTACTCGAGCCTTCCGTATCGCTTCGTCCATCGTTCTGCCTGATTTCTGTCTGAGATTCCGGGCAGGCTGTGCCACGGCGGGGGAAGCGGGAATTCTACGATTGCCGGGGGGGGAATCAATTCCGGGTGGCCGATTGTCGGCGGATTGCCACGGAAGAACACGGAATGAAGTGACCTCGGATTGCGCGGGCATTCGTGACACTGCGGTCCAGAAACTGTAGCGAGGGCTTTAGCCCGGGCAAGTTGCGCGTGCGCTTGTTCAATCACGGTGTTTTCAGGCGGAAACCATGGCTCACCACGGAAGACACGGAACACACGGAAAAGGAATCGCAGAAGTGGCGGTTTCAGGTGAGGCTGGAAGCAGAGCCGGGACTGTTGTGAACGGGGGGCAGGGTAGGTTGTTTTGCGAGCGTGTGTGTGTCTTTTTTTGGCCGCGGAAGAACGCGGAGTGACGCGGAATGAGGTGACCTCGGATTGCGCGGTCCAGAAACCGTAGCGTGGGCTTTAGCCCGGGCAAGTTACGCATGCGCTGGTTCAATCAGGGGGTTTTCAACCGGAAACCATGGCTCACCACGGAAGACACGGAACACACGGAAAAGGAATTGTTGGTGTGGCGGTGTCAGGGGAGGTTGGAAGCAGAGCGGGGAACGTTGTGAACGGTGGAGGCAGGGTAGGTTGTTTTGCGAGCGTGGGTGTGTCTTTTTTTTTGGCCGCGGAAGAACGCGGAAAAACGCGGAAAATCGCATGGGGACGGGAGCTTCGCCCTCCCAAAGGGGTGTTCGGCTCAGCGGGAGCTTCGCCCTCCGAGGATCGCAGTCAACACCTCGGGCGATGCAGTCTGCACCTGCGCACAGGATTTCGCGTTGAGCCCTTTTTTTTGGCCGCGGAAAAACGCGGAAGAACGCGGAAAATCGCATGGGCACGGGGGTGGTCTGTTTCAACCACGAAAGACACGGTTTTCAGTTTTCAGTGGTTGGTGGTTGCCGTGTGTGGCGGGGTTTACCGGGGTTGTGGCTGTTCTGCGCTGTTTTGGTCTGGTTGCAATCGCTTGAGATTCTCGTTCAGCCACGCTTCTGCGTCCGCATCTTTCACGGGAGATTCACTGAATGGTTCTGCGGGATCCGTCGCGGCAGGTGTGGCGTCAGTGGCCGGCAGGTCTGGTCCCAGTTTTGTCTCCGATGCGACTCGAGACTGCTTTGCAAATTCAATTGCCGGCATTGTCAGGTCTCGCAGCAGCAGCAGGGCTTCCTGAGCAATCAACTGGTTCTGACGAAACAGGGCGTGGCGCTGTCTTGCGGCGACCGTCACGGGCCGCAGTCCGGCGCGGCGCGTCAGCATCCGCAGCCGAGACAGTTCGTACCAATGACTTACCAGCAGTACCTGAGCCGACTGGTCGTCCCTGCCGACTGCACGGGCCTCGTACTGCTGCAGAAGGACCGGCAATGACAGCGGCTGAGCATCGATGAGCAGCCGATTTTCCGGAATCTCCTGCAGTTCCCCGGCCGCTCGCAACTGAGATTCTTCGGGCAATTCGCCGGACTGCTGCAGGCGACACAGCAGCAGACGTGCGTCAGGGTGACGGCGGAGTTCGCCGACGGCTGTCTGCAGTCGATCGCTCAGAGCTTCCGACAGCTCGCCGGATGCCGCATTGGGGCAGAGTGGGACAATGATCAGTCGGGTGCGGCAGTCGGCTGGAATCGGGCGTACGGCGTCTGACTGGATGCTGAGTAATGGGAAGCTGCCTGCGGTCAGAACGGTCGCCAGCAGCATGGCGAGCCACGAGGAACGTCCGCGGAATGACGGTGACCCGCAGCCGACAACTCCGAAACCCGTCACGGCCAGAATCAGCAGCAGACCGAGGGGTCGGGCGAGGGCCGCCGTGCGGATCTGTTCGCTGGTTTGTTCGCTGGCCTGCCAGACGTCGCGACCGCAGAAACCACAGCAGGTCAGGATGGTCAGAAAGCAGATGGCTCGCAGCGGAGCAGGGAGGCTGGGATAGACGGTGAACAGCAGCAGCAGAGGAATGGCGAAGGCGGTCAGTGCGAGAGCAGCGGGGTCGGGCAGTGGTGCGAGCGAGAACAGCCAGCCGTCGACGAGGCTGGTGCCCCACTGTCGTTGTTCGGCGAGGCTGCAGGTCAGCAGGACAGCCAGCCCGGCAGCAGCGCCTCGGGAAACAGCGATCCAGCCTGGTGCGCGAGTAGGTTTCAGCTGAGGCATGGGTGGCAGCAGGCTGCGACGAGGTTTCATGGGGGTGGGCGATCCTTGGAAACAGAGCCGGGAGTGCTGTGACGGGGACAGCATAGCGACTGGGGGGACTGCGGGGACAGAGCAGGTTGTTTTGCGTGTGTGTGTCTTTTTTTTGGCCGCGGAAAAACGCGGAATGACGCGGAATGACGCGGAATAATGTGACCTCGGATTGTGCGGGCATTCGTGGCACCGTGGTCCAGAAACCGTAGCGTGGGCTTTAGCCCGGGCAAGTAGCGCATGCACTTGTTCAATAACGGTGTTTTCAACCGGGAAACCATGGCTCACCACGGAAGACACGGAACACACGGAAAAGGAATCGTAGGAGTAGCGGTTTCAGGGGAGGCTGGAAGCAGAGCCGGGAATGTTGTGAACGGTGGAGGCAGGGTAGGTTGTTTTGCGAGCGTGTGTGTGTGTCTTTTTTTGGCCGCGGAAGAACGCGGAATGACGCGGAATGACGTGACCTCGGATTGCGCAGGCATTCGTGACGCTGCGGTCCCAAAACCGTAGCGTGGGCTTTAGCCCGGGCAAGTTACGCATGCGCTTGTTCGATAACGGTGCTTTCAACGGGAAACTATGGCTAACCACGGAAGACACGGAAGACACGGAACAGGAATCGTATGTGTGGCGGTTTCAGGGGAGGCTGGAAGCAGAGCGGGGAGTGTTGTGAACGTCGGGGGCAGAGCAGGTTGTTTTGCGAGCGTGGGTGTGTCTTTTTTTTGGCCGCGGAAGAACGCGGAATGACGCGGAATAATGTGACCTCGGATTGCGCGGGCATGTGTGACGCTGCGAGACAGAAACCGTAGCGTGGGCTTTAGCCCGGGCAAGTAGCGCATGCGCTTGTTCAATAACGGTGTTTTCAACCGGAAACCATGGCTCACCACGGAAGACACGGAACACACGGAAAAGGAATTGTTGGTGTGGCGGTGTCAGGGG
>Ga0255095_1000674_pt1 | contig 16526 bp, 16 predicted proteins | sample Colum_Law_RepC_8_2_FD_188435 | JGI IMG/M metagenome (GOLD analysis project Ga0255095, IMG submission 188435) | Freshwater microbial communities from Columbia River, Oregon, United States - Colum_Law_RepC_8d | ecosystem: Environmental > Aquatic > Freshwater > River | place: USA: Oregon...
CGAGGTCTTTGCCGGCGGCGGTGGCGGCAGCATCTTCGAGGAGCTGTTCAACGAGGGCCAGCGCAACCCCACCGGTCCCCGGCGCGGTTCCGACCTGCGCTACGACCTCGAACTCGACTTCGAGGAAGCCGTGCTCGGCTGTGAGAAGGAAATCAGCCTCACCAAACTCGATCAGTGCGAAACCTGCCACGGCGCGGGCGGGGAAAAGGGTGCCGCCATCAAACCCTGCGGCACCTGCGGCGGCCGCGGGCAGATCATCCGCTCCAAGGGCATCTTCAGCGTGGCACAGACCTGTCCGGACTGCGATGGCGCGGGCCAGAAGATCGACAAGCCCTGCCGCTCCTGTCGCGGCAGCGGCCGGCGTGAGCGCTCCTCCAAGATCAAGCTCAAGATCCCCGCGGGCGTGGACAACGGCGCGCGCCTGCGCTCCGCCGGCAACGGCGAGAGCGGCACGCGCGGCGGTCCGTCCGGCGACCTCTACGTCGTTCTGCACGTCCGCGAGCACGGCCTCTTCAGCCGCGACGGCGACGACCTGATCTGCGAGGTGCCCATCAGCTTCACGCAGGCCGCGCTCGGCGCGGACGTCGAGGTCCCCACCATGGCGGGCCGCAGCACCGTGCGGATGCCTTCTGGCACGCAGCACGGCACCGTCTTCCGCATCCGGGGCAAAGGCGTGCAAAACATCCAAGGCCACGGCGTGGGCGACCTCCTCGTGCGCGTGCAGATCGAAGTGCCGACCAAGCTGAATGCCGAGCAGCGCGCCAAGCTGGTCGAGTTCGCCGAGCTCTGCAAAGACGACAACGTCCACCCCGAGGGCACCGGCTTCTTCACCAAGGCCAAGGGCTTCTTCAAGAAGGGCGACTAGCAGTTCGGGCGCACGAAAAGAACCGCTACGGCCGCGTGAATTTCGCTACCGCGTCCTCGGCGGTGATGCCGTCAAGGCACATGACCCTGTGATCGCTCTGGGTGATTGACTGGAGAAAGCCCCGGCTCGGCTCCAGGCTGACGGCCGGCAGACGCTGGAACTGCGCCTGCCCTTGCACCACCGCCACCGCCCCATACACATACTCCCACTCGTAGCGTTGCTCGCGGGCCACCAATACTTGATCAACCCGGCGCGAGAACGCGCCAGCCTCGGAGACAACTTTCGGGTTGAGGGCCGCATCATCCTGTGGGAGGAGCCCCGCGCGCTAAAGGTGCCGGCCGGTGTGCTGTTCCGGCCGGTGCCGAGTGGGCGGCCTTCGTCCTGGCCAGGGAACAGGTGCAGCTCCGGCAGGTCAAGACCGGGCGCAGCAGCGGCACGGAAACGCAGATCCTCTCCGGCCTCAACGCGGGTGACACCGCCATCCTCTACCCCGGCGACCGCCTCCACGACGGCCAGCGCGTGCAGCCGATGGACATTGCGACGCAAGCGCTCGACGGCCCGGTGGGCGCAAAATAGACTTCCTCCCAATGCACCATCTTAAGTCTGTCTTTCAGTTTGGCTGGCCCTACATGCGCCGGTATCAGAGCCGGCTGTGGCTGGGCGTGCTATGCGGAGTGCTATTTGGCTTGTCGAACGCGAGTTTTATCTGGGCGACGAAGACAATCTTCACCCGGCTATCCCCCGCGCCTCTGACCACCACAGCTTCCCCGACGCAGCCAGCCCAAGCCGTAAGCAAGCCACTGGCAAAGCAACTCGACGAATTGCGCACACGGGTCGAGAACACCATCGATCCGTGGCTGCCGCTGGCAGGACGAGCGATTGATGCGCGGCAGATCCTCGGTGGATTTTTCCTGCTGCCGGTGCTGGTGGGACTGCGCGGGATGCTGGGCTACCTCAGCACGTATTGCATGTGCTGGGTGAGCGAGCGCGTGATGGCGGATTTGCGGACGGATGTGCTGATGAAGCTGAACTCGCTCTCGCTGGACTTCTTCAACCGCTCAACCATGGGCGACCTGACGACGCGGATCAACGGCGACACCGCCGCGCTTTACCGCTGCATGGCCTTGGGCTTTGGCGACCTCATCCGTGAGCCGGTCACGATTCTCAGCGTGGTAATCGGGCTTTGCCTGGTGGACTGGCAGTTAACACTGGTGGCGCTGGTGTTCGTGCCGCTGGTGCTGGCGCCGCTGCGGACGCTGGGTAAGAAAATGCGCAACGTGACAAAAGCGGGACTAAAGGCAAGCATCTCCCAATCCAGCATGCTCTTGGAGGCTCTGGCTGGCATCCGCGTCATTCAGGCTTTCGGGCTGGAGGCGGTGCAGGTGGAGCGCTTCCGTCAGCATGCGCGCCAGATGATTCACTACAGCATGAAGAGCGTGCAGGCACGAGAGTTGGTCAACCCGATTACCGAGACCATCGCCATGCTGGGTTTGGGCAGCCTCGTGCTGTTTATCTTTTGGAAGCAAAGCAGCCTACCCGACATGATCGGCTTCGTTACTGGGCTGGTGATGCTGCTCCAACCACTCAAGAAGCTAACTGCGCTGCATGTGTTGATCCAGCAGACAGCGGTCGGGGTGGAGCGGCTGTTCCAGTTGTTTGCGGAGCGCCCTACGGTGGCGAATCAGCCGAAGGCCCGACAGGTCACAGTCTTTCGGCAGAACCTAGCCTTTGAGGGAGTCCACTTTTCCTACGGGGACAAACCCGTGTTGCGAAATTTGAACCTCGCCATTCCCCGGGGTATGAAATTAGGGGTCGCGGGCGAGAGTGGCTCTGGCAAAAGCACGCTCGTGAACTTGATTTTTCGGTTTCATGATCCCACAGGCGGCAGCTTGAAGCTGGACGGAGTCGATTTTCGCGATCTAGTTCTGCCCGATTTGCGGCGTCAGATGGCGCTGGTCAGTCAAGAAGTGGTAATCTTCGACCAGACGATTGCGGAAAACATCGCCTGCGGAAAGACCGGCGCAACCCTTGCCGAGATCGAAGCAGCTGCCCGGCAGGCTTACGCTCACGACTTCATCATGCAGCTGCCACAAGGCTACGACACCCGCGTCGGAGAACGTGGGGTAACGTTGTCGGGCGGGCAGCGGCAGCGGCTGGTCATCGCGCGCGCCTTCGTCCGCAACGCACCTATTCTTGTGCTGGACGAGGCCACGGCCTCTCTAGACTCGCGCGCCGAAGCGGAGGTGCAGAAGGTCATCGACCAGTTTGCCGAAAACCGCACCGTCATTTGCGTGGCACACCGGCTCTCGACCTTGGCGGCCATGGACCAAATCATCGTGTTGACAGACGGGCAAGTGGTGGAGCGGGGCAGTTTTGCGGAACTGCTGCGGGCGGACGGAATGTTTGCTTCCATGGCGCGGCGGCAGGGAATCCATGCAGTGCAAAGCCGGACTCCGTGATTCGGCAACGGCTCCATTGACGTTACGAACGGGGTTGGCCACGCTGCCGAGGTGCCAGACGTGCCACTTTCGATTCCTGACGAGGCTTTGCCGTTCATCCTGCTGCAACGCACCGGGCTGCAACGCCTGAACTTCCGTTTTCTACGCAAGCTCGGCGTGGCCTATCATCCCCGCATCTGCACTTGGGAGTGCCGATGGCGGCGGGCTGCGATCGCGGCAGACTTTGCAGCCTCAATTAACGGTGATTACCAGCAAATCCGGGGCTTCCTGCCAGCGGCGGCCGGAACCATCCTCGACATTGGTTGCGGCGTAGCGGGCATTGACGCGGCGTTAAACAGGCACTACGTGGCGCAACCGCCACAGTTCCGATTGCTAGACAAGAGCGCTGTCAGCTCGGAAATCTACTACGACTTCCACAGCGAAGCGGCCTTTTACAACTCGCTTGGCGCTGCCCAAGCGGTGTTGAAGCACAATGGTGTCGCGGCCGCAGCGGTCAAGTGTTTCGAGGCCACGGAGGATAATCGCATCCCGCTTGCAGATGGCAGTGTGAATCTGGTCATTTCCCTGATCTCCTGGGGTTTTCATTACCCGGTAACGGTTTACTTGCAGGAAGTCATGCGAGTGCTCGCTCCTGGTGGCTCCCTCATCATGGACGTGCGCCGGGATTCGAGCGGGCTCGATGACTTGCGCGGGGCGTTCGCCAACCTCGCGATCATTGCTGAACAGTCCAAGTTCCTGAGGGTATGCGGCCAGCGGTGAAAGCCGCCCGCCGCCCTGAAATCTAAAGCCGCAGTCGGAATGGCCGCAAAAGAATGTTTAGTGCGCAGAGAAGGCGGGTTCATATGAGGTCGCGGGGGGCTGGCCCCTTTACCCAGTGGGTGATAAAGCATTGGGCGACGGCCTAACAGCGAGCAGTCCATTGCTTTTGTGCGGTGCGCACTTTGCGCGGCTAATTCAACTGCGGAATCAAGATTAAATGGTTTCCGACGTCCATCCTGTTTCGTTTCCCACCCGGGTGTTGCACTTGCTCAACTTGGACACCGTGGGCGGGGTGGAGCAGTTGTTTTTTCACTTGATCACCGGGTGCGCGGTGGAGCCCGGACAGGAGGACCATTGTCTGGTCACGGGGGGCAGAGTCCACGCCCACTTTGCGGACTTGAACCGGCGGCTGGCATCACTCGCGTATGCGAAGTCTTGGATGGGGATCAAACTCCCTCGGCAGCCCCATGGACTGCGCGCTTGGCACGTCCGCAATGTGCTCCGTCGCGTGCAACCCGGCGTGGCCGTTTTGTGGAATCGGTTCGGTGATGAATCGTCAGTGGCCAGTTTGCATGCCGCTGGCTGCCCGGTGATTCATTACGAGCACGGGGCAGCGTGGCTGGCCCCCCACTCCGAGGCGCGACAGCAATTCCTGGCGCGGGTGCAGTCGGTGGTTTGTATCAGTCGGGCCGCACAAAGAGTCTTGCAACTGCGGTGGGGCTACGCTGGCCGCAGTCATGTGGTGCCGAATGCGCTCCGACCGGATCTCGCCGCCACGGAAGCAAGGCCAAAAACACTGCCCAGAGACCGGCCGACGCGGCTCGGTATAGCAGCACGCTTGATTCCGCTGAAGGGCATCGGGGTGGCACTGCACGCGTTGCGGGAACTGCGCCGGCGTGGCTGCAAGGTCGAGCTGCAAGTCGCCGGGACCGGGCCATTGTTACCTTTCTTGGAGGCGGAGGCGCGGCAGCTCGGAGTGACGGAAGTGGTGACCTTTCTAGGCGTCGTGCGGGATATGGCGGCATTCTTTGACAATGTCGATCTTCTGCTCGTGCCCGCTGTGCGCGAACCTTTCGGGCTGGTCATCATCGAGGCGGCGGCCCGCGGCTGCCCGTCGATCTGCGGCCAGGTGGACGGGATGCCGGAGGCGGTGCGGCCAAATCGCACTGGAATCTGTCTTACACCCACACTGGAACTAGATCGCGCGCCCGAATTTGGCGGCACACAAGCGGACTTCCCACCGCTTGTTTACGACCCGGAGGGCGACCGTCTGGTGCCGCCACGATTTCTGGATCCGCAGGCTCTGGCGGCTGCGGTGGAGGGTTTGATCGCGACCCCGGAACGCTATACAGCGATGAGCGCCAGCGCGATTGAGCATGCCCGTGGCGATTTTTCCATGCAGGCATACGCCCACCGTTTGCGAGATGTGTTTGCCGCCACGTTGGCGGGCGGTTAGGGCAACCCGGCTTTCAACCCGGCCGTTTGCCCGCCAGCTTAGCCAGGGAGTTTTGCAGGCGGTGCCGGAGGCCAGCAAAGGCCGCCCGGGCGAGCAACTGAGAACACGGCAGCGCGTAAGCTTGCAGCAGGCACGCAAAGGTGGGGCCGTAGCTGGAGGGTTTTCCACGAAACTGGCCAGGGAATGGGAAATCATCGCTGCCCAGTTGCTTACGCAGCGCCCAGCACTTTTCGTCGAGGAAGCGGTAGCGGTCCACAAAGGTGCTCTGATCGCTGTAAAACGCGGTGGGCACATGCGGCCCTAGGAAATCACGCTCAACCGATCCCAGATGGCAATCGTGAATGAAGACCGCTGCCGGACGCTGGTCCCGAAGCAGCCGGAGCGCGAGCCGAAGCGCACGGAAATGCTTGGGTCCATCAATGACAACCACATCCCCGGGCTGAACCCGGGCCGGCAGCAGACGCTGGGCGTCGCCAAACAGACATTCGACATGCTTCATGCCCGACAGGTTTGCCGCCGCCACCGGCACGTCGGGGGACTGGGCGTCGAACTCCACGCTTACGATCTGGCATCCAGGGAAACACTGGCCCAACAAGTAGGTGCTTACGCCGCGGGCACGGCCGGACTCAAAGATTCGGCGTGGCCGCAGGTGTGCCACCGAGGCGAGCACGAAGAACATTTCACTGAACAAGACCCCTTTGTCTTCGTAAGGGGCAGCGGCCGCCACTGGTTGGAACGCGGGCAGTAGTTCCGGTGCGGCCGCCAGAGTCTGGTCCAAGCCAAGTCTTGTGCGCTGCATCGGGGGAAGCCTAAACCAGCTTTGTGCAGGCTGTAAACTACGACCACTTATGAGGGTGGCAAACTCCGGATCAAAAACCAAGCATCGCTGCCAGGTCTGGCCTGAAGCCAGGCCCAGCCGGACACACGGAGCAGATGCGCAGCTTCAGTGGTTGAAACAAGTGGAACAACTGGGTGCCAAAGGGCAGTTTGCGGAAAATTTGGCGGTAAGCGCGGGAGCGCGCGACTTCTTGAGCGGAAAACCAAGTGGCCATCGCGCGGTGGCGTTCCTCACTGGCTCGCTGGCGCCATTTTTCTGCGTTGCTGAGTCCGCCCAGCGAACAGACCGCCATGGGATAACGCAGATATGTGGCCGGCACATCATGCTTGAGGAAGGCTCGCAGCAGCCATTCATGGTCGCCCGCGATGCGGTAGCTCTCGTCATACACGCCGCATCGCTGGTAGACGCTGCGGCGGTGCAGCATCGCGGGCTGGTTCATGCCCTTGTGGGCCAGGGTCATCTTGTTGACCTGATTGTGCCGGCGTAGTGTCTTCGCCCCTGTGTCTGGGTTCAGCCAAAAGACGTCCCCATAAACTAAGTCCGCAGCCGTCTGCTCCATGCACGCGGACAGCAGTCGGAAGACATGGGCATCGGCAATGGCATCGTCGTCGTTGAGGATGTAGATAGCGTCGCCGGAAGCGCGCGCGATGCCCTTATTCATCGCGTTGGCGACGCCCGTGTCCTGTTCGCGAAGATGAAGCACGCGATACGGAGCCCGCCGGGCGTAATTCTCGACCACGGCGGTGGTGCCGTCGGTGGAGAGGTTGTCCGTGATGAGGTGTTCGAACGGCTGGCAGGTTTGCGTCAGCACCGTTTCGAGCGCTCTAGGCAGGGTGTTGGCCCGGTTGAAGGTGGGAGTGATGACGCTGATTTTCATCTGGTTGCCGCCCGCACAAGGCGACCGGGGGCGCATTTATCCAGCGGGGATCGGGTTTGGCAAGACGGATGGTGGTGGCACCAGCCAGAGGCCAGTTTCATTTTTGCGGCTGGCTTTGATGAAGCTAAGTTCACACACTTCTCGCGCATGCACTCCTTTTACCAAGGCAAGCCCGTGGCCGTGACTGGCGGACTAGGATTGATCGGTTCGTTTCTGTGCGAGGAACTATGCGCGCGGGGAGCCAAGGTGATCCTGGTGGACGACGAATCAAAGGGCTCTTGGAAATACATCCCGCACCTTCGTGACCGGGTGGAATTCCGGCGGCGCGATCTCGCCGACCCGCAGCAGGCCATCGAAGGCCTGGCGGGGGCGGAGTTCGTCTTCCATCTGGCCTCGCGTGCTTATGGAGTGGGTTTCAGCCAGAAAAACAACTTCGAGATGTTTCGCTTCAACGATCTCGTCAACACCAACGTGCTTGATGGCATCGCGGCCAACCATCCGCAGCAAGCGTTGGTGGTCAGTTCCAGCTGTGTGTATTCCGACGAAGGACCAACGCCCATGAGCGACTGCCAGCCGTTGACTGGCGAGCCCGAACGCGTGAATTGGGGCTACGGGTGGGCAAAACGTGTGCTGGAGCAGAAAGCTTTCATCTACCAGAAAGAGACGGGGATTCCCCTCACGGTCGTCCGGCCCTTCAACATTTATGGAGAACGTTACAACTGGGTGGGAGACAGCTCGCAGGCAATTCCCATGCTCACCAAGCGTCTGCTCGACGGCGAAAACCCGCTGGTCATCTGGGGCACCGGCAACCAGCGGCGCAATTACGTTCACGCTCTCGACTGCGCTCGCGTCATGCTGCAGCTGGTGGAAAACGGGTATCATGAACGGCCGGTCAACATCGGACGCGAGGAAACCGTTTCCGTAAAAGATCTAGTGCAGCGGCTTGCGTCCTTAAACAGCATGAGTCTGGAATTGGTCTGCGACCGCACCAAACCGGAGGGCCGCTTCATCAAGAGCGCGGACAGCAACCTGCTGATGGCAGCGCTGGGAGACAATTTCGTGTGGAAAGTGGACTTGCAGGAGGGGCTGAGCCGGATGATTGCCTGGCACCGGCAGACGTTCACCGGAAAATAGGAAAAACCAGCTATTTTGCGCCGGAATTGTCAGCCATGGCATGCCTTTGCCAGCGGTGGCGGTGCTTCTCCCAGCTCCGCCGCCATTTTTTTCGCTCCGCTTGCGCCATGGTCGCCAAAGTCTTGCGCAAGAATGCCGGCGTAAGGTGTCGCCACCAGCGGGGCGTGGCCAGCATAAGGGTGAGAGCGGGCTTGCCAAACAGATAGAGCGCGCCGCTGTCATGAATCAGCCGGGCCGCGTCCGCGTTTTCCCGCTGATCCAGCCGGGCAATCAATTCCCTTAGCACCTCGCGCCGGGTTTTCTTTTGGCTACGTCCTGCCTTGCTGTAGGAGGCCGGGTGGACGTTGAAGACGGTCAAGGTCTGCGGCACGAAGCAAATACCTTCACGAAAGCCTGCCACGTAGTTGGCAAACCAGTCGCAGAACCAGCGCAGCTCCGGCTGAAACCCACCCGCCCGCAACAACGCCGCCCGCTTGACGATCACCGTCTGGCTGGCGATTAGCAACCGCCCCTGCTTCTCCAGTTCCACCATGCGCTCAGGAGACAAATAACAGGGTTCGGCCCCCATGGCTTCGCCCACCTGCCGCGAGCTGCCTGTGGCCACGTCCACCCAGTTGCCGATGGAGCAACCCAGCGCCGCTTGCGGATGAGCGCGCAAGGTGTGCATGGTATGCTCAAAAAAGCCTGGTAATACCTTGTCATCCGCCGCTGCAAAATACACGTAATCGCCTTGGGCTAGGGCCAGTCCGCAGTTCATGTTGGGAACCACTCCTTGATTTTTTTTGTTGCGGTGACAGCGCAAGGTCGGATGGCGGGCAGCCAAGGTCTGCAAGACATCCCAACTGTCGTCCGTGGAGCAGTCGTCCATCACAATAATTTCGGAGGCCGGGTCGGACTGGCTCAATAGCGCCCCCACGCTCTCCGGCAAAAACCGGGCATGGTTGAAGTTGGGCATGACGACGGACAGGGTTGGCGGCATTTAGAGTTATGGGTTGAGGCGCTTGAGCGACAGTTTGCGCACGCGGTTGGCGCGGCGTTGCGCCTTGCGGAGCACCCGCTTAACCATCCTAGCCCAGACCTCGCACCTCATGGACAGTCAACTTGGCTTCGGCACTCTGGTCAACACTTGGTCGCTCTGGGAAATAGAGTCCGGCGAATTGCCCAGACGGCGACTACGCATAATTAGCGGGGCAGCTTGAGCGAGAAGTGGCAGCATGGCTCAGTAACAAGAAGCAAGAAGCAAAGGGAACCAACCTGTCGAAGCGCTCATGTTCGCGGGTTGCAGCGCTCACCCGCTCAGAAGACCACAGCCGACCCCTTTCCTCAACCCTGAACTTGACGCTCCCCAAGGCAGGCAGGAGCATGCTACCCGCCTCGACCTGAGCTGCATCACGGCCAGGCGGGTTGCTTGCATGGGATTATCCATAGATTCAGCCAACTTTCTTGCCAAGGCCCGACAAAGCGGCGTCCGGTTCACCGAAACCCTGACCTTGGGTCGGCAGCACATGCTGCTCAAGTCCGACCACATGGAGTCGGTCTTGAAGGCAGGAGGAGCTTGGCCGCCTTCTCAGGGCGAGGCCGCATTCCGGCAGGCGGTGAGTGCGGAATTTCCCTGGGGGTTCCCGACCTTTGCCCGCGCACTAGGCGCGGAAAAGGTGCTTTCGATGGATGCTTCTGCTTACGAGGGGGCCGATTTGGTCCATGACCTCAACCAGCCAGTGCCGGCGGAATGGGAGGAACGTTTCGACGTGGTGATTGATGGGGGCACCCTCGAACATGTGTTCAACTTTCCCGCCGCCATCGCCAACTGCATGAAGCTGGTCAAAACGGGCGGCCACCTAATCCTGTTCACACCCGCGAACAACTATTTCGGCCACGGCTTCTACCAGTTCAGTCCGGAGCTGTTCTACCGCGTGCTCACGCCGGAGAATGGCTTTGCCGTGGAGAGCATGATCGCACTGGCGGACAACGTGGGCATCGGAAGCATTTTCGGCTTTCGTTACTATTTCCCGATCACCGGCCCATGGTATGCCGTGCCTGATCCGGAGCAGATCCGCCGACGGGTCACCTTGATCAACCACGAGTCCGTCATCCTCATGGTGCTTGCCCGCAAGACTGCCCGGCGGGATGTCTTGAAAAGCACGCCCCAGCAAAGTGACTACACACCGCGTTGGGAAAAGGGGAAGGGTGATTCTGCGACCCCGCGGCCCCAGGATCGCGAGCGGACGCTGGCTTGGCTGGGAAGATGGATTGCAGGATCTTACTATAGCAGCCTGGGCCGACGGCTTACGTGGCTAATCAATCCGCTGCGATTGAAAAAATTCCGCCGCAAAAACTCCTTCCACAACCGTGCGCTTTTCAAGCGCGTTCAGGACTAAGCCCGCCGGACAAAGCGTTTAGGTGAACCATCCGACGGCAGGCGGCAAGCACCTGTGGCACTGTGATGTCATTCATGGTGCGCAGGTGTGGCTGGTCACCAGGTGGTGACACCAGTTCGTGGGCAACGTGCCACGGCCGCCAGACCCGCGCATCCGAAGGCCCGAACAACCCGACGACAGGCACTTGGCAAGCGGCGGCGAGGTGCATCGCGGCCGTGTCCACTCCCACAAAAAGGCGCGCACGATAGAGCAGGCCAGCGAGTTGAGCCCACTTCAACTGCCCGGCCGTGCTGATGGCCCGCCCACTAAGCGCGTGCTCCAGTTCCGCAGCATCCCTCACCTCGTCTGGATCTGGACCGGCACTGATGATTAACCGAGGGAAAACACTAGCCAGCTCCTGTGCCACAACCAACCAGCGTTCCAACGGCCAACGCTTGCGCAACCAGCGCGTGCCGGGATGCAGGACCGCAAAGTCCTGCCCACCTCCCGCAGGAGCCCATTCCTTGGTGCGTTCTCGGACAAAAGCCAGTGGAGGCACCGTCGCCGGCAATGGCAGGACGTCATGCACGGTGTAATAGTCCTTCTCGACCGCATGCGCCTCGTGCCAGCGGAACTGGGAGAAAGAGTTAAATCTCTGCTGCCACCACCAATGCAAGGGAGCCTTCGCGATGTTCGTGGTCCTGATGCGCGCACCACTCAGGCTCGCCAACCAGCGGCCTCGATCCCCATCACTCAACTCAAACGCATAGTCGAACCGCTGACGACCACACCGAAACGCGAGGCGCAGGTCACTCAGCCAGGCACCCGCTGACCGCTGGCCAGCCTCGGCAGGGGCTGCTGTGTGCAGATGGTCCACCGCGGGGCAGCCGGACAGTATCCCTTCTGTGCCGCGCCGAACCACCACGGAGATCTCCGACGCCGGATAAGCCACCCGCGCCGCCATCAGTGTGGGAGTCAGGAGCAGAGAGTCTCCGATATGCTTCAGCTTGATGAATAGGAGGCGCACGCAGTTAACGCAAACGGTGTGCCTTACTACCACCAGCCACTTTTGAAGACGAATAGAAAGTGGGTTGGCAGCCCAAAACATGCGAGCTCCCGCATGAGCACCGTCATTTGCTGCAGCCGGTCGGGACAAAAACTGGAGATGAGCTTTGACCGGAAGCAGTCTTAAAGCTGGCATGCATGTTACCAGTTTCCGCTTGTCCATAAGTTTGCCCGCTCCTCACACTGCCTCGGATGGCTGCTCGTATATCATCACAAACCCGCGCTTCGGAAATGGCCCCGGAGGAGTTGGCTTGTCTCGGCATGGTGCTGTGCCAGAACCTCTTCCGCGGCCGGCATCTCGAAATTGGCACCGCCGCAGGCGGCACGCTGTGCGCGATGATGAAGTGCTTTCCACCAGATCGCCTCCCACATTGGGTGGTGGTAGACACGATGTGCTATTTCCCTGACCAGCTTGAGATTGTGCGCGGCAACCTGCGTGATCACGGGCTAAATCCGGCAGGGGTGGATTTCCGCGTCACCACCAGCGACGCCGCGTTCCACCAGGCCGAAGCAGCACATGAGACCTACGACTTCATGCTGATTGATGGCGCGCACAAAATTCGCTATGTCATGCAAGATTTGCGATGGACACGCCTGCTCACTGTGGGCGGTCACGTATGTTTGCACGATTACGCGCCGCGCTGCCCCGGAGTCGTGCATGCGGTGGATCACTTCCTGCATCGTCACGCCAACTATCGCCGTGTAACGCTCGCCGGCAGTCTGCTCGTCCTGGAAAAGATCGCCGCAGCCGCAACGCCCGAAGTCGGTTGGACGGACCAGTTCTGGGCCAACCTCTGGTCGCCGTGGCTGCAATTGCAGGCAAGCTTCCGCAAGCGGATGAAGTGACCTCCGCTGTGAGCAACGTCGCCAAACCATCACGTCCGTGGCGCATCGCCCACTCCGAGGCCTCGTTGGGCTGGGGTGGACAGGAGCGGCGCGTCATGGCGGAACTGCTCGGATTCCGCACACGTGGACATGTGGTGGGCGCGGCAGCCCCGGAGCGAGCGACACTTTTCGCGGAGGCGGTGAAGCACGAGCTTCCTCGCGTGCCGTTGGCAGAAAACCGCTGGGCCTTTCCTTTCGCCGTGGCCAGCACGGCACAATGGCTGCGATATTTCCGGGCGGATGTGGTCAACACACACAGCTCACGCGACGGGTGGATTGTCGGGTTGGCGGCGCGGCTCGCACGGGTTCCTCTCGTCATTCGATCGCGGCACTTCGATGTGCCGGTGGCGAACCCGTGGTTGAGTCGGCACGTTTACGCGACGCTGGCCGATCACCTCATCACCACCAGTCCCAAAGTCGGGGCGGATTTCCGAACGCTGTTCAAGCTGCCTGAAGACCGGGTCACGGCCATTCCGACTGGAGTGGACACGGTGAAGTTTTCTCCAGCAGGACCAAGGGCGTCGTTTGAATTCCCGCCGGAGACCACTGGACCGCTGATCGGCATCATCGGAGTCATTCGATCCGCCAAGGGCCACATCGTGCTCTTCGAGGCGATGAAGAAGCTCGCTGAAAAAGACTTACCTGTGCGCTGCGTGGTGATCGGAGAAGGCCCTTACAGGGTGCATGCGGAACAGCGAATGCGCGAGCTGAACTTGTCTGGTCGGGTGCTCTTCGCTGGCCAGCGCGATGATGTGCCGGCCATCCTGCGCGCGCTTGATGTCCTGGCGATTCCCTCCCTGCACGAGGCGATTCCCCAGGTGGGCTTGCAGGCGCTGGCCACAAAGACGCCGGTGGTCGCCAGCAATGTCGGCGGCATTCCCGCCATCATCCGGCCCGGCGAAACAGGTCGCCTGTGCGCTCCGGGAGATGCCGCCAGCCTGGCGTCCGCGCTGCGCGAGGCACTGTCCGACAAAGCCGCCACGCAAGCCATGTGCGAACGCGGACGCGCCCTCGTGGAGCGAGAGCACACTGTCGAAGTGATGCTGGACCGGCTGGAGAAGATTTACCGGCGGTATCTGCCGGCTTAGCGGGTCACTTGGATTTGCCCGGTGTCTTCGGCGCAACTGCAAATGGAAACACTTCGCCTATCCCAGCGCCTGGGCAATTGTCCACGAACATCCAGCCGCTGAACTGGTCGGGGCCGTAGGTGTTGCCCGGACCATCCCGACCATGCCGAACAGCGGTGATAACCAAGGAATCGCCTCCAGTGTTGGCAACGCCGAGGAGTTGGCTTCGGCCCACCGGCGCTGGAATCTTCCAAGTCCTGGCTTTGACCGGCTGGCCGGTCAGGTAAAACGCTGTGTAAAAGAAGTCTCCAGACTTTGTGCTCGCGGCGATGGCGATTCCCCACTCACCCATCCATTGGCAATAGCGGAATTCGGCTACGTCATTGGTCAATGCCAACCCTTTCCTCATGCGCGCGGCCTGACACCTCGTAACGAACCGTCAGCGTGCGCTTGTCCGGCAGGACGGAGACTCCGGTGATGGTGGCCGGAGGAGGCTTTGTGGAGCTTGATTTCTCCGCAGCCGACACAACGAGCGTGACGAGTAAGAGAATCGTTGTGAACACGCTCTTCACGCCTGTCTGTATACGCCGGCAGTTACGACGCAAAAATCTTCGTCATCCGGTCGGACAAATCCTTCAAGCCCTCCGGTGTGCCGCCGCCGCCCTGCTCGGCGATGCCCCAGCCGGAGTAACCGATCTTGTCCAGCGCGGCCATGATGGCGGGCCAGTTGTTGTCGCCTTCGAGGAACTTTGCGCCGAAGCCCGCGCCGGGGCTGGTCGCGGTCATTTTGCGCGTGTCGAATTCCTTGATGTGAAGCTTGAGGATGCGCTTGCCAATGACGGGAATCCACTCTTGCGCCGGGCTGTAGCGGCCCACGTTGCCGATGTCGAAGTGCCAGCCGACCCACTCGCTGTTGATGGCGTCGAGCAAGTCCACCGCCTGCTGCGGCTTGGTGACGAAGTTGTTCCAGACGTTCTCGATGGCGATCTTCACGCCGAGGTCTTTGGCGACGGGCACAGCCTTCTGGATCTCGGCGACGCACCGCTTGAAGCAGTCGTCGTAAGTCACCTTGTCGTTCACCACGCCGGGGACGAGCAGAACGGAGGTGGCCCCGTAAGCTTTGGCGTCCTGCAGGGAGAGCACGAGGCCGTCGTAGCCAATTTTGCGCGTGGGTTCATCGGCGGCGGAGAGAGGCTTGGCCCAGTGCGTGTGGCAGCAGACGCTGGCGGCTTTTAGGCCGGTTTCTTTGAGCGCGGCGACGACATCTTCCCGGTTCATCGCCCCCATCGGCTCGACGCCGAGAAAGCCAGCAGCCTGCGCGGCCTTCATCTTCTCCATCACGGTGCCCTTCACGCCGATAGTGCTCCACATGATGGCTTTTTGGATTTCACGCGGCTTGGCGGCCGCAGTGGCTCCGACGGCGAGGCCGACGGTGGCGGCGGAAAGGGTGTGGACGAAATGACGACGGGACAGTGGTTGGCTCATAGAAGTGGTTGCTGTGCTGGACACCAGAGTTGGAAACCTCTGGATGCGGCGCAATTCAATTGTGCATGACGGCTCCGTTGCGTGCAGACGCGGGAACCACTAGCCTTGCGCCCGCTTGAACACCGCCCCCCCGACCGCCACCACCACCCATGCGCCTTGGTATCGCATGCTGTATGTGCAAGTGCTGATGGCGGTGGCGGCGGGCATCGCAGTCGGCTGGGTGCGCCCGGAATTCGGCGTCTCGCTCAAACCGCTGGGCGACGGCTTCATCAGCCTCGTGAAGATGATGATCGCGCCCATCATCTTCTGCACGGTCGTCCACGGCATCGCGTCCATGAGCGACCTGAAGCAACTGGGCCGCGTGGGCGTGAAGACCCTGCTCTACTTCGAGGTGGTTTCCACCCTCGCGCTGGTCATCGGCCTGGTGGTGGTGAACTGGCTTCAGCCGGGCGCGGGCTTCAACATCGACTCCGCGACCCTCGATCCCGAGGTGGCCAGGAATCTCGCCAAGAAAGCCGAGGCGCAGACGATGACGGCCTTCCTGCTCAACATCATCCCCGCGACGCTCTTCTCGGCCTTCGTCACCGGCGACCTCCTGCAAGTGCTCCTCGTCTCGACCTTCACTGCCTTCGCCATCACTGCGCTGGCCGAGCCGCAGCGGCACGCCGTGCTGAACGTCCTCGACCGCGGGTCGGAAATCTTTTTCGGCATCATGCGGCTGGTGGTGAAGTTCGCCCCGGTGGGCGCGTGCGGCGCGATGGCTTTCACCGTCGGCAAATACGGGCCGGAGGCGCTGGGCAAGCTGTTCCAGTTGATGGCGGGCTTTTACGCCACGGCGGCCGTGTTCGTCTTTGTGGTGCTGGGCGGCATCGCGGCGGCATGTGGGTTTTCGATTCTGCGCTTTCTCGCCTTCATCAAGGAGGAGCTGCTCCTGACGCTGGGCACCAGCTCATCAGAAACCGCCCTGCCGGGGATGATCCAAAAGCTGCGGCGGCTGGGCTGCGGCAAATCCACCGTCGGCCTCGTCATCCCCACGGGCTACAGCTTCAACCTCGATGGCACGAACATCTACATGACCATGGCCGCCGTCTTCCTCGCTCAGGCCACGAACACGCCGCTCGACCTCCGCGAGCAAATCACGCTGCTGCTCGTTGCGATGGTGTCCTCGAAAGGCTCCAGCGGCGTGACGGGCGCGGGCTTTGTGACGCTGGCGGCCACACTCGCGGTGCTGCCCAAGGTGCCCATCGCATCGCTGGCGCTGCTGGTGGGCATCGATCGC
>Ga0255095_1000676_pt1 | contig 16494 bp, 10 predicted proteins | sample Colum_Law_RepC_8_2_FD_188435 | JGI IMG/M metagenome (GOLD analysis project Ga0255095, IMG submission 188435) | Freshwater microbial communities from Columbia River, Oregon, United States - Colum_Law_RepC_8d | ecosystem: Environmental > Aquatic > Freshwater > River | place: USA: Oregon...
TGATTCATCCTGAGGGCTTACCGTCGGAGTCCCGAAGATTTCGCGGCTGCTGGCGTGCAGAAACTTCGGAGGACTTGGGAGATCTCTCAGGATTTCCATAATCCTGAGACTTCCCATCGCGGTCAGGTCACACGTGCTTTCAGGGATCTCAAAACTGAGGCCCACGTGAGACTGACCAGCGAGGTGATAGAACTCCGTTGGCCGCACTTTGTTGATGATACGGCGAATCGTTGTCGTATCGGAGAGGTCTGCATAGTGCAGGAACAGCTTCTTCTCATAGACATTGTCGTCGCCATAAAACGACTGCAGTCGGGCTCGTTCGAGCGTACTGCTGCGACGCACGATGCCATGAACTTCGTAGCCTTTTTCGAGCAGAAGTTCGGTCAGGTAGGAACCGTCCTGACCTGTGATTCCGGTGATGAGAGAACGCATATTCGTCAGTCGGCAGTTGGCAGCGAAATACAGGAAGACAAGTTGGCAGTCGTCAGCGTGGGCGGATGGAACGGATGAGGCCGTTGATCATGGCGGCTAGTTCTCTGGTTTCACTGCCCCAGTCGGTACCGATTTCGTCGGCAATGAAACCCACTTTCATGCCCACAATTGTCTGTGTGCGAACTTCACCACAGGATGCTCTGGCATAGTCGAGGAATTTGCACTGATCAGCGACTGTGCTTCGCTCCATTCCTTCCGCAATATTCGAGCAGATTGATAAACCCGCCCGTGTAATCTGATCACGAAACCCAAAATCTCGGAGATCCCGTGTCTCCCGATAAATCGCAGCACTCAATTCGACCGCGCGCTGCCAGACCTGTAAATCCTCGAAGCCAGGCATTTGGATAGGCTCCTTTTTTGGTTGGCAGAGAACACGGTTAGGCAGACAGGGAAGTTGGCAGTTGCCGGAATGCATCAACGCTTTCTATCCTTGCCTCTGGAGCTCAACTGTCAACTGTCAACTGTCAACTGACGACTGACGAATTACCGCCCCTACATCTTCGCCAAAACAGCTTCCTGTTTCGCCAACTCGAGGTCATGGTCGACCATCAGTTTGGCCAGTTGTGCCAGAGTCGTAGAGGCTGTCCAGCCCAGCTTTTCCGTGGCCTTGGTGCAGTCGCCGAGAAGCAAATCCACTTCGGCAGGTCGGAAGTAGCGTGGATCGATTTCGATGTATTTCTTTGGATCAAGCTCGAGCTGAGCAAAGACTAAATCTGCGAACTCCTGAACCGTCTGAGTCTTCCCGGTCGCAAGCACGAAATCGTCCGGCTCGGAATGCTGTAACATCATCCACATGCCTTCGACATAGTCCTTGGCGTAACCCCAGTCGCGTTTGGCTTCCAGATTTCCGAGGTAAAGCTTCTCCTGCAACCCCATCTTAATTCGAGTGGCCGCACGGGTGATCTTGCGCGTTACGAACGTCTCACCACGTCGCGGACTTTCGTGATTGAAGAGGATACCGTTGACCGCAAACATGTCGTACGACTTGCGATAATTCACGGTCTGATGGAAGGCAAAAACCTTGGCACAACCATAAGGACTCTGAGGCTGAAACGGTGTCTTTTCCGTCTGCGGCGTTTCGAGCACTTCGCCATACATTTCGCTCGATGAGGCCTGATAAACCTTCACCAGCTTCTTCTTATTCAACTGACGTGCCGCTTCCAGCACGTTTAGAGCACCGCCGCCGGTCGCATGCAGCGTGTAGACAGGCTGATCAAAGGACACACGAACATGGCTCTGAGCCCCGAGGTTGTAGATCTCATCCGGCTCGATGTCCAGAATCAGATTGGTCAGACTTTGCCCATCGGTCAGGTCGCCATAGTGCAATGAAAGCCGCAGGCCACTCTGGTGAGGATCCTGATAGATATGGTTAATTCGACCTGTCGTGAATGTGCTGGCCCGTCGAACCAATCCATGGACGTTGTAGCCTTTCTCAAGGAGCAATTCCGCAAGATAAGAGCCGTCCTGGCCTGTGATTCCAGTGATAAGAGCAGTTTTTGACATGGGAAGGTTTATGGTTCGCGATGTTGAGTGAAGAAAAGAAAGCAGTCGAACTGCTGAACGTATTGAACAATGCCTGGCCGTGCCTGCGAAAGAAAAAACTTACGCGGAACGCAACTGCTGGGAACTGGTTGCTTTCAGAAAGTCCTGATAGGCATCGGCCAGACCGGTCTTCAACGAAATCTGCGGAGACCAGCCCGTTGATTTGATTAAACTGATATCGCTGAGCTTACGTGGAGTTCCGTCCGGCTTGGAAAGATCGTTTTCAATTCGTCCGGTGTAACCGATTACTTCAGCAACCAGCTCCGCAACGCCTCGAATGGTGATTTCCTGGCCGCTGCCGATGTTGACCAGATCAGGAGGTTCAGAGAGTTCCAGCAAGTGAAGAATTCCCGCTGCCAGATCATCGACATGCAGGAATTCTCGCAACGGAGTTCCGGAGCCCCAAATTTTGACGCAGGGAACATCAGCGACCTTCGCTTCATGAAAGCGACGAATCAAAGCCGGAAGCACATGACTGTTGTCGGGATGGTAATTGTCTCCCGGGCCGAACAGATTTGTTGGCATCGCGGAATGATAAAGCACGCCGTACTGACGACGATAATACTGGCACAACTTCAGCCCGGCGATCTTGGCAATCGCATACGCTTCATTCGTTTGTTCCAGAGGGGATGTCAGCAGACTGTCTTCCGCAATAGGCTGCGGCGCGAGTCGCGGATAAATGCAGGTACTGCCAAGAAACAGAAATCTCTGAGTTCCTGTCTGCCACGCGGAATGGACGGCATTAGAAGCCATCGCGAGGTTCTGATAGAGGAACTCGGCGGGATAAGTACTGTTGGCATGAATCCCGCCCACTTTCGCCGCCGCAAACACAACGACATCCGGCCGATTGGCCGAAAACCACTGATGGACCGACGCCTGGCAAGTCAAATCCAATTCAGATCGCGAAGCCAGCAACAGATTGTTGAACCCTCGCTGTTGAAGTCGGCGCACGACAGCGGCACCCACCATGCCGCGATGACCGGCCACAAAGATTCTTGAAGTTGACGAAAAAGTCATTATGCCCGCACTTGACTCAAAAGAATCCCTCGGAAACTGAAGCCTGCCAATCACTGACAATGCAAAAAGGGACTAACGTTCTTCGACAGTCTGATCCGGGCAGTACACCCACCCAGATTGGCTGGTCGCGACCTTCACCCAACAACCCAGAAAGTCCATAAACTGCGACTTGGGGGCCGGAGTATACAAATTGAGGCAATCAGACAAATAGCGTTAATGGCGGATAAGGGCAGTTTTCAGAACGGCACGGAATTTTTCGGCCGACTTCTCTCGCGTGAATTCCGAAAGAGCCAGTTTTCGAGCATTTTTGCCCATGTCGCTGATTCCGGAGGCATTATTTGCAGCCCTGCGAATCCCGTCAGCAATAGCTTTTGGCGAACCAGGCTCGACGGTAATTCCCACCTGAAATTCGTCCGTCAGCCTTGCCAGTTCACTGTCAGCCGGCGCATTTGTCAGGTAGGGTCGGCCAGCTGCCAGGATCCCGTACAACTTGCTGGGCATAAGACATTGGCTGAGTTCGCGAGTGAGAGGTACAAGGTGCAGGTCGGCCGCATTTAGACTCTGAGCGAGTTCTGATTTGGGCTGATAGTCAAAGAATCGCACGTTGGTCAGATTCTTCTGACGAACAAGATTGACAAGACTTTCACGCTGCGACCCTTGTCCGACAAACACAAAGACAACTCGAGGCAAGTCGTGCAGCAGTTCTGCTGCGAGCAGAAATTCTTCAAGCCTCTGAGTCAGCCCAAGATTGCCAGAGTACATCACAACAAACTTCTCTTCGAGTCCGTTGCTGATGCGAAAGCGGCTCTGTGCAAGTGGCTGGACAACTTCAGGATCAGCCCAGTTCGGCACAATATCGACTTTGTCACCATCAACTCCGCCCGAGACAAGCAAACGCCTCATGTCCTCGCTGAGGACAACCATTCGGTCACACGAACGATAAACAGAGAATAGTGATTTCCGCAGCCGCCGAATCATCCAGTTGTCCGGAGCCTTCCCCAGAGCAACGGCGACATCGGGATAGATGTCCTGCAGATACCCCACCATCCTGCATCCTGTTCGCCTCTGTAAGCGCTGTGCTTCAAATGGCAGAAGAAACGGGTCTGTCTCAAACACAACAACATCAGGAGCTTCACAGGATCGCAGAAACCGACGAGTGGCTCTCACAAACGAAACATAATTCAGCGCCTTCAACAGCATGCGACTCTTGGAGAACTGCGCATGAGCAATGCGATGTATTCGGACACCATTGCGAACAGGTTCTTCCTGCCAGGAAGCTCCACCCGTTGCATCCCGAATCTGATTGGGCTGGCCAGCAACAACACTGACGTCGAACGAAAACTGCAGAGACTCGCAGAGTTCCGTCAGTAACTGACCGGTCGCCTCGACGTCCGGCCAATACGATCGATTCAGGAAAAGAACTTTGGGACGACTATCCATCAATCTGCAGCTTGTAACGCAGTTGAAGCATCATTTTCAAAGAGAAGGCCAGCATGAAATCGCTGAGACGAAAGATGCACTTCGTGCCTCTGGGTGACATCACTGAAACGCCACACATCAGCGACGCACCTGAGCCTCGCCCCGTCATATTCTTCACCCGGGCACAGGGACAAAACAAGCAGATCCCGCACCAATTCAAGCGCGAGATCTTTTTGTTTTGGGAAAGAGCATGGCCAGGAGCAGAATCCCAGAGCACGTACTCCTGAACACAATGTCCCCAATAACACAGCCACAAATTTCAGGAGGCCCTGCCTGCCAGGCGGCAGTTCTTAAGGGTCTCGGTTGAGTAACAGATGGCACTCAAGGCAGGTCCTTTCTGCCGGAAAAGACACTTGCCGATAGGCGAACCATGTGTGCAACTGGCCGCATAATCTCGGCCAGATATGTTGGTAGACGCATACGAATAAGGCCGCGGCAAGCCGCGAAGTCCCCCTCGGCAAGGAGGACCTACTACCCAAGAATTAAGGGACCTCAAGATACAGAGGAATCATTAAGATTCTCTGATGCGGAACCCGCAAGGTCACCGGCATGATCGTCTGCGTAATACTCTCGTCCATCCTTGCTGCCGTACTCACCATACTTGTAGTTGTAGTTCTTGTAGTAGTAACGATAGTCGGAGTAACGGTAATTGCCGTAACCGTAGGCATCTCGCTCTTCCACGCCGTTAATGACGATCCCAGATATTGTCGCCCCAATATCACGAAGCTGTTCAATTGTTCGTCGACCCAGATCTCGCGTATGTCGGCTCAGACGCATACAGACTAGAACCCCATCCACACGTGCTGCAACACCACACGGATCAGTCACGGCGAGAACCGGTGGAGTATCAATAATCACATACTCGAACTTCTCCCGAAGTACCTGAAGGATCTGCTCGAACTGGGGACGAGCAAGCAACTCCGCCGGATCCTTCGGGCGTTTGCCACAAGGCAGCACAAAGAAATCAGGGACCTTGGTTTCCTGAATGGCATCAGTTAGCTCGACATCACCCCGCAACACATCCACAAACCCGGATTTGTTATCGACTCCCGTCAATTTATGAACTTTCGGGCGACGGAAGTCACCCTCAACCAGCACAACTCGCTTACCGGACTGCGCCAGCGAGAGAGCCAGATTCAAAGCAAGTGTCGATTTCCCGTCACCAGCCGCCGGGCTGGTCACAGAAATCACCCGATGACTACCGCCGAAAACACTGAAGCAAATCGCCGTTCGCACGGCCCGATAGGCTTCCGCCGGACGAGACCTTGGAAGATGGACCGAGACTGCGGTCCGATCCATGACACTTCCCGCGGGAACAGATTTCAATCGCTGCTCTGTAATGAATGGCACATGCCCGACGATCGGTACGCCGAACTCTCGAATAATATCTTCCGGCTTTCGAAAGCTACGATCGGCCACCTCAATCAAGTACCCCAGTACCAGTCCCGCAAAGGCTCCCAGAAAGCCACCCAGACTCAAGAACTTACTGATCACGGGATAGACAAGATAACCATGCTTGGCCGGAGACAGAACTTCCGCGGTCACCCCGCCCATACCAGCATTCACCTGAATCTCACTGATCTGCATCGTGAACTCATTAAAGAGCTTCGATAATCGCTCCATTTCGTTCTTGCGGTTTGTGTCTTCAATCTCTTCCTGCATCAACTCCCGAGCCTTTGTATCTTCTCTTTCAGCAAAAACCTGCAGGTCTTTCTGCCGACGCTCAATCATCATAAGCTCTTCACGCAATGACTGCAGATACACAGTCACGAAGTCCTGAGGCTTCTCTGATTCAGATGCGGACTCGTCCGCCGCCCCCGAAACAGTGGCATCCATTCCCGCCAGTTCCTGCAAATGTTTTCTCGTCATCTCAATTTGCATCTTGATGGTTTTCAACTTGGGATGATCAGGCCCCAGTTCGGCAGCGAGGGCCGCTTCCTCCTGAATAAGTGGAAACAAGGCCTGCGCTATGCTTTTTGCAGTAATAGCTGTACCGTTGACAGCCCCCCCAACAGACTCCCCGGCAGCAGACGAACCAGTCGATGAAGAGCCGATGTTGATCAACAGCAGGATCGCTTCTTTAGAACCACCGCGGCTCAGTGCCTCCTCAAGCTGACTTAATTCCGACTTACGCTCTGTCATCTCCAGCTCAAGCGCGGAGACCTTCTCTTCAGCAGCACGAGCTCGATTTCTGTAGAGATTTCCACCATCGGTACTGAGTTTCGATTTTTCGCGGAATGTACGGTATTCCTCTTCAGCCACATTCAGCTTCTCAAGAAACTCACCGCGTGCGCGACCCAGAAGCTCCTTTAACTCTTCAGAAGCATCCTTGTAATTCGCACGCTGAGCGGAAACGTACTCTTCAGAAACAGCTTGTACAATTTGCTGAATGTCACCCGGCTCCGCTCCTGTAGCCGACAACTGAACCACATTCGCGGATAAATTTGACGTCGAGATCATTCCGGAGATTGCGTTCGCAGCATCCTCTTCCGATACGCCTCGCAGAAGAGACAACGAAAGCAAGTTGTGATTCTTCACGGCAGCCAGCAGCGTCTTGGGACTCTTTACAATGTAGAAGGAATCGCCCAAGTCCTTTTCCGCCATCATGGACTTCACACGCGGATCGGAGTTGCGATGAATCACCTGCACCCAGGAATCCGATCGGTACTGCGGGACCTGTCGCTGGAACATCATGTATCCAACACCTACCCCTAACAGACCCAGCACAACCACAAACGCCTTTCGGCGACGCAGAAACCCAATCAAGTCCAGACCTTCGGACTGATCTTCGAGCGCCGCTGGCTGAACGAGCTGATTTTCGTAGGGCATGCTGGGCACAGTCTCAAACTCCTGAGGGTTTTTGTTTCTTGCGACATTGGGCTCCTCAATGAGCCGCAACTCTTGCGTCTATACCTCCATTGTGCGACGTTTTCGGACACTTATCCAGAAGAGAGTCGATATTTCAGGAACTCCAGGAGCATCCACTGCCACCGGAAAAACCTGGGGGATTTAGGAAAGCCTGATGCAACAAATCATCAAAGAACAGAGGTGGTAATTCAACCTCACTACAACCGACACATCCAATACTGCACAAACGAACAAGACGGCTTCCTGTGGGTGCCTACACCCTTTGTTCTTTAGTTTCCGCTGGTTGGAGGCAATTTGATCAGCTTCTCAAGGGCGACAGGCACAGAAGAGTCATCCGGATAAAAGCTCTGGATTCGCAACCACTCGTCGTAAGCCTCTCCGTTACGACCAAACTTCTCCAACATAGAGGCCAACGCTTTTCTTACCGAAAGGTTGTAAGGATTTTCGTAAAGATACAGTTTAAGAACTTGCAGGCCTGCTTCTACAGAACCGATCTCTTCCAGATGCCTTGATCGAGAAATCGCTACAGAGTCAGTCATGCGGGGTGCAGACACTTTCCAGATCTGCTCGGCTCTGTCCAACAGCTTTTCCCGAAGCGCGGGCTCACTTCGCATCTCGATCGCACACTGGATACACGATTCATATTGCTCCGGCATCAGCCAACTTAGAGACTGTTCGATGGTAGCCGTCCTGACCAACTCGGAAATCATTCGGGACCGAAACTGCTCAGAGGCCATAAGCGACAGTTCCCAGACTATTCTTGCATCGTCAGCCCGACCATCACGAAGCATCAGCTGCCCAATCTCAAACAACCCGGGAGCGTCCTGCGGCTCACAGAATTGCGCATACTGGATGGCCGCTTCCTGGCACGGAAGATCGGAGAAGATGACTCCAAATTCCATCATCATCAAACCGACCGATGGTAGTCCAACGGATCGCTTCATCAGAGCTTTGCCGGTCTCACCCCAGGAATACTTTCTGAGACAGCTTGAAAACTCTGCACGAGCCTGATTGGCGACATCTTCCGAAACGGCAGGATTTTGCATATGAAAAGCAAAAAATCCCGGCCGCATAGACTGAAATCGCGTTTGCAGTGTTTGCTGGTCGAGAATCTGACCTTTGGTAGTCAACAGCAGTAACTCCCTGCGACACAATTGCTCCAGCAGCAAGAATCTTGTGCGAGCGACAAGGAAGTCATCGGGACGCTTCTCCAATGCCTTGTTCAGCTCCTGCAGCAGCCGATCTCCGGATTCTTCAAGGGCGTCGAACGCCGACTTGCCAAGCAGACGATCGGCCGCTGCAACAGCGGAGTACGACTCTGCCGCCGAGGTAGTATCCGGAACGAGAGCTACAGCGGAACCCAACAATGACAACCACAGCAGAAATCCCGCCCCCCCGCCAAATTTGAAATCCGGGCGTCGTGAATGCTTCGCATCGTGACTGAGTCTGCCTGAATCCTGCAGCCGATTCTCAAGCAATGCCAGCATTGCCACCATCGCAGCGGCCACTGATGGAAGCGAAACGCCATAGTCGAAGAAAGCCGCCCCTGATAAGGCCGTCAATGCAAGAACTACAGAACTCGCGAGCCAGCCATCAAACAGTGTCTCAGGCCCCAGCCTGCGAGTCCGTGACAGCAGTGTCCGAATCGCCAGCACCATCCCGAGGATTCCAAATCCCGCAAAACAAATAAATCCGATCAGGCCACTTTCCACCAATACTTCAACATACTGATTGTCGGCCCGCTGAAACCATCTACCCGCGTAATGCCTTTGGTAAGGCATGGAAGCACAACGGTAGCCGGAAACACCGGAGCCGATCAGAGGAAAATCGAGGCAGGATCGAAGTGAGTCGGACCAGTGCAGAAGACGTCCTGTCGAGTCAGAAACAGGATCTTTCAGGGTCTGCAATTCTGACAAAACAATTGTGTCCAGATCCATCAAACTCAGAAAGAGTACACTCACAACGACGATCACGATGAGGCTGCAAAAAACAGCAAGCCAACGTCCCTTCGTGACTCGACTCATCGAAAAAGCGATTAGCCCCAACACTGTCGCTGTGATTCCTGCACGAGACAACGTGGATGCAATCCCTGCGACCAAAAGTATCACCGCAGAGACTGTCAGGATCTGTGCAGCGGTCATATCAGCAACGCGTTCGACAGCCCCTGACCACGCATGCCAGATTCTGTCTCCCAAAGAAGTCCACTGGGAAGCGGCCTGCATTGAATATCGCCTCGCACTTTGAAATTGGCAGGCACATAAATACATCGCCGCCGCGAGACAAACGATCATCCAGCCCGCGGCATTATTGGGGTTCACAAAACACCCAAAGGGCACTGTTGGACTAACTTTCCAATGATTGCCAACTACGACGTTCACTACACCAAACTGCTGCGACATCGCGAGAGCCGTCATTGCCGTTCCGCTCAGGGTCAAGATCCCAAGTACCCGCCTGACATCCCTACCGGATTTCACGACGTCCACGAGCACAAAAACAAGCAGTGTCAGTGAAAGCGACTGAACAAGCGCTTGCCGCGTCTCGGCCGGAAGTACGGTGCGAGATGAAAAACCGTGACGGAAATCAGTCGAGGAGAAAGCGGGATCTTTCACAATTTCCTGATATGCAGCCGCATGCTTCATCTGCAGAGCAGGATTGGAATAGATCGGCATCAATTGCACTATCGCGATCAGGCAGCTCCCCAGCAAAGGAGCTGCGGTTAGCGGTAATCGCAGTTTGAGATCGCGAGAGATTAATCGAACAGCAACAGCAAGAATGGACGAAAGAATTGCTCCCAATTGCAGCACAAGTCTTGCCTGTGGAATCGCTCCGCCTAGAAACCAAGGGACGATCGCCAACGAAACCGAAGCGGTGAACCAACTCAGCCATCTCAATGAAGAAACAAGTCGAGCTGAACTTCGGGCGGGGATTTCTGGTCCAATGTCGAATCCCAGATCTTGCAACATTGTTTACTCAAAGCCGCTCTGAATTCTGCCAAGACACATCGGAGAAATCTTTGGGCGAACAAGGGCATCGGATAGTTAACGCTGATTCACACGCCAAAGATCAGGAACATAAAGTCATCCCCGACCAACGGTAAAAATGTTCGGGAGGCACTTTTCACGTGCAATCTACGGTTTTAAGCAGAAACCTCTTCTGGAACCGGTGGTAGTACGAAAGGTCCCCCGGAATCACGAAGACCTGTAGTCCCTGCGAGACGCTGTATCCTCAAATGCGCAACAATCTCTCGCAAATGCTGCTCAAACGGCCGCATCCCCTCCATCACTCCATTCACCCACTCACAAAATGAATCGCCGGGTGCTACACCAACAAGCCTGACATGGCCGGCACGGACCCCTTCTATGACAAGCGGAATGTCGGAACGCCAGGCATCATATGCCTCGTATCGCGTGCGTGCCCGCCAGGTCGCATGATAAGCCTCTCCCATGCTTGGCATGTTGACCATCAATTCGACACCCGCTAACTGATGTTTTTCGGCAAACTGCGTCAAAGTCTCCCAGAGTTGCTCCCACTTATGCTTTCCGTGCAAACGCACCTGTTCATCATGCATCACCGGATTGGGCTCAACACCCTTATGCAACAACGACCCTGCAAAACGACGCACTCTGTTCGTCAGCAGATTCAACTCCGCGTGACCAAAGGATCGCGTCACCACCAGCAGCGTAAGGGCGGTAACAACAGCAATAACAGCCAGGATTTCCTGGTTAAACGCGGCTGCAGCAATCGCACCCAGTCCGGTCAGGCTGCACAAAGATCCCACGATCAGCAGCAGTCGACCACCTGTATGCCCGTGACGTGCGAGACAGTGATGGAGATGCCCTCTGTCCGTTGTGTAGATACTGCGGCCTGTGAGACGACGCCGGAGAATTGCCATGGCTACGTCGAAAATAGGAATGGCCCAAATCGCCGTTGGCATAATCAGCGCGACGGCAGCGTACTGCTTGAAGGAACATTTCAGAGCCACGCTGCCCAGCACCAGCCCAATCAACATGCTTCCCGAATCACCCAGAAACATCTTCGCAGGGGGAAAATTGAAAAACAGAAACCCAGTCAATGCCCCGGCCAGAGCCAGAGAAATCAACAAGCCGTCCGGGCGTCCTCCAAGAATGTAAGTGACAGCAGCAACCGACAGACTCAGAATAATGCCAGTCGTACTCGCGAGCCCATCCACTCCATCGATCAGATTCAAAGCGTTGACGGCACCCAGAATCCAGAACACGGTGACGAAGGGAGCGACATCACCAAACTCAATTGGGTAACCGAAAACTTCGATGCGTTGAATCAGAATGCCAGAGGGAACCATAATCAAAGCGGCCAGGAACTGGCCTGCCAATTTTTGTCTGCCACGCAGTCCAAAGCGATCATCCAACATTCCGACCAAAACAATAAGCAGCGACGCCCCCGACAGCGAAAGCAGAAAGCGAATGTCTCCGTCGCTCGCGCTCAACAAATCGGGAAAGACATACGTGGTCACGGCGATGGATGCGATGATCGAAAGCAGGACCGTCGGACCGCCAGTCAGCGGAACCGCGTGAGAGTGCAGTTTTCGATGGCCATCCGGCCGATCTACAAGGCCGAGCCATCGGCAAAAGTAGCCGACCACCGGCGCCAAGATCAGCGCGGAAACGGCTGCGGAGATCAATACTACAACTGAAGAGTTCATTACGTGCACGTCAATCTGTGAGCTGTCTTCCGAAACTCAAACCATCCTGCAGACGACAATCCAAAAGTTCCCGAAGCGTTAACTTCGAACAACCCACCAGCAGCAAATTCCCTGCCATTCACTAAAACGCCGTTGCCAAAGTGGTCGATGGCAAGAGGCCAAATTCAGGTTCCACTACCGTTTGCAGCACGAGAGACCGCTGCAAATCCCACTGGAACATGGCAAAAACGCGGCAGAAATGACGCCCCTGCCCTGTTTGCTGAATCAAGAACCAGGGTCAAAGCAGGGTCTCTACCCTCGGCCGACTTTTGACTTTCCAGATCATGGTGTCGCCGGACAACCTGTTGCAAGCATGCAAACATTGAATCGCAAAAAACTCATTCAACGTTCACAAACGGCATCATTCGGAGCTCGAAGCCAATCTGCGCAGACCACCTAATGCGGCAAGTCAACGTCCGCGGGGCAGTTGTTGATTCAATCGCGCCTGAATCAAGATTTTGGGGCGCACATAGCCCCTGAAGCCGCAAAAACACAAACGTTTCATTGGCACAAAGTTCACGTAAGCCCACGAGGTCAACTCACGGGGGTACAACTGTCCGGCGATTGCTTAGCAGCGACCACAGAACAGCGACCACTGAGCCACCGATCTCGTGCGGAGACATGCCCAAAAATCAATCCACACTGCAGTGATTCAGATCATAAAGTCCGTCTGACGGCCCAGAATTTTGTCCACCAAATCCTGGGGGAAATCTACGGCGGGTGACCGTTCAGGATCAAGGTCCGTCGGGTTGATTCCGCAATACACACTCCATGGTCCAAGATGCCGCCACCGGCCAGCCCGTTTGGGCTCCCCCGGCAGAACAGGGGTTGTGCAGCGATTACATCCGATTGTGGAAAAACCCTGCTTGTGAAGCGGATTCAGAATCACTTTGTGCTCGTGAATGTAGCCTTCCAACTGCTCGTCGCTGAAATTCGCCAAAGGATTCACTCGCAGGCAGTTCAAACGCGAATCAATTGCCAGGATTGGACACACGCCGCGTCGGCCACCGTCAGCACGGCGGAGACTGCCAATCAGGGCATCGTAGCGGCCTTTCACGACATCCAGCGGCTCGGATTTCCGCATTTCACAACACTGCTTCTGGCCTTCCGGCGTCAGATACAGAATCCCGTGCTTCTCTGTCTGCTCTTCCATTGTGAGTGTCGGCGTCAGAGTCTCAATCTCCAACCCATAATGATGCATCAGGCGATCGCGAGTATCCAGCGTTTCCTGAAAAAGCACGCCCGTGTCGACAAATACGACCGGGAGCTTGGCGGGAATTGAATACAGCATGTGACAAATCACATTGCCCGATTCCTGCATCGAAGACATTGCCGCGACTCGTTCGCCAAATGTTTCCTTCGCCCAAAGAATCAGCTCCTGGGGAGAGCGGTCATCAAACGCGCGGTTCAACGCCACGAGATCGGCCTGAGTGAGGCGAGCCATGATTCCAATCCGAGTTCCCCCCGGGCAACCCGGGAGTTACAAACGTCCACGATCGCTGCTGCCCCGAGAAATACAGGGCTTCAGAAGCACCGAACGCAATCCGGTGCGAATAGTAGCGGGTTTGGAAAACTGGAAAAGCGGTGTTCCGGCTTCAGCCGTGGAAACTGTGGATTACCGGGAAACTCAAGAATAGGGAGTCTTCGGCCAGAGAAAAAAAGAGCGAAGGCCGTCGACCTTCGCTCTTTGTGATTTTTCAAGCGAACAAGCAGATTACCCCAAACGGGTTGCCGGATTTGCCTTGTCGTGTTTTGGCCCCGAATTATCGGGCAGCCGCATCCCACCACCAACGACCAGACTGGCCCACGGGATTGGATTCGATGGCCTTCTTAACAACCTCTGCCGAAACCTCGAAATTTTCGGGGTTCTTAACCACACTTCGCAGGTCGGCACGCACACCGCCCGCAACCTGAACCACGATCTCGCGACCGTTGTAAACTCGGCTGCTGGCCGCTGTCATCAATTCGGCCGGCACTTCCACTGGAGCCGGTGAATAACTGCCAGATGCACTGAGAACCTCCGGCTGCCAGCCCACCTGGCGATTCAGGCCCATCGTATGAACCAGAGCTGTTGCCAAGCCCAGATCAAAGACATTCTGCAAGTCAGCGAACACCACATCCTGACTGGACAATTCCGGCAAATGCTCCGTGAACAAGCGAGCAAACTCCGTATTCGCGTTGTCAGCTTTTCCAGTAGCCTGACGAGACCCGTCTGCCGCGACCAACTGATTTTCAGACTGACACTGGACTGCTTTGCCAGAGAATTCAAACGATTGGCGGTCTGGCGAAACCTGGATGGAATCGTATCCCACGGTCATCCACCATCGCAGGGCATCCATGGCCGACCCCTTGCGTTCCGCTCGGCTGACCAGATCAAAATAACTCTTCATGCCAGCCGCGCCTTCGCGTTCGCCAATTCCGATCAGCTTCATCTGATAGTCGGCTTCAACGATGACACTAGCTACGCGAGAATCCTGAGGAATGCCCTGCACGATAACGTTCTGGAGCCCCAGCATTTCCTCGAGCTTATCCGTCTCCGCGCCAACATTTCCCGCAGTCAGTTCCATCTTCGCCGCGTAGTCACGAACGGCTTTCACCTGTTCCGGCTTTGGATCAATTGAACATCTGAAGAAGCCTGAACCACCTTGCTCGAACGTGCGGCTCAGAGTGACAAGGTCGTCAAAGCGAAGTGTCGGATGTCCATTCGACACACTGACGGTCCGCTGATCATCAGCATTTTTCCACGCACCTGCGGGACCACCAATAACAACGTCCTGTGAGTCTGGAAATACAAACAGGAACTGGACTTCTGTCAAACCAGCCAGGCAGGCGACATCGTCTGGAATGGGCTGCCCAGCGGCCATCAAACTCTTTACGTGCTGCTCAAGTCGAGGCAGGGAAACAAGACGCAACTCGGATGACTCCTGCACATCGTCGTTAGGATTCGCAGTTCGAGCCATCTCTGCTGCAGCCAGCAATCGAGAGTTGTCGTATCTCATCATCAAGGCCGTAGCCATCATCGGTGTGCCAAAAAACACACCCTGATCAAACTGAGTAATTGTTCCGAAGTCTCCCCCATCCTGTTCCCAGGTGGCCGGTGGGCTGGTCTGCTCAACAATCAGGTTGATCAAAGTCTGGAAGTCAGTTTGAGCGCCACCGCCAGCTTCCAGCTTTTCTCGACTGATGCGAGCGCGGTCGGCTGTTTTTCGGTCCCCGGCTTTCAAGGCGGCTGCTTCAAGATTCTCGGCTGCTTTCCGGAAATCGCCCTCCTCCGCGGCCAGTCGTGCTTCCAGCCTCAATCGGGAAGACTCCATTCCGGCAGTGACTGGTTTATCCCTTTCACCCGCTGCGGACACACCGCTCGATGCAAGGACCGCACAACCGAAGGCGAACGTCACGCCTCCTCGCAGGAACCGTCGGAGTCGAGGACTTAAACCGGAGACGGAATCAAACAGTGGCATCTGGATGACCTCATAAAGAACCGAACGAAGTACGGACAGAAATCCAGGAGATTCCCGGATGACAGCAAAAACTGCGCACACGCCCGCACACGGCATAAAAACCTTTGTCTAGGATCGTCGTGCGGACACTCAGCGTCAAGAAGATTCCTCTAATTCCTCGACGTACCAGTTCTCCCGTATCCATTGGCCGTTCCAATCGAACCGGCTGTGCCAAATGGACGCAGTATTTCCCGGCTTTCATTCTCCATCATGACGTTACAGGGCTGTTGACTGAACCGCTTAACGGCAATCCGCAGGCGTCTTCACCCGATTTCGCCTCCGCCTCCGGCTCGCCATTCAAAGAAAACACGGCACACTTGATCCAATCCGCTGCGAGTTTAGGTGCTGGCCAATTCGACACTCGGAAATCGGCCAGCAGGCTCCTGTCTATGCAGTGCAGACCATCCGTCGCCAGTCCACAACCAGGTTGCAGGATTTTGAGGATCCCAAACGGCGCTCCTTGCACCCAATGCGGCGACAGGAGACCATTCCCGGTTCTCCTCCAAAACAAAGCCGCAGTCCTGCCCCGTCAAATGTTTTCCCGTTGCCAACTGCTGGTGAATCCCGATTCCTGTCACCAAGGATCAAGCGATGCCCGAACTCCCAGAAGTCGAAACGATGGTTCGAGGCGTCCGCAACGATTGTAGCGGTCGAACCATTTCTTCCGTGGAGTTCGTCCGGTGCCAGCGAAAGCCGATTTCCGTATCACCTGAGCGCAAAACCGTCGTGCAGCGACTCAAGGGCCGTCGCATCGAAAACGTCAGCAGACTGGCCAAAAGAGTTCTGCTGGAACTCGATTCGCAAGAAACTGTCGTCGTCGAACCTCGCATGACTGGTCTGCTTTTGGTTTCAGAGCCTCCGACTGCCGAACACCGC
>Ga0255095_1000677_pt1 | contig 16493 bp, 12 predicted proteins | sample Colum_Law_RepC_8_2_FD_188435 | JGI IMG/M metagenome (GOLD analysis project Ga0255095, IMG submission 188435) | Freshwater microbial communities from Columbia River, Oregon, United States - Colum_Law_RepC_8d | ecosystem: Environmental > Aquatic > Freshwater > River | place: USA: Oregon...
GTCGGGCTATGTGTACTCCCGCCAGGGCAATCCCACGGGTGCCGCACTGGAAGCCAAGGTCACGATGATGGAGCAGGGCCGCGGGACAGTGGTGTTCACCACCGGCATGTCGGCCATCTCCTCAGCCATGATCGCGCTGCTGCGTCGGGGTGACCATGTGGTGAGCAGCCAGTTTCTGTTTGGCAACACCAGTTCGCTCTTTCATACCCTGGTGGGCATGGGTGTCGATATCTCGTTTGTCGATGTCACCAGCCTGCCGGCCGTCGCAGCCGCACTGCGCCCCGAGACCCGCATGGTGTTTGCCGAGACCATTGCCAATCCGCGCACCCAGGTGGCGGATCTGGCGGGTATTGGCGCCTTGTGTGAGGAGCGCGGTGTGCTCTTCATCATGGATGGCACCCTCACCACGCCGGAGCTGATTCGCGGGCGCGATGTGAAGGCCAGCCTGGTGGTGCATGCACTGACCAAGGCCATCGGAGGCCACGGCAATGCCATGGGCGGGTCGATCACTGATACCGGGCTCTACGACTGGACCCGCTATCCCAACATTGCCGAGTCGTATCGCAACCTCGATCCCAAGGCCTGGGGTCTGCAGCAGATCCGCAAGAAAGGCCTGCGCGATCTGGGGGCCACCCTGCGTGCCGAAGATGCCCATCGGCTCGCAGCCGGCGCCGAGACGCTTTCCTTGCGCATCGAGCGTACCTGCGCCAATGCGCTGGCGCTTGCGCAATGGCTCGAGCAGCAGCCCCAGATCGACCGGGTGCATTACCCGGGTCTGGCGAGCCACCCCCAGCATGCGCGGGCCACGCAGCTCTTTGGCGGTCGCTACGGCAGCCTGCTGTCGTTCGAGTTGCGCGCCGAGATCGACTGCTTTGCGTTTCTCGATGCGCTCAAGCTGGTGATTCTTTCGAGCCATCTTTCGGACAACCGCACCCTGGCGATTCCGGTGGCGCACACCATTTTCTATGAGATGGGCCCACAACGGCGCGCCGAGATGGGCATTGCCGAGGGCCTCATTCGCCTGTCGGTGGGTATCGAGGATCTCGCTGATCTCAGGGAGGATCTGGGCCAGGCGCTGGCTGCGTGCGGCTGAAGCGTCTGATCAGAAATGGGCTGGGTCTCGCTCACGCGGGCACTTCACCTGATAGACCTCCCGGTCTTCAAGCCGTACGGCGCTCAATGAGCCGCCCCACACGCAGCCCGTGTCGAGTGCCAGCAGGTTGGGCCGCAGGATCAGCCCAAGCGTGGACCAATGCCCGAAGACCACCGGAGTCTGTTCGGTGCGTCGGCCGGCAATCTCGAACCAGGGCTGGTAGCCGGGCGGGGCCGTGTCGGCGCCTTCCTTGAGGGTGAAGTCCATCGCGCCATCGGGTGCAATGAACCGCAGCCGGGTGAAGGCATTGACGATCAGCCGCAGCCGGTCGTCACCGCGCAACGACGGATCCCAGCGATCAGGCTGATTGCCATACATCACCCTCAGAAAGTCGCCCCAGTGCGGCCCGCGCAGCACGGACTGCACTTCTTCGGCCAGTGCCAGGCAGGCCTCGACATCCCATTCGGGGAGTACGCCGGCATGCACCATCAGATGGCCGTGCTCGAAATGCGCAAGCGGCCGGTGACGCAGCCAGGTGAGCAGGGCATCGCGCTCGGGGTGTTCGAGGATGGGGGTGAGGGTGTCGTGTCGATGCAGCTTGCGCGCACCGACCGAAGAGGCCAGCAGGTGCAGGTCATGATTGCCGAGCACGGCCACGGCCCGATCGCCCAGCGCATGCACCCGCTGCAGGGCCTGCAGGGAATGGGGGCCACGATTGACCAGATCCCCGCAGAACCACAGGGTCTCGAGTCTGTGCGGGTCAATCAGGTGCAGGAGTCGATCCAGCCGATGACAGCACCCCTGGATATCGCCGACAGCGTAGGTCATCCCGTGATCATGCCATTTCGTAGCGAATCATCCGAGCGATCGAGCGGGGCGGGAGCAAAAGGTTGACATGACTCCAGCGAACACGCTGTGCATCGCATAGTCGCGCGACTGCGAGATGACTCAGGTCGTCAACGCGTTCGCCTGACGGGGCGGGGCGGGCGAATCCGACACGATCACGCAGCTGATCGACCGCCGTGACCGTACCGGTGAGCAGTAACCAATGGGGCGGGAGCTGATACCGGAGGGCGAGTGCTCGAAGTTGTTGCGGCGTGTCTTCAAGCGGGGTCAGCGTGAGTGAGACGATGCGCAGATTCTGCCCCTGAGGGCCCAGCATGGGCAGGGCCTGCAGCAGGTTCGCCATGGCAGGCGGACATTGGTCGGCGCAGGCGCTGTAGGTGGTGTGGATCAGGACCTTGTGCCGAGCGAGGACATCAGCGAAAAATCGAACCGGCCGACCGCGCTGATCCAGCAGGGTCGGCTCACCGCGTGCGCGTTGGCTGACAGACTCAGGGAGCACTCTTCGAGTCTCCGGTGTCGTCGACCCTGAAGAGCATCATCATTCCGTAGTCCTCATGCAGGGTGTTGTGACAGTGCAGCGGATACACGCCGACGAAATCGGTGGGCTGCACCCAGAATTCAACCTCGTCGCCCGGGTAGAGTGCAACGACATCCTTGCGCACATATTCCTGCGAGCCCGGTCGAATCACGACCCCGTTGCGCCGCATGATCCGGCCTTCGACAAAGTGCAGATGAACAGGATGGGCCCAGCCTCCTGCGCTGCGATGAATCCAGCGTTCCCAGCGGCCACGTTTCATGACAAAGCGAACTTCGTTGCAGTCCATGAGCCGTCCATTGCATGCCCACAGACCGTTCTTTCTCTCCCACCGAAACTCTCGCGTGACTTGCGGCGTACCGAGCGCTGGCAGAAGAATGGGGGCGAAGCTGGTGATTCGCTCGGGGTCCATGCTGGCATCGGGTGCGGGTTCGCCGATGCGCAACTCCAGAAAGCTGTTGGCCACGTTGCCGGGCCGATGCAGTGCTGCGTCTGGTTTGCGGGGGTTATCCTGGACTTGAAGGTTCTCGATCCAGATCCGTTTCAATCCCTCAGCCTCACCGCCACGTGCAGTCAGACGGGCAAAATCGATGATCACATCCGCGCGCTCGCCCGGCGCCAGCGGAATCTGTCGTACCCGCAGCGGCGCCTCATAGAAATTGCCGTCGTTGCTGATTCTCCAGACCTCGACCGTACTGCCTGGACGGTCTGGCAGCGTGAAGCTCACCCGCATGTAGCGAGACGGTCCCCGATTGAGCAGACGGAGTCGATACCGCCGCCGCGATACGTCAAGAAAAGGCTGAATGGCGCCATTGGCGGTGTATCGGTCTCCCAGGAGCCCGTCATCTTCGACGCCTTCCAGGGTGATCTGGCCACTCGCGGGATCGATCAGCACATCGCCCAGCGCAATCGGAATGTCGTAAGCCGGGAAGGAGGGCAAGCGAAAGCCGGTGGTTTCGTCTCCGGTATCGTATTCATTGAAAATCAGATGAAACCCGGCCAGCCCCTTGTAGGTGTTTTCGGCGGTGTGGGCCTCGCGGTGATCGTGATACCAGAGGGTTCCCAGAGACTCCCGGACGTCGCCATCGGGCAGACCGGGGCGCGTGAAGCCGGCGCGCTTCATGGCGTAGTAGTAGTCGTAGAACTGACCCGGAAAGAAAAATCTCCCCTGCTGCAGCGGGTCTTCGGAGATCGCGCCGAGCGTGGGATCACAGGGGCCGCCATCACTGTCCGGAGCGCTGTGGAAATTGTGCAAATGAGTGCTCAGACTGTTCTTGCCATAGCCCCCGCTGGGCGCGCCTGCAGGCAACTGATTGAAACGTCGAATCAGGATGGCTGTGTTTTTTCCTGCGAGGGTTCGGCTGATCACCGTGGGCAAGGGGGTGACCGGGGGGTCGGCTCGAAGATCGGCGCCCCCGAGGTTGGCTCCCCAGAGATTCACCTGCATGGGCAGACTGGGGTGGATCGATTTGGGGGGGACTGCGCCGAATCGCTGGATGAAAAAGTGCTGTGGCGGATTCAGGTGCCGTCCCTGATGCGCATCCCCTCGTCCTTCGTAGGGCAGGCGCGTGGCCGGATTGAGGCTGCGATGGGGTTCGGGACTGGGCCGCAGCTCAAATCCGGGCGACTCCAGCGTGCGCTCGGGCAGGATGGGCGGAATGGGCAGGGACTGGACAAAGGGCGTGAGCACCGGACTGGCCGGCAGAGGCTTGGCCCGCAGGCGACCAGGAGCAGCCACGAGTCCAGGCAGGGTCGCCCCGGTCTGAATCAGACGCCTGCGTTGGGTCGAATCGGGTGGCCGATCGGATTCGCTGCTGAGGGAGGGCATTTGGAACTCATTCTTTGGAGTTAGTTCCAACTCTAGCGCTGGCGGTTGCAGGAAGGTGTGAAACCTGTCACGACGAAGGGGGGTTGGCGCACACCCTCCAGATCAGACCGACCCTTTACACTTCGATCCTTTCCCAACGATCGATCGTGATCTGGAGCTTGCATGTCTGTTTCCCTTTTGCCGATGCCGGCCTCTTCGATCTTCAAGGCCTACGACATCCGGGGCATTGTTGACGGATCGGCCGACAAGGTCACCCTGACCGACCAGGCCACGCGTCAGATCGGGGCGGCGCTGGGCTTGCGGGCTCGCGAAGCGGGCATTCCTGCCATCGTGGTCGGCCGCGATGGGCGTTTGTCGGGGCCGCGCCTGGTGGCCGCGCTCAGTGCGGGGATTCGCAGCGCAGGCACCGGGGTGATCGATATCGGCATGGTGCCCACGCCGGTGGTCTATTACGCCACGGTTCTGACCGGAACCGGCTCGGGCGTGGCCGTGACTGGCAGCCATAACCCGCCGGAGTACAACGGCCTGAAAATGATGCTCGGTGGGCGCACGCTCTACGGCGAAGAGATTCAGGGCCTGTATCGCAGCATCGTGGCGCCGGGATTTGAAGCCGGCCTGCTGGCCAACCCCGATGCAGCCGGGGTGGCCGCGGTGCAGTCGCGCGATGTCAATCCCGATTACCTCGATCGCATCGTGGGGGATGTGAAGCTCGCGCGACCCATGAAGGTGGCGGTCGATTGCGGCAACGGCGTGGCGGGCAGCCTCGCGCCCGAGTTGCTGCGTCGCCTGGGCTGTGAGGTGACCGGCCTCTTTACCGAGGTGGATGGCCATTTCCCCAACCATCATCCCGATCCGGCCCATCCCGAAAACCTGCAGGACCTGATGCGCTGCCTGCGCGAGACCGACTGCGAGATCGGCCTGGCTTTTGATGGCGATGGAGACCGTCTGGGTGTGGTGACCCGCTCGGGGGCCATCATCTGGCCCGATCGACAACTGATGCTCTATGCCGCCGACGTGCTGGCCGCCCGGCCAGGTTCGACCATCATCTACGACGTCAAGTGCACCCGCAATCTCGCGCCCTGGATCCGTCGCCATGGCGGTGAGCCGCAGATGTGGCGCACCGGGCATTCGCTCATCAAGGCCCGCCTGAAGGAAACCGGCGCCGCACTTGCAGGTGAAATGAGCGGCCATGTCTTCTTCAACGACCGCTGGTACGGCTTTGACGATGGCCTGTACACCGCGGCACGGCTGCTCGAGATCCTCTCGCGCAGCACCGACCCGGGCGCCGTGCTCGAGGCCCTGCCCGATGCCGAGGCGACGCCCGAGTTGCACATCAATACGGCCGAGGGTGAGAACTTCAGGCTGATCGAGCGGCTGCAGCGCGAAGCCCGCTTCGAGGGAGCCGAGCAGGTAATCACCATCGACGGCGTGCGCGTCGAGTACGCCGACGGCTTTGGCCTGGCCCGGGCATCGAACACCACGCCGGTGGTGGTGACCCGCTTCGAGGCCGATACGCCCACAGCCCTGGCCCGCATTCAGGCGGCCTTTCGTGCAGCGATCGGGGCGGTGGCTCCGGATGTGAAGGTGCCGTTCTGATCCTTGCGCTCTACAGCCTGGGCTGGTGGCTGGGGCTGCCCCTGGCGCTCGCTTATCTGGCCTGGCGTGCCCGCCGCCAGCCCGAGTATCTGCACCGGGTGGGCGAGCGGCTGGGTTGGACTCTTCCGGCCCGCCCTGCGGGTGGTCCGCTGATCTGGATCCATGCGGTGTCGGTAGGCGAAAGCCGGGCGGCCCTGCCGCTCGTGCGTGCGCTGGCGCAGGTCCATCCGCAGGCCCATGTGCTGATGACGGCCATGACCCCCACAGGCCGAGAGACCGCACGTGAACTCTATGCGCCCTTGCTGGGTGAGCGGCTGCATCAGGCCTGGCTGCCCTGGGATCTGCCGGGCGCGCAGCGCCGGTTTCTGGCGCACTGGAAGCCCGCATTTGGGGTGCTCATGGAAACCGAGCTTTGGCCCAATCTGATGAAGGCAGCCGAGGAAGCCCGTGTGCCCATGGCGCTCATCAATGCCCGTCTATCGGAGCGCTCGCTGCGCAAGGGGCTTCGGTTCAGGGCGCTCATGGCCCCCGCCGCTCAGAGGCTCAGCCTGGTGTTGGCACAAACCCGGGATGATGCGCAGCGCATGGCGCAGCTGGGCCGGATGGCTGAGGCCATCACGGGCAATCTCAAATTCGACAACGCCCCGGATGCGCAGCGCATGGCGCTGGGGCGACGCTGGCGCGAACGGATCGGTCGGCCGGTGGTGCTGCTGGCCAGCAGCCGTGAAGGCGAAGAGGCCGCCCTACTGGCGCACTGGCCGCGTCAGACACCGGTCCTGCTGGTGATCGTGCCGCGGCATCCGCAGCGCTTTGACGAGGTGGCCCGCCTCATTCAGCAGGATGGCCGCGTGCTCTCAAGACGTCTGGCCCTCGACGAGGTTCATGCCGATTTTGGCGTGGTGGACGTTCTGCTCGGAGACTCCATGGGCGAGATGGATGCCTGGTATGCACTGGCCGATGTCGTGATCATGGGCGGCTCGCTGGGGCCTTATGGGTCGCAGAATCTGATCGAGCCCTGCGCGGTGGGATGTCCGGTCTTGCTCGGGCCCCACACCTGGAACTTTGCGGAAGCCGCACAAGGCGCCATCCACTCCGGCGCCGCGCGTGCGGTCTCGCAGGAGTCGGCGGCCTCGCAAGCCCTGACCCTGATCGCCGACACCCCAAGTCGCAATCGCATGCAGCAGGCGGCTCTTGCGTTTGCGCAAGACCATCGGGGAGCGCTCCAGCGTTCCCTTGAGGCCCTGAGACCGCTGACGCAGCGCCTCGATTAGCGGGGTTTGATGCGCGAGAGAGTGCGACCCCAGTGAGGCTCAGCGGGGCGCCCCGGGAGTCGACGCCCGCCCGCCGCGCACGCCACCGGCAGCGGGCTGGGCGCTGGGTTGAGCAGCAGGCGCGGTGGTCGGTGCCACAGGGAAGGTCGACCCGGTGGTGGTGGTGCCAATGGCCGATTGACGCTCGGGTTCGAGCAGCGCACTGACCTGGGCGATCTCGTTGTCGTCAAGCACGCCGGCCGTATTGCGCAGCCTCAGACCGTTGAGGAGCACGTCGTAGCGGGCCTTGGCCAGATCGCGCTGGGTGGTGAAGAGCTGCTGCGCCGCGTTGAGCACGTCGATATTGATGCGCACGCCCACCTGGTAGCCCAGCTGGTTTGACTCCAGTGCGAGCTGGCTTGAGCGCTCGGCCTCGGTCAGTGCACGAATCTGTTCAATGCCGCTGCGCACGCCCAGAAAGGTCTGTCGGGCGGCCTGCTCGGCGGTGCGCCGGGCATTGTCGAGGTCGCTCTCGGATTTGGCCTGCAGGGCGATGGCTTCGCGAACTCGGGCATCAACCGCACCCCCGGCGTAGAGGGGCAGCGCAAATTGCAGGCCGACCTGGCCGAACTGATTTCGCACACCGATCTGGTTGATGGCATTTTGGGCCGCCGCGCTGCGTCCGGCATTGCCCTGGGCCACGAAATCGAGCGTGGGCCGATGACCCGCCCGCTGGCGGGAGATCTCGCGGGTGGCGGTCTCGCGAGCCAGCTCGGCCTGTCGCACCGCAAAGTTGTTCTCGCGGGCATATTGCGCCCAATCGGTTTCGCGGGCCTGCACCGGCGACTGGATGTCCAGATCACGCTTGAGCGTATGCAGGCTGTCGACCGGCCTGCCGGTGAGCTGCGCGAGCAGGGCCCGCTTGACCTCCAGGTCGTTGCGGATCGAGACTTCCTGCGCACGGGTGAGGTCGAGCCGGGACTGGGCTTCCTGTTGATCGGTGATGGTGGCCGTGCCCACCTCGAAGTTGCGCTTGGCCGATTCGAACTGTTCGGTAAACGCCCGCTTCTGGGCCTGCACCACCGCAAGACTGTCCTGCGCGGCGAGGACGTCAAAGTAGGCGGTAGCCACCCGGATGGTCAGGTCCTGGCGAGCCTGCCGGACCTGCAACTCGGCCACCGCTGCGGCCAGTTCGCTTTGCTGGAAGACTTCGTGATTGGCGGGTCGGTAGAGGGGCAGGTTGCCGACTACCGCGAGGGTCTGCGAGTCGTAGGACCGTTGGGGTGTGATCGAGGTGTTGGTGCTGTTGAAGTAGGCGTTGGAGGTGACGTTGAGGGTGGGCTTGAGGCCTGCCGCCGCCTGAGTCACCCGCTCGCGCGTGGCCTGCAGTTGAAGCGTGGCTGCAGTCAGGACGGGATCGATGGCGGCTGCGGCCCGCACGGCGCCCAGCAGGTCGGTTGAGGCCGACGGCGCAGCCGCCGCCGCTGCCGCCGCAGCTTGAGCGCTTGCAGGCTGCGCTGTGGCCGGTTGGGCTGAAGCAGGCGGGGTGCCCAGCGCCGCCAGCAGCGTCAGACCGAGCGCCGCGACCCCTGCGAGACGCCAGGGCGAAGGGTTCGAGACGGGATCGGCCAGTCCGGGGGTGACAGGGGTTCGGTTCATGGTCTGGCTCCGCAAATGCTCAGTAAACCGCCATGGCGGGGTCGATTTCGCGGGCCCAGGCATCGATGCCACCCGTGAGGTTGAACAGCTGACCAAAACCCTGTCGACTCAGGAAGTGTGCGACCTGCAGGCTTCGCACGCCGTGGTGACAGATGCACACCAGCGGCCGATCGGGGTCAAGTTCCTGGAAGCGGGCAACGATCTCACCCATGGGGATGCTGATGCTCTGCGCCAGCGCGCAGGTCGACACCTCCCAGGGCTCGCGAACATCGAGCAGCTGAGGGGCTTCGCGCGACGCGTCGGCCAGCCAGTGGGCCAGTTCGGCCACGTGCAGTGGCTGCATCACAGGCTGAAGGCTTCGTGAGCCACGAAGCCCTGCAGGGGACGGGTTGCGGTCTCAAAGAGGACCTCGGTGGCCAGATGCCCCTGTTCACTGCGCCGGATGATGACGGCCTGCATGACCGGCAGCCGACCCACGATGGCGGCGAGCCGCCCCCCGGGATTGAGACGATCAAGCAGGCTTTGGGGGACTTCGGGGACCGCGCCGGAAAGCACGATGATATCGGCGCCGGCCAGCGACGCGTGATCGCGGGAGCCATCAGCCTGCACCACGCGGGCGTTGTTGATACCCGCACGGGCCAGATTCCCACGGGCCCACGCGGCCAGCCCCGGATGGATTTCGAGGGTCTCGACCTGCTGTGCGCGGCGTGCAAGCAGTGCCGCCATGTAGCCCGAGCCGGTCCCGATTTCCAGGACGGTATCTGTGCTGTGCACCTGCAACTCCTGCAGCAAGCGGGCCTCGACCCGCGGCGGCAGCATCACCTCGCCCGTGGCCACCCCGTCGACCGACAGGGGCAATTCGAGGTCGGCGAAGGCCATGGCCCGCAGAGCCGGCGGCACGAACTCCTCACGGCGCACGACCGCCAGCAGATCGAGCACCTGCTGATCCAGCACATTCCACGGGCGAATCTGCTGCTCGATCATGTTGAATCGTGCGAGTTCGACATCCATCGGGGGGCTCCTGAGCTTGAATGATCGGGGTTATTTTACCGGCTCGCCTGCGGGTCGGCGCTGCAAGCGGCTGACGGCTTCATCGAGCAGGGCGTAGAGCACCGGTACGACCAGCAGGGTGAGCAGGGTCGAGGCGATGACCCCGCCAATCACGGCATGGGCCATGCCGGCCCGCTGCTCCGAGCCTTCGCTGGTTGAAATCGCCAGCGGCAGCATGCCAAAGACCATCGCCAGGGTGGTCATCAGGATGGGACGCAACCGGACCTGCGCCGCATCAAGCAGGGCCTGCGCCCGTTCGAGCCCCTCGCGACGGCGCTGATTGGCGTAATCGATCAGCAAAATGGCGTTTTTGGTGACCAGGCCCATCAGCATGATGAAGCCGATCACCGAGAACATGTTCAGGGTGGATCGCCAGGCCAGCAAGGCCACCATCACGCCGATCAGGGACAGGGGCAATGAGGCCATGATGGCAATGGGCTGCGAGAAGCTCCTGAACTGCGAGGCCAGAATCATGTAGATGAAGGTGATTGCCAGTACCAGGGCCTGCAGTGCATAGGAAAAGCTCTCCTGCATGTCCTTGGTGGCGCCTCCTGTAACAAAGGCATAGCCCGGTGGCAGGGCAATCTCCTCGTTCAGTCGACGGGTGAGCTCAAGCCCCACCGTGCCCGGCGGCCGGCCACTCACATTGGCCGAGAGCGCCACTTCGCGGGTGAGGCTCTTGCGATTGATCTGGGTCGGCCCTTCAGACGGGGTGAGCGTGGCGACCTGCCGCAGCGGAATCAGGCGCGGTGCGCCATTGGCATCGGTGAGCGAGGAGGTGAGGGCCAGGCGTTCCAGATCATCGATGCCTCGACGGGCCTCGCGCGGCAGCCGCAAGCGCACGTCGTAGTTTTCGTCATCCGGGGCCTTCCAGGTGGTGGCCACCTCACCGGCCAGCAAGGGGCGCAGCGCGGTGCCGATCTGGGCCACCCCGACACCCAGGTCGGAGGCGAGCGCGCGATTGATCTCGATGGCGACCGTGGGTTTGGCCGGTTTGGAACTGGTGTCCAGATCCACGATGCCGGGCACGCTGCGCATGATCTCGAGCGCACGCGCGGCGATCGTCTCGAGCTGGGCCTGATCGGGGCCCTGGATGCTGATGTCGATCTGCTTGTTGGAGCCAAAGCTGCCGGCCACGCCCACTGTGGTGACCGTGACGCCCGCGATCTCGGCCAGCCTCGCGCGCACCGGCACCACCAGTTGCTTGACGGCGCGGCTGCGCTGCGCCCGGTCTTTCAGGCGCACGAAGAGCGTGGCGTAGTTCTTGCCCTGGACGGTGCCGGTGTTGATGGTGGCGTAGGTGTAGAGGGCCTCGGGGAATTCCCGCAGGGCCGATTCCACCTGCCGGGTCTTGGCGATGGTGAGGTCGAGCGACGAACCCACCGGCGTATAGAACTGCACATAGAGCTCGTTGTTGTCGGCCTGGGGCACAAACTCCGAACCCAGGGTTCGGCCCAGGGCCAGCGCACCCACCAGCGAGAGTACGGCCAGCAGCATGGTGAGGCCCCGATGCGCGAGACCCCAGCGCAGCAGGGCCACGTACATCGATTCAAGTCGCGCCATCAGACGCTCAAACGCCCGAAGCATGCGGGCGATGGGCCCGCGGCCTTTCGCGCCTTCGGCATCCGGGTCCTTCCAGACCGAAGACAGCATCGGGTCGAGCGTGAAGCTGATGAACATCGAGAGCATGACGGCAAAGGCCACGGTAATGCCGAACTGCTTGAAAAAGCGCCCGATGATGCCGCCCATGAAGCCCACCGGCAGAAACACCGCCACGATGGTGAAGGTGGTGGCCATGACGGCCAGACCGATTTCGCGCGTGCCTTCAAGGGAAGCGGTCTTGTGATCCTTGCCCATGGCCTGGTGGCGCACGATGTTCTCGCGCACCACGATGGCGTCATCGATCAGCAGACCCACACAGATGGAGAGCGCGAGCAGGGTGACGAGGTTGATGGTGAACCCCATCATGTACATCACCAGGAAGGTGCCGATCAGCGAGATCGGCAGCGTGAGGCCCGTGATGACCGTGGAGCGCCACGACGAAAGGAACAGGAACACGATCACCACCGTCAGGATCGCGCCCTCGATGATGCTGCGCTTGACGCCCGCCACCGAATTGCGGATCGACGTGGACTGATCGCGCACCACATTGATCGAGACATCATCGGGCAGTTGCCGCTTGAGTTCGGCCACGATGCGTCGCACGTTGTCGACCACTGCGATGGTGTTTTCGCCCTGCGATTTGACGATATCCAGTGAAACAGCAGGCTGGCCATCGACCAGCGCCATGGATTCGCGGTCTTCCTGACCGTCGATGACCCTGGCCACCTGAGCCAGGTACACCGGTTGCCCGCCCCGACGCGCGATGATGATGCGCTCGAAATCGGCCACGCTGGCGAGCCGTCCACGGACCTGCACCGATTGCTCGCGGGTGGCGCTCAGCACCGTGCCGGCGGGCAACTCCAGGTTCTCGTTGCGCAGCGCGTTGAGCACCTGGTCCACGCCGATCTTGAGCGACTCCATGTCGGCGGGTCGCAGCACCACCTGCACCTCGCGCTTGACCCCGCCCACGATCGTGACCCGACCCACGCCCCGGGCGTTTTCGAGGCGGCGCTTGATGACCTGCTCGGCCAGGGTGGTGATCTCGCGGGTATCGCGCGTGCTCGAGGTGACCGCCAGCGAGATCACCGGCTGGTCATCGGGGTTGATGCGCGAGATGACCGGCTCCTTGACCTCCTTCTTGAAGCCCACCTTGACCAGCGCCACCTTCTCGCGGACATCCTGCGCGGCCACTGCGGGATCGGTGATGAGGTCAAACTCGATGATCACCACCGAAGCGCCCTCATAGGAGCGCGAGGAGATCTTGTTGATCCCGCTGATGGTGTTGACCTGCTCCTCGACCTTGCGGGTGACGTCGCTTTCAACGATCTCGGGGGCAGCGCCCGGGTATTCGGTCTGCACGACCACCACCGGGAAATTCACATCCGGGAACTGATCGACCGCAAGGCGCTGGTAGGAAAACAGGCCTAGAACCACGAAGGCCGCCATCATCATGGTGGCCAGGACCGGGTTGCCGATCGAGATGCGGGTGAACCACATGGCGGTTCAGCGCTCGCCCGGACGAACCCTGACCGGGCTGCCGGTGCGCAATCGCCCGAGGTTGTTGATGACGATCCGCTCGCCCGCCTTCAGGCCCGACGTGACCTGCACCCGCACTGTGCCATCGCTGCCGTCGTCGACCAGGCCCAGGGTGATGTCGCGCTCCACGAGTCGGTCCTGGTCAATGGCATAGACGAAATGCCGCGCTCCGGCATCTCGAATGGCGCTCAGGGGTACGGCGATCTGCTCGCGCAGCGATTCGACCACCAGGCGCCCCTGGGCAAACAGTCCCACACGGATGGCCGGGTGCTGGCTCTTCAGGCGAATGTAGACCGGTACGGACCGGGTGCCCGCACTGGTGGCGGGTGCAATCCGCACGATCTGACCCACCTGCTCGGCAGGGACACCCTCGACGCGCAGCTGCACCGACTGGCCGATTCGAACGGCGCCGATCTCGCTGCCCGGCACCAGGGCTTCGATCTCCAGGCGCGACAGGTCGATGATCGAGACCACCCGGGCGTCGGAAGGCAGTTTTTCGCCAGGCTGCGCATAGCGCTCGCCGATCACGCCCGACATCGGCGCGAGCAGATCGGCATCGCTCACCGATTTGCGAGCCAGGGCGATCTGGGCCACTGCGGCATCGCGCTGGCCGGTGGCCACTTCCAGGCTGGAGCGTGAGGCATCGAGCGCGCTTTGCGAAATGAAATTGCGCTCGCGAAGCGCCAGGTTGTTCTCGAAGACCCGCCGCGCCTGGGCGACCTGCGATTCGGCTGCGGCGAGTTGAGCATCGCGCTCATTGACCCGGAGCTGAAACTCGGTTGGGTCGACCCGTCCCAGCCGCTGACCCGCCCGCACGGTGTCGCCCTCACGAACGGAAAGCTCCCGCAACTCACCCGCAACGCGCGTACGGACTACGGTCTGATCAACCGGTTTCAACGTGCCGGTGAGGGGTACCGCCCGGGCCAGCGTGGTGGGTGCGAGCGTGAGCAGATCGACCGAGGCAAATTCGAGGGCTGCGGCCTGGCCGTCAGCCCCCCGGTTGCCCGCCTCGGGCTTGCCCGTCGGCGCTGCAGATGCGGACCTGGGCGCAGCGTCCGGCGCCGGCGCGCCAGCCTGGCGCGACTTCCAGAACCAGCCTGCGACGCCGAGCACGATCAGAACGACAAGCAGGAGGCCGGTTTTTTTCATTGTCAGCGCGCAAAAAATGAACCTGAGAGTATAGCTGCCGAACCGAAGTGGCCCGGCAGTCAAGGCCTCGACCCGTATCATGACCGGGTCATGCGTCCCGCCCATCTTGCGCAACTGCTCTTTCTCTCCCTGCTCTGGGGTGGTTCCTATCTCTTCATGCGATCGGCTGCGCCTGCCTTCGGGCCCGCACCCATGATCTTTCTGCGCATGACGCTCGGCTGTCTGCTGGTGTTGCTGCCGCTCACCCTGTGGCGGGTGGGCTGGCGGCCCTTTCTGCCGCACCGGGTGCCGCTGCTCTGGATGGGGCTGGTGTTCACGGCCATTCCCTTTCTCGGGCTGGGTTATTCGGCCCTGTCAATTGGCGCCGGCATGCTGGCCGTGCTGCAGTCGGCCGCACCGCTCTTTACGGCGATCGTGGCGCGGCTTTGGCTGGACGAACCGATCGGGCGGGTTCGCATGCTGGGCCTGGTGATCGGCTTTGCAGGCGTGACCCTGCTGGTTCATGACCGCATCGGCGCGCTGGACGACGCGGCCTGGGCGATTCTCATCACCCTGGCGGTGACGGCGATGTGGGGTGTGTCATCCAACTTCGTCAAGGTTCGCCTGACCACCGCCGATCCACTGGTCGTGTCCACCGCGGCGATCGGTCTGTCGGCGCTGGCCTCGGCGCCCTTTGCCCTGGCCGACTGGCCCCAGCAGTGGCCCGGCCCCGTCGCCTGGGCCGAGGTCACGTTTCTGGGTGTAGCCTCGTCAGGTCTGGGGTTCATCATTTTCTATCGTCTGATCAAGACCATCGGCCCGGTCAAGGCCACGTCGGTCACCTTCCTCAATCCGGTGGTCGCCATGGTGTCTGCCGCCCTGTATCTGGGCGAGCCCATCACCTGGACCATGGTGGCGGGCTGTGCCGTCATCCTGATCGGCACGGCGCTGACCCTTGGATTGTTGCCCCTGCATTCCTCAGCCGACCTCAGTCGGCTCAGCCCATCCTCAAAGCGGCGCAGTCCATGACCGCAGGCTGAATTTTCAGGAGTCATTCCCTTCATGAATTCCCCATCTGCGATTCCCAGTGCACGGCTCGATCTGGGCCCCGTCACGGTCTTTTTCGGTGACAAGAACGGCAAATACCCCGATGGCAACCAGGTGGTGGTCAAGGGGGCGGACACCCGGGTGGTCTTCGATTCACCCCTGGTCGCCAATCACATCGGCGACGCGTTCGATGCGGCCGATCTATGCATCCTCGGCCATGCCCACGAAGATCACCTCACCGGGCTGCACCGGATTCCCCGGGCCCAGGTGCAGGTGCATGAGCGCGATGTCGAGGCGGTGCGCAGCTGGGAAGGGATGTCGCGGCACTATGGTTATCCGCCCGAGGTGCTGGCCACCATGCGGACCAAGATCGAACGCGAGTTCCACTATCAGCCCCGCCCCGATGCCGTGGCCTATGGCAACGATGCGCAGTGGTCGCTCGGCGGCGGCGTCACGATCCGGGCCATTCACATGCCGGGTCATACCTCCGGGCACTGCGTGTTGCTCATCGAGCCGGTCGGGGTGGCGTTCATTGGCGATATTGATCTGTCGAGTTTTGGCCCCTACTACGGGGACGGCACCTCCAGCCTGTCCGAATTTCGTCAGACCCTGGCCACGGTGGCCGACATCCCGGCGCGCACCTGGGTGACCTCCCATCACAAGGGGGCCGTGACCGATCGCGATGAATTCCTGCGCGCTCTGGCGGCCTTTTCGTCTCGCATCGAGGCCCGCACCGAGAAGTTGCTGGGCATGCTGGCCGAGGCGCCCAAGTCCCTCGACACGCTGGTGCGCGAGCGGCTGATCTATCCCCCGGCCCATGGCGAGCTCTGGGTCGACTGCGTCGAGGCGCGAACAATTGAGCAGCATCTCGATGAGCTGATCGCCCAGGAGCGCGTGAGGCGCCAGGACGATGGCCGCTATGCCCTCGCGGTGCGCCGCTGAATGCGGCGGATCCCGATGGCGCTTCTGCTAACCTGACACCGACTGTTTGCTGGAGTCCCTGCCTTGAACGCGAACCCGAAATTTCTGGCTGCCACCGCCGAGGTGGATGCCGACGCCATCGCCCCCTTGCCCATGTCGAGCAAGGTGTATGTCACCGGGTCTCGGGCTGACATCCGGGTGCCCATGCGCGAGATCCGTCAGTCGGATACGCCGGCCGGCATGGGTGCCGAGCCCAACCCGCCGATTTTCGTCTACGACACCAGCGGGCCGTATACCGACCCACAGGTTCGTATCGATATCCGCAAGGGGCTTGCCGCTCTGAGAGCCCCCTGGATTGAAGAGCGCGCTGATACCGAGGTGCTTGCCGGGCCGAGTTCGGCC
>Ga0255095_1000678_pt1 | contig 16445 bp, 8 predicted proteins | sample Colum_Law_RepC_8_2_FD_188435 | JGI IMG/M metagenome (GOLD analysis project Ga0255095, IMG submission 188435) | Freshwater microbial communities from Columbia River, Oregon, United States - Colum_Law_RepC_8d | ecosystem: Environmental > Aquatic > Freshwater > River | place: USA: Oregon | collected...
AAGCCCCCTCGCGAGGGCAAGGCTCCCGCCGAGCCGCAAAACCACCTCGGGAACGCAAGACTCCAGCCAAGCCGCAAAACCCCTCGGGAGGGCAAGGCTCCCGCCGAGCCGCAAAACCCCTCGGGAGGGCGAGGCTCCCGCCAAGCCGCAACCCCCCTCGGGAGGGCGAGGCTCCAGCCAAGCCGCAACCCAACTCGGGAGGGCGAGGCTCCCGCCGAGCCGCAAAACCCCTCGGGAGGGCGAGGCTCCCGCCGAGCCGCAAAACCCCTCGGGAGGGCGAGGCTCCCGCCAAGCCGCAAAACCCCTCGGGAGGGCGAGGCTCCCGCCGAGCCGACAAACCCCTCGGGAGGGCGAGGCTCCCGCCGAGCCGCAAAACCCCTCGGCAACGCAAGGCTCCCGCCGAGCCGACAAACCCCTCGGCAACGCAAGGCCCCCCCAAGCCGCACGTTCACCAACCGGACAAGCCGGTCGGCTCAGCAGGAGCTTCGCCTGCCCGAAGAAAGAAAAACCTGAGGCCGGAGACCCTGTTTTCGGGGTCGTTTCAGTTCTCCCTCGAACACTCACTGACCACCATCGCCGCGCCGCTCACATGCGCTGACTCGGAAAAAACCAAAAAAAAGACCCGGGAAGCTGCCTTCCCGAGTCTGTCAGATTTTCAATTTGAAACGACAGCCCACCGGCTGAGCACTCAGGACTGCACAATTGCCGCTGGGTTGACCAGTCGCCACAAGGCCTCATCAATCAACTGCTGCTCAATCGATTGCTCGCCAGACACCCCCGGAACCAGCGTCGGAACATGCGTCGCTACTGGTTCCATCGGAGCTGCGTCAGGCAGGCCCCGCTCAATCGCTGCAGCCTGATCTGCAGACGGTCGCTGCACGGTTCGTTCAGCCCGCTGCGGCAAAGACGCCAGCAACGCCTGCTGCGGCAATGCTTCCAAAGGCTGCCCAGCCGACTTCTCTGCCGCTGTCACACGAATGACAAAGGTCCCGGCATTGCTCCAGCCGCCGGATGTTCCCATCGAGTTGAATGCCCGCGCCCACCATCGGTAGGTGCTGTTCTTCAGTGCCATGCTGTCAGGCAGAGTGTAGAACGCCTGAGTCCCATCGGGGCTGACACCGTAAGATGACACCTGCAGAACGATGTTCTCGTTCCTCTCGAGATCACGAATCAGGATTTCATAACGGAAACTGGCTTTATCGTGCGTCCAGCTGAACAGTGGAGTATTGTCGTTCAGTGTACCGGTCGGCCCCAGCAGGGTCGGAGTCACCGGGTCCGGGACATCGATCCGAATGCGATAGTCGCTGCTCCAGTTGCTGTAGTCGCCGGAAACGTTGTAGGCCCGCACACGAGCCACATAGCTCTGTTCCTTCAGTCGCTTGTCAAAGGGTATCGTGAAGGACTTCTGAGTCAGCCCGAATTGATTGATATAGATCGACAACTGGCTGGTTCGAGGGTTCACCTCGTAGAGCAGGAACTGGTAGAACGGAGCATCCACGCCGGTTTGCCACGTGAAGGTCGGGTTGGCATTGTCCACCGAACCCGCCGGATTGATCGCCGGACCGGTGATCACGGGAATCTGCGGAGTCGGCTCGTCGATGGTGAATGTGTAGACGTTACTCCACTCACCCACCTCGTTGGCCGAATTGATGGCTCGCACCCAGCACCGATAGAAGCCCTGAGCCAGATTGGCAAGCGATGTGAATTTCGTTTCCCTGATGTCGCTGCGCCGAATGACCTGCGACTGCCCCGTCGTCACATTGTTCACCCACAGCTCGTACCGCACCGCCCGAATCGCGGATGTCCACTGGAACGTCGGATTCAGGGACGTCATCAGAGTCGACTTGTCGGGGTTCACCGGAGCTGTAATCGTGACCTTCCCCGGAGGCAGTACGTCCACCGTGAATGTCAGCGGAGCACTCCACTTGCCAGCCACGTTGTTGCCATTCACACCACGCAGCCACGCCGTGTACACACCCTGATCAAAGAAAGGCGGATCATAGAAATCGACAGTGCCCGAAATGTCCGTCTTCCGCAGAACCTGAGTCTTCCCGGTGGTCTTGTTGTTGACCCACAGATCGTAATAGGCCGCACTCTCAATCAGATCCCAGGTGAAGCGAGGATTCTGGCTGGTTGTGATGACGTTCGGAGATTTCAGTACAGGAGCAGCCGGGATCGGAGCCTTAATGGTGAATTCAACGCGACGACTCCAGCTGCTGAATTCTCCAATCGCATTGCCCGCTCGCACCTCGGCCGTGTAATTGCCATCACGCAGCGGAACAAAGTGGATGTACGTGGTACCAATGTAATTCGTCTTGTAGATCACCCGTTCTCCGGTGTCCACATTCATCACCAGCAGCTCATAAGCACTGGCATTCGCAGGCTTCGTCCACTCAAAGACCGGCAATGACAGCCCGATCTCACCAATCGGACGCAGGATGCTGGGAGTCCCCGGGGAAGGAATGTCCACAGAAAACGTAACGTAGTTGCTCCACTCAGACTTCAAACCACCAGTTGTCACTGCTCGCACACGCGCCTGAAAGTCGCCCTCCGCAAACTGCGTCAGTGCCTGATGCAGAGTTTTCACTTCATTGGCAGTATAGTAACTGGACACACCCGCCGTCAGGTTGTCCACCTGCAGCTCGTAGCTGGCAGCGTTCGAAGCAACCGTCCAGATAAAGGTTGGCAGCGGTTCACTGACGACGCCCGTCGGAGCCACCATCGTCGGAATGGATGGCAGCGGATTGAAGTTACCCGTCAGACTGTACTCGCCAACCGCTCCAGGCTCATCAATCGACGTCACCTCGAGGAAGTAACGCCCACGCTGCACCGTGGTGCTGAGCGATGCGTTCAGACTGGTCGACGGATCATCCTCAACCAACAGTGCGCCGGATTCGGTATACAGCCGCAGGATCGGATCCAGATTCGTACCCGGATTCAGATTCAACCCCGGATAGAAACGGTTCACGTCCAGAGTCGTCAGGCTGATGGTCAACGGGCCGGCGTCCGCCTCAATCACGAAAAAGTCACTGTCACTGTTCGTCTCAAGCACGCCGTCCACGCCAACCACACCGTTGACCGCAGGAATCGACACGGCAGCAGTGCCAGTCGAAGCAAAGTCGTCCTGCCGGAAACGGAACGTCTGGTTGCCTGGCCGAGTCATCACGGCCATGTCATCCTGAATCCCACCGACGCCAAAGCTGGGACCGATATCCCACACGTCCCGCAAACCGGCATACGGAGTCCCCATGATGGGACCCAGACGGTTGTTGCCCGACCGATAATCGTTCGTACTGCTGTCAGTGCTCTGATGAAACAGACCAAACGCGTGACCACACTCGTGAGATCCGGCAACAGCCACATTCTTGGGCCATGGGTCAATCGCCGAAAACACAAACACACTGTTCGAAGCACCCGATGAAAATGAGTTCACAAAAGCCAGACCGTACGCGCCCGAGTTGCTCCAGCCACCATCACCGCCAATCACCACCCGCAAGGCCTCGAAATCGTTGATCGACGCTGGCTCAACAGTTGTCACATTGGCGTTGAACGGAGCAAAGTCCTCCGCCATGCGGTACCAGATCTCTTCAATTCGACGCAATTCCTCTGTGTTGTAGTCCGTTGCATCATTGTCCACGGTGAACGCCGGTGTGGTGAACGAATTCCCACCGTTCCAGTTGGAACTTTCCACGTGCCCGTCAAAATCCAGATAAATGCTGACCGGTGCACCAGGCAGGCTGTTCAGCACGGGAACCACCAGAGCAGGCACAATTCGCTGCTCAAGAACGTCCACCGCCGAAACACGACGCAACACCGCCCGACGACGCTGCGAAGCCGCCGAAAACATAGAACGAATTACGTGCCGGACGCCAGAATTTGATCCCATCGTTCAGTCCCGACAAACGTCACTGAAGAAAATCACAACCGGGCCGATGACGTGCGCCCGCCAATCCTGCCCACTGAACTCTGCCCGCAAACCACTGATCCAGCCGCGCCAGGGCGAAACCGAAGTACCTGCAGACGCACTCCCTGCTACTATCGGACGCAAATGCCTCTGAAAAACCAACAGAAGATTTCCACGAGACCGGATTGTCCAATCTGTTCCCGGATTCCTGGCAATCTGTACGGTCAGAAAAACGAGAGAATATGGGAAACCCGGGCTGCATGCTCCTGTTTTTTCGAAAAAAACAGTTCGGAACCCTGCCGAACACTCGGATTCCCCATACCACCGACACCTTTCCACTGCCCCCGACGTCGCCAACCCATCCTTTTTTGAAATAATCCGACGCCCCAATTCATCTACACCGTGTCGCAGGAGGTTTGGCTGATTTGACAACGGTTGGTCCACAACCTGCTGATGATCAAAATGCTCCGATTGGCTCACCACCACCGGATGCTCCAAACCCCCGCGCCGAAGTTGAAGTCGCCTGCCTGCAGCTCCAGAAAACACTCAAACTGTTCCTCCTCGGACTGCTCAGACAACCACAACTCGTAGAAGATGCCTATCAGAGAACTTTTGTACAGGCAATTCAGGCGGCTCATGCCGTCCGCCTGCCAACCCTCAAAGGTTGGCTGTTCCGAATCGCCCTCAACGAAGCTCGAGGAATCCTCCGCGAACAAAAACGACTGAACCCACCCGTCTCAACCACCAGTGAACATTCAGTCAACCCCGAACCCGCCCAGGGACTACTCCGTGAAGAAGTCCGACAGGCCGTCAAAGCATCGCTCAGAAACCTGCCAGCCGATCAGCAACAAGTCATTCATCGCCGTATCTACGAAGGAAAAACGTTTGCCGAAATCGCCGCAGAAATGAATCTGCCACTCGGCACCGTGCTCACATGGATGCGTCGAGGTCTCCTCAGACTTCGCGAAGATCGAAAACTCAGACAGCTCCTTGACGAATAACCCACACACACAATTCCTCCTGATGACCAGTGGAATTGACATGCAAAACAACACGACCACACCATCCGACCTGTCCTGGCTGCTGGCCCGCTGCGCCCTCGGGGAACTCTCGCCCGATCAGCAGGACCATCTTGAACGGCTGCTGCTGCACGATGAACAGCTCTGCCTGCAGCTGGCCGGCACTGTCGAACTCCTGCAGACACTCCGCCACATCCCCGCACCAGCGCCCCCCGTTTCCATCCACCCGGTCTCAGTCGCCACGCTTCGGCACCGCACCGCTCGCGGCCGCACACTCGCAGTCGCCACCACCGTCGCGGCTCTCGCTGCACTCGCACTGCTCGCCATTACACCCGGCTCCGCCCAGCCCGAAAACCTGGGTGATGCCGTCACTCTGTCTTCGCTGCTGCAAACCGAAAACCTCGAACACCGCACCAGCGACAGCGACTCATACACCACGGAAACCGATCTGCCGGAACCACCCGACTGGCTGCTCACCGCACTTGACCTCGACGAACAGAACTCCGAGAACGTGGCCCCCGCTGTCGATGATGAAGACGAAGTCCTGTTCTGAACCTGCCCCTGCCCAAGGCACCCGGTCCCCAGCATGCTCAATTCCCCGTTCATGATCGCCCTCGTCCTGCTCACCCTGCTGAGTGCGTCTGCTCACGCCCAGCAGTCAGGCCCCGTTGCGAACACACCGCAACGGCCACCAATCTCAGAACAGGACCGCACCGAAGCTCAGCAGTTCGTCGCCGAGCATCACCCTGAACTGGCCAGCCTGCTCAGCCAGCTCCAGAAATCACGACCCGCGGAATTCGAACGTGCCCTGAGGGAACTGGTCCCCCAGACTCAGGCCATCCAGCGGTCCAAAGAACGCAGTCCCGCTCGCTACGAATCGCTGCTGGCCGCCTGGAAAGTCGATTCCCAGATCCGCGTACTGATGGCCCGCTGGTCCCGCAAACAGGACCCCGAAACCGAAACCAAAATTCGCGAACTGATCGCCCAGAGACAACAACTGCGACGCGAACAGACTCAGGCCGAAAAACAGCGACTCACCGAACAACTGCAGAAACTGGATGAACAACTGCAAACCCTGGAACAACCGGAGACTCAGCGCATACAGGCCGAATGGGAACAGCTTTCACGCCGAGCCACCACGGCGGCCAAACAGGCCGCAAAACAGAAATCCACACCAACCGCCGGCAAATCGGCAATTGGCAAACAGACCTCAGCAAAGGATTCCGCGGCAGCAGAACAGCCCTGAACAGGCCACCACTGATGCCACTGCCGTTCGCAGCCGTCGTCCGCTGCGAATGACAGACCCTCAATAACGGATGACAGCCCTCTTCCCTGTGCGGCAGCCGGATGCGGCAGCCTGAAAATTCAGTCTGAGACTGAGGTAACTCATGAAACTCCACAAGTCCCTCGCACTGTTCGCCACCCTGCTGGCAACCGTTGCCTCAACACTCCGCGCCGATGAACCCCCGGCACCCGTCACAGTCTCGGTGGCTCAGCGGTTCGCTGTCGCCGATGCCGCGGAAGTACCGGACTTCCAGAAACATATCGTACCACTGCTCGGAAAACTCGGCTGCAACGGTCGCGCCTGCCACGGATCATTCCAGGGGCGCGGTGGATTCCGACTGTCGCTGTTCGGATACGACTTCGCCACCGACCACGACGAACTCTACGGTCGTGTCGATACTGAAACCGCTGCTCAAAGTCTGATCCTGCAGAAGGGTCTGATGGAAATCCAGCACGAAGGTGGCCAGCGACTGAAACCCGGCAGTTGGGAACATCACCTGATGCTGCGCTGGGTGCAGGCCGGAGCTCCCCCGCGAGTGCAGGACCCACCGTCCCTGCTCAGACTCGAAGTCACACCATCTGAAATCCTCTTCAACACCGCAGGACAGCAGCAGCCGCTCACCGCCATTGCCGTCTGGTCCAACGGTGTTCGTGAAGACGTCACGGCTTTGTGCCGTTTCCAGACAAACGATGACCAGATCGCCGACATCACTCAGAATGGACTGGTGACGGCTGCCGAACCCGGTGACACTCACGTTGTCGCCTTCTATGACAGCGCCGTCGTTCCGGTGCCTGTGATTCGCCCGGTGACACCACAGTTCGGTGATCAGTATCCGCAGGTCGCGGCCCCCACAAGGATCGACGAACTTGTGGTCCAGAAACTTCGCAAAATCGGTGTTGTCCAGTCGGATACCTGCTCGGACGCAGAATTCCTCCGCCGCGCCAGCCTCGATGTGACCGGCACCCTGCCAACACCCGCCGAAATCCGCGAATTCCTCGCCAATCAGTCCCCGGACAAACGTGCCCGCAAAATTGACGAACTGCTCGAACGACCCGGCTACGTGGCCTGGTGGACCACCAGAATCTGTGACATCACCGGCAACAGCGACGACAAACTGAATAACGTCACCCCCGTGCAGGCCGAAGCCTCAAAACAGTGGTACGAGTGGGTGGAAAAACGAGTCCGCGAAAACATGCCGTGGGACCGCATCGTCGAAGGCATCGTACTGGCCAACAGCCGCAATCCTGGTGAAACCTATCAGCAGTACTGCGAAAACATTTCCCGACTGTACCACAAGGATGGTCCCGGAGCTTCCGGGTATGCCGAACGTCAGGGGCTGGCACATTTCTGGGCCCGCCAGAACTTCCAGACGTCGGAAGATCGAGTCATCGCGTTCGCCTACACCTTTCTTGGCACCCGCATCCAGTGTGCTCAGTGCCACAAACATCCGTTCGACCAGTGGACGCAGGATGACTTCAAACAGTTTGAAGGATTCTTCAAATCCACAGTCGGTCGCCAGAACGCACGGCCGGACGCCAAAGCCGACTACGACAAAATGCTGGCCGAGCTGCAGGGTACAGAAGGTCTGAAAGGCAATGACCTGCGACGCGTCCTCGCGGAGCAGCTGGCGAAGGGCGCCACTGTACCACTCGGCGAAGTCTACACCACCAAAGTGCAGGCCCGCGCTGCCAATCGCAATCGACCCGCAACACCCGCTCAAAGACGCGGCAACGGACCGGCACCGGCCACCGCCAAAATCCTCGCCGGACCCGTCGTTGATCTCACTCAGGTCGAAGATGCTCGCCAGCCTCTGATGGACTGGCTGCGTTCACCCGAAAACCCACTGTTCGCAAAAGCCTTCGTCAACCGAGTCTGGGCGTCCTACTTTAATGTGGGCATTGTGCAGCCCGCCGACGACCTGAACCTGGCAAATCCGCCCGTCAATGCCCCGCTGCTGGACTACCTCGCGAAAGGCTTCATCGAACATCAGTTCGACATGAAATGGCTGCATCGCGAAATTCTCAACAGCCGCACCTATCAGCTCAGCTGGATCCCCAACTCCACCAATCGCCACGACGAACGCAACTTCAGCCGCGCTGTACCGCGACGGCTGCCCGCGGAAATTGCCTGGGACATCATGATGCAGGCCTCGCTCAGCACCGAAAAGAACTCCGAGTTCGTCACGGCGCTGGACAAACGGGCTCTGTCGATCCCGGGATCCGGGCTGCGGCAGCGAAATCGCAATCCCGCAGACTACGCACTCACAGTCTTCGGACGGTCGATTCGCGAAAGTAACTGCGACTGCGATCGCTCCGATGAACCCAGCCTGCTGCAAACCATCTTCGTCCAGAATGACGGCCAGGTGCTGTCGATGCTGGATTCCCAGGATGGCTGGCTGGCCGAAACCTGCAAGCAGAATGGTCTGCAATTCACACGCAAAAGCAGTGACGACGCGGCAGCCGCACAACAGGCCCGTGCTCGCACACAACTGAAAACTCGCTTCAGGGAACAACTCAAAAAACTCGAAGAACAACTGGCCGCTGCCGAAGAAAAACAGGCCGAAAAACAGATCGCTTCGCTGAAGGCACAGATTCGCAAACTCCGAGATCAGGCTGTTGCTCGCGGAGTCATCGAAGCGGATGCTGCAGACGTGGCAGCCGCTGAACAACAGGCAGTGGCTCAAGGCACACCGCAGCTGAATACCGACGCCATCATCACCGATGCATGGCTCAGGACACTTTCACGCATGCCCACCGACAACGAACTGCAGACAGCAAAAACCTGGATCGCAGAATCAAAGGACCCCGTCGAAGGCATTCGCGGAGTCCTCTGGGCTCTGCTGAACACTCGAGAATTCATCGTCAACCACTAGCCCCCTGCCAAACCAACCACTCAAACCCGTAGCCCGGGCATTCCTGCCCGGCCCAACCCCTTAGGAGCTCCCCCGATGGCAATCTTCAAAAACTGTGACGGCACAACCCGACGTGACTTTCTGCGAGCTGGCGTGTTTGGCACCACCGGCCTGACCCTCGCCAGCTACTCACAACTGGCAGCGGCCAGTCATGTCAATCCAAACGCCAAAGGCAAGGCTGCTATCTTCGTCAATCTGAATGGTGGCCCGTCGCACATGGACACCTTCGACCTGAAGCCCGATGCCCCGTCCGAATACCGCGGAGAATTCAACCCGATCCAAACCTGCCTGTCGGGTGTCACGATTTCCGAGCATCTGCCGAAACTGGCAGCCTGCATGGACAAATTCACGCTGCTCCGCGGAGTGTCTCACTCGGTGGCAGCTCACGAGCTGGGTACGAAGTATGTGAATACCGGCAACCGTCCGCTGCCGTCGCTTGAGTTTCCAGGTTACGGGGCGGTGATCACGAAGGAGCGACCGGGGCAGGAAGAACTGCCGTCGTTCGTGGCCATCCCGAACAGTTCGCAGCGTCCCGGTTATCTGGGCGTCAAGTATGCTCCCATGAACACCACCTCCACCCCGGTGATGGGTCAGGCGTATCGCGTCCGCGGGATCACGATGGCTGGCGGACTGACGGTTGAGGATCTGGAACGTCGGCGTGGCTTGCTGACGCAGATCGACCGCACCTTCAGTGATGTGGAAAAGGACAGTCAGTTGCTGGACGGCATGGATGAATTTGGTCGTCAGGCTCACACGGTGATCTCCTCCACGAAGGCTCGTGAGGCCTTTGACATTTCGAAGGAGTCGCCTGAATTTTCGCAGGCCTTCGGAACCACTCCGCTGGGTGCCAGCTGCCTGCTGGCACTGCGTCTGGTGGAATCGGGAGTTCGCTTTGTGACGGTCAGCAACGGTGGCTGGGACACTCACAACGACAACTGGACGGCCCTCAGGACGCGACAGTTGCCGCCGCTGGACGAAGCGCTGTCAGCCCTGTTCAATGGCCTTGCGGCGCGTGGCCTGCTGGATTCCACTGTGGTCTATGTCACCGGAGAATTCGGTCGGACTCCGAAGATCAACTCCACACGCAATGGTCGTGACCATTATCCTCGCAACATGTTCATGCTGCTGGGTGGTGGCGGAGTCCGTGGTGGTCAGGTGCTGGGCGAAAGCGACGAGACGGCATCGATGCCGAAGCACGAAGGCTTTTCACCTGACGATGTAGCCGCCAGCTTCTATCATGCGATGGGTATCGATCACACCTACGAATATCACACCTCGACCGGTCGTCCGGTGATGATCGTGCGTGACGGTCGAGTCATTCCGCAGTTGTTCAGCTGAGGACTGGCCGCAGGTACAACCCACAGCAGCCGGCGTCAAACCGCCGGCTGTTTTTTTGTTTGCCCGCTGCCCTGCTGCCCTGCCCTCCGGCTGCCCGGCAGGACCTGCAATTCTTATACGTCTTATGGGTCCCATAAGACTCATGGGTCCCATGGGACTCATGGGACTCACAGGGCCTTCATAATCCATCAAACGCACCCGCATTCGTGTCCATTCGTGGTTCAAACCACCCCTGCATACGCAGCTCAGCCGCCAGCCACGCTCGCCACAATCTCGTCCGTCTGCTGCGGACTCAGACGCGTTCGAATCGCATCCCGCAGCTCCGGAGTCGCGAACAGGCGAACCTTCTTCACGCAGTCATCGAATTGGGTTCGCGCCATTGAGTCGACAATCGGTGACACTTCCCGCAAAGGACGAAACCGCTGCTCAGACGGCAGAAAAATGTCCACCCGGAACTCCACTTCCCGGTGCTGGGGCGGAGCATCCACGAGCAGATCCAGACGACCGGCCGAATATCCCACTGCTGCACCCAGACGCTCTGCCAGTTGCTCAGAACACACGGCCAACTGCTGACAGGTCATCTGCCGAAACTGACGATACAAACGCTCTTCATGAAAAATGCTGTACTCGGCCACCCGCTTGTACAGCCCGCGTCTCAGCCCGAACAGGCCTTCCGTCAGACGCTCAGCCGCACCTCCTGCTGCCACATCCCGCAACCGCCGGATCAGATCGGATTCGGACATGCGAAACAGTTCGTTCAGATCCAGTTGCGGCAGCAGTTCCAGAAAGGCCCTCGCAAACATCGTCGTGGCACTGCGAACTGCATGATGCCAGTAGACTTCGGTGAACATGACGTACCGCGCGAACACCATCATTTCAGCGGCAGTGCGACCTTTCGATGTGATTGCAAGACCGTCTCCGGCCGCATTCACAATCAGGGAATTCATCAGGCGATGCCGGTCAAAATGGCGACCGTACGGCACACCGCAGTGCTGACTGTCCCGGGCAAGGTAATCCATCTTGTCGATATCGATCGGGCCTGACAGGATGGAACGCCGCAGGCGACTGGAGGGCGTTGAGGTTCGCGCGACCAGTACGTCGAGCACCTCTTCCGGCGCGATCCCCCATTCGCTCTGCAGGATGCCACCCAGTTCCGTACCCGGTCCGATGAATTCACGAGCAAATGCTTCGTGTGGCGGCATCTGCGGCAACGCCATATCCTCGATCGGATGACAGAACGGCCAGTGCCCGATGTCATGCAGCAGCGCCGCCACGATCAGCACTTCAGCGTCATGCACCGACACCGTACTGACAAACCGGCTGTCGCGACCAAGCTGCCACAGATACCGCAGAGCATTATGGTAGACGCCAAGAGCATGTTCGAAGCGGGTATGAGTCGCCCCGGGGTAGACGCGGGACGCCAGTGCCAGTTGAGTAATATGGCGGAGCCGCTGAAATTCGGGCGCGTCCACAATGGCCCGCACCCGCGACGTAAACGGGACGTCCTGCTCCACTGGAATCCGCAGAACGCCAATCGACGCGCCTGTCTGAGCCAGTTCCGGGATGTCTGAATAAGGATGCTGCATCACCGAATTCTGCCGGCTGCCCGGCAAATGTGCAACCACCAGCATCTGCACGCCCCCGCTGGGAAGACGCCCCTCGGGAAGGCGCCCCTCGGGAAGGCGCCCCTCGGGAGGGCGTTCCTCGGGAAGGCGAGGCTCGGGAGGGCGTTCCTCGGGAGGGCGAGGCTCCCGCCGAGCCGCAAAGTCCCCTCGGGAGGGCGAGGCTCCTGCCGAGCCGAACATCCCAATCCCCTCGGCAGGGCGACACCACACAACACGCTCAATCTTCCGCGTCATTCCGCGTTATTCCGCGGCCATCGTTTCCCGCCGAGCCGGACGTCAGTGCCCAGTAATCAGTGTTCAGTAATCACAAAGTCCCCCGTTGGGAAGGCGAGCCTCCCGCCGAGCCGAACATCCCAATCCCCTCGGCAGGGCGACACCACACAACACGCTCAATCTTCCGCGTCATTCCGCGTTATTCCGCGGCCATCGTTTCCTGCCGAGCCGGACGTCAGTGCTCAGTGCTCAGTAATCACAAAGTCCCCCGTTGGGAGGGCGAGGCTCCCGCCGAGCCGAACGCCCCAATCCCCTCGGCAGGGCGACACCACACAACACGCTCAATCTTCCGCGTCATTCCGCGTTATTCCGCAGCCATCGTTCCCCGCCGAACCGGACGTCGGTGCTCAGTAATCGCAAAGTCCCCCGTTGGGAGGGTGAGCCTGCCGCCGAGCCGAACATCCCCATCTCGCGGCTCGGCAGGAGCCGCGCCCTCCCAAAAACACACGCCGCAATCCCCTGAGTCGTCACGGGGCTCGGCCAGCCCCGGGCGCCGGCAGATGCTGCTTCCGCAAATGTTCCGGCAGTCGAAAATCTCCGTTCTCCAGATACCCATGCAACTCCAGAATCTCCTGCCTCGTCAGATAATTCAGCAACCCCACTGGCATCGGCGAAATCGTCAATGGCACACGCTCTTCTATGTCCGCCCGCGAAAAGGTGGTCAGCGTATTCGGAGTCAGCAGGTTGGCCGCAATCTTCACCTGACGCTCCGTCTCCTGCATCACCACCCCGGTAAACACCCGGCCGTCATTCAGCACAAACTGCTGCGACTGAAACTTCTCATGAATCTTCAAAGACGGCTCCAGCACATGCCGCAGCAGCTCCGCACCACGCAACTGCTTCACGGACTCCGTCAGATCCGGACCCAGATTCACTCCCTGACCCGCCGCCACATGACACTGATTACAGCGGGCTTTGACAAATGCTGCCAGCCCCCGAGCCAGCACTTCGTCCGTCTTCGGCAACACCTCGTTCTCAAAGTCCGCGAAATCCGCCATCGACCATTCACGCACAATTGCCGGACGCCCCGACGCCAAAAGCTCCTGAGCCTGCCGCTCACTGCCCGCGACCACCATCAGACCATTCATCACAATCCAGTGCCCCGGAAATGTGCAGACATAAGGATACAGACCCGGCTGCCGCGGAGCTTCAAATCGCAGCACATCAATCTGCGCCGACCGACCGGCTCCAATCATCGCCGTGGCCTGCACAATCAGCTCGCTCTTGTCCGGCGGCAGAAAATCGCTCGTGGCATTCCGCGGATCCTTCGCCATCAGATTCGCCGCGATGCCCACTTCCGCCAAAGCACCCGGCTGGACGATCACCAGATTGTGATCCGTCGCGTCCGCATTCGTGAACACCAGCTTCACAGGCTGCCCCGGCTGCACCACAAACTCAGTCTGCGAAAACAGCATCCGCTCAGGAACACAATTGATACTCACCAGCTTCAGATTCGCCTGACGATCAAACGCCGCTTCAGCCTTTGTCGGCTTCGGTTCCCGGATTTCTGTCTCCCGGGCTGCCGCTTTCAGCAGACGAGCAATCTCTGACTGCGGATCTGTTTCCCAGTAACGTCTCAGAGTCCTCGAGCCCAGCGCACAGGTGATGGCATAACCCACAGATCCCGTGCGAGGATGCTTCAGGACATCCCGCATCGCATCAAAGGCCTCGCGAGTTCCGATATAACTGGCTGCGATCGCCGCTTCCATCCGCACCAGACCAGACTCATCGTTGGCCGCTGCATTCAGCAGCTCGGTCGAATCCGACAGCCACGGATGCCACCATCGCAACTGCTGCGCCGCAGCAGCACGCGCCTCCGGGATATCACACACCAGCAGTTGCCGCAGCAGGCTGGTGGGTACGCGACGCGCCTCAGCAGCGGGCCCCTCAGCCACGGTCGGCGGTGCCGCCAGCTCCACCGCATCCGCCATCGTTGCCAATCCCGCCCAGCGGTAGGCCCACAAAGCCTCCAGTTGATGATGCCGATGACGCGGATCCCCCGGATCCAACTGCTCCGCCCAGACGTCCAGAGCCGCCCGCACAGCTTCAGAATCACGCTCCCGCAGCTCCCGTTTGGCCCTGTAACGCACCCGATATTCCGGACGCTTCAGCAAATCCAGCAACTGTTCCACCGAGGCGTCAGCAATCACCGCCGGCGCAGTCAGCGGCAGACCTTTGGCCGCAATTCGCCAGATCCGCCCGGAATGCCGGTCACGACGCTCGTCACGCAGCGAATACTGCATGTGACCCTTCACCGGATTGTACCAGTCACAGACATACAGATCACCACGCGGCCCCCACTGCAGATCCACCGGGATAAAGCTCAGATTCGTGGAAAACAGCAGGTCGCCTGTGTACTCCTCTTCGTAACCATTCGGCCCGGCCTTCCACTTCAGAATCTCAACCCGATTTGTTGGCTTGTACCGCACCTTGATGAAACTGCCCTGCAGCTCCGCCGGAAATGTCGGCTGATCCACCAGCTCGTGACCACACACGCCCGAATAAGCCTGCAGGCCCTTCGGAGCCGGATGCTGCTGAGGATAGGGCGGATCAAGCGAATGAAACGCCGCAGCGTATACCGGATGACTGGCCATGTGCTGGCCCCAGTCATCAAACGTGACACCCCACGGATTCGTACTGTTGTAACTGCCGAAACTGACCAGCCGATGAGTCGCCGGTTCCCAGCGAAACCAGCCACTGTTCTGCTGCCGCACAGGGCCCCACGGAGTTTCCACCTGCGAATGATGAAATACCGATTCACGCAGCAGCAGATCGCCGTCCGGAGTCCAGATGAAGTCGTGCAGGGCGTGATGAGAATCCTCGGTCCCGAATCCTGACAGCACCACCTGCCGCTGATCAGCCCGATCATCACCATCCACATCCCGCAGAAATGTGAGCTGCGGCTGCTCAGACACATACACCCCGCCATTGCCAAACTCAAATGACAGCGGGATATGCAGGTTGTCAGCAAACACCCTGGAAACATCGGCCCGACCGTCACCATCAGTGTCCTCCAGAATCACCAGCTTGTCCTGCGGCTCCTGCCCCGGATACACATGCGGGTAAGTCGTCGAACAACTGACCCACAGACGCCCCCGCGCATCCCACCGCATCTGAATCGGATTGGCAATATCCGGGAACTGCTCTTCGCCGGCAAACAGAGACACTTCGAATCGCGGATCCACCTGAAATGCCTTCAGCTCGTCAGCCGCCGACAACCACTCGTTCGCACCACGACTCTGATTCACCGCCGGCAGTGGTGGCAGCTCCACCGACGGCAGTGATTCAGCCTCCGGTTGACGACTGGCAAGTGCATGAATTCGCGCATCCCGCTGATCCACCAGCAGATCAAAATTCCGCATCGCCGGCAGAAAATCCAGATAGCCGTAATCCTTGTTCCGACCGCCCGTGTAATAAAAGGTATTCAGCGGCCGAAATCGGCGAAAGTACTGCTGATTTTTGTTGACAACGGTGTCCAGCAGCGTTCCGGAGGGCTCAGGAGGTTCGCGGTGAAACAGCCCCTGCAACAGCACTCTGGAAAACAGCAGATCACCTTCCCGATTCAGGTGAATCCCGTTGACGGTCAGGTCCGTCCCCGGGCTCAGCATAGCGGCTGCCGTCTCTGTGAACACGTCGACGAAACCGGTCTGCTGCCGCGCTGCCTCCTGCTGCATCGCCTGCAGATACAACTGCACATTCAGGTTGTTGCGATCGGCCGCCGGGACTCCTGCAATATTCTCACAGGCGATCGGCGAAATCAGCACCACTCGGGCAGCCGAACGACCATTGAAGGATTTAGACCGCAGTGACTGCAGCCACTCGGCCAGTTGCCGCTGAAACTCTGGCAACCCCGGTTCACCGGCAAACGACTCATTGAAACCGAAGGCCGCAATGATCACATCGATCTTTTCGTGCACCAGATGCTGTTCCGTGTCGGCGAAATTCGCCGGCCGCGGCTGCAGGCCGATTTCATCGGCCGACCATGCCAGATGCCGCACCACCAGTTGCAGTTCAGGAAACATCTGCTGCAGCATCGCTTCAAAATGACCAAACTCCTGCGACCGTTCCAGCAGCGTATTCCCAATAAGCG
>Ga0255095_1000679_pt1 | contig 16443 bp, 11 predicted proteins | sample Colum_Law_RepC_8_2_FD_188435 | JGI IMG/M metagenome (GOLD analysis project Ga0255095, IMG submission 188435) | Freshwater microbial communities from Columbia River, Oregon, United States - Colum_Law_RepC_8d | ecosystem: Environmental > Aquatic > Freshwater > River | place: USA: Oregon...
GTGGTGGGCCTGGTGCTCTCGGGCGGCGGCGCTCGCGGCTTCGCGCACGTGGGCGTGCTCAAGGCGCTGGAGGCCGCGCGCGTGCCGGTGGACCTGATCGTGGGCACGTCCATGGGCGCCATCGTGGGCGGGCTTTACGCCAGCGGCATGACGGCCGAGCAACTGGAGCGCGAAATCCTGGCGGTGGAATGGGGCGATCTGTTCAACAGCCGCGAGCCGCGCCAGCTGCTGTCGCAGCGCCGCAAGGAAGAAGACTTCGAGATGTCGCCGGTGTTGCAGCTGGGCTTTCGCGATGGCGAGTTCCGCCTGCCGCGCGGCGCGGTGTCCAGCCGCTCGCTGGAGATGCTGCTGCGCCGCTACACCCTCTCCACCCGCCACCTCGACACCTTTGACCAGCTGCCCACCCGCTTTCGCGCCGTGGCCACCGACATGGAAACCGGCCAGGCCGTGGTGATGGACCGGGGCGACCTGGCCGCCGCGCTGCGCGCCAGCATGTCGGTGCCGGGCGTGTTCTCGCCCCTGGAAATCGACGGCCGCATCCTGGGCGATGGCGGCCTGGTGAACAACCTGCCGGTGAACGTGGCGCGGCAGATGGGCGCGCAGGTGGTGATCGCGGTGAACATCGGCACGCCGCTGGGCATCACGGCGCAGATGGTGAACATCCTCACCGAGCAGAACGTGCAGGCCAGCATCGCCACCCTCACCCGGGACGACCTGCTGCTGGCCCCCCCACTGGGCAAGCTCACCTCGGCCGATTTCGCCCGCGCCCCCGAGCTGGTGAAGCTGGGCAACGACTATGCCCGCACCGTGGGCGAGGCCCTGGCCCGCTTTGCCACACAGCCAGGGGCCTACGCCGCCTGGGCGCAGGCCCGCGCCGAGCAGGTGCGCGCCAACAGCGACCGCATCGGCCTGTTGGCCAGCATCCAGTTCGAGGGCGTGAACGAGGCCCGGGCCGAGCGCCTGGCCACGGCCATCGACACCCAGCTGGGCGAGCGCATCGACATCGGCCGGCTGGAGAAAGACCTGCAGGAACTCGCGGCCATGGGCGACTACGAGCGGGTGGACTACACCCTCACCCGCCGCGCCGGCACCGACCAGGAAGACCTCGCCATTCAATTGCGCGAAAACCATTGGGGCCCCAACTACTTGCGCGTGGGGCTTGACCTGCGCACCGACTTCCAGGGCCAGGGCGGCTTCAACCTGCGCATCAGCCACAACCGCCACTGGCTCAACGACGAAGGCGCCGAGTGGCGCAACCGCCTGCAACTGGGCGAGACCACCGGCATCTACTCCGAGATCTACCAACCGCTCACCCTGGCCAATGACCGCTTCGTGTCGGCCTACGTGGACGCCAACCTGCGCAAGTTCGAGCTGTTCGACGCCGACGGCAGCGCCCGTGCCCTGGTGCAGCGCGCCAGCGCCCGCGTGGGGGTGGACCTGGGCTGGCCCATCGGGCTGCGCGGCGTGATCGGCGACATGCGCCTGGGCCTGGTGGCCCAGCGGCGCAGCGCGGAGCCCGAACTGGTGTCGGGGGACATTCCCGCCAGTTCGGTCTACACCCTGCGCTGGCGCGAACTGGGCCTGCGCGCGGCGGTCATCGCCGACCAGCTCGACTACGCCAACTTTCCGTCTTCGGGCTACCGGGCCTTGGGCGAGGTGGTGGTGGGCCGGCGCAGCTACAACCGCGCGCCCAGTTCGGCCTTCTCGCGGCTCGAAGGCGCTTTCACCGGCGCCAAGACCTGGGGCGTGCACACGCTCAACGTGGGCGCCCGCATGGCCTACGCCAGCCAGATTCCCGTCGGGGCGGTGGACGAGTACTCCCTGGGCGGTTTCCAGCAGCTCTCGGGCTACCGCGTGGGCCAGGTGGCGGGCAACTACTTGCTGTTCGGGCGCCTCACCTATTACCAGCGCCTGCCCTGGGACGCGGGCGTGGCGCGTGCGCTGTTCGTGGGTGGCTCGCTGGAGGCCGGCAACGCCTGGACAGAGCGGCGCGACATCTCGTGGCGCAGCCTGCGCACGGGCTCCAGCCTGTTCGTGGGCGCGGACACCGGCATCGGGCCGCTGTACCTGAGCATCGTGAGCGCCCCGCGCGGCTACACCGGGCTCTACCTCTTCCTGGGCCGGCCCTGAGGCCGTGCGCCGCGCTCAGGACTTGTAATAGACGATCTGGTGCGTGGTGGCCAGCAACTGGCCGGCCTCGTTCCAGAGCTGGGCCTGCTGGTCGGCAAAACCGTGGCGAAACACCTGGGCCTGGGCCTGCCCCAGCAGCCAGCCCGTGCCGGTGCTGGCCATCTCGGCGGCGCCGGCGTGGAAGTACACCGTCATCGACACCGTGCCCACTGGCACCATGGTGGCGCGGCGCAGCCACACGCGGGGAAAGAAGCCATCGGCCATGGAGGCGATGCTGCAGGCATCGAGCGCGCGCGGCTGGGCGTCGCGAATCCACACCTGGGTGCGGCTGCTGCTGCCCGAGCCGTCCCATTCGGTGGGCAGCTCGCCTTCGATGAAGCGCATGTCGTAGCGCCTCACCCACTCCACCATGCCCCGGCGAGCCGGGCTGGGCACCGCCTCGGGCGCCGGTACATCGGGCATGGCGTGGTCTTGCACCGCCCAGGTCTCGCGCTCCACCGCGGTGACCACGGTGGCGGTGGACGACACCTCGCCGCCCTGGTGCAGCTCCACCACCCAGTGCTGGGTGGAGCGGTTGGTGCGCACCGGGCGGGCCAACACCTCGAACGCGCCATCGGCCACGGCCGCGGCGAAGTTCACCGTGAGGGCCACCGGGTCGCCCAGGCGCTGGGGGTGCTGCATCACCGCGTTGAGCAGCGTGGCCGCGCTCACCCCGCCGAAGGGCCCGACCATGTTGGCGTAGGCGGGCGAGGTGGCGCCTGCGAAACGGTCACCCCCCAGGGGCTGCAGGGCAATGGCGTGATCGAAGGGATGTGTGCTCATGGCCCTGAGTTTGAGGGGAGACGAAGCCGGGCGAAGTCGTGTGCGTGACCGCCCGGCCGCAACACCCGATCAGACGCGCTCGAAGATGCCCGCCGCGCCCTGGCCCATGCCCACGCACATGGTCACCATGCCGTAGCGCTTCTGGTGGCGGCGCAGGGCGTGCACCACCGTGGCCGAGCGGATGGCGCCGGTGGCGCCCAGCGGGTGACCCAGGGCGATGGCACCGCCCATGGGGTTGACCTTGGCCGGGTCCAGGCCGAGCGTGTTCACCACCGCCAGCGACTGCGCGGCAAAGGCCTCGTTCAGCTCGAACCAGTCGATGTCGTTCTGGTTCAGGCCGGCGTGCTTCAGCGCGGCCGGAATGGCCTCCACCGGGCCGATGCCCATGATGTGCGGCGGCACGCCACGGCTGGCGTAGCTCACGAAGCGCGCCAGCGGCGTGAGGCCGAAGCGCTTGACCGCCGCCTCGCTGGCCAGGATCAGCGCGCCCGCGCCGTCGCTGGTCTGCGAGCTGTTGCCGGCGGTGACCGAGCCGCGCGCGGCGAACACCGGGCGCAGGCGGGCCAGGCCCTCCAGGCTGGTGTCGGGGCGCGCGCCCTCGTCCAGGCTCACGGTGCGGGTGCGGGTGCTCACCTCGGCGCTCTCCAGGTTCACCTGGCGCTCGGTCACCTCCACCGGCGTGATCTCGTCGGTGAACTCGCCGTTCTGCATGGCGATCACGGCGCGCTGGTGCGACTGCAGTGCGAAGGCGTCTTGTGCCTCGCGGCTCACCTTCCACTGCTGCGCCACCTTCTCGGCCGTGAGGCCCATGCCATAGGCGATGCCGTAGTCGTTCACGTTGTCGGTGTTGGCGAAGATGGCCGGCGACAGGCTGGGCGCGTTGCCCATCATGGGCACCATGCTCATGCTTTCCACGCCAGCGGCGATCATCACCTCGGCCTCGCCCACGCGGATGCGGTCGGCCGCCATGGCCACGGCAGAGAGGCCCGAGGCGCAGAAGCGGTTCACGGTGATGCCGCCCACGCTGTGCGGCAGGCCCGCCAGCACCGCGCCCACGCGGGCCACGTTCAGGCCTTGCTGGGCCTCGGGAATGGCGCAACCGGCGATCACGTCTTCCACGGCCTTCGGATCCAGGCTGGGCACCTGGGCCATGGCCGCGCGCAGCGCGTGAGCCAGCAGTTCATCGGGGCGCAGGTGCTTGAACGACCCCTTGTGGGAGCGACCAATGGGCGTGCGGGTGGCGGCGACGATGTAAGCGTCTTGGATCTGTTTCATGGTCGGGTCCTCAGTTCCGGACGGGCTTACCCGTGTTGAGCATGCCCAGGATGCGTTCCTGCGTCTTGGGGTGGGCGATCAGCGAGCAGAAGGCCTGGCGTTCCAGTGTCATGAGGTATTCCTCGCTCACCAGGGTGCCGGGGTCCACGTCGCCACCGGTCACCACGCCCGCGATCAGGCCGGCGATGTGGAAGTCGTGCTGGCTGATGAAGCCGCCGTCTCGCATGTTCACCAGCTGGCCCAGGATGGTGGCGCGGCCATCGCGACCAGCCACCGGGAACAGGCGCTTGTGCGGCGGGCGGTAGCCGGCCTCGAACAGGGCCCGGGCCTGGCCCAGCGCCACGTGCAGCACCTCGTCTTTGTGCGGCACGATCACGTCGTCTTCCAGCAAGTAGCCCAGCTGGCGCGACTCGATCGCGCTGGTGCCCACCTTGGCCATGGCCGCGGCGGTGAAGCCTTCGGTGAGGAAGGGCAGCAGGTCTTTTCCGGTGGAGCGCTCGGCGGCCTCGGCCGCGCGGCGGGCAATGTAGGTCAGGCCGCCGGCGCCCGGCACCAGGCCCACGCCCACTTCCACCAGGCCTACGTAGCTTTCCATGTGGGCCACGCGGCGCGCGCTGTACACCGCCAGTTCGCAGCCACCACCCAGGGCCAGGCCGCGCATGGCGCTGATCACCGGCACATGGGCGTAGCGCAGGCGCAGCATCATCTGCTGCATGAAGCCCTCGGCGTCTTCGATGGCGGCCACGCCCACGGCCATGAAGGCCGGCAGCGTGGCCTGCAGGTCGGCACCGGCACTGAAGGGCTCGTCGCCCGACCAGATCACCAGGCCCTTGTACTCGGCCTCGGCCAGGTCGATGGCGGCCATCAGGCCTTCGCACACCTCGGGGCTGATGGCGTGCATCTTGGTCTTGATGCTGGCGATCACCACCTCGTCGTCCAGCGTCCAGATGCGCACGCTGTCGGTTTCCTCCAGCGTCTTGCCCGCGGTCTGGAACACGGGGCCGGCCTCGCCCAGCAGGCGCTCGGGAAAGCGCTGGCGCGCGTACACCGGCAGCTCGCGGCGCGGCTCGAACACGCCCTTGCCGGGGTTCCACGAGCCCTGCGCGGTGTGCACACCGCCGGCCTCGGCCACCGGGCCCTTGAACACCCACTCGGGCAGCGGCGTGCGGCACAGCGCGCGGCCGGCGTCGATGTCTTCCTGAACCATCCTGGCCACGTCCAGCCAGCCCGCTTCCTGCCACAGCTCGAAGGGGCCTTGCTTCATGCCGAAGCCCCAGCGCATGGCCTGGTCCACGTCGCGCGCGGTCTCGGCGATGCTGGCCAGGTGCACGGCCGCGTAGTGGAAGCTGTTGCGCAGAATGGCCCACAGAAACTGGCCCTGCGGCCCTTCGCTGTTGCGCAGCAGTTGCAGGCGCTGGGCGGCGGGCTTCTTGAGCATGCGGCCATACACCTCGTCGGCCTTCTGGCCAGCGGGCACGTAGTCGCCGCTCTCCAGCTCGAAGCGCATCACGTCGCGACCCACCTTCTTGTAGAAGCCGGCCTTGGTCTTCTGGCCCAGGTGGCCTTTCTCGATCAGGGCCTTGAGCACGGGCGGCGTGCCGAAGCTGCCATAGAACGGGTCGGTCTCCAGGCTCAGGTTGTCCTGCAGCGTCTTGATGACGTGGGCCATGGTGTCCAGGCCCACCACGTCGGCGGTGCGGAAGGTGCCGCTGCTGGCGCGGCCCAGGCGCTTGCCGGTGAGATCGTCCACCACGTCAAACGTAAGGCCGAAGCGGTCCACCTCTTGCATGGTGGAGAGCATGCCGGCGATGCCGATGCGGTTGGCGATGAAGTTGGGCGTGTCCTTGGCGCGCACCACGCCCTTGCCCAGGCCGGTGGTCACGAAGGCCTCCAGCTGGTCCAGGATCTCGGGCTGCGTGGCCGGGGTGGCGATCAGCTCCACCAGCGTCATGTAGCGCGGCGGGTTGAAGAAGTGGATGCCGCAGAAGCGCGGGCGCAGCGCCTCGGGCAACGCTTCGGACAACTGCGTGATCGACAGGCCCGAGGTGTTGGACGCCAGGATGGCGTGCGGGGCCACGTGCGGCGCGATCTTCTGGTACAGGTCGCGCTTCCAGTCCATGCGCTCGGCGATGGCCTCGATGATCAGGTCGCACTCGGCCAGCTGCGCCAGGTGCTCTTCGTAGTTGGCCTGACCGATCAGCTCGGCGTCGCGCGCCACGCCCAGGGGCGAGGGCTTGAGCTTCTTCAGGTTGTCGATGGCCTTGCTGACGATGCCGTTCTTCGGGCCCTCTTTGGCCGGCAGGTCAAACAGCACCACCGGCACCTTCACGTTGACGAGGTGGGCCGCGATCTGCGCGCCCATCACGCCCGCGCCCAGCACGGCGACTTTTTTCACTTGGAATCTTTTCATGAATCAGCTTCCTTAACGCGCCATGTCGCGCGTGAGGGGGAGTGGTCGGGAGACACCGAGGAACCGGCTTTGCCGGGCCTCAGGTGTCGCCCCCTTGAGGGGGTCGCGCGCAGCGCAGCGGGGGTGTTCATCGGTCCACGCGCTGCCACACCTGGGTTCGGTAGAAAGGGCCGATGTAGCCACGCATCTCCAGCTGCTGCCCGCCGTTCACGGGCTTGAGCCGGGTGCGATAGACCTTGCCGTTGTTCGGGTCGACGATGTCGCCGCCCTCGTAGACGGCCGGGTCGCTGCTGCTCTGGCGCAGGTTGCGCAGGATGGTCAGCCCCACCAGGGGCTGGTCCCGGCGCTCGTCGGCGCACTTCTCGCACACCGCCTTGGGGTCGGTGGACGGGTCGAGCAGCTTCTCGATGCGACCGCTGAACACGCCGTCGGCCTCGGTGATGCGCACCAGCGACTTCTCTTTCTTCGAGTCGTCGTCGATGGTCTTCCACAGGCCCACCGGGCTCATCTGGGCCTGCGCCGGCAGACACAGGCCCATGAGCAGCCAGGCGCTCGTGGCGATGAGCGTCTTCATGCTCAGGCCAGCGCCGCGTCGGTGTCCATCAGCACGCGGCTGCCGGCGCGCGCCTGACGCATCAGCGTGGCCGTCTCGGGGAACAGGCGCGCGAAGTAGAAGCGAGCGGTCTGCAGCTTGGCGGTGTAGAACGGGTCGGTGCTGCCGGCGGCGATGGCGCGGGTCGCCACCTGCGCCATGCGGGCGAAGAAGTAGCCGAACACCAGGTGGCCCACCACGCGCAGGTAGGGCACGGCGGCGGCACCCACCTCGTCGGGGTTCTGCAGGCCCTTGAAGCCCACCTCCATGGTGAACTTGGTGATCTGCTCACCCAGGCCCGCCAGGGGGTTGATGAACTCGGCCATCTTCTCGTTCACGCCCTCTTCTTCCACCAGCGCGGCCACGAGCTTGCCGAACTTCTTGAGCGTGGCGCCCTGGTTGCCCAGCACCTTGCGGCCCAGCAGGTCCAGGCTCTGCACGGTGTTCGTGCCCTCGTAGATCATGTTGATGCGGGCATCGCGCACGAACTGCTCCATGCCCCACTCCTTGATGTAACCGTGACCGCCAAAGACCTGCTGGCAGTGGTTGGCGGCCTCGAAGCCGTTGTCGGTGAGGAAGGCCTTGGCGATGGGCGTGAGCAGGGCCAGCAGCTCGGCGCTGTCCTTGCGAACCTTGTCCTCGGGGTGGTTCAGTTCCTTGTCGAGCAGCAGGGCGCAGAAGGTGAGCAGCGCGCGACCACCCTCGGCGTAGGCCTTGGCGGTGAGCAGCATCTTGCGCACGTCGGGGTGCACGATGATCGGGTCGGCCGGCTTGTCCTTGGCCTTGGTGCCCGAGAGGCTGCGCATCTGGATGCGGTCTTTCGCATAGACCAGCGCGTTCTGGAAGGCCACTTCGGTCAGGCCCAGCGACTGGTTGCCCACGCCCAGGCGGGCGGCGTTCATCATCACGAACATGGCCTGCAGGCCCTTGTTGGGCTGGCCCACCAGCGTGCCCACGGCGCCGTCCAGCACCATCTGGCAGGTGGCGTTGGCGTGGATGCCCATCTTGTGTTCCAGGCCGCCGCAGTAGATGCCGTTGCGCTCGCCCAGCGAGCCATCGGCCTTCACATGGAACTTGGGCACCAGGAACAGGCTGATGCCTTTGCTGCCGGCCGGCGCATCGGGCAGGCGGGCCAGCACCAGGTGCACGATGTTCTCGGCCAGATCGTGCTCACCGGCGGAGATGAAGATCTTCTGGCCAGTGAGGCGGTAGCTGCCGTCGGCCTGGGGCTCGGCCTTGGTGCGCAGCAGGCCCAGGTCGGTGCCGCAGTGCGGCTCGGTCAGGCACATGGTGCCGGTCCATTCGCCGCTGGTGAGCTTGGGCAGGTAGGTGGCCTTCTGCTCGGGCGAGCCGTGGGCGTGCAGGCACTCGTAGGCCCCGTGCGACAGGCCGGGGTACATGGTCCAGGCCTGGTTGGCGCTGTTGAGCATTTCGTAGAAGCACTGGTTCACCACGAAAGGCAGGCCCTGGCCACCGTACTCGGGGTCGCACGACAGCGCGGGCCAGCCGCCCTCCACGTATTGCGCGTAGGCCTCCTTGAAACCTTTGGGCGCCTTCACCTCGTGGGTGGTGCGATCCAGCGTGCAACCTTCCTGGTCGCCGCTGATGTTCAGCGGGAAGGTGACCTCGGCGGCGAACTTGCCGCCCTCTTCCAGCACCGCGTTGATGGTGTCGACGTCGACCTCGGCGTGCTTGGGGCAGGCCTTGAGCTCATCGACGACGTTGAACACTTCGTGCAGCACGAACTGCATGTCGCGCAGCGGCGGGTTGTAGGTGGGCATGTGAGTCTCCTGAAGGGTGGTGTTGATGGTGAACGAAAAGGGTGTCAGGCCGTTGGCAACTTGGAGGTGGCCTTGGCAGCAGACTTGCGAGCGGGCTTGGCCGCGGGCGCGCTCTGGCGCTCGACAATGCTCTCGAAGGCGCGCACGGCGCGCTGCAGCGAGCCCGGCGAGCGCAGGAAACGCACCTCGTAGTGCAAGGCGAGGATCAGGGCGTGCACCTCGAAGGCCACCTGGGCGGCATCGGTGTCGGCCCGCAGGTGGCCCTCGGCCACGGCCATTTCGACCGCGCGGCGCATGGCGGCCAGCCAGGTGCTCACCGAACTGGCCAGGGCGTCGCGCACGGGGCCGGGCCGGTCGTCGAACTCGACCGCACCACTGATGTAGATGCAGCCCGAGTCCAGCTCGACCGAGGTGCGCTTCATCCAGTTCCCGAACAGGGCGCGCAAGCGGGGCAGGCCACGTGGGGCCAGCAGCGCCGGGTAGAACACCTCGTCTTCGAAGCGGGTGTGGTACTCGCGGATCACCGAGATCTGCAGCTCTTCGCGCGAACCGAAGTGGGCGAACACGCCCGACTTGCTCATCTGCATCACCTCGGCCAGCGCACCAATCGACAAGCCATCCAGGCCGATCTGCGTGGCCAGGCCCAGGGCCGCGTCCACGATGGCGGCCTTGGTTTGCTGGCCTTTCTGCAGAGGCTTGCTGGCGGAGGGATCTGCGGCGGCAGAGGAGCGGCGATGCACGGACATGCGGTTGGCGAAAGAAGGTGAAACCCGCGGCGCGGGCAAAATCGAACGACCGTGCTATTTTTACCCAAAAAAACGCCCACAAAAAATCGTGGGCACTTCGTGGGGACATTTTCTGCGCAAGATGCGCGCAAAAAACCACAAATGAACTCTTGCAGGGGGCGTTTGCCGCTGCCAGGCGCTCAGACACCCCAGCCGGTATCAGGCGTGCAGAACGGGCAGCAACACGGCCAGGCCGTGGTCCAGGTTCTCGCTGGGCAGGCGCTTGAAGCCACTGCGGGCGAAACGCTGCAGGCGCCCCACGCAGAAAGCGGTGACCACGGAGGCATCGGCTGCCGCGTCCACCGTGGGCGTGGCCGTGCCATTGAGCACCGCCACCTCGCGCAGGTTCTGGCGCAAGGTGGATTCGACCTTGTCGAAAAAAAGGTTCATGCGCTGCTGCAGGCGCTCGTTTTCGTAGACCAGGGCGTCGCCCACCATGACGCGCGCCATGCCCGGGTTCTTCTCACCGAACTGCATGAGCAAGGTCACCAGGCGCCGCGAGCGCAGCACGGGGTCGGGTTCGCGGTCGTTGAGCTGGTGGATGAGGCCGAACACCGACTGCTCGATGAACTCGATCAAAGCCTCGAACATCTGCGCCTTGCTGGCGAAGTGGCGGTACAGCGCGGCCTCGCTCACGTCCAGGCGGGCGGCCAGCGCAGCGGTGGTCACGCGGTCGGCGCCAGGCTGCTCGAGCATGGTGGCCAAAGCCTGCAGAATCTGCACCCGGCGCTCACCCGGCTTGGGTCGCTTTCGGCCAGCCGGCGCCGCGGCATCGGTGGCGTCCAACACGGCATCGCTCGGGGCAGAGGACTCGGGCAAGTTCGAGGTCATGGGCGGTCGGTCCAGGGAGAAATCGAGGCATCCGACATACCGGCAGCCGGTATGCCGCGGCATTCTCGCACACGCTGCAACATCCGCTGACAAGCTGGCAGGGGGCCGGAAAGCCTCAAGCCGCGGCCGACTGCAGGCTCACGCGCACGCGCAAACCCAGGCCACCAGAGCCGACGTCGAATTGCAGTTGGGTGCCGTGCACGCGGGCAATGCCATCGGCGATGGCCAGGCCAAGGCCATTGCCCTCGCCCTGCGTGCCCGGTACCCGGTAAAAGCGCTGCAGCACCCGGCCACGCTCGGCGGGCGCGATGCCCGGCCCGTTGTCCTCCACCTCCAGCCACACCTGGCGAGGCGACTCGACACCGCAGCGGATGGTGACACGCCCTCCGGCAGGCGTGTACTTGATGGCGTTGTCCACCAGGTTGATGAGCAGCTCGCGCAGCAACCAGCCCTGCCCCCGGGTCTGCGTGGGCACGGTCTGCAGGCCGATGTCGATGCGCTTGGCGGCCGCGGCATCGAGCTGCTGCGCCAGCACGTCTTCGCACAAGGCTTCCAGATCGATCTGCTCGGGCGGCTGATCGTCCAGGCGCAGGGTGTCGGTGCGCGAGAGCGCCAGCAACTGGTTGGCCAGTTGCGAGGTGCGGCGGGCCGCGTCGCGCAGGCGCCGCACCTGCTCCACCGGCAGGCTCACGGTGTCGCGGCCATCGAGCTGGCGCGCGGCCTGTGCCCAGGCTTCCACCTGCGCCTGCACGCCGGCCAGCGGTGTGCGCAGCTGGTGCGCCGCATCGGCCACGAAGCGGCGCTGTGCTTGGGTCTGCGCGTTCACCAGATCAAACAGCCGGTTCAGCGCCTCCACCAGGGGCCGCACCTCCAACGGTGCCGAGCGCACCTCGATGGGGCTGAGGTCTCGCGGCGAGCGGTTCTCCACCGCCTGCCGCAACTCCATGAGGGGGCGCAAAGCCCGGTTGACGCCCCAGAGCAAGAGCCCCGCGGCCACGAAGAACAGCAAGAGGTTGGGCAACAACACCCGCTCCAGCACGTTCTGCAACCAGCGCTGGCGGCCATCGGTGGCGGCGGCCAGCATCACCACCACCTCGCCCGCGTCGGTCTGCACGCGCTGAGCCACCAGGCGATAGGTCACGCCGCTGTGCTCCAGGCTTTGAAACTCGGGCTCCTCTGACAAGGGCAGCACCACCGGCAGCCAGGGGTCTCCCGCCAGGCGCTCGCCCAGCGCGTTCAGCACCGCATAGCCAGCCGTGCCCTGCGCGCCTTCGAGGAACTCCACCAGCGGGGGCGCAAGCAAGACCAGAATGCCCGCGCGCGGGTCGTCAAGATTGGGGGTGGGGCCGTCGTTGTCGGGCCGCCGGGCGGTGGGGCTCTTGACCACCGAACCCGACATCAGGGGCAGGAAGCGCAGCAGGCGCTGGTCTTGCTCCAGGGCCGCGTCGCCCGCGCTGCGCTGGTTGACCAGCACGCTGATGGCCACCGTGAACATCAAGGCCAGCAGCAGCGGGACCAGCAGGCGGCGCTGCAGACCGGCAATGCCTGGCACGAGCGGCATGGCGTCAGGCCGGCGAGGCGTGGTCGCTGTCCGGGGCCAGCTCCAGCCGATAGCCGAAGCCCCGGATGGCGCGCAAGGCCACGCCGGCGGGCTCGAGCTTGGAGCGCAGGCGCGAGACGTACACCTCAATGGCGTTGGGCGTCATTTCTTTGTCCCAGCCGGTGAGCGCCTGCAGCATGCGGTCTTTGGCGGCCGGCTTGGGCGCCTGCAGCAGCAGGTACTCCAGCACAGACCATTCGCGTGGCCCCAGCTCGATGAGCTGCCCCCCCAGCGTGACGCGCCGCAAGGCCGTGTCCATGGCCAGCGGGCCGAAGGCCAGCACCGCCGAAGTGGCGGCCTGGGAGCGGCGCAGCAGCGCCCGCAGGCGCGCCAGCAGCTCGGGCAACTCAAAGGGCTTGACCATGTAGTCATCGGCGCCGAGATCGAGGCCCTGCACCCGGTCGCGCAGGGCATCGCGCGCGGTGAGGATCAGCACCGGCATGGTGTGGCCGTCGGCGCGCAGGCGCCGGGTCAGCTCCAGGCCGTCGGCGCCCGGCAGGCCGATGTCCACGATGGCAGCATCGAAACTCTCGGTGCGAAGTGCCTGCTCGGCCTGCTCGGCGCTGGGCAGGCAGTCCACCGTGTAGCCGGCCTGCACCAGGCCGAGCTTGATACCGCTGGCCACCATCACGTCGTCTTCCACCACCAGCAGCCGCATGGCAAGTCCTCAGGGGATTGGCGGGGCTCAGTGAGAGCGGATCATGGTGCCGAAGGGCTCGTTGCCGAGCACCTCCAGCAACAGGGCGTGGGGCACGCGGCCGTCGATGATGTGCACCGCGTTCACGCCGCTCTTGGCGGCGTCCAAGGCGCCGGCGATCTTGGGGATCATGCCGCCGGAGATGGTGCCGTCTGCCACCAGCTCGTCGATGCGGCGCGGGGTGAGCTCGCTCAGCAACTGACCTTCCTTGTCGAGCACACCGCGGATGTTGGTGAGCATCAGCAGCTTCTCGGCCTGCAGCACGGTGGCGAGCTTGGCGGCCACCACGTCGGCGTTGATGTTGTAGCTTTCGTTGTGCTCGCCAAAACCAATGGGGCTGACCACGGGAATGAACTGGTCGTCCTGAAGGGCCTTCACCACCGCGGGGTCGATGCCGATGATGTCGCCCACCTGGCCCACGTCGTGTTCGCGGCTGGGGTCTTGCTGATCGGCCAGGCGCAGCTTGCGGGCGCGGATCATGGCGCCGTCGCGACCAGTGAGGCCCACGGCCTTGCCGCCGGCCTGGTTGATCAGGCCCACGATGTCTTGCTGCACCTCGCCCGCCAGCACCCACTCCACCACTTCCATGGTTTCGGCGTCGGTGACGCGCATGCCCTGGATGAACTCGCCCTTCTTGCCCAGGCGCTGCAGCAAGGTCTCGATCTGCGGGCCGCCGCCGTGCACCACCACCGGGTTGATGCCCACCAGCTTGAGCAGCACCACGTCTTCGGCGAAGGCGGCCTGCAAGGCCGGGTCGGTCATGGCGTTGCCGCCGTACTTGATGACCATGGTCTTGCCGTGGAAGCGGCGGATGTAGGGCAAGGCCTGCGCCAGGATGGCCGCCTTGTCACGCGGGGCGATGGTGCTCAGCTCGGAGGGGTTGCTCATGGAAACGTCCAGGTGGGGGGGCGCAGCGTGGGCCTGCCGGCCCGGTGGCGCGAAACCCCGGATTCTAGGCGCGCACCAGCGCGCTCGCCCTGGCCCGACGCGGTCGGGCAGCCCTCGGGCGAGGGGCTCAATCGCGGCTGGCGGGCGCCTTCCTGGCCGGTGCGCGCCGGGTCTTGGCGGCGGGGGCAGGCGCGGTGGCCGCACGGGACGGCGCCGTCTTGGCAGCCGATTTCTTCGCCGGGGCTTTCTTCGCGGGCGCCTGCTTGGCAGGGGCCGCCTTCGCCGACGGGCTCGCCATGCCCATCACCCGGGCATTCAAGGCATGCACTTGTTCCATCAGCGCCTGCACCTCGCGCGAGGAAGGCACGCCCAGGCGCTTGAGCGCGCGGGACACACGCTCTTCCACCATCGTCTCGATTTTGTCCAGGCGCCCCACGGCCTTGCTGCCGAGTTCCTGCGCCAGCTCGTTCATGCGGCCGGTGGCCTCGGCCATGCGCTCCTCGGCCACGGCCTGCGTCTTGCGTTGCAGCGACAGGCCCTCTTGCACCAGCACGTCAAAGGCCTTGCCACCCTCTTCTTGCGCCTTGGCGAAAGCCCCCAGGCCCGCCAGCCAGATCTGCTGCGCCGACTCGCGAACGGCTGCCGACAATGACTCGTCCGCGGCCTGGGCCGTCTTGGAGGTGGGTTTCTTGGCCATGGCCATGCTCCTTGAAAGAAGGTGAGAAGGCGGCGCCGCGCGGGCAGCGCCAGTCAAGTGGCGGCCGTCGGTCTGGGCCCGGCCAGCCACCGTTGCACCAGGCGCACCCAGTAGGTGGCGCCCAGCGGAATCAGGTCGTCGTTGAAGTCGTAGCTGGGGTTGTGCAGCGTGCACGGCCCGCCGCCGTGGCCCATCTCGCGGTGGGCGCCATCGCCGTTGGCGATGAACACATAACAGCCGGGGCGGGCCTGCAGCATGTAGGCGAAGTCTTCGGCCCCCATGGTGGGCTCCTGGTCGAGCACGTTCTGCGCGCCCACGATGTCGGTCATCACCTCGCGGGCGAAGGCCGCCTCCACCGGGTGATTGATGGTGGGCGGGTAGTTGCGGTGGAACTCGAACTCGCAGCTGGCGCCGAAGGCCTCGCAGATGTGCTCGGCGATGGCGCGCATGCGGGCCTCGATCAGGTCAAGCAGCTCAAAGGTGAAGGTGCGCACCGTGCCCTGGATCTCGCAGCTGTCGGGCACCACGTTGGTGGCCTCGCCGGTGTGGATCATGGTGACCGAGACCACACCAGCCTCCACCGGCTTCTTGTTGCGCGAGATGATGGTCTGAAAGCCCTGCACCATCTGGCAGGCAATGGGCACCGGGTCAACGCCCATGTGCGGCATGGCGGCATGAGAGCCCTTGCCCCGAATGGTGATGAGGAACTCGTTGCTCGACGCCATCACCGGCCCGGCGCTGGCGGCCATGGTGCCGGCCGGCATGCCGGGCCAGTTGTGCATGCCAAACACCGCTTCCACCGGGAAGCGCTCGAACAGGCCGTCGCGGATCATTTCGCGGGCGCCCCCGCCGCCCTCCTCGGCCGGCTGGAAGATCAGCACCACCGTGCCATCGAAATCGCGGTGTCGCGCCAAGTGCTGGGCGGCGGCCAGCAGCATGGCGGTGTGGCCGTCGTGCCCGCAGGCGTGCATCTTGCCGGCGTGGCGGCTGGCGTGCGCGAAGGTGTTGTGCTCCTGCATGGGCAGCGCGTCCATGTCGGCACGCAAGCCGATGGCCCGCCCACAGGCACCACCGTCACGGCCGTGCACCAGCCCCACCACGCCGGTGGTGCCCAGGCCGCGGTGCACCTCGATGCCCCATTCGGTGAGCTTGGCGGCCACCAGGTCGGCGGTTCGCACCTCCTGGAAACACAGTTCAGGATGGGCGTGAATGTCACGGCGCAAGGCCGCGATGCTGGCGGCCTGGGAAACGATGGAATCGATGAGCTTCATGGGTCGCGGCACCAAAAAGGCCATGGTACCCAGCCCGCCACCGAATGGGCAGACCAGTGCGGGGAAATCCCTGAGGTCCAGATTGGCGCCGCACACCCGATGCCCGCATTCCATCGCGCCGATGGCCCGATCGAGGGCCCCTCCTGCTATGCTGACCCGAGCATCCGGAGGCGGCCAGCAAGCCTCGCCGGACAATGGCGTGCACACCATTGAGCTGCTCCCCACTTTTCGATCGACACCGGCCTTTTTCACCATGACCCCCGACGCTCACCGCGTGCTTGGCGCCTGTCCTCACGATTGCCCCGACACCTGCTCCCTCGTGACCACCGTGGAAAACGGCGTGGCCGTTCGGGTGCAGGGCAACCCCAAACACCGCCACACCGACGGCGTGCTCTGCGCCAAGGTCTCCAAGTACACCGAGCGCACCCACCACCCCGAGCGCCTGCTCACCCCGCTCAAGCGCGTGGGCCCCAAGGGCAGCGGGCAGTTTGCGCCCGTGTCGTGGGACGAAGCGCTAGACGACATCGCCCGCCGCCTGCAGGCCATCGCCTCGCGCGACCCGCAGGCCATCCTGCCCTACAGCTACGCCGGCACCATGGGCCTGGTGCAGGGCGAGGGCATGGCGGGGCGCTTCTTCCACCGCCTGGGCGCCTCGCTGCTGGAC
>Ga0255095_1000680_pt1 | contig 16442 bp, 11 predicted proteins | sample Colum_Law_RepC_8_2_FD_188435 | JGI IMG/M metagenome (GOLD analysis project Ga0255095, IMG submission 188435) | Freshwater microbial communities from Columbia River, Oregon, United States - Colum_Law_RepC_8d | ecosystem: Environmental > Aquatic > Freshwater > River | place: USA: Oregon...
CCTTGCAGCCCGCTTCAATTCCGCCTCCGGGTTTGGTCTGGTTCCGCCAGGCGGCGCTGGGTGCAATGCCGTTGGAGAACGTGCCGGCGGGGGCAACCGTGAATGTGCCGGTCTTCGCGCGCGTTGCCCGGGTTGCCAGTCTTGCCGGCCTGCATTTCCGAGCCGTGGTCACCCCGGCGGACGGAGCCCCGGCACTGAACCAGACACCCCAGTTCATCGCGCTCAACCAGCTTCTCACCCCCGGCAGCGTGTTGAGCCTGGGCAGCGAGGTCGCCGCCGGCTGGAACGTCGGCCAACTGGCGCTGCCGGCACTGAGCAGCAATGTGCTGGGGTTTGTCCGGTTCACAGTGCCGGCCAGCGCACCCACCGGCTCCCGCTATCAGGTCAGCTTTGCCACGGCCGATGGCTCGCCTGATTTCACCACGCAATATGACTTCGAGACACGCGGTGCCTCCGTCTGGGTGCAGCGCGCTGCGGCCACCCCACCGTCCCTCATCTCGGATGAATGGAAGACCTCCTTCTTCGGCGACGCCACCAGCCCATTGGCAGACGATCTCGCCGACCCGGACGCGGATGGCGTGCCCAACGTGCTGGAGTATTTCGCCGGCACCAACCCCACGCAGTCCGGTTCGCGCGTGCAACTGGCCCCCGGCCGGCGAAACGGCGGACAGGACCTAGCCTTCCAGCTCCTGAGCGCCCCGGGCAAACTTTACGTGCTGGAGGGCAACTCCAACCTGCTGAACCCCAACTGGCTGCCCATCGCCACCAATCTGGGCGATGGTCAGGTGCAGGAGTTCATCCAATCCAACCCGGGTAGCCTGCGCTTCTACCGTTTGCGCGTGCTGCCTTGAACCTGCGAATCGCATGAGAATTGCTCCTGCCCAACGCGCCATGAAGCTCGTGCATCGATTCCGCAACGCCCTCGCGGCGGTGGTGGTGGGCTGCGCCGTGCCGGTCGCCGCGCAAACCGTGGACGTCGTGCTGACGAACAGCCTCGTGGAACCGCACAGCCTGGTGGTTGATTCACAAGGCTCGCTTTACATCACGGATCAGGGCGGTTTGTCCCTCGGCCAGCCGGCGGCCAACCGGGTCATGAAATTTGTCCCCACGACCGGCGTGGCCAGCATTCTGGCCGGCAGCTTCACCGGACTGAACGGCACCAACAACAACTCCACGCCCAACGCAGGCTATTCCGCCCAGTTCTTCAACCCCGCCGGCATTGTGCAGGCCCGGGGCGGGCTCGTGGTCGCCGACTCGGGCAACCACACCATCCGCTACGTCGGGTTTGACGGCGTGGTGTCCAACCTCGCCGGATCGCCCACCGTGGCCGGCTTCACCGATGGCACCGGTTCCGCCGCCCGCTTCAACTCACCCATCGGTCTGGCTGTGGATGCTGCCGGGGTCATCTACATCGCGGATTCCAAGAACCACGCTATCCGCAAGCTCAGCCCGGCCAACGCCGTCACTACCTACGCCACCAACTTCAACCAGCCCAACGGTCTGGCGCTTGGTGACAACGGCGATGTGTGGGTGGCCGACACCCTGAACCACCAGATCAAGGTGGTGCTCACCAACAGCCCGACCACCGGCAGCCTTTCCACCAACGTCGTGGTCCGGGCCGGCACGGGCATCTCCGGCAGTTCGGATACTTTCCCGCTGGCCGCCACCGCCCAGCTCTCCTTCCCACGCGGCGTGGTCTGGATGGGGGCCGCCGGCCTGCTGATCACGGACTCGGGCAACCACACCGCCCGCCGGCTCTACACCAACAGCACCATCGGCACCTACACCATCGAAACCTCGGTGGGCCTGGCCGGTCAGGCTGGCTTGGTGAATGGAGCGACGAACACCGCCCGGCTCAACTCGCCGGTCGGAATCATCTCCGACATTCTCAACGGCGCGTTCCTCTTTGCCGACACGGGCAACAAAGCCATCCGCCGCATCCAGCAGACCGCCGCCCAGCCGCCCGTGGCCACTCCGGTCATCGGCACCGTGGTGCTGACCACCGACCCGGACACCGGCCAGACTGGCACCAAGCTGACCCAGGTCACCTCGGCGGTTTTCAACAACGATGTCGTCATCGCCGTGCTGGCGGAAAACGGCGTCAACACCTTCTTCAGCGCAGGTTCAACCCCGACGAACGCCTTCCTTGATACCATCCCCGCGCCTGGAGCCGGCACCGGCACCGCGCCGGCCTATCAGGATGGGGCGGCCAGCCTGCCCACGACGCTCATCAGCCCCGTCCTGCCCGACCTGACCATCAAGGCCCAGAGCTCCCAGAACGGGCGGGTTTCCAGCAGCGTGGTGTCGGCGCGCTTCCAGTTCAAAACCGGCAACCCGGTCATCTCCGGCAACAATGCCGCCGCCTTCACGGTGAGCACCGTCAGCAGCGGGGCTCAGCTCTATTACACAACCGACGAAACCGAGCCGACCAACGGCGCGCCGAGCATCGGCCCGATCAGCTCGGGCACCCAGCTCTCCTTCAACGTCAGCAACAGCAACTTGGTGTTCAAGGTGAAAGCCTTCAAGACGAACTACGAGCCCAGCGCCACCGTCTCGAACATCTTCTCCATCTCCAACTTCCTGGCGAACCGGATCACGTTCGGGTTCGACGGAGGCGAGGCCTCCAGCGCTTTCATCGCGGCTTCCGGCCAGACCTTCTACTCGCCGGTCACCTTGAACCTGCTGGCCGGGCAGCAGATGAATTCGCTCCAGTTTGCCCTGTCCGCCACCAACAGCACCGGGCCCGCGCTGGCGGCTGGGTCGGTGGGCTTTGAATCCAAACTGCAAAAGCCCGACCCGAGCGGTTCCGGCCTCTTTTTCCGCATTCCACCCCAGTTCTTCGTAACCACCGCGATCAATGTGGTGGGCACGGTCACCAACATCACCCAAGTTTTCACCAACCTCCTTGTAACCAACACCGCCCTGAACTACCTCTCGGTGGGCTGGCTGGAGCGGGAGGGCAACACCAACCTCTACGACACCGGATCACAGGATCTCCTCAAATTCTCCAGCGCGCATGACACCCGTTTTGACAGCGCCAATGGGAAGGTCGTGCTCGGGGCCTTTGGCGTCCGCATCCCGACGGGAGCCACCAATCTCCATACCTACACCATCCGCATCCACCGCCCCTCAGGCACGGTGGATGGCATCAATCAGGACGTGTTCATCGATGCCCCCACCAATGGCAGCCTGACCACCGCCAACCCCATCAACTCGGTTCGCACCATCACCGTCGGATCGCCCATCTACCTGGCGGGCGACGCCACCCCCTTCCGTTGGGTCAATGCGGGCGACTTCGGCGACACCAACCTGCTGGCGAACGACGTCACGCAGATCTTCCAATCGGCGGTTTACCAGTTGAACCGCCCTCCGACCGGCAGCGATTTCGAGGACGCCATGGACACCTGCTGCGGCTCGGTGGTGGCCGTGCCGGGCACCAGCCTCTTTGTGCAAGGCCCGAACGTGGGAGGCGTGTTCTCCTCTGGCGATGACACGACCATCAACACCATCGGCTTTGGCGACGGCACGCTGGACGTGGCGGACATCTTCGTCACCTTCCGGCGCTCGCTCGACGCCTCCCTGACCAACTTCTACCGGTTCCGTTCCAACGGCTTCCACTATGCCTTTGCCGGGGCAAACAACTTCCGCGGCAACGTGGGCCAGTCCGTGACCACGAGCCGCCAGCCAGGCTCCCGCGCTCCCCTGCTGGGCCAGTCCGTAATGGCCCCCGCCGAAAACTCTGCCGTGACCTTCATCGCCGGCGAGGTCGTGGGAGCTGCCGGGCAGACCTTGAACATCCCCATCACGGCACGGGTGACAGGTTCACTGCCGCTGCGGGTGCTGATGCTGAACCTTACGGTGCTCCCGCTGGAAGGTTCCCCCGCCCTCACCGCTCCCGTGCAGTTCCTGCCCGCCGGCACCCTCGGCACCCCGGCCCTCAGCCTCTCACGCGGGCCGGGCAACTACTCCGCCGCGTGGTTGAACAACACTGTGGCCGGTCTCAGCGGTGATGCCCTCGTGGGCACGCTGGTGGTGACTCTGCCGGCCAATGCGGGTGAGAACTCGGCTTACGCAGTCCGCTTCGACCATGCCTCCGCCTCGCCCAACGGAGTGGGAACGGTGTCCGTCAGCCGCGAGGCGGGCTTGCTCACCACGCGCATCCGCAACCTCTCCTCCTGGCGTGACGCCATCCCCGATGCCTGGCGGCTGCGCCATTTTGGAGCGCTCGACAATCTGCTCTCCGCCGCGAGCGCGGATGCGGACGGCGACGGCATTCCCAACTGGGCCGAGTTCCGCGCGGGCACCGATCCCAACGACGCAAGCTCCGGTCTTCACCTGCGCCCCCCGAGCCTCATCAGCGGTGGTCCTCGGTTGCGCTGGCCCACCTCTCCGGGCAAGAGCTACGTGCTGGAGGTGGCTGATTCCATCGCCCGCACCAACTGGACCGCCATTGCCACCAACGTCCCCGGCAGCGGGCGGGACATTGAGTTTCAAGCCCCGCAGCTTTCGGGTCCGCAATTTTACCGCGTCCGGCTCATCGAGCCCTGAAAGTTGCAGGCTTCCGCGCGGGCTGGCCGCTGCCACACGATGATCGCACCGCCATGAACTTCTGCCGCCGCACCAGCCTCGCCTGGCTGGTTCTTCTCACTGCCAGCCTCACCCCGCTGGCGCGTGGCCAGTCCACCATGACGACGCTGGCTGGGTTCTCTGGTAGCTCCGGCAGCGCGGACGGTGGCGGAACTTCTGCTCGCTTCAACTCCCCCACCGGCGTGGCGATCGACGGCGCAGGAAACGTGTATGTCGCCGAGAGCGTGAACAACACCGTGCGCAAGATCACCGCGCTGGGCGATGTGACCACGCTCGCCGGAACCGCCGGGGCGGCTGGCAGCACTGACGGGGTTGGCAGTGCGGCGCGATTCAGAACCCCCAGCGCTGTGGCCGTGGACACGGCTGGCAACCTCTACGTCGCCGACTACGGCAACCACACCATTCGCAAAATCGCCGCCGATGGCACCGTGACGACCCTGGCGGGTTCGGCGGGCTTGTCGGGCAGCACGGACGGCACGGGGGCTGCCGCGCGTTTCGCCAGCCCCGGCGGAGTGGCGGTGGACGGAACCGGCAACGTGTATGTGGCGGACACCGCAAACTGCATCATCCGCATGATCAACTCGGCTGGCGTAGTGACGACCTTGGCGGGTGCGGCGGGCACTTTTGGCAGCACGGATGGCACCGGCGCGGCCGCACGGTTCTTCCTGCCGTTCGGCGTGGCGGTAGATTCCAGCGGCAACGTGTATGTGGCCGACACCTCCAACAGCACACTGCGCAAGATTGCTCCCGGCGGGGCAGTCACCACGCTCGCCGGACGGGCTGGGCAGGCTGGCAGTGCGGACGGCCTCGGGCCGGCGGCACTGTTCCGCTCGCCACGGGCGGTGACCGTTGGGCCCACCGGAACGATTTACGTGGCGGATTTCGCCAATGACACCATCCGGACCGTTTCCGCCGGCGGGGCAGTCGCAACGCTGGCGGGCACCGCCGGTATCAAGGGCAGCGGTGACGCTGATGGTCCATCAGCCAGCTTCCGCGGCCCGTCGGGCATCGCGGTGGACATCGGGGGAAACATCTACGTGGCTGACAGCGGCAACCACACCATCCGCCGCGGCCTCAAGCCGGAGGCGCCTTCGGTGACAACTCAGCCCATCAGCCAGACCATCATCCCGGGGGGCACGCCCACCTTTACAGTCGCGGCCTCGGGTGGCGGCACGCTGTATTACCAGTGGCGCAAAGACGGCACCAACCTGGCCGGGCAGACTTCGGCGTCCTTGACGTTGTTCAACGCCACCACCAATCAGGCTGGGGCTTACACGGTCACCGTATCGAACACAACGGCCACCGTGCTCAGCTCGCCCGCCGTGCTCACCTTCTATTCCAACTACACCAACACCTTCCTCAAGGGCATTGCGCGCGACGCGCTCACCGGTGCCGCCAGGCCCAATGTGAACGTGTCTGTGGCGGGCACCAACATCATCACGGGGGTGAACGGTGATTTCCTCTTCAACGCCGTGCCGGCGCTGCCTGTGACCCTCATCGCCACGGCGGGTGGCTATGCGCCGCTTTCTGCCAGCCTGAACCTGCTGGTCGGCATCACGAACCAATACGAGTTTGCCCTGTCTCCCAACATCAGCGACCCCAACTCCCTCCGGCTCGTGCTGACCTGGGGCGCCAGCCCCACCGATCTCGACTCACATCTGATCACCCCGGCGGTGAACGGCCAGTTTTACGAAATCGACTACACCGACCGCGGCTCGGTGTCCACCGCACCGTTTGCCAATCTGGATGTCGATGACGTGACCAGCTTTGGTCCGGAGACCATCACCATCACCAACACCTCGCCGGGCATCTACACGTATTTCATCCACCAGTTCAGCAGCTCAGGTTCCTTCACCACGTCCGGGGCGGCCGCCCGCATTTACACCTCCGTTGGTCTGGCCAGCACGGTGAACGTGCCAACCGCAGGCTCGGGTCGTTATTGGTATGTCTGCCAGATCGACGGGCAGTCCAAGGCGGTCACCATTCTGAACTTCCTCTCCAACTCCCCGCCCAGCCTGCCCTCAGGTCCGGCCACGCTGCTCAGCCAGCCGTTGAGCCGCACCACCACGGCCGGCTCCAACGCGACCTTCTCCGTCATCGCTTCCGGCAGCAGCCCCATCACCTACCAATGGCAACGGGATGGCACCAACATCGCGGATGCCACCAACGCGGTGCTCTACCTGCCCTTCGTCACCCGCGCCAGCAGCGGTGCGTTGAGCGTCACGGTCACCAATGCCACTGGTGGCGCGGTGAGTGCCAGTGCATTCTTGCGTGTGCTGGGCACCACCTTGCTCGATCCGCTCCAGCCTCAGCCCGGCGGCGGAATCCGGCTGCGCTTCGGCGATCTGACCGGGTATCCGCTCACCAGCCAGCTCGCCACGGGCTTTGAAGTGCAGACCAGCACCAACCTGGCCACCACCAACTGGGTGCGGCTCACCAACGCCCTGCAGGTCATCAACGGCAAGATCGAAGTGGATGACACCGCAGCCCCGCTGCATCCGCGCCGGTTCTACCGCGTGATTGAGCGATAGCCGGTTGGGGTTGCCCCCAGAACCCCCTTCCGTTCAAACGCCGGTCCCGCCTGCCATCGCGACCGGCGGCGGTCGCATCCATCTTTTCCATTCTCTCCCCGCCGCCCCGCGACTAGCCTGAGGTCGTGTTGCCGGAACGAAAATGGGAAGCTGAACCGCTGCTGCGGCTGGTGGCGGGTATCTGCTTTTGCATGTCCTTCATCATGCTCGCCGCCAGCGCCGTGCTTCCCCAGGGAGCGGCCGGCACCATCGAGGGAAAGTTCTTCCTGCTCGTGACCAACTCCGTTGCCCTGCATGGCGTCACGCTGCTGCTCATCTCAACGTTTCTACGCGCCCACGGCATCGGCTGGTGCGAAGGCTTTGGGCTGCGGACGGACGGGCTTGGACGAGCCGCCGCCTTCGCCGTGCTGGGCGTCCTCATCGCGCTGCCCGTCGCCTTGGGGCTTCAACACCTTTCCTCGCTCGGCCTGGAGGGACTGCATCAGCAACTCGTATCGCACGACATCCAGACCGTTGACTTGCAGCCGCAGCCACAACAACTGGTCCAGACGCTCCAGCAGACGGAAAGCGCCCAGCAACGCATCTTCTTCGGGCTGGTGGCCATCCTGTTCGCTCCCGTGGTCGAGGAAATCATCTTCCGTGGCGTGCTCTATCCCGCTCTCAAGCAGCGCGGGCACCCGCACCTCGCGCTCTGGGGCACCTCGCTGCTGTTCGCCCTGACCCACGCCAACATGGCCACCTTCATCCCGCTCACCTTCTTCGCGCTGGTGCTGGTGTTTCTTTATGAGCGCACCGGCAACCTGCTGGCCCCCATCTTGACCCACAGCCTGTTCAACACGGCCAACTTCTGCGCCTTGATCTACCAGCGGGAACTGAAGGAGCTCTTCAAAGTGCAATGAAACCCGATTTGCAACACGTCCCCCGCCCGTGCCGGCGATGCGCAACCGCCGTGCATGAAGCACCAGGCGCCGATTCCAGTTCGCGTAGAAACCAGCCATTTGCCTGAGTTTGTGAAGGAGTTCGACCTCATCGCCCGCCTCAAGGCCACGCTGCCCACGCACGATTCCGTGCTGGCCGGCGCAGGCGACGATTGTGCCGTGCTCGACCTTGGCTTGCCGCACCACCTCGTGCTCTTCAAGACCGACGCCGTGGTCGAGGGCATCCACTTCACCAGTGACGCGCCGCCGGAGAAAGTCGGCCACAAGGCGCTCGCCCGCTGCCTCAGCGACATCGCCGCAATGGCCGGCACGCCCACGCACGCCGTCGTCACGCTCGCGTTGCCGACGCAGTTCGACACCGCACGCATCGAGGCCATCTACGCCGGCATGAACGCCCTCGCGCGGCAGCACGGCGTCGCCATCGTCGGCGGCGAGACGACGACGAATCCCGAGAGGCTGCTGCTTTCCATCGCGCTGCTCGGCACCGTGCCGCGCAGCCGGCAGGTGCTCCGCTCCGGCGCGAAGGCCGGCGACGCCATCTTTGTCACCGGCACGCTGGGCGGCTCGCTGGCGGGGCGGCATCTCGACTTCGAACCGCGCTTGGCCGAGGCGCGCTGGCTGGCCGAGCGCTTCACCATTCACGCGATGATTGACCTGAGCGACGGCCTCGCGGGCGACCTGCGGCACATCCTCGACGCGAGCGGTGTCGGCGCGGACTTGCACGGCAGTGCCATCCCCATCAGCCGCACGGCCAAGCTTCAGGCCCGCGAAGAATCTTCCGCCAAGCCGCCGCTCCTTGCCGCGCTCACCGACGGCGAGGATTTTGAACTGCTCTTCACCGTCGCCAGCCGGACCGCCGTGCCGCTGCTCGATGCGTGGAAGGCGCAGTTCCCCGATGTGAAACTCTCCTGCGTCGGCAAGATCACCGCCGCCCCCGGCCTGCGCCTCCGCGACGAGCGCGGCCTGCGCGAGTTCAACCTGCGCGGCTACGAACACTTCACCAGTTAAGGGACCGCAGATGAACACGGATCAAGACGAATGGATTGGCCGCCAAAGGGCACAGAGTTCGCAAAGAATTGCTGCGGTGAATTCTTCTCTGCGCGCTTTGCGCCCTTTCGCGGCTAGTTCCTTTCCTCTCCATCCGTGTCCATTCGTGTCCATCCGTGGTTGATGAAATCCATCGTCGCCAACTCGCCAGAGGAAACCGCCGCGCTCGGCGAGGCATGGGCGCGCGAGGCCGCGCCCGGCTGGACCATCGCGCTGTGCGGCGACCTCGGCATGGGCAAGACGCAGTTGGTGAAGGGTCTGGCGCGCGGGCTGGGCATCACGGGACGCATCGCATCGCCGACGTTCGCGCTCGTCAACGAACACCTCGGCGGACGCGTGCCGCTCTTCCATCTCGACCTCTACCGGCTCGACACGCGCGCGCAAATCGCCGGCGCAGGGCTGGACGAATACTTCTTCACTCCGCGCGGCGTGACCGTGGTGGAGTGGGCAGAGCGGTGGTGGGATGAAGTTCAAAGTTCACAGCTCAGGGTTCAAAGTCCCGGCGGAAGGTTGCGCTGGGTGAAGTTCTTTTCCGAAAGCGAGACGAGGCGGCGAATTGAGTATGAAGATTTTGGCGCTTGAATTCTCCTCCGCCCGACGCGGCGTGGCGGTCGTCGAGGCCTTGCCGGCGGTTTGCAACCGCCGTCCTGACGCTCCGTCCGCTACAGACGGCGATTGCAAATCGCCGGCACCGGAAGCCCGCGTGCTCGGCCTCGCCGAGGCGGAAGGCATTACCCCGGGACCGTTTGAGCTGATTGAGTCGGCGCTGAAGTCAGCAGGCTTGGAGCGCGAGCAGATTGAGTGCATCGCGGTCGGGCTGGGGCCGGGTTCCTACACCGGCGTGCGCTCGGCCATCGCGCTGGCGCAAGGCTGGCAGCTTGCCACCGGCCAGAAACTGCTCGGCATCAGCAGCGCAGACGTGCTGGCGGCGACAGTGCGGTCGGCTGGGCTGACCGGACGCGTCGCGGTGGCGATTGACGCGCTGCGCGGGGAGTTCTACTCGGCCAGCTACGAAGTGACGACGGAAGGCGGTCGCGAGGTGGCTCCGCTGCGGCTGCTCAAGCGCGAGGCGGTTGAGGCGCTAGTGGCAGCAGGTGAGTTGCTCGTCAGCCCGGATGCGAAGTGTCCCTTTGTCGGGTTCAGGTTGTTATTGCCCTCCGCCTGTGAACTCGGACGGCTGGCCTCCACCCGCAGCGACTTCCAACCGGGCGAGAAACTGGAGCCGATTTACCTGCGCGAGACGACCTTCGTGAAGGCTCCACCGCCGAGGCGCTACTGACGCGGCCTACCGAATTTCCTCACTGGTAGTGCGGCGGCTTCTGATTGTTGGCGCGGATACGCTCCATCTCCTGGCTCTCCATGGCCTGCGAGGCGCGTGCGACTTCCTTTTGCAACCGGTTAATGAGCCGGGCCTGCTCCACCACCACGCCGTTCAACTCCTCGTGCTGGTGTTCCAGATGCGCGAGCGCTGATTCAACTTTCTCCAACCGGGCGGCAGTCGCGATGTCCATAGGCGAAGGATGAGTTGGCGAACGGCGAATGGCGAGTTGCGAATGGCGAATCCGACCGCCCTATTCCCTATTCCCTATTCCCTATTCCCTATTCCCGCCTCACCCGTGGTTGTGCCGCGCGGTGAAGAAGCCGGCGATGGCCCCGCACAAGTGGCCTTCCCACGAAATGGGACCGGACTGCGGGAGCACGCCATAGAAGATGCCGCCGTAGAGCACGCCGACGCCAATGGCCACAAAGACCGCGCGCCAACTGTCCATGAGGAAGCCCGCGACGAGCAGATACACGACCAGCCCGTAAATCACCGAGCTGGCCCCGATGTGAACCGTGAGCTGGCCGTTGGTCATGCCCCGGCCGATGAGCCACGTGCCCAGCCCGCTCGCCAGCCAGATGAACGCCAGCGTGCGCCACGGGTGATACTTGCGGTCCCAGAAGAGCAACGTGAGCAGGACGAAGAGCGGCGCGGCGTTGGCCAGCAGGTGGGCGGCATTGCCGTGCAGCAGCGGGCTGAAGAGCAGGCCCATCAAACCCCGTTCGTCACGCGGGACGATGCCGAAGCCGGCCAAGGAAATCCCCGCGCCGAGTTCGACGGCCTTGATGAAAAACATCAAGCCCACCAGCAGAAAGCTGGCTTGCAAGGCACCTGTGAAATTGTGGCGACCGGAGCGGGCCATCGGGGCACTGTTTTAATGAGCCGCGCGGGAGGCGGCCAATCATTTCGCCAGACCTGCTCCCCGCCGCGCCGTCCCGTCCCTTCCGCACCAATATATCCGCTTCCTCCCCGGGCCGGGTGCCGTCCTGCCCGCCAGACTCCGGTTCGACGCCCTCGGGACGCCCGCTGTCCGGCTAGACTCCCGTTCCGCCCGGTCGGAAGCTGCTTCCCCTCCGCTGAGCGCCCTTGCTCCGCCGGGGAAAGCCATTCCAGCCGGCCAAACCTCGTTTCCCCTCGTGCGGAATGGCCACCCAGACCGGTAAAAGCCGTTTCCCCCCGTGCGGAAAGCCCGTTTTGCCCTCCAGACGGCCATTCCCCGCCGTCGAATCAGCGCTTTGCCGGCTAAACGTCGTTTCCCCGCCGGTCGAAACGTCATTTTCCCAAAAACACCCCCAATCCGACCGCGTCGGATCGCCATTTTGTCGGCAGAACGCTGATTCGACGCCGTCGAATCAACGTTTTGTCGGCAAAACGTCGTTTCCCCGCCCGTCGAAACGCCATTTTCTCAAAAAAACCCCAATCCGACGGCGTCGAATCGCCATTTTGTCGGCAGAATGCTGATTCGACGCCGTCGAAACGACGTTTTGTCGGCAAAACCCGGATTCGACGCCGTCGAAATGCCATTCTGCCGGGAAAATCGCCATTCGACGGAGGTGAAAACGGCCTTTTCAGGACCGATTTCAGGTATAACCGATTGGAAACAAGATAGTTACGGGAAAAACCGCCGCCAGGCCGCCAACCGGCGCGGTGATGAGCAAAAGACAACACCACTCAACCGCCCTCCCGCACCTCTCCAACCCGCAGGAACGGCTGGGATGATGGGGGAACCGGAGATGCCAGAACCCACACCTCCACCACCACCGTCTCGTAGAGCGCGGGGCTTGGTTAATCCGGGCGCGGGCCAAAGCAACGTCCGTCTTGGTCAGTAATCACGCCGTCTGAATGCACCATAACCGGCACGACGTATTCCTCCACCGTGATGGCATCGTCGAAATCTCTCTCCCCGTCCAGAAACTGCTGAAGGCGAATCTGGAGGTCATCCACGATTTCTCGCTGCGCTTCCAATTCGGTTCTAAACACAACGAAGTTCCCTTCGCCATCGCTCACCACGGGCACCGGACCTTGGCAAAGTGTGTTGATGAAGATGCAGTAACCGGTCCGTAAGGCTGGAGCGCTCTCTTGGTTCACGATTGAGCCTCCATCTGGCTTTGAAGCTTTCGGATGATGGAGCGGTAGTGTTCCGCGATGCCATCAGCTTCCTCCGGTTTGCTGCATTCCTCGACAAGGAAGAACTCGCCCTCCGGCATAGTGTCTGTGCGAAGGTATTCTGCCGTGCGCTCCCAAGAAATCGCGCGGACTTCCAAGCCATCCAGAATCTGGCCGAGGTCACGGTCCTCCAATTCAATTCGGTAGGTGATTGCCATAATCTGGCACTACTACCTGGCCAGGTTTGTTTGCGGCTACAAGCGAAAAACTCCGGACACCACAGCTCGCGCCATCAGCCACCGCGGCGATTTTCATCGAACATTTCGACGGGCATCGGGTGGTCGAGCCGCCAGACCATTTGGATGGGACGTTCGGATTGGAAACTTACGAGCTTCGCGGGGCCGAGGAACGTGAACGGAGCGGTAGTTCGGGCAACGTCTGTGCGAGAGCGCGCAAAAAATAACATCGTATAGGCGCGCTCAGCATGGTTTATGAGTGTTTGTCCAATTGGGCTTGCTTGGCTCGTTCGTCCCTGAGTCTCCCAATGCAGCAACTCACGACTGACTGGATAATCGCGATACATAGTGCTCGGTGAAAATTCCTTTTCGGTTTTCTGAAACGTAACTAGGGCAAGAAGCACCTTGATTTCTTTACAATGAAGGACCCCGGTCCCAGCTTCCCCAGACGTCTCGAAAGTAGCTTTAGCTAGTGCGGCCTTAATTTCGTCATTGCCGTATGTGGCGTGGAGTTCCAGCGAGCATGGGAATGGGAGGTTCAGCGATGCGCTTCCGACTCGGGACTCTTCATCGGCCCAAGCTAAGACTTCTTCGAGGTCGCGTAGCAGAGACGGATTCTGGGCAGCGCGATGATACGATTCTTCGATTCTCGTCATGCCTAGCTGGCGGCCCGGCTTGCCCCAAAGGCGGTAATGAGTAACGAGCGCTGAGTCACCGGCCTCAGCGAGAGCCGCAGTTGCATCTCCAGCCTTCAAGAGCGCGACGACTTTCCGAAGGCGTGCAATTTCCCGCGGCCCGCTCGTTTGCGCCGCGCTGATGAGTGCCGGCCTCAGTTGGTCAATGTCGGGGTCGGTTGGCGTCTCAGCAAGGTGAGCAGCGGCCTTCCACTGTGACCAAGTCTTTCTGCCTGAGAGTAGTATCTCAGGCTCGTAGTCGTGGAAACGGATGAAGTTACCAAAGGTCAGCGGCAGCCCTGCTTCGTGCTCGAAAGATTCAAGCCGGTCGGGCACTTGGTCAGCGAGGTTCCGCAGATTCTCTCGGATGTTCGCCAGCACATGCTCGCGGGCAACCCTGTCGAGTTGGATGCTGCAACCCGCAGGCAGATGCGGGAAGTCCATCTCAACCTCTCGCTGAATATTGAATCGGCGCTTGGCAAGCAGCGCCTTCAGCTTCCGGTCGATGCGATAGCGGCGGTGCGACTGCCCGACGAAGTCGAGCACTGTAAGGCAGTCCTTCTCGGGCGCGTGGCGCAAACCGCGACCAAGTTGCTGGAGGAACACCGTCAGACTTTCAGTGGGGCGCAGGAACAACACTGTATTAACGTCAGGAACGTCGAGGCCCTCGTTCAGCACGTCCCGCGTGAAGAGGAACCGGATTTTCCCAGCACGGAAATCGTTGAGCAGGGCCGTTCGTTCGTCGGTGGCCGTCTCGCCCACGAGCACGGCGGAAACAATCCCGCGCTCGTTAAACTTCTGCGCCATGAACTCGGCGTGACGAATGGAAACGCAAAACCCAATGCCGCGAACGCGCTCCAAATCGGGCTCGAAGCGGAGCAAGGAACTGACCACGACATCCAACCTTTGGAGCGCCAAGGCATGGGCCCCCGTGTAGACGTTCTCCAACTCGGCGATGTCGTATTTTCCGCCGTGCCAGAAATTGTCTGTCGCCAGCGACACAGGGTCAGCTACACCGAAGTAGTGAAATGGGCAGAGCAGTTTTTCTTCGAGCGCTTCCGGCAAACGAATCTCAGCGGCGAAACGGTTGCCAAAATCCGCAGCCACGCTGGCGCCGTCCATGCGCTCTGGCGTCGCCGTCAGTCCCAAGAGGATTCGCGGACTGAATCGCTCGAATATCGCACGATAGCTGGCGGCGGGACCGTGATGCACTTCATCCACAATGATGAAGTCGTAGAACTCACCCCCGACCTGTTCCCACAAGCGCCGTGAGCCGAGGATGTCCACAGAACAGAAAAGATGGTCGTAGCGAGCCGCAACGTGAGGGCCGACCAACAGTTCACCGAAGTCCGGAACCCGAAGCACAGCCCGGAAAGTGCCGACCGCTTGTTCGAGAATCTCCTTCCGATGGGCAACGAACAGAAGGCGTGCTTGCCGCTGCTTGTCATCGAAGAACCGCTTGAAATCAAATGCCGCTACGACGGTCTTTCCAGTTCCGGTCGCCGCCACAACCAGATTTCGCCAGTGCCCGTGAACGAGACGCTCAGATTCGAGAGCGTCGAGAATCCTTTCCTGAAACGGATGCGGGCGAATGTCGAAAAAGACCGGCGCAATTCCCTGCCGCGTCCGCGCGTGTTTGATGGCCTCGCGGAATACAAACGGTTCGTCCGGGTTGAACGAAACGAACTCGTGGCTGTTCCAGTAGGTTTCGAACTCTGCGAGGAACTTCTCCAAGATGTGCGGCATGTCCTGCGACGTCACCTTGAGATTCCATTCCAACCCGCTCGTCATCGCCGCCTGTGACATGTTCGCCGAACCGATGTAGGCAGTAGAGAACCCGCTATCCCGACGGAAATGGTAGGCCTTGGCATGGAGCCGTGTTCGCTCCGTGTCGTAAGAAACGCGAATCGCGACGTTGGGCAAACGCGCGAGCCACTCCACTGCCTCCGCATCCGACGCGCCCATGTAGGACGTGGTGATGATGCGCACTTTGCCGCCGCGACCGGCGATTTCCTCAAATGCCGGCATCAACAGACGCAGCCCCGACCACTTGATGAAGGAAACGAGCAAGTCCACTGAGTCTGCAGACCGCATTTCCCTTCCCAGTTCGTGAACAAGTTGCGGGTCGGCAGGCGAACCAGTGAAGAGACTGCTCTCCACCAAAGCTGTTTCCGGTCGGGGCATGCCACCTTGCGCGTAGTTCGATGGCGTGATTTCAAGCAGGATAGGTTTTTCCGCTTTGACGAGACGACTGCCTTGTAAGAATTGCGTCGATTGCTTGCCCGCGATGCGTTCGACAATTTCATTGCAGAGCCGCAACCGCGTCGCAGGGTCATCCTCAAGCCGCAGAGCTTTTTCCAAGAGCCTTGCAAGAAAGGCGGCGTAGCGGGCTGGCTCTTCTTCGGGGTCAAGTTTTCCAAACACGGAGCGCAACTCCGGATGGCATTGCAAGATGGAGCTTAGCTCCTCATCGAGCAGCGCTTCGTAGATGCCTTGCGGGAGACTGGCCACGCCCGATTGTTCTCAGACCTTGTTTTCATTCACCAGGATGAACGGTGAACGCGAGCTTCGGCCCTTTGGCTGGGAATTCCGGGAACTCGAACGCGCGCCCCGGCTTGAACCCGACGAGGAAGATGCGCTGACGGCTCTGCGGCACGACGCTCTGGGCGTTAATGTTCCTCGTATAGACTTGGTAGCCGAGTTCGTCCTCCAGCGTCTGCATGATGACCCGGAAAGTGTTTCCCTTATCGTGCCGGGCGAGGTGCTTCACATTCTCCAGCACGAAGGCGGGCGGCTGGTGGTGTTGGAGAATGTCCCGGATGGAGAAGAAGAGGTTGCCCTGCTTCACGTCCTCGAACCCGTGCTTGCGGCCGAGGCTGTTCTTCTTGGAGACGCCCGCGAGGCTGAAGGGCTGGCAGGGAAAGCCGCCGCAGAGGATGTCGAACTTGGGGATGTCGGCCACGGCCACGGAATGGATGTCGCCGTGCGGGGTCTCGCCGAAG
>Ga0255095_1000683_pt1 | contig 16369 bp, 15 predicted proteins | sample Colum_Law_RepC_8_2_FD_188435 | JGI IMG/M metagenome (GOLD analysis project Ga0255095, IMG submission 188435) | Freshwater microbial communities from Columbia River, Oregon, United States - Colum_Law_RepC_8d | ecosystem: Environmental > Aquatic > Freshwater > River | place: USA: Oregon...
GGGCAGAGCAGCGACTGGTGAGGCACCGACGGCGGCGAAGTAACGGCCTCATCATAGCGGTATCCAGAATGCGATCGTGGGCCGGAGAACTGCTTCATGCTCGTAATTCTGAGCCTGAACCTGATCCTTTCCGCCCATGAAGCTCCTGTTCGTATCGAACCTGTTTCCGGACGCCACCGCGCCCGGGCAGGGCCAGATCAACGCCACGGTGCTGCATCAGCTCGCGCGGCACTGCGAGATCCGCGTCATCGCTCCGCGTCCCGTGCTGCCTTTCAAGAGCTGGCGGGGCTGCACGCCACGGGAGCAGGATCGCATCTTTCAGCCTCGTTACATCCGCACCTTTTACATCCCGAAATTTGGCGGTCCATGGAACCACCGCCTCATGGCCCGCGCGCTCCGCGAACCGGTGCGGCTCATGCGCGCGGATTTTCCGTTCGACGTCGTCCTCGGTGCGTGGGTTTATCCCGACGCTTGTGCGCTGGATCTGTTGGGTGCTGAGTTGCAGGCCCCGCTCGTTGCCATTGCGCAGGGCACGGATGTCCACAGCTACCTGCAAATGCCACTGCGCCGGCACGCCATCGTGCAGGCGCTCAGCCGCGCGGCTGCCACCATTACACGTAGCAAGGATCTCTCGAACCGGCTGTGCGATGCTGGCGTGCCGTTCATGAAGCTGCGCCCGATTTACAACGGTGTGGACACCGCCATTTTCCGTCCTGGAGATGCGCTCGCCGCGCGCAAGGAGCTGGGCCTGCCACCCGATTCCCAGGTGGTTCTTTACGTCGGCAACTTCCTGCCGGTGAAAAACCCGCTGCTGCTCGTCGGCGCGCACGCCAGGCTTGCCCGCACCTCCGCCGAGCCGTGCGAGTTGGTGATGATCGGCACTGGCCCGCTGGAAAAGAAGATCCGTAGCCTGGCCAAGGCCGGGGGCTTCGCCGCAAACGTCCATCTTGTTGGCCGCAAGTCGCCGTTGGAAGTTGCCCGTTTCATGCAGGCCGCCGATGTGCTCTGCGTGCCGAGCAAGCAGGAAGGCGTGCCCAATGTCATCCTCGAAGCCTTTGCCTGCGGCCTGCGCACCGTCGCCACGCGCGTCGGCGGGATCCCCGAGGTGCTCGACAAGGAGTTCCTCGGCCGGCTCGTCCCCAGCGCCGACGTGGATGCGCTCGCCAAAGCCCTCGGCCAGACGCTCATGGAATCGCCTGATCGCGACGCCATTCTCCGTCATGCCGCGCAGTTTTCCTGGGAATGCACGACCGAGCGTTATATGTCCGTGTTGGAAGAGGCGTGCGAAGCGCGGACTTAAGGCCGGCACTCCTGTCCGCTGTTCGACCTCGAATAGTGTGCGCAGCGGAAAAGGGTGCAGGAGTGTCGCCGTTAAGCGCGCAGGCTTTCCCGCCCCGTCATCGAACGCTCGATGAAGATGCGGTGCCAGAGTTCGAGCCACAGCAATGACCAGAGGCGATGGGTGTGCTGGGCCGCACCGTTCGTGTGCTCGGTGATGAGGCGCTGGATTTCGGTCTTCTTGAACCAGCCGGCTTTGACGAGGTTGCCGTCGGGGAGCATCCGGTTCAGGACGGGGGCGAGGTCGGTGCGGAGCCAGTGTTTCAGCGGCAGACTAAAACCCTTCTTCGGGCGGTAGATGACTTCCCAGGGCAGGTAGCGCTCGGCGAGCTTCTTGGGCAGATATTTTTGCACGCCGCCCTTCACCTTGAGCAACGGGTCGAGGGAGCTGGAGAGGGCGCAGAGGTCGGTGTCGAGGAAGGGGCTGCGCAGCTCAAGGGCGACCTTCATGGAGGCCACGTCCACCTTCACGAGGTAGTCGTTGGAGAGGCGGGCCATGAGGACGTGGTAGAGGTTTTGGTCGAGGATGCTGAGTTCGGCCATCGCGGCGGCGTGGCGTTCGTAGATGTGCCACGGGCGGTGCGCGCCGATGCTCGCGCGGAAGGTGTCGGTGTAGAGGGCTTCGCGCTGGTGTTGGTTGAAGGCCATCGAGTAGCCGTGGCGACGCGCGGGGTCGGGGCTGGCGTGGGTGGCGAGGGTTTTTAGTTTTTGGGCGAAGCCAGTGCGCTCGGCGGCGAAGAGCCAGTCTTCCAACGGCCCACGCACGAAGCCGGGCATGAGGGCGTCGTAGCGCATCGCGTGGAAGGACGCGCGCGCGATGTCGTAGCCGCCGAAGAGTTCATCGCCGCCATCACCGGTGAGCGCGACGGTGACGAACTCCTTCGCGGCCTTCGAGACGTAGTAGGTCGGGATGGCGGAGGAGTCGGCGAAGGGCTCGCCGTATTCCCAGACGAGCGACGGGAGGATTTCGAGCACGTCGGGCTTGAGGCGGATTTGCTGGTGCTCGGTCTGGTAGCGTTTCGCGACGGCGTCGGAGTATTCCAGTTCGGAGAAGTCTTGTTCCTCGAAGCCGATGCTGAAGGTCTTCACCGGCTTGCTGGAGAGCTCGCTCATCATCGCGACGACGAGGCTGCTGTCCACGCCGCCGCTGAGGAACGCGCCGAGGGGCACGTCGGCAATCATGCGTTTGCGCACGCCTTCCTTGAGCGCGGCGTCGATGCGCTCCAGCGCCTCGGCCTCGGTGACGTTGATTTTGTCGCGAAAGTTGGGTTGCCAGTAACGCACCTCGCGGGCGCGCACGCCGTCGGCCGCATCGCGCTCGAAGACCTTAAAGTGCGCGGGCGGGAGCTTGCTGACCTCGTTGTAAATCGTGTGGTCGGTGGTGACGGCGAGGTGGTGCAGGTAGCAGTCAATGGCGGCGTGATTCACCGTGAGCGCCGCGCCGGGGAGGGACCAGAAGGCCTTGCTGTCGGAGGCGAAGCGGACAGTCGCGCCGTGCTGCGAGTAGTAGAGGGGTTTCTTCCCAAAGCGGTCGGTGGCAATCAGGAGCGTGTCCTTGCGCGTGTCCCAGATGCCGATGGCGAACATGCCGTCCATGCGCGCGACGACGCCCTCGCCCCATTCCTCGAAGCCGTGGACGATGACCTCGGTGTCAGAGTGGGAGCGGAACTGGTGGCCCCGGGCTTCCAGCTCCTTCCGCAGCGCGTGGAAGTTGTAAATCTCGCCGTTGAACGTGACCCAGACGGTCGAGTCCTCGTTGGTCATCGGCTGGTTGCCGAGCGGCGAGAGGTCAATGATGCGCAGCCGCCGATGGCCGAGCGCCGCATGCCCGCCGAGCCACTGGCCACCGTGCTCCGGGCCGCGGTTGACCATCACGTCGCGCATCGTGACGAGCTCGGATTCCGCTACGGGGCGGTGGTCGAAGTGGACGATGCCGGTGATGGCGCACATGCGTGGCGGCGGGATTAAACCGCAAGAGGGGCAGAAGTTTCAATCCGAACTCCGAATGGGTGGGATTGCTGAAAGTGCCGACGAGCGCGGTATTGAGCCGCAGGCGGCTGGGGCGGAAGAGCGCATTCCCAACTTCATGGGAGCAGAGGCGTTCCTGCGGCTTGAAAGCCGCGCTCCGATTGTCACGGCACCAGCATGATGCACGACGGGCTCACTGCAGCGATGGGTTCGCCCACCGACTTCAACCGGCCGGACCCGGCGTCAATCCAGAACACCGCGACGTTCTTGCCCGGCATGTTGGCGCAGAGGAGCAGGCCGCCGTCGGGCGTAATGGCGAGGTTTTGCGGGCCTTTGCCGAGACTGGGTTCGATGGCGATCAAGGTCAGCCTTCCGTCCGCACCCACGTTGTAGGCGGCGATGCTGTCGTGGCCCCGGTTGGTGCCGTAAAGACGCCGGCCATCGGGCGTGAGCTTGAGGTCCGCGCAGTGGCTGGTGCCCTTGAAGTCGGCCGGCAACGTCGGGATGGTCTGCTTTTCGGTCAGCGTGCCGGCGGCGGCATCCCAGGCGAACACCGTGATGGAGTTGCTGATTTCGTTGATGACGTAAACAAACTTCCCGTTGGGGTGAAAAATCAGGTGGCGCGGGCCGGCTCCGGCCGGGGTTTTGGTGAAGGGCGGCTGGTGGGCGGTGAGTCTTCCTGTGCCGGCATCCAGCCGATAGCAGAGCACTTGATCTAGCCCCAGATCAGCGGCGTAGGCGAAGCGGTTGTCCGGGCTGACGACGATGGCGTGGGCGTGGGGCTCCTTCTGGCGCTTGGGGTCCACGCTGGAGCCAACGTGCTGGAAGAAGGAAGCCGCTTCGCGCAGTGAGCCGTCGGCGTTCACGGGCAGGGAGGCCACGCTGCCTGAGGTGTAGTTGGCCACCAACACGGTCTTGCCCGTCGCGTCCACGTTCAGGTAGCAGGCGGCGGTGCCACGGGCGGACTGACGATTGAGCGGCTTTAGGTGGCCGGTGCGCCCGACAATTTCAAAGGCGGCGACGTGCTCGTCTTCCTTGCCGCCAAACTTCGTCGCGTGGATTGAGTAGAGAAACTTGCGGTCAGGTGAGAGCGCCAGAAAGAAGGGATTCTCAACGCCCCCGTTGCGGTGCAGGGGTTTCAATACGCCGGTTTTGAGGTCCAGCGTGTGGGCTTGAATCGCGCCTTGTTCACCCGGGGCGAAGGCGGAGACGAAGACGGTGGGGTCCGCCGCCCGGGCTGCCGACACCATGGCCAGCAGGACTGACAGGAGCACTGCGGCTCCCGCGAACAGGCGTAAAGGCACCGAGGAAGGGAGGAAGTTGGGGAGCAGGTTAGAACTGGTGAACTGGAGGGGCTCAGGGTTCATGCGGTGGACTTTAGCCAAGCCTCGGCGGCTGTCCATCGTTTAGCCCCGGATGGGTGGTTCAAGCGTGGCGCGCAGGCTCATAAGCCCTCCAACTCCCGACAAACAGCGGGTGTGAAATGTCGCCCAGATCCTTGACCACGAATGTTCGGTCGCTACTCTCCGTCCACTTTGGCAGCCGGCCCATAAGGCCGGTGTGCTAATCTGGACAACATTCAAACACGACCATGAAATCACTGATTCTGACTCTCACCACTGTCGCCTTTGTGGCTGGCTCCGCTGCTGCGGGCGATGTCACCGGCAAGATCTCCCTCAAGGGCACCCCCGCGCCGGAGAAGGAAATCCCCATGGACCCCGCTTGTGGCAAGCTCCATGACGGCAAGAAGGTGACCACCCGCTTCTACGTCACCGACGGGGCCGGCGGGCTGGGTGACTGCGTGGTTTATCTCGAAGGGGCCAAAGGCGGCGCGGCGACCAAGGAAGTGGTCATCGACCAAAAAGGCTGCGAATACCTGCCTTACATCAGCTCCGCGCAGGTCAATCAGCCCATCCGCGTGCTGAACTCTGACCCCGTGCTGCACAACGTCCACCCCACGCCGACCGTGGATGGCAACAAGGAGCAGAACAAGGCCCAGTTGCCCAAGGGCGCTCCGCTGGACTTCACCTTTGCTAAGGCCGAGAAGTTCCTCCGCTTCAAGTGCGACGTGCATCCGTGGATGTTCTCCTACGTGAGCATCTTCGATCACGGCTTCCACGCGGTCAGCGCGAAGGATGGCAGCTACAAGATCACCGGCGTGCCGGACGGCAAATACAAGCTCGTCGTCGAGCACCGCAAGGGCGGCAAGGTGGAGAAGGAAATCGAAGTGAAGGGCGGCGCGAAGGCTGATTTCACAATCGAAGCCAAGTAATTCTGCTTTCCTCATTCAGCCGCCGCAGTCTTCGGGCTGTGGCGGCTGATTCTTTTTTAACCATTGTTTCCCCCGAAAATCCTCCAGCAGTGTCCAAGCTCGGAGGACGCAATTAACTCCCTGATTGTGCCCAATCAGACCCGGTGAAATCGTTGCTCGCGCCTTGAAACCCGCCTATGGCAGCCTATCAATCCTCCATGTCGCAGCCCGCTGACAATCCCTGGCTCCATCGCTTCGCCTTGTTGACCGCGCTCGCCACACTGGGGCTGATCGGCATTGGCGGCTTGGTGACCAGCCATGGTGCGGGCATGGCGGTCCCGGACTGGCCGAACAGCTACGGTTACAACATGTTCACCTTCCCGGTGTCCATGTGGATTGGCGGCATTCTCTACGAGCACTCGCATCGGCTGGCGGGCTCGGTAGTCGGCTTCCTGACTTTGGTGCTCGCCTTGTGGCTGAACGGCCGGCCGGCGGCCAAATGGTTACGGTGGGGTGGACTCGTGGTGCTGGCGCTGGGGGTGATGGCCGCCACCAGTCCCAGGGTGAAGCTGGATAATGTCCTCTTTCTGTGCGGCACGGGCGTGGCGGGCTTTGGCATCAGCTTTTTCTGGCCGCACCACGCGCCGCTCAGCCCGCGTTTGGCGCGCTTTGGTTTGCTGGCGCTCGTTTTGGTCGTCGTGCAAGGCTTGCTGGGCGGACTGCGTGTGACCGCGATGAAGGACCAGATCGGCATTTTTCACGGCACGTTGGCGCAGTGCTTCTTCGTGCTGATCTGCGCGCTGGCCTTGTGCACCAGCCGATGGTGGGCGCGTGCCTGGGCCACGCCTGCCTCAGGGATTGTCCCTCTGTCGGTGCGGCAGTTCCTGCTCGTCACCACCTTGTTGATTCTTGGCCAGCTTGCCTTGGGGGCGGCGATGCGCCACCAACATGCCGGGCTGGCGGTGCCGGATTTCCCGATGGCCCATGGCCGGATTTGGCCGGCGACCGACGCGGCGGCCTTGGAGCGTTACAACGCCGTCCGGCTGGACACCCGCGATTTCAAGGCCATCACCGCTGGACAGATTCATCTGCACATGGCGCACCGGTGCGGTGCGGTGCTGGTCCTGTGCGCGGTGCTGGCCTGCTTCCTCAGGTTGAAGGCCGCGCTGACGGCCGGGCACCCATTGCGGCGGCTTGCCAGCGGCTGGCTGGCGCTGATTTGTGCGCAGGCCGGGTTGGGCATCTGGACTGTGTTGAGCAACAAGGCGGCGGACATTGCCACTTTGCACGTGATCGTCGGGGCCGCGGTGCTGGTGACGGGAGCCTTGCTGACGTTGCTGGCGGGCACGGTGTTTGGTGAGCGTCCGGTTGCCCCCTCGGCAGCCATGGGGCCGGCTGCGAGGGCAACGTGAAGGCGGACAATTATGATGAGGATTAAACCGGGGACTAAGATGCCGGGCGGACTTCTTCGCTCTTGCCCTTGAGGTTGATTCCACTCTAAATGCCGTTCTGTTTGTTTGGTGAAAGCCACTGTCTCAAATTCAGTTGAAGCGGATCGGGTGCCTGAAAAGGCCCGTGCCAGCGTGCTGCCGGAGCTCTTCAAGGCCCGGCTAACCATGCTGGTGCTGCTCACGACCTTGGTGGGCTTTTATCTGGCGCACCGGGGGCCGATGAACTGGCTCCTTCTCTGCAACACTTTGCTAGGCACCGGCCTTCTGGCCTGCGGTGCGGCTGCGTTGAACCAGTATTTGGAACGCGATTTCGACGCGCTGATGGAGCGCACGGCCGCGCGTCCGTTGCCTGCGGGCCTGATCCAGCCGCAAACCGTGGTCGTGCTCGGAGGGGTGGCATCGGTGGCCGGTCTGCTCTGGCTGGCCTTCGGGGCGAACCTGCTGACGGCCGTGCTGGGCGCGGTGACGCTCATCAGTTACTTGTTCATTTACACACCGTTGAAGCGCAAGACCGAGCTCAACACCATCATCGGTGCCGTGCCGGGTGCGCTGCCTCCGCTTATGGGCTGGACGGCGGCGCGAGGGGATCTCTCCATCGAGGGCTGGGCGCTCTTCGCCATCCTCTTCTTCTGGCAATTGCCTCATTTCCTCGCGATTGCGTGGATGTATCGCGAGGATTACGCGCGGGGTGGCTTTGTCATGCTCCCGCTCGTGGATCGCGACGGTGCACGAACCGGCCGGTCGGCGGTGAGCCACACGCTGGGCCTGCTGCCCGTGAGCCTCAGCCCGTTCATTTTTCAAGTTTCCGGCCTGCTCTATCTGTTCGGTGCGCTGGCCTTGGGGGCGACTTTCCTCTGGTTTGCGATCCGGTTCGCGCGGGAACTCGACCGCCTGAGCGCGCGGCGGCTGTTTTTTGCCTCGATCCTCTACCTCCCCTTGCTGATGGGGTTGATGGTGTTTGACAAGATTCAGCGTTGAAAGAGCAAGTTACGCGAAGTTCGCGAGTCCAGAATTGACATTCACTTCCGCCGCGTTAGACACAGCGCTCTCCGCGCGGCGGAGCCAGTAAACAATCTATGCAGGCCAAGACATCCACGCACACGCAAGAGGCTCACAGCCACGAGCATCACCACGACCCCGGGTTCCTGCGGTCCTACGTTTTCTCGACCGATCACAAGGTCATCGGCATCCAATACGGTTTTACGGCCTTGGCGTTCCTCTTCTTCGGATTCCTGCTGATGATGTGCATGCGCTGGCAGATCGCCAAGCCGGGTGTGCCCATCCCGGTCGTGGGTGGGATGCTGGAGGCGATGCTCGGTGATGTGGCCAAGGGTGGCGTGATGTCCCCGGATCTCTACAACGCCTTCGGGGCCATGCACGGCACGATCATGGTGTTCTTGGCGGTGGTGCCACTGGCCTTTGCCGCGTTCGGCAACTACGTGGTGCCATTGCAGATCGGCGCGGTGGACATGGCTTTCCCGCGCATCAACATGGCCAGCTACCAGTCCTTTGCGGCTGGCGGCGTGGTGATGTTTGTGAGCTTTTTCATTCCTGGCGGCGCGGCTCAGGGCGGCTGGACGTCGTATTCTCCGCTGGCTTCGGTCATCCCGACCAACGGCCAGACCTTCTGGCTGATCGGCATGGTGCTGCTGATCACGTCGTCGCTGCTGGGAGCGGTGAACTTCATTGCCACGGTCATTCAGTTGCGCGCGCCTGGCCTCACCTGGATGCGGATGCCGTTCTTCACATGGGCACAGTTTGTCACGGCGTTTATCCTCCTGCTCGCGTTCCCGCCGCTGGAAGCCGCAGGCATCCTCCAGTTGGTGGACAAGGTGTTTGGCTCCAGCTTCTTCCTGCCTTCGGGTTTGGTGGTCTCGGGCAAGCCCTATGACGTCTCCGGTGGCGGCAGTCCGCTGCTCTGGCAGCACCTGTTCTGGTTCCTTGGGCATCCGGAGGTTTATGTGCTCATCCTGCCGGCGATGGGTGTGATTTCGGAAATCATCGCCTGCAACACCCGCAAGCCGCTGTGGGGCTACAAGTCCCTCGTTTACTCGGTGCTGGCCGTGGGTTTCATCAGCTTCATCGTCTGGGCTCACCACATGTATCTGACTGGCATGGGCACGAAGATTTCCACGTTCTTCCAGACCACCACGATGATCATCTCGATTCCGTCGGTGATCATTTTGACCTGCTTGTTCATGTCCCTGTGGGGCGGCTCGATCCGCTTCAACACGCCCATGCTCTTCTCGCTGGCCTTCCTGCCTATGTTCGGCATCGGCGGTCTGACGGGCCTGCCGCTGGGCTTCAACTTCAGCGATCTGCACCTGCACGATTCCTACTACGTCATCGCACACTTCCACTACGTGGTCGCGCCGGGCACCATCTTCGCCCTCTTCGCGGGCATCTACTTCTGGTATCCGAAAATGACCGGCCGCTACATGAACGAGACGCTGGGCAAGACCCACTTCTGGCTCTCCTTGATCGGCATGAACCTGGTGTTCATGCCCATGTTCTTCCAAGGCCTTTACGGCATGAGCCGCCGCATGTCTGACGGTGGGGCCACTTACGCACTGACCAACCCGGCCAACGAGGGCGTGGTGACGGCTCTGACCTCCACCGTGATCAAGCTTAACGTCTTCATCACCCACGCCGCCGTCCTGCTGCTAATCGCACAGATCCCCTTCATCATCAACGTCTTCATGTCCATGTTCAACGGCAAGAAGGTCGAGTCCGACAATCCGTGGCAGGCCACGACGCTCGACTGGCAGACACCGACTCCGCCGCCGCACGGCAACTTCACCAAGGAAATCGTCGTCTATCGCGGGCCTTACGAATACAGCGTGCCCGGCCACCCGGCGGATTTCACGCCTCAGAACATGCCGGATCCCAAGCCGGCCAAGTAATTACCCCCGGCGGCTGAATCACACTCTCATCCCCCCGTTTACACATGGAAATCCCCTACACAGTCAAACCCCGGCCGGACACCGGGCTTTACAACGCCAAGCTGGGCATCTGGCTCTTCCTCGCCTCTGAAGTCATGCTCTTCGGCGGCCTCTTCTCCGCCTACATCCTGCTGCGGGTCGGTGCGGACCTCTGGCCGCACGGCATGTTGAGCATCCCGATCGGCACCTTCAACACCTTCGTGCTGATCGCGTCCTCCGTTACCGTCGTGATGTCTTGGGCCTCACTTAAACTGGGCAAGCTCGCCAGCTTCAAGCTCTACATGACGCTGACCATCGCCTGTGCTTTCGGCTTCCTCGGGGTCAAGAGCTACGAATACTACGTCAAGTTCACCCACTACGATGTCTGGTTCAAGGACGACGCCACGGCGCAAAAGTATTTTACTGCCGCCTATGGCGAGAAGGGCGAGGCCGATGTCCGGAAGCACTTCGTGGAGCGCTTCCACCTCCACAACACCAAGGCCACCTACGATCCCCATGAAATCCAGCTGGCGGGTCACATCCAGGGCAATCCGCTCTTCGCCAGCCACAAGACCCTGGCCAAGGCCAAGACGGAAAAGATCATGTTCGAGCCGGACCCGAAGTTCGGCAGCCATGATCACCCCAAGGCGATTGAGATTCCGGTGAGTGACGTGAAGCGGCTTTCGGCCTATGTGCCCGCCCACAGCACCTACTTCGCAATCTATTTCACCATCACCGCCCTGCACGGTCTGCATGTGCTCGGCGGCGCGCTGGTGCTGGGCTATTTCCTCGTCACCGCCGACAAGTGGTGGAAGAAGGCACCCGAGCAGTTTGCCAACCGCATCGAAGTCGGCGGCTTGTTCTGGCACTTCGTTGACCTCGTTTGGATCTTCCTGTTCCCCATCATCTATCTCCTCTGACCTTTCATGAGCCACGATCATTCCCATTCCCACGGTCCCGGCCAAGCCTGTGACCACGGGCACGACGACCATAATTCGCCCGAGGCCATCCAGCGCACCATCAAGAAATACTTGATGGTCGGTGGGATCCTGTTTGGCGGCACCGTGCTGACGGTTGCCATGTATTACGTCCACATCCCCAGCGTTGCGATGACCATCGCGGTGGCCCTGCTCATCGCGAGCGTGAAGGCGGCTTTTGTCGCTGGCGTGTTCATGCACCTTTCCGACGAGCGCAAGATGATCTACGGCATATTGCTTTGCACCGTGTTCTTCCTCATCGGCTTGATGGGGTTGACCATCTGGGCCATGCACGACCCACCGATGCAGACCCTGATTGACGGCAAACCCGCCTGATTACCATGTCCCTGAAGGCCTTCCACATAGTTTTCATCATCGCGTCGGTGCTGCTGTCCTTTGGTGTCGGCAGCCTTGAGCTCAGCCGGTATCAAGAGACGCGCGTGGCGATGGATTTGTGGTTTGGCGTGGGAGGCTGCGCCGCCGGGGTGGGGTTGATCGCCTACGGCGTTTATTTCCTCAAGAAGCTCAAGAACATCAGTTATCTGTGAATCGCCTGTTTCTCTGCACGTTGCTCGCCTTCTCCGTGCTCCTCGTGGGCACGGTGGACGCGTCGGCCTGTGCGGCGTGCTTTGGCAAGTCGGACAGCAAGCTTGCCGAGGGCATGAACGCCGGCATCCTTGCCCTCCTGTTCGTCATCGGCAGCGTGCTGGTCGCGATTGCCGCCTTTTTTGTTTTCATCATCCGTCGGGCCGCCACCCATCCTTTGCCCATTCCCACTGAAACTCTCGAACCCTCGAAAGCCTGAGCATGCAACCGAATCCGTCTTTCCTCGAACAACTCAAGCAGGGCTTCATGCCCATCCTCGCCTCCGAGCATGGCAAGGACGTGGACCACTTCATCCTCCTCATCCACTGGCTGATGGCCGCCCTTTTCGTGGGCTGGTTCGGCTACTTCTGCTACTCCCTGCTCCGGTTCCGCGCCTCGGCGAATCCGAAGGCGGACTACACCGGGGCCAAAGGCAAGCTTGCCAACAACGCCGAGATTGCCGTCGTCATCGTGGAGGCCATCCTGCTGGTGGGTTTTGCCATTCCGCTGTGGGCCAAGGCCGTGGAGAAGTTCCCCGCAGACAAGGATGCGACTGTCATGCGCGTGATCGCCGAGCAGTTCTCCTGGCAGGCCCGTTACCCGGGCAAGGATGGCGTCTTCGGGAAGCAGGAGATGAAGCTGATCGGTGAAAAGAACCCGCTCGGCTATGTTGAGGCCGATCCGGCGGGCAAGGATGACGTCAACTCCCCGCCCAAGGATATCCATGTCCCCCTCGTCCCCATCAAGGTGGACGGGCGCGACACCTTCAAGCCGGTCATCATCCATCTGACCTCGAAGGACGTGATTCACTCCTTCAAGATCACGGCGATGCGCATGACACAGGACTGCATTCCCGGAATGAGCATCCCCGTTCATTTCACGCCGACCAAGGTTGGCAAGTTCACCCTCACCTGCGCGCAGCTTTGCGGCAACGGCCACGCCTCCATGAACGCCATGTTCACGGTGGATACCCCGGAGGAATTTGAGAAGTGGCTGGCGGAAAAGACCACGAAGGCGGGCGGTGCACCGCAGAGCTTCGAGTAACCGGAAACCTCCCTTTCACCGGGCGCGCGCCGCGAGCGCGCGCCCTTTTTTGTGCCCACCGAATCCGCCAAACCCAGCCGCGCCCAGTCCCGCTTCGTTGAGTGGGCGGTGTGGGGCGGCATTGTCTTCGTCGTGCTGGCAATTGTCGCCGCTTACGTGCGCGAGCGGCAGCGCGCCTCGGTCACGAAGCTTCCGGTCATCGCGCAGGTCGCCGACTTCGCCCTCACCAACCACTTTGACCGCCCCGTCCGCCTCGCCGACCTGCGCGGCCAGGTCTGGGTCGCTGACATCATCTTCACCCGCTGCCCGGGGCCGTGCGCGACGATGACCAAACGCATGGGCGAGTTGCAGGCCGCGCTCCCGGCGAACGTCCCGGTCAAGCTGATCTCTCTTACGACCGATCCGGTTCACGACACGCCGCGTGCCCTTGCCAGTTACGCCCAGCGCTTCGGTGCCGACTCGAACCGTTGGCACTTCCTGACAGGGCCTAAGGTCGATTTGGTGAAACTTGCCGTGAACAGCCTCAAACTCACCGCGCTCGACAAAGAGGAGGCGAAGCGCACCTCCCCCAACGACCTGTTCATCCATTCGACCATCTTCGTCGTCGTGGACAAGCAGGGGCGACTGCGGGCCGTCTTCGAGAGCCTCGACAACGTCTTGAGCGAGGAGGAGTCCGCCACCGGCGCGAGCCAGACCAGCAGCACTTGGGAAAAAAGTGTGAAACCCCGCTTGCTTGAGACCGTCAACGCGCTACTGGTGGAGCCAGACAAATGACCTACACCGACCTTCCGCTCGTCAACGCCTGCCTTAACGCCACCTGCACCGTGCTGTTGGTGCTGGGCTGGGCCCACATCCGTGCCGGGCGCAAGGAGGCGCACCGCAACAGCATGATTGCCGCGCTTTGCACCTCGGCGGCGTTCCTGGCCTGCTACCTCTACTACCACTGGAAAATGCAGCAGGTCCACGGCGCGGCCCATACGAAGTTCATTGACCCTGCGTGGTTCCGGCCCATCTACCTCACCATCCTACTTACGCACCTCGTCGGGGCCATCGCCATCGTCCCCCTTGTGCTGATGACCGTGAGTCGTGCCGCGAAGGAAAACTTTCCCGCCCACAAGACCATCGCGCGCTGGACGCTCCCCATCTGGCTCTACGTCTCTGTAACCGGGGTGGTGATTTACCTGCTGCTTTATCAAGTTTTCCCGCAGGTGAAGGTGAGTGTTCAATAACCAGTGGTCCGCATTCAGTGTTCAGTCAGCGCGCGGAAGGCCGTCCCTACTGATTACTGAACACTGGTTACTCTCTCTGCTCACCAGAGTCCCAGTTGCTTCAACTGCCGTTCCGCCGCTTCGGCCCAACCCTTGTTCGCCGCAGGACTCGCCGGGCTGGGATGCAGGATTCTGCCGAAGCGAACTTTGGTTGTCCCGAGCGCCTCGCGCGCCCGCTTCTCTGCGAAGTCACCGACGCCAATGACCCACTCGGCGCGCGTGGCTGCTACGACCTGCCGCAAGTGCTCGTCGCACACGGCGAACAGCTTCTCCGTTTCCGCCGCGCCGAGCTTGTCCGGCGTGAGATTGCGCCCGCCTTCATCCATGAAGGCCAAGGGACAAAAGTTCACGACGAAGTGCTCCGCGAAGAACTTCTCCGGTGTCCCAAACTTCGCGGCGAAAAGCCCCCACAGCCGCCGTCCGCTCACCTCCGAGCGCGGACATGCGAAGCCCTCGATGGGCCGCTTGGGATGCGCCTGCTTCGGCTGTGCGATGAGCGTGTAAATGCCCATCCAGTCCCGCACCGCCGCCACCTCGCCAAACGGCACGCCCGTCTGCGCCATGCCGAACGGGCCGGGGTTCATGCCCAGGAACAGCGCGCGCTTCCGCCCGCCGCCGAACTTGCGGAGAAACAGCTCGTGCGCCGCCCACGCGTAATCCAGCGGATTGTAAACGTAGGCTACCGGTGGCTTGAATCGCAGCCGTCCGACGGAAGTGCTGAGTTCGCGCGCCGCTTCTACCAGTGGTTCGTTCATGGTTTTGGGGAGAGCTGTCGAGTGACGTGTGGAGTATCGACGGAGGCAAGCAGGGACACTGTTGCGGTAGGGCGCGTCTGTCCCCAGCGCGCCCTGCCAAGGCACCTCAACCATGCTCCACCCTGAATCTGCGTGGCCATCACTTCGCGCTCACCGTCATTGTGAACTTCCGTGTCCCCTGTGGCAGCCGCAGCCGGTCTTGCTCCCGTGTTCCAAGATTGGCGGCGATATCCACGGACTGGCCTGCGGTCACGAACCACACCGGCTCGCGCGTTTCGCCTAGCTCGAACTCCCACTCCAGCCGGACGTCACCTGCCTTGCGGATCCGCTGGCGCACCGGCACGCCGTTCACCTCGAAGTCGAACTCAGGAAACTTGTTCACCAGCCGGTAGCCGCGGAACTTCACCGTCGGCTCGCTGTCGGGATTGCCCACGCGCAACGGGAAACTGGCGGGCGCGGTGAAAAACTTCTTCCCCAGCACGGCCGCCTGCCCGCCCCCGCGACCAGTCCAGACCTTGGCGACATCGAGGAACTCGCCGCTCCACGCGTAGCGCACGCGGCATTGCTCGGCGTCGAAGACGTAGTTAACCCCGCCCGGCAGCCCGACCGCGATGCTGCGTGTGCTGGAGTCCGCGATGAACGTGCGGAAGACCACCGGCTCGTCGCGCACCACCAGCCGGTGATCTTGCGGGCCGTCCAGCAGGCCTTCCGGCAGCGGCAGCGAGTTGCCGCCCGCCAGCACGCGGGCGAGCGCGTCCATCTTCGCCTGCGCCTGCGCGGCGGGCATGTCGCTGAAGAAGGCCGGCATCGCCGTGCCCGGCTGAAGGCGGCTCGGTTCGCGCAGCCAGCGCAGCAGCCAGTCGGTGCGGACACGCGTCATGTCCGGCCCGCGCAAGTCGCCCGCCGAGCGATGCCCGGCGAAGTCATGACAGTTGATGCACGCCAGTCCGCCGTCGCCCTTGCCGAGCAGCTTCACGCCCTCCGTGATTTGTGCGGGAGAAGGCGGCGGCAAGGTTGCGCCCTCGCCGAGTTCTGCGCCGGCCTGTTGTGCAAACAGGTTCACCAACGGCCTCGCCGCCTCGCCCCCATGCTCGGGCACGAGCTTCATCCACGGGCGCACGCGCTTGTTGTTGACGAGCACCTGCGTGAGCCAGGTTGCGCGCAGCTTGTTGCCCGCGTCGGTGAGCGAGGGCGGCGCTTCGGCCCCCTCCAGTTCACGCTTCGCCGGGCCATATAGCTCGTGGCACTCGGCGCACTTCAACTGCCGCGTGAGCCGGTGGAATTCCTGCAACGGTGCGGGCGAAGATCCCTTGACCGCGAGCTGCTCATTGACTGAGGCAGGCCAGGCCAGCTCGCGGTTGCCAAAGGCCGTGTGCGGCACCGGTTCGCGCGCGAAGTGCTCGGACTCCCATTGCAATTGCACCCGCGCCATCGCGCCGGGCTTGCGCGTGAACTCCACTTTCAGCGGTCGATCGCCAGCTTCGAGCTGCGTTGGCTGGCCTTGGATTTCCTTCCCGTCCACGAAGACCTTCGCGTCCGCACGGAGCGTGTAGCGTCCACTGCGCGCGAGCTTCAGCACGCCGTTCCACTCGACCTTGAAGTTCGGTTTGAGCGTGGGATGTATGGACTCGTTGGGCAGCAACGTGAAGTTCGGCGTGGGCAGGGCGAACTTCACCGTCCGCTGCCCGTCGGAGGCAGACGCCACGAGGCCGGGGTGCAATGGCGTCTGGGTGCGCCCGCTGGAACCGGACGCAAACAGCGTCAGGGCGAGGAGCAGGTGAGGGACACGGCTGCGGAGCACAGTGTCAGCT
>Ga0255095_1000684_pt1 | contig 16353 bp, 7 predicted proteins | sample Colum_Law_RepC_8_2_FD_188435 | JGI IMG/M metagenome (GOLD analysis project Ga0255095, IMG submission 188435) | Freshwater microbial communities from Columbia River, Oregon, United States - Colum_Law_RepC_8d | ecosystem: Environmental > Aquatic > Freshwater > River | place: USA: Oregon | collected...
CGTGTTACTCGGTGAGAAATAGCGGCATGGAAGCTGAGATGCTGCACGCCACTATTGAAAGATCAGTGAATACAGATCCGCCTCTTTCATTGTGAAGCGAAGAATCACCGGCTTGCCGATCAGTGATTCGACGCTGGCATTGTTCTTCCATGTGACTTTGCGATCAATGGAATCGCCGTAGATGAGGTCACAGTCCTCCAAAGTAAACCCGGGAATCGCAGACCCATCAGGATTGCAGATCGCCACCCGGACCATTCCCGCCGCACTGGTTGCCACGTTAATCGATAGCTCCTTGCCAGTGAATGTAATCGGCTTCGTTTGCAGTTCACCTTTTTGCAGTTTGGCATGGACCGACGCGAAGCCATCTATTCGGAGCGAATAACGACGCAGGCGAGAATTACGGCCTGTGAAATACGATTCCGTCGCATACAACGACAACTCACGTGGGGCATCATCTTTTGTGGAGTCCGTTTCGACCACGTGCCATGCAATATAGTTGTCGCCATACGACCAGTTATGCTCAGTTCTTAAGCCGGGCCGCAGGAACACATCGTTGCTCTGACGAAACGTCTTGCCATCTCGACTGGTGATGTACACCGAATCTGTCACCGCCGTCCCATAACGCGGTGCCACAGTCATGCGTTTTTCGCGAAGACTCCATTCCGGCAAAAGCGGAGTTGATGCCGTCAGTCCATGGTCCACGTAACGCGCGGGGAATCCCAGATAAATCTGAGGTGCTCGTTCGTAAGGCTTGATTTGGTTCACGTAAAACTGAGCCAGTTGCTCGGGGCCTTCGCCTTCGGGAAACTGAATTGAGCCCTCATCCGTCCAGTTCACAAAGTCGTCCGAAACTGCGCGATTGACCAGACGAGTGCCGGTTGTTCCCTCACCAGAAAAGATGCGATAGTAAAGAACATACTTCTGCTCTTTGGTCGACCAGAACGAAATATTCTGCGAGTCAAAAATGCCCTTGTCGAAAACAGGCTTGTCCTTCATTGGCTTCCAATGAATTCCATCGGGCGACTGATACGCCCAGACGCCCTTCATGCAGTCAAACCCAGCTCCGGTCGCTTTGTAGCGAGCTTCCGGCGGAGCATTGGGGTTTGGGTCGATAAACGGTGAGAAGTCATGGCAGAGTCCTCCGTCCCCCATTCTGTCGAGCATGATATTGTTGTCTTTTGAACCGTTGAACTCGCAAAGTCCAAGGTTCGGGCGATCCCATTTGATCCCATCGCTGCTCTCAAAGTAGCCAATCGTCAGCGGACCGCCGGCTTCAATTCCGGTCGGAATCTGCCAGGCGTGATAATACATGCGATACTTCGATTCCTGCTTGTCATGCAGCACGGTGTAGTATCCGCAGCCGTTGCCTTCCCAAGGTGCATCGCACGTCACGGCGATGTCTTCTCGAACCGGTGGGTGCACCAGTAACTGAACATTCTTCATCTCGCCAATCAGATTGTCGTCGATAAACAGTTCTCGCTGAGCTCCCAGGTTGAGGACTTCATTCGTCTGGCTATAAGCCTTATGACTTATCGGATCGAGGAACAAAGTTGCGACGATCAATAGTCCCAGTCGGGAGATGTCCGTGTTCATACAGAAGGTCCTGAGTAGCGGCGGGTAAGCGACTGATGGCGGGCAGAGCAAAGTCTGTGCGTGCATGCTCGGCGATTCACCGTCGCACTGCAAGTTTCCGGAACACCATGTTTTGTGGGAGTGAAGTTGTTGATTTCAGCAGGACCAGACTGCTGGTCTGCCTGCCAGGGCATCGCTGCTTTCCTCGACCTGTGCGCCTGTGATGACAATGAACAGTAGGAAGTTCTCATCGCACTGCACGCAGCATCTGCTAAGGCTGCAGTATTTGCCGCATGGGCTGGTGCGGCGGCGAAATTCTCCGCAACCAAATCCGTTCAGGTTGTGCGGGGTTTAAGGAATGTCCCTTGTTTTGCATCGAACAGTCGCACGAATCGCGGGTTCCTGTCCGATACAGAAAACGGAGTTAAGTTTTTCACGCCCAACGGATGGGGCTCATCGATGTCGCTTCAATGCCTGCCACGCCATATTTCGTTCGTCACTCTTGCCGTGGTGATGAGCTTGACTCAGTTCGTCGCCGGGAATGAGATTCCCTGGTCCACTGATATCGAAAGTTCCCTGCAACAGGCGGCCTCAACGGGACAGCCTGTGCTGCTGGAATTTACGGCTGACTGGTGTATGTATTGCAAGCGGATGGAGAAAACGACCTTCGTTGATCCACGCGTTGTGAAGTTCGTGAACGAGAATTATGTTGCCGTACGAGTCGACGCGGACGAACACAAACAGTTGGTCGCCGATCTGGATATCAAGGGACTTCCAGCCATTCTGGTTGTCTCTCCGACACTGCAGATCATCGAACGCATCCCTGGCTTTCAGACCCCTGAAGCCCTCCTGACGAAGCTGGACAAGAACTCAAAGTCAAACCAGCAGCAAGTCGCACAGAATCCTGCGGCCAAACGACAGACGCAGCAACCCGTAATTGCAAGACCTGCATCTGCCGTGGTCTCAGCGCAAGCTCGTCCACCGAAGCAGGAACTGGAATTCGAAGCGATTGAGGCTGAGCAACCGATGGCTGAAGAAGCTGCGGAAGAGCAAGCAATGGAAGAGGAGGCCACGGAGCAGGAATCTGAGCCAGAGTTTGTGACTGTCGCCGAGCAGGAAACATCTGAACCCGCTGCTGACGAAGCTCCGGAAGAAGAGATGACTGCGGAAGTGGATGAGTCAACACCTGCCGCCGAAGATGACGACTTCTTTGCAACCGTGAGCCAGAAGAAGACGCCAGAACCTAAAACACCGCCACGTAAGATGGTGCCCGGTGAGGTGATGGATGCACCGGAATTTGAGGGCCATTGCCTGGTAACGGCCGTTGAGAGCCGAGAAATCATTGATGGCTCACCGCGTCATCAGACAAAGTATCGTGGCCATGTGCTGCACTTTAGTTCTGAAGAAGACAAGCAGACGTTCCTTGCTAAGCCAAATGAATACTGGCCATTGTTCGACGGGATTTGCTCCGTGGCCATGCTGAACGACGAAGAGCGAGTTATGGGCAAGCTGGAGTATGCCGCGTTCTTCCGAAAGCGTCTGTGGTTATTCAGCACTGAAGAGAATCTGAAGCAGTTTCTTGAAGACCCCGCAGATGTCGCTGAAGAAATGCAGGAGCTTGCTCAAGCGAAGTCCGCTCGATAGTCCGCGTTGCAAACGACGACTGGAGCAAGTGAACCCGGCTCAAAGTGAAGCATAAAGTCGGTCCTTGTCCAGTCTTCCTTGTTTGTGTCGTAAGCCAGCGCTCAATCGCAATCGCTGTGGAAGCTTGCGGGCATTCTCTACATGCCGTAGCCCTTAGAGCGAACTCAGATAGCGTGTGTCACACGGAGTGAGCCTGCAATTGTGGCGGGCTCCCACTGCCATCGAGGGAATGCCAGGACGGTGCGGCGAACTGTCGAGAAGATCTCAGACCCAGCGCCGCGGGACGAGTGCCTTGGGATCGCATCAGGATTGACGCGGCTTACCGCTGTCTCCGATGGATCGAACTTTCCTTTTGCCATCAGCATCGCCGAATGAGTTCAACGTAAATCAGGAGGCAGAAGTTCGCTGCAGCCTGGTGCTTGAATGAGAAACCAACCATACTCCTGACAGGTGTTCCGAGTTCTCGAATGACTCGTCGAACGGCAGAACGCCATGCACGGCTGAAACTCTGTCTGATAACTCCAGGGGCATGTGATGCGAATGGCAATTGGTGGAATTTCTCATGAGACCAGCACATTTGTCAAAACGCCGACGACTCTGAAAGACTTCGAGTCCGGATTTGGTCTGTTTCGCGGCCAGGCCGTTGTTGATCGTTTTACGTCGTCCAACATCTGCGCGGGCGGATTTATTGATGGGGCCAGGAAGCACGGCTTTGAAGTGGTGCCGGTGCTATGGACGTTTGCCTATCCCAGCGGTCTGATTGTTCGACAGGATTATGAACGTCTGAAGACGGAGTTCCTGCAGCGTTTGAAGCTTGCCGAAGAAGCGGATGGACCTGTGGATGGTGTTCTGCTCGATCTTCACGGCGCGATGGTCGTTGAAGGAATCGACGACGGTGATGGTGACTTCATCGCCGCGGTCAGGACCTATCTTGGTCCCGATCGGCCCATCGTGGTGACTCAGGATCTGCATGGCAATCACTCCCAACTTCGCGTCGACAGTGCGGACACGATCATCGGCTTTGATACCTATCCGCATGTCGACATGGCGGAACGAGGTCTCGAGGCAGCCGACCTGATCGTGGCTATCCTGCGCGGGGAAGTTCGTCCGGTGATGGCACTCCGACAGCTGCCGCTGTTTTGGAATGTCATCTGTCAGGTCACGGCGAACTGGCCCATGAGCGAACTTATGGAACGCGTGCATGCGATGGAATCTCGCCCCGGAGTTCTTGCGATCACCGTGGCAACCGGATTTCCATGGGCCGATGTTCCTGACATGGGAGCCAGTGTGATCGTGGTGACGAACAATGATCATGCACTCGCCCGAGCGACAGCCGACGAACTGGGTGACTGGATCTGGGAGCACCGCCAACGCTGGACGACAAAACCCGTCGCGGTGAAGGAGGCCATTCGACAAGGGGAGTCGATCGGTAAGTTTCCCATCGTGCTGGCGGACCATGCGGACAACACAGGCGGCGGTTCTCCGGGAGATTCGACCGAGATACTGCGCACGTTTCTCGAACTCAATCTGCAGGATGCAGTGCTGCTGTACATGGTCGATCTGGAGGTCGTCGACATTGCTTTTGCGGCCGGAATTGGGCAACAAGTTTCCGTTGCTGTCGGTGGGAAATCCGATCCGATTCAGGGGCCGCCTGTCCTGATGGACGCCGAGGTCATGGCTTTGTCAAACGGCGACTTTACCTACGACGGCCCGATGTACGCCGGACTGACGGGAAATATGGGACGCTCTGCCTGGCTGAAGCAGGGCGGAGTTTCGGTGGTGGTGGTCAACGCTAAAGAACAGCCATTGGGCCCGGCCTTCGCGAGAACTCTCGGGATTCAATGCGAGCAGATGAAGTACATTGCCGTAAAATCGGCCGCGCATTTTCGAGCCAGCTTCGGACGTTTTGCGGAAACCATCATCAACGTCGATGCTCAGGGGATTCAGACTCACGATTTCGCGAAACTGCCCTACCGCAAACGATCACGCGAGTTCTTTCCTTTGGAGATCCCAAACTGAGTGTTTCTGAAACTCATGGCTGGATCCGGCCCTTTCGTGACCGCCGTTCTGCTGGTTCATGAAGCATAAAGCCAGACTGACCAGCGGTATCGTGAGTTCATTCGCGTTTTGCATCTCGCCCATGAACCGTAACGAAGTCGCCATTGCGAGTGAACAGGGTGACAAGTTGCATGCTTCCGCGTTGCGGAACATTTCCTCCGTTGTCGGCTGTCAGTCGACATCAGACGCATGACTCAGGTATACCTCGCCGTGCAGGAAACCTTTGCAACTCGCTGTGACTGGTGCTCATGTTTTGACAGCCCGTTGCCACCGCTTTCAGGCAGTTAAAAATCAACTGTGACACACTCCTCATCGGGGATGCTTTCGATGTCGCGATTAATCGTACTCGCATGGGCTCTGGCCGCTTTCTCATCGTTTGCAGCAGCAGATCAGCCAACACTATTTCAAGTTGGTATCTCGGCCATAGACGTGACGCCCTCGTTCCCGATTCGACTCAACGGCTTCGGCGGGCGGGTCAAAGAATCAGATGGCGTCCGACAGCAGCTCTGGGCGAAAGCTCTGGCGGTGGGAACTTCTGACGCTGATACGGTCGTTGTGATCACCGTTGATACGCTGGGAATTCCTGACGAGCTCACAGAGAGAATTGCGGAGAAGTTGAAGGCTCATGGCTTGGAAAGAAGTCGACTCGCCATTTGTGCTTCGCATACTCACAGTGGCCCAATGATTCGTAACTGCGCGAATACCTTGTTCGGCAAACCGATTCCCGACGATCACTGGCAGCATATTCTCACCTACAGCGACGAACTGGAGACGAAGCTGGTCAAAGTTGCGGCCGATGCATTGGCCGACCGCAAGCCGTCAAGTCTGTCATGGGCTGTGGGCAAAGTCGGTTTTGCGTTTAATCGTCGCACCAAAGACGGCCCGGTCGACCATGATGTGCCGGTGCTGGCGGTACACGGCGAAGACGGCAAGTTGCGAGCGGTGTTTACAAACTACGCGTGCCATTGCGTGACGCTCAGCGACGACATGATCAGTGGCGACTGGGCCGGTTATGCGATGGAACATATTCAACGCCGCAATCCCGGCTGTACGGCTTTGATTTCTATTGGTTGCGGAGCGGATGCAAATCCTCGCGGCGGCGTACTGGGTTCGAAGTTCGATGTGGCCGATGGTTTGGGCCAGGAACTCGCCGAGGAAGTACAAAGAGTACTCGCCGGCCCGCTGCGTCCGCTCACAAAAGCACCGATCACGGCGATTCAAAGAGTCAGCTTGCCGCTGGCTCCGCTGCCGTCTCGCGAAGAATGGCAGGAGCGAGCGAAAGCCGACAATGCCATCGGATATCATGCTCGCGCTCAACTGGCGAGACTTGATCGTAGTGAATCGCTGATGACAGAAATCAGCTATCCGATCCAGACAATCTCCTTCGGCGATGAACTCGCCTGGGTCTTCCTGCCGGGCGAAGTGGTCGTCGATTATGCAAAGAGGCTGAAACAGGAACTGGATGGTTCCCGAATCTGGATCAATGCGTATGCCAATGCCTGTCCGGGTTATGTGCCGTCAGAAAGAATCCTGCGTGAAGGCGGCTACGAAGGCGGCGGAGCGATGGTCTATTATGACATTCCCGGCGCGTATGCCACGGGTCTTGAACAAACCATCTTCGATGCAGTCTCCGGGCAACTGAAGGATAAGTTTGCACCCGTTGTTGACGTAGCCAGAACCAACGGCGTGAGACCGTTGGCTCCAATGGAGGCATTGTTGTCTCTGAAGACGACGGCCGGATATCGAGTTGAATTGGCCGCTGCGGAACCGCTCATCGAAAGCCCTGTCGCGATTGCATTTGGCCCCGATGGACGTCTTTGGGTGGCCGAAATGAACGACTATCCTCAGGGCCGCGCGGAGGGAGAAAGCGGAGGACAGATTCGATGTGTGTACGATGACAATCACGACGGTCAATTTGATCGCTCGGAGATTTTTCTGACCGACATTCCGTTTCCCACAGGCGTCACCGTCTGGCGTAACGGGTTACTGGTCTGTGCGGCTCCGGACGTGTTGTATGCGGAAGACACCAACGGTGATGGCAAAGCGGACAAGGTTGAGAAACTTCTGACCGGCTTTGCGACTCATAATTTTCAGGCGCGAGTCAACAGTCTCGAGTATGGTCTCGACGGCTGGGTTTATGGTTCGTGCGGTTTGTTTGGTGGTCAGATCACCAGCACGAAAACCGGAACAACACTGGCTCTCGGTCAGCGCGATTTTCGTTTTGATCCAGATACGGGAGTCATTGAACCAGCAGCCGGGGCGACTCAGCAGGGGCGAGTTCGCAATGACTGGGGCGACTGGTTCGGCTGCAATAACAGTGCGTTGCTGCTGCATTATCCGTTGGCCAGTCATTATCTGGATCGCAATCCGTGGCTGGCGGCTCCGCAGACGGTGGTCGGGATCAATACCGAACAGAACCCCGGGCAGTTGTTTTCGATTTCCAATCAGGTGTTGTTTATGTTGTCAGGTCCGCCGGGGCGACCAACGGCAGCGTGTGGATTGGGGATTTATCGAGATGATTTAATGGGGGCCGACGTTTCGCAGAATGCGTTTACCTGCGAGCCTGTGAATAATCTTGTTCATCGCCAGATGTTGATTCCCCAAGCCGCGACGTTTAAATCTCGCCGCGACGACGATGAGCTGGATCGAGAATTCCTGGCCTCGACCGATCCCTGGTTTCGCCCCGTTCAGGCTCGCACCGGCCCTGACGGCGCGCTGTGGGTGGTCGACATGTATCGCTATGTGATTGAGCATCCGATCTGGATTCCGCCGGATACTCTGGCCACACTGGATACTCGAGCTGGTTCGACGATGGGCCGAATCTATCGCGTCGTTCCGGAACAAACTGCTGTGCGACCAATGGTTCCGCTAAACACGAAGAGTGGCGCTGAACTCGTGGCGGCCATGGACACGCCGAACGGAACTACGCGAGATCTTGTGCAACAGCTGATTCAATGGAATCAGGATTTCGCAGCGACACAGGCATTGCAGAAACTTTGTGCCGAATCCAGGCATCCTGCCGTGCGTCTTCAGGCTCTGGCGACCCTGGCAAATCTGAAAACAGCGACAGTCGAGAATGTGAAGCTGGCACTGCATGATCAGGATGCCCATGTTCGTCGTGACGCAGTACGAGTCAGTGAGTCGATGTTCAACAAGTCTCCGGAACTTGTTGCAGCGGTTCAGGAATTGGCGGCCGACCCGGATACTCAAGTGCTGATGCAGGTTGCGTATGCGGCCGGATTTATGAATGCCGAAGATGCTGCGAAGACTTTAGCTGCCGTTGGGGCACGTGAAGTGACTGGAAGTCATCTGGATTCCGCCATCGAGAGTTCACTCACATCATCGAACATATCTGCAGTGCTTAGAGAAGTGTCAATGATCTCCGCAGGGACAGCAAACTGGAATCGCCTGTTGATGAATGCCGCAACTCTGGCTGATGAAAAGACGCTGATCTCATTATTTTCATACCTTTGTCGGGGCGCTGTTTCTGACGTAACAACAGAGTCTGCCGCTGTCTCTCTGGGGCGGTTATCGGCTTTCGTCGATGCGTATCGAGGTCGACCGGAAGCGACGCTGAAACCAGACAGCCCCGTCATCGTGGGCGATTGGTCACTAGCCATTGCGGTGGCGGAATCCGTCGCAAATAATGAAGAAAAGGATGAGAAAGTCCGCGTCGCTGGCATCAAGTTGCTGGCTCAGGGACGGATGTTCAACATGCCGAAGACCGATGTTCTGATTGAGCTTTTGAATCCACGCAGTGGACCAACGATGCAGTCCGCCGTTATTGCTGCATTAAGCAAAGATGGCAGCGAAGACATCGCAGAAATCCTGCTGTCTGATTGGGCGACACATGAGCCACGAGTTCGCAAAGAAGCGATCGCGATGATGCTGTCACGAGTAAGCTGGACTCAGAAGTTGTTGTCTGCGATTGCTGAAGGCACCGTGTCTGCGGCTGAGCTGGATCTCGCTCAGCAACAAGCTTTGTTGGATCATCAGAATGAGAGTATTCGTAATGCGGCCGCGGCTAGTTTCAAGCCTCGAACTTCGGCCGGTCGTCAGGCGGCGATTGATCGTTACACCGCCGCGATCAACGAGAAGGGAGATCCCAATCTGGGACGACAGGTCTTTCAGAAACACTGTTCTAGTTGTCATCGACTGCAGGAAACAGGCCACAGTGTTGGACCGGAGATCGCCGCTTACAGTGGCAAACCCGTGCAGGCGTTGTTGATTTCAATGCTCGATCCGAATCAGGCCATCGATCCCCGCTATCAGGCCTATGTGGCAGTGTTGAATGACGGCCGCAGTTTGACAGGTCTGATTGCTGAAGAGGCGGCTTCAAATCTGACTCTGCTGGCCGCCGAGGGAAAACGCGAGACCGTATTGCGATCCGAGATTGAACAGATTCGCAGCACAGGCAAGTCTCTGATGCCGGAGGGTTTTGAGCAGAATGCATCTCCAGAGGACATCAACAATCTCTGGGCGTGGCTACAGACAATTCGTCAGCCGCCGAAATCCATCGAAGGCAACAGGCCTGGTGTTGTGACGGTTCCATCGTCCGGCAATGTGGCTCTGCAGGCAGCTCAGGCAGAAATCTACGGCGGCGATATTACCTTCGAAACGCCGTTCCAGAACATCGGTTATTGGCATGGCAAAGATGATGTCGTGCGTTGGAGAATTCAGGCCGAGAATGCTCGCGAACTGGCTGTTTGGGGCGAATGGGCCTGTGATCCGAACGCGGCAGGCAGTGGATTTTTGATTGAAGGAGTTCAGCCGTCGCTCAAAGGGAACGTCGGCAGCACCGGTGCCTGGAGTCGTTATCAACTTGTGTATCTGGGTAAGACATTGATTCAGGAAGGTGAGTCGGAACTTGTGATTCGTCCGGCGGGGGATCTTCGTGCGGCCTTGGCCGATCTGCGAGCATTGCATCTGGTTCAGATCGGCGGCGTACCGCTCGCCACAGGTATGGTTGCCGATGATGAAAAGCCATCAAAGCCACCAGTGACAGCGGCGGAGATCGCGGCCCGATTAATCGATGACAATGTTGCGGCGGCCGATCGAGAAAAACTGATCGCAGCCAATCTGGAAAAAGCAGCGGAGATTATCCCGCTTATGGCCGTGGGACTTCCAGAAGAGTCCGGCAGCAAGGAGGAGTATCGACGAATTCCGTGGATCTGGCGAGTTGCCATCGCCGTTGGAAAAGCGGCAGATGCCGAGAACGTCAAGGCTGTGCTACGGGCCAGTTTGCCAGCCTCAGAAAAGCCACTGGAACACTGGCAATCGGTGGTCATCGGCGGCGGACTGATCAATGGACTGACGCTCGCGGGGCACTGGCCGGATGAGGTGCTTAAAACGATCCTTGAAGGTGACCAGTCGTTGCTGGCGGCATGGAATCACGCTCTGATTGAATCGTCAACCATGGCGGACGATGAATCAGTACCGCCGGGAACTCGCTACGATGCACTTCGAATGGTTGCCCTGCGGGATTGGTCCGTTGCAAAGCCACAACTGGAGAAGTATCTGCAGAAGGGAATCAACGACGAACTGCAAATGGGCGGTGTAAGCGGCCTCGCAGATGTCCGAGCTGTGACAGCCGCTGAGTTGCTGATCGGTGCTTATGGCTACTTGTCAGACCATAATCGCAAGTTGGCGCTGGAAGGCATGTTGCGAGATGATGCGAAAATCCTTCTTACGCTGCAGGCGATCGAGAATTCTCAATTGCCAGCCGAACTGAAGAAGAATGAGATGGTGCTGAAGTTACGAGAACATGCCAACGCAGAGATTCGGAAACAAGCAGCGTTGGTCACCCAATAGAGAACAATCATCCGCACAGGATATCAGGCCCATCCGCCACCGGATTCACCCCGGTGGTCCATAGGCTTTTGCACCACTGTCCTTTGGATAATGGTGAGCCAGCGACTGCTCCAGTTACGAGAATGTAAGTGGTGCAAAGGCCGTTAAACCACCGGGGTAGACCCGGTGGCGTAGGGTGCGGATCAAGAACAATCTTTTATGGCTTCACCGCCGACGGAGCCTGCTGTTCGACCTTCAACTGGCTGTCGCGCTGAATCTTGCGAGACAACACGGCGGCTGGCGCACCGTTTGATGTAATGCCTTCCAGACGTTTCAACTGAGATCGATTGGTTTCGGCAAAGATCTCAAGGGCATCGACGTTAAGTTCTGCCCCATTTTCACTGAGATAGGATGCATTCTCCTGAAGTGTTCTGCGGCAGGCTTCGATGTCGCCTTGATCCAGGAACTGCGTTGCCAGCTTATTGCGTTCATTGGCCAGCAGGGCAACAACATCAGCCATGACCGAGTTGTCTCGGCTGGCTTTGACTTTCTCCTCGTCAGAGCTGAAGGCCACAGCCACGCTGCCTTCGAGTGTTTCTGATTTGTGATTGCACATGTTGGCATAAGTGACCGCCACCTTCGCCAGGGTCACGGGCTTTGTCCCATCATTGCCGTCGGTTCCTTCAATCGCCATTGAGGCGGGAATTTCGACTTCGATCACAACATGCTTTTGCTGATCGCTGTAAACCTGAGCAAGGCGAGTCACCACGCTTTGGCCATTAATGTCGGCCGCATTTCCCAGGACTCGCACCGGTCGAATGCCCTCGGGAATCTCAATCTTCAGATCAATCTCCTGAGCAACCACCGACAGGGCTTCGTCAAATTCGCGACGAAAGATGCTGGCGAGCTCAGAAGCGTTCTCGATGAACTGATGATTTCCGCCGCTCTTGCCAGCCAGATTCACCATCAGGTCTTCGTTATATCCTGATCCAAGGCCCAAAGTGGAGACGCTGATATTCTCTTTCTTCAGCGATGTTCCCAGATCCCCAAGTTCTCCGGGGGACGATGGGCCCACGTTCGCCAGACCGTCGGACAACAGAATGATACGATTCACATGTTTGTCATCGAGGAACTTGCGAACCTCGGCCGCTCCCTTGCTGACGCCTCCAAAGAGAGCTGTGTTGCCGTTGGCCTGGATGCCGCGAATGACTCCGACGACCTGTTCCTTGTCGGTCAGTTTTGTTGCGGGGACGAGAACACTGACGTCGGTATCGTAAGCAATGATGGAAACGATGTCTGTCGGTTTGAGCAGATCGAGAGCATTGATGGCGGCTTCGCGGGCCTTCTCAATCTTCTCGCCCTGCATTGAACCGGATCGGTCCAGTACGATCGCCACATTGATCGGCGCTCGTTCGCCTTCCGGCTTGAGATGAAATCCCGTCAGGCCAACTCGCATCCACGCCGTCTGTTTTTCACCGGCCTTCAGTACCGAGTACGCTGGCCGGGCATTGAGAGTCAGTTTCAAACCGTCGTCGTTCGCAGCGAACTTTTCGGATGCCTCGGTTACTCGAAGACTCGGCAACAGACAAAGCGTCGCCAAAATCAAACGCGAGACGGTGTTCCATGACATGAATTTTTTCATACTGACTCTCCCTGTAGGTCCTGAAATTGAAGGTCCCGGATACTGGAATCGTGGTCGCAAGCGACCTGTGCGTATTGGACGCAATTCGCGGAAAACAGTGGTGAGCGGCCTGTCACAAGTTTGTCAGAAACATGTGAAGGATGATAGACCCGAAAAAAAGCGTTCGTACGGTCATGCCGGCCTGCGTCAGCGGAGATTCTTCACGCGGCCACGATTGAGGCTATCCTCTGTTAAGGTCTCCCACGAACCCCCTGGTCGCTATTCACGCAGTGCGGAGGCTGGACGGGCCGACGCCAACGCACCGTGTGGCGTGAATGTCGCGGGGGAGACTCGAGATAGCTCCGAAAACCGGGACGGACTCCCGTCAGACCCACAAATGCCTCGGAATACTGAATCCGCAGGGGCGGCAACCTCCACTTGAAACAACCTCAAGGAATAACAGGGCTCGGGATTTCGTGGTTCTCTGGAGATTCCGCTACTTTTGCTTGCGGAAACGTGGAAATCTGGGTGCAATCGCCGCCCGCAGCCAACATTCTGCCAACGAAAACCGCGGATTGGCGTAAGACCGTCAGCCCCGTACTCTGCTCGGAGTCAGGACGCGGTCTGTTGTGGCCGCCATACTCCATGGAACTCAGGTGTACCGATGATTGAAACACGAAATCTGACCAAACGTTACGGCAATCTGATTGCTGCGAACGATATCACACTGAAACTGGCTGAAGGCGATGTGTTTGGATTCATCGGTCCGAACGGATCCGGCAAAACGACAACGATGCGGATGATCGCGACGTTGCTGAATCCGGATCACGGTGAAGCGTACGTTTGCGGCAAATCGATCTACACGGATCAGGAAGAGATTCGTCGGCTGGTGGGATTTATGCCGGACTTCTTCGGTGTGTACGACGACATGACCGTCATCGAATACCTCGAATTCTTCGCGGCTGCCTATCGAATCAACGGCCCCAGCCGCCGCAAAGTCTGCGAAGAGAAACTGGAACTGGTCGACATGGCCTTCAAGCGGGATGCCATGGTCAACGAATTGTCTCGCGGTCAGACGCAACGTATCGGTCTTGCACGGACATTGCTGCACGAACCTCAGGTGCTGTTGCTGGATGAACCGGCCAGTGGTCTTGACCCGCGTGCTCGAATCGAGATTCGTAATCTGCTTAAGCGTCTCGGCGAATTGAAAAAGACGGTCATCGTCAGTAGCCACATTCTGCCGGAACTGGCCGATGTGTGTACTCGCGTTGGCATGATCGAAAAGGGCCACATGATTGTTGACGGCAACGTGGCCGAAGTCATGAGGAAAGCTCGTCAGCGCATTATGCTGAATATTCGCGTCAAGGAGCGAACGGACGCCGCCGCGAAGCTGTTCGAACAGTTGGACGAAGTTGAGTCTGTGAACATTACGAAAGACCAGCTTCTGGAAGTCACGATGAAGCCAAGCGTCGAAGATTACAGCGCTCTGCCAACCGAACTGGTCAACGCGGGCTTCCGGATCACTTTATTCCGCGAAGAAGAAGTCAACCTGGAAACAGCGTTCCTGCAGCTCACCAAGGGACTTGTGCAGTAGGGTGTGCTCCACGCGGCACGAAACGAGGCCGGGTGTTCGCGGGGTTGATAAGGTTCAATGCCTCAATGGCAGCCGCGCACGAAACAGAATCGCAGAACTTCCTGTTATCACAGAGACTCAGGTTTCCCGTGCACTTCATGGCACGGGAAACCTGTTTGTCGTTGTGTCCCCCGGAATTACTTCATTGGAGAATAATCAGTCGCAGTCATGTAGACGGATTCGACCTTCTCCACGATCTTGCCATTCTTCTGAGTTTCCTCGGCAACTTTCTTCCAGACTGGATCTTCGCGGAACGCCGCCCATGATGCTTCGGCGGCTGCTTTGTCCTTGTGAGCGATGACGTAGATCAGCGTGTTCGGCTTGTCGACAGGCAGCCAGTACATGATGTTCTTCATGCCGTGTTTTTCGAACAGGGCCAGCGTGTGATTACGGAATCGGGCGTTCAACTCGTCGAGCTTCCCTTCCGGCGAGATATAGGTGCGGAGTTCGTAGAGCACTGGCGGAGTTTCCTTTGCCTTTTCATCGGCGGCCTGAGCGGATCGGAAAATTGTAGACTGTGTCAATGAGGAAGACTGAGACAGGGAAAACGTCAGAGCGACGCCCAATCCAAGTCCACACCAGAATTTAACGGAATTCATAAAGCAGCTCCTGATTAATGCGGTGAGACAAAACCGGCTGAATGTTAGCAAATGCCGGATTCCGACGTGAATCAGCAGGCCAGTTGTTTCTGAGATGATAATCCCGGGCGACAGGATTCGCAGGGCTCTGATCTTCGGCTACAGTCCGCCTCATGCCACTTCTGAGCCTCAATAATCTGTCGTTTACCTATTCGAAACCTAACCTTCTCGAAGGCATCACCCTGCACATCGAGCGAGGGGAACGCATTGGCCTCGTCGGACGCAACGGCGCCGGCAAGTCAACGCTGATGAAACTGATCTCGGGGCTGCTGCGTCCCGACGACGGTTCCGTCGACCTGCAGGCCGAAGCCGTCATCGCGCGACTCGATCAGGAGGTTCCGCAGGGCGGTGATCTCACTGCCTACGAAGTCGCGGCCGAGGGCTTTGGTAAGCTGGGAAAAGCAATCGCCGACTACCGCAATATCGGTCGCAAGCTCCATGAGGGCATCGCACTGACTCCAGCTGAAGAGAAGGCTTATGAAAAAGCCAGCCAGGATCTGGCCGACGCCGATGAATGGTCCGGCGCGGATCGCCTGGAGGATTTGCTGCTGGAGATGCAACTGCCGGCTGATATGCCGTTTGCTTCACTGTCGGCCGGGATGAAGCGTCGAGTTCTCCTGGCGGCGGCGATGATTCGCGAGCCCGATATTCTGCTGCTGGACGAACCAACGAACCATCTGGACATCGATTCCATTGTCTGGCTGCAGGGCTTTCTGAAACGCTTCCCCGGCACGCTGATCTTCGTGACTCACGACCGCGTGTTTCTTCAGGACATGGCGAACAGAATCGTCGAAGTGGATCGTGGTCGAGTCTTCGACTGGACTTGCGACTATCAGACGTTTCTCAAACGTCGTGACCAGTTGCTTGCGGCTGAAGCCGAGGAGCAGTCTCAGTTTGATAAAAAACTGGCGGAAGAAGAACGCTGGATTCGTCAGGGCGTGAAAGCTCGCCGAACACGCAACGAAGGTCGTGTCCGAGTACTGAAAGAGATGCGTGAGCAACGACAACAACGGCGACAGAAAATGGGAACTGCGAAAATGCAGATCCTTGAAGCCGAGCGATCCGGTGCGTTGGTGGCTCGTCTGGAAGAAGTGACTCATGCGTTCAGCGGTGAACCGGTCATCAATAACTTTTCCACCACCGTGTTTCGCGGCGACAAGATTGGGATTGTAGGGCCGAACGGGGCTGGCAAGTCGACGCTGCTGCGGCTTCTGTTGGGACAACTGACACCAAGTCAGGGGAAGGTTCGCCTCGGGACGAATTTGGCGGTGGGCTATTTCGATCAGTTGCGAAATCAGTTGGACGAAACCAGATCAGCTCGTGAAAACATCAGTGACGGTACCGACTTCCTGATGATCAACGGTCAGAAGCGACACATCATGGGCTTTCTGCAGGAC
>Ga0255095_1000685_pt1 | contig 16324 bp, 11 predicted proteins | sample Colum_Law_RepC_8_2_FD_188435 | JGI IMG/M metagenome (GOLD analysis project Ga0255095, IMG submission 188435) | Freshwater microbial communities from Columbia River, Oregon, United States - Colum_Law_RepC_8d | ecosystem: Environmental > Aquatic > Freshwater > River | place: USA: Oregon...
GAGGGCCTCGGCTGTGGGAAAGCCCGCGTCGTGCTGTTTCAGCAGTGGCAGAATGGGGGCGTCGAGCGAGAGTTTCCCGGCTGCTTCCAGTTGGAGGATGGCAACTGCGGTAAGTGGTTTGGAGATACTGGCGATTCTCAGTTCGTTATCGGGCTGCATGGCAGTCTGTTGATCGACACTGGCCCACCCGAAGGCTCGTTCGTAAAACACTTTGCCATCGCGTGACACTGCAACCGTTGCTCCGGGTACCTGTTCGTTCTGCAGAAATTCGCGAAACAATTTGTTGAGCGGTTCCAGCGCAGCGCCCGTGGTGCCGGACTCGGGCAGATTTCCGGCCGGCAACTGCAGTTCAACTTTGGCTTCGGAATCCTGAGTCCAGAGTCCCAGATGCAGTTTGCGCGGACGCATGGTCAGGATCTGGCTGGCTTTGAGAACAAAGCCGTCTGCCGAGTAATTCTTCTGCTTCTTTGCGAATTCGTCAGCGGTGAGGTTGGCATGGACAAACCACGCCAGTTCCGCAGTGTTGGGCTCTGCAGTGGCGTCGAAGACCTGGGCGCCGCGATAAACGCGTGTGGACAGTCTGGAGATCCACAGGCCGCGTCCGGCGAGGCTGTCGGCGAATTTACCGAATTCAGCCGGACTGGCTGATTTTAATTGCAAGGATTCAGGATCCGCAGCCGGATCGGCAGTTGAAGTTGGTGGCTGCACGGCCGCAAGTGCGATCACGGTCCCACTCATGCCGGTCAGCAGACCGATGACCAGCAGGGATCGGTAAACACGGAGTAGTCTGGGGACCATTCAAGGATCCGAAAAAGGTGGCACTGAGCAACAGAAACGGCCCCGACGATCAATCGGGGCCGCTGATGTGAACGGAATCGACTGGAGGAGCCGCTCAGGCCACTCGTTCCAGCACTTTGTCGATCAGGTTGTAGCCGCGAGCCTCTTCAGCGGACATGAAGTTGTCGCGGTCGGTATCCTCTTCAATCTTCTCGAGCGTCTGCCCGGTGTGCTTGAGCAGGATCTCGTTCATGCGGCGTTTGATTCGCAGGACTTCCTTAGCATGAATTTCCAGTTCCGTGGCTGTTCCTTCCATCCCGGCGAGGGGCTGGTGAATCATAATTCTGGCGTTGGGCAGTGCGTGACGTTTTCCGGCGGTGCCGGCAGTCAGCAACAGGGCTCCCATGCTGGCCGCCTGCCCGATGCAATACGTGGCGACATCACAGGTGATGTACTGCATTGTGTCGTAGATGGCCATCCCGGCGGTAATCGAGCCACCCGGGCTGTTGATGTAAAAGTGAATGTCCGCCTTCGGGTCATCGAACTGCAGGAAGAGCAGCTGTGCGACTATGCTGTTGGCTGAATCGTCGTTGACCTGGCTGCCGAGGATCACGATGCGATCCTTCAGCAGGCGGCTGTAGATGTCCATGGCACGCTCGTCGCGACCATTTTTTTCAATTACGTAGGGCACAAGTACCGTCATAGCATTGATCCGTCATGGGCGCCAGGGAAACAGCGTTTGGGGCTGTGAAAGCAGCCCCGTTCCGTGAGTGCACCGCTTATTTGCGGCGTTCTTTGGCCGGTCGATCGAGGATTTCGTCGACCAAACCGTAAGCTTTGGCGTCGACCGAAGTGAGGTAGTGATCGCGCTGGGTATCGCGAGCGATGCGTTCGATGGGCTGACCCGTGTGCCGGGCCAGAATCTCATTGAGCAATTCGCGGGCAGCGAGAATGTCCTTTGCCTGAATTTCGATGTCAGACACCTGACCACCCACCTGCCCATAGGGCTGATGGATCATCATCTTTGAATGTTTCAGGGCGAAACGCTTGCCCGGTGTTCCACCGGCCATCAGGATCGCCCCACCGCTGGCCGCCAGTCCCACGCAGTATGTGGCGACATCACACTCGATGAACTGCATGATGTCGTAAATGGCCAGAGTGGCAGTCACAGAGCCACCAGGAGAGTTGATGTAAAAATGGATGTCCTGATGGCGATTTTCGCTTTGCAGAAACAGCATTTTCATGATGGCCAGGTTGGCACTGCCGTCGTGGATCGGACCATCCAGAAAGATGATGCGATTGTCCAGCAGCAGGTCACCCACAGTCATCTGCCGTTGAGCAGAATATTCGCGGGCTGCCATTGGCACGTAGTCGAGACGCGGATCCTTCATTCGCCAGTTCCTGAAACTTGCCAAGAAATCAACTCACGTGGCCGCCAACAAAAAAACAGGCGCCGCATAATCCTATGCGCGCCTGTGCAATTCGGAAAGGGTTGCTCACTCAGATTCAGTCGGAGCATCATCAACGAGCGAAGACTTCATGTTGCCGCAGATCGCCGAACGCACCGACTCGGAGTTATTCCGGACAAATGGAGTGTACGGCTCGTCAACGAACTGCACTCGCTCCATGATCCAGTCGACCGTCTTGCGTTCCCGCAACTGAGCAGCCAGGTTTTCGATCAGGCCGGACTTGACCATGCGGGCGCGAAGCCGGCGGGATGACTCGCCGTTCTGCTGGGCCATCACCCACAACTCCTGTTCAATCTCGTCCCCGGTAGGTTCGATGTTTTCGCGAGTTGCGAGTTTATCGAGCACAAAGTGCTGCTTGAGAGCCGCTTTGGTGTCTTCGATTGCATTCTGCCGCATCTGGTTTTCGCGAGCCCGGATCTCCTGGGTTGTGAATCCGGCCTGCGACATTTCCAGGAACTCTCTGCGCAGAGCATTGTCGGTCTGCTGTCGGACCAGACCTTCGGGCAAATCCCAATCAGCAGAATCCGTGATTTTCTCAAGCAACTGCGTACGCAGCGCCTGCCGCTGCTGGTACTCGACCTGATTCGACATCTGCTCTTCGACCCGGCTGCGAAACTCCTGTAGTTCGCTGCAGCCCCAACCCTGAAGCCAAAGTTCGTCAATCTCGCCTGCAACCATCTGGAACACGCCCTCGACGGCGAAGTTCACCGTCACCGATTCGCCACGCATTTCCACAATCGGCGACTGACGCGAAATCGTGACAACGGCAGATCGTGTTTCATTGACCTGAACTCCGGTCATCAAAACATCGAAGTCCTCAAGCACTGCATCCTGAAAATTCAGGGTTTTGAGAAGTCGGAGTTGTTCCGAGGTGCTGCCCGGAATCTCGCCACCGCTCCACGAATACGTGATGGTGCAGGAGACCATGTCGCCGGGTTCGGCCGGGCCAGTTTTGGCGTGCGGGATCGCTCGAGAATCCAGCATGTTGGCGATGTAGTTGTCAACCTCTTCCGGTGTCACCTGGCCAGAGGGGCGTTTCAAAGTCATGGAAGTGAAGTCAGGCAGATCAAAATCGGGCCGCACTTCAACATCAAATTCATAGTGGAAATCCCCGGTATCGGGAACTTCGAGATTGGTAAGGTTCAGCCGTGGTTCACCGAGTGGCTCGATCTTGTGTTCTTCTGAGATCTGCTCGAGACTGGCCATCAGTACTTTCTGCTTGATGTCCGCTGAGATCTCGGTGCGGAACCTGCGGAGCAGCAAGGCGTCTGGAACACGACCCGGTCGGAACCCCGGCACCTGGGCCTTGTCGCGGAGCTCGTCCAGCACCTCTTCGCGAATCTCCTGAATGTCAATCTCCGGAACGGTGACCGCGATGTGTCGCAGGCAGTTGCCCCGGTTCTCAATGTTGACCTGCAGTGCCATCCGCGGAGCAGGGGTCTCTGTCGCAGGGGCTTCTGCGGACGCAACGTCAACTGCCGACTGATCTACTTCCGAACTCATTCCTGTTCCTCGTCACGAAAACGTCGTTGTGAACCAGCCTTCCGACCGGTCACTCATGATCCAGCAATCCTACGGCGATTTGGCATAACTACCGTGCCATCGAGATCTGATGAGCGAGATTATAGCAGAGATCGGTGTGATGTGCTACTGCACCCGGACCCCTGCCTGCCACACGCACCAGCAGACAATCAATTTTCGCGGGCCAATCGACCTTCCGGACGCGTGTTACAGACCTGACGGAAAGTTGCAGGGAACAGCACGCCGCTTCGGTAAGGGAGTCTGGGAAGTACTGCTGCTGCGGAATTTCCGGACCAGTGCCGCTTCGACGCAGCCCGAAGTCAATAAAAAAAAGCGGGTGAAGGGACTCGAACCCTCGACAACCACGTTGGCAACGTGGTGCTCTACCAACTGAGCTACACCCGCAGAGCGATCGCTTGAACAGCAATCGGATTCAAATTGTAAACACTTGCCGGTTTTGAGCCAGCCTGTCTGCCGCAGGGAATGACGATTCCTTGATTTGCAAAACGTCGTTCACGTGGGCAGGCAGAATGATCGGGTGAAAACGCTGGCGACTTTGAAGAACCTGACGCTTTCTGGGTTCCGACGGGGCGGGATTATCCCGATCTGCCGGGACTCGTCAACCTCGCTCGGATGTTTTTGCATGGAGTTTTAGTTGGTTGTGTCCGGATGAGACGGATTTTCGGCGAGTCCGTGTTGCTGATCGGCGGGAATTGCGAGTCCGTTCAGAACGATTGTGCGGAATCTGTGGAGTACTGGGGGAGGTTCCGGAAATCGGCACGTTGCCGGGCTTGCCAATTCGTTCCTTGTTCCCGCAGCCATTTGGCCGTAAAGTGCTGTGCAGAGCCGGATTGGGCTCGATTTCCCCTCGTTTTCGGGGGAAACTGGCGACAGCACCGAATTGACTCAGGTCAGTTTCTTTCTGTCACTTCCAAGACCGTTGAAAGCTGTTGTTCCATGAAACATGTTTTGTCCGCTTTGGTGATGAACCAGCCTGGGGTGTTGTCCAGAATTTCCGGTATGCTGGCCGCTCGCGCCTACAACATCGACAGTCTGGCTGTAGGTGCCACAGAGAACCCGGAATTCTCGCGGATCACTTTTGTGGTGAACGGCACAGAGAAGACTCTGGAGCAGGTCCGGAAGCAGCTGCAGAAAATTGTGACCGTGGTGAAAGTGCAGGACTTTTCCGGTCAGGATTTTGTGGAACGTGATCTGATGCTGATCAAAGTCAGCACAGAGAATGGTCGCCGCGGCGAGATTCGCGAACTGGTGGACATTTTCCGCGGTCGAATTGTCGACGTGGGTGCCAGCCACGTGATGATCGAGATCTCGGGTCGTGAGAACAAGATCGAAGCGTTCATTGAACGGATGCGTGAGTTTGGGATTCTGGAGATGGTGCGGACCGGTCGCATTGCGATGCTGCGGGACCGGACGATCACTGAGGATCTGGAGGCTGAGGAAGACTGGCAGTTGCAGCCCGGTTCGACAGAAGCCTGATTGGATCAGCAGGAGTATCAGCGATGAGTCATAGCCCCGATGAGTTGTCAGCCGCGGTTTCGGAAGCAGCCTTGCTCCAGACACGGCGTTACTTCTTTGGTCGCACCGCCACGGGTCTGGGTGGTGCGGCACTGGCGTCACTGCTGCGTACGGAGGGTTCCGGACAACTGCAGGCGGCCGCCTCCGAGACAGCTCCGGCTTTATCGGCTCTGCATCATGCTCCGACGGCTCGTCGAGTCATCTGGCTGTTCATGGCGGATGCGCCATCGCAGCTGGACCTTTACGACTACAAGCCTCAACTGGCCGATTTTTTCGACAAGGATCTGCCAGAGAGTGTGCGGAATGGTCAGCGGATCACAACGATGACTTCCGGTCAGTCACGTTTGCCGTGTGCGCCGTCTGTTTTCAAGTTCGCGCGGCATGGCGAGCAGGGTGCGTGGATCAGCGAGCTGTTGCCGAATATCGCATCGATTGTGGATGATCTGTGCATCGTGAAGACGATGAACACGGAGGCGATCAATCACGACCCGGCGATCACCTACATACAGACAGGCAGTCAGTTGCCTGGTCGTCCCAGCATGGGTGCGTGGATTTCGTATGGGCTGGGCAGTCCCAATCGCGATCTGCCGGCTTTTGTGGTGCTGCATTCGCGGATTCCCGGGGGTGCTCAGACCCAGGCCTTGTTCTCACGTTTGTGGGGCAGCGGTTTTCTGGCGACGCGGCATGCCGGGGTGGCTCTGCGATCCAGCGGTGATCCGGTGCTGTACCTGTCGAATCCGGCGGGTGTCGACAGTGGGACTCGTCGTCGCATGCTGGATGGTCTGGCAGAGCTGAATCAGAGTCGTCTGCAGTCCGTGGGTGATCCGGAAATTGTGTCGCGAATTGCCCAGTACGAGATGGCGTTTCGGATGCAGACGTCGGTGCCTGAGCTGACGGACATCTCTGATGAGCCACAGTCTGTGCTGGACATGTACGGTCCGGAGGTGAAGGAACCGGGGACGTTTGCCTACAACTGTCTGCTGGCGCGGCGGATGGCTGAGCGTGGCGTGCCATTTACGCAGGTATTTCTGCGTGGCTGGGACCATCATGGCGGGCTGCCGGGTGCCATTCGTCAGTTGGCCCCGGCGTGTGACCGCCCCAGTGCGGCGCTGGTGCGGGACCTGAAGCAGCGTGGCATGCTCGACGATACCCTTGTGATCTGGGGTGGCGAGTTTGGCCGCACCGTTTACAGCCAGGGGACTCTGACAAAGGACAACTACGGTCGCGATCACCATCCGCGGAACTACACGATGTGGATGGCGGGCGGCGGGATTCGTGGCGGTCAGGTTTACGGTGAGACCGACGATTTCAGCTACAACGTGGTGGATAAGCCGGTTCACATTCATGATCTGAATGCGACGATTCTGCATATGCTGGGAGTGAATCACGAGCGTCTGACGTATCGCTTTCAGGGGCGAGACTTCCGGCTGACGGATATTCACGGGAACGTGATGAAGGACCTGCTGCGGAGCGTCTGAGGATGTCGCGACAAGATGATCGACTGCAGGCGCAGTTGTGGCTGGATGAACCCGGTCGACTGTCCGAACTGCTGGTGCGACTGGCGGACCAGCTGGAAGCAGCGGTTGTGCCCATGCCTGCCACCAACCGCAGGTCAGAGCCTTCTGTGACGTTGTCACAGGCGACGGCGGCGTCGCTGGTGGCGATTGTGGGGACGGAGCGGGGCGGGATCAATGAATACCGGCGTCTGACGGATGCCAGTCCGCTGGATTGTCGGCTGGTGCTGGACGTGCTGGATCGTCTGCAGGCCGAGTCTGCAGATGGTCAACTGGTGCTGCCGACTGCGGTGCTGTCTGAGTTTCGCGGGAACGTGGACGAGTTCGCCCGCTGGTCTCGTTTTCAGCAGCGTCAGGAGCAGACTCTGCCGCGCAGCGAGGCTTTGAAGACATCCATTGAGTTTGTGGATGATGAGCTGCTGGTGAAGACGGACGGCGACGGCAGTCTGAAGCTTCGCGGGGCCGTCAGTATTCCGATGTTTCTGGCACTCTGGCGAGCGCCGGGGCATCGCTTGAGTGCGCAGTCCTTTCTGGATATTGACCGCAGTCTGAGTGCCTCGGGACTTGAGCGTCATTCGACGCGGCTGTGTTCGAAACTGCAGGGCGTGCTGCTGGAGGTGATTCGCAGCGGTTCGGGGTATCTGCTGCGTCGTTGTCCGCGGCAGGGCCATTGAGGTATCAGTCGGCTTCGCCTGTGGGATCCAGTTCCCGAAGTCTGCTGCGGAGAGTCGTTCGATCCATGCCCAGAATTCGAGCGGCGGCCGTGCGGTTCTGTCCGGTGCGGCTGAGGATCTCCGGCAGCAGCAGTGAATCAAGCACCCGAATGGCTCGTGCATACAGATCTTCGGGTTGTTCCAGCAGCTGCTGATCGATCCACTGACTGAGGGCGGTTGACAGGTCCGGTGTGCTGCTGCTGAGACTGTCTGTGGAAATGGTCATGCCTGAACGTGGCAGGTGTTCGGGGAGCAGTTGTCCGCCGCGACAGAGGACGACCGCATGTTCCACTGCATTCCGCAATTCACGGACGTTTCCGGTCCACGGGCGTTGCTGGAGCGCCTGCAGAAATTCGGTGCTGACCAGTTTGGGGCGGAGGTTGTCCGGGAGCTGTCCGAGGAAGGCATTGACCAGCAGTGGCAGGTCGCCGTGCCGTTGTCGCAGCGGAGGCAGGTGGATGGTGAAGGCGGTGAGTCGGTGGTAGAGGTCTTCGCGGAACTGCCCGGAAGCGATCAGTTCAGGAAGGTTACGGTGTGTGGCGGCGATGAAACGCGCGGTGGTAACTCGTTCGGAGCCGCTGCCGACGGGGCTGAACCGTCGCGATTCCAGGACTCGCAGCAGTTTCACCTGCACTGCGGGTGGAGTATCGGCGATTTCGTCGAGGAAGAGGGTGCCATCAGCGGCTGTTTCGAACAGCCCGCGGCGCTGTTCTTCAGCCCCGGTAAAGGCTCCGCGAACATGTCCGAACAGCTCACTTTCAATCAGTGTGGGATTGAGTGATGCGGGGCAGACAGGTACGAATGGGCCGCGGTTGGCACTGCTGTGTTCATGGATTGCTCGGGCGACCAGCTCTTTTCCGGTTCCGGTTTCGCCAAGAAGCAGTACGGGGAATGGTGTGGGTGCGACGAGAGCGATTTGTCGGTAGACAGCCTGCATGGCGGGGCTGGCTCCGACGATCGGGCCGGCCTGTGGTGGCAGGTCGCTGGCAGTGTGACTGGCTGTGGGTTGCGGCAGCAGGGCCTGTTGCAGCACATTCAGGAAGTTCTGCAGTTCGAACGGTTTAATGAGGTACTCGAAGGCACCCCCGGAAAACGCCCGAGCGGCAGTCGGCAGGTCACCAAAGGCGGTCATGACGATGAGTGGGACCCCGGGGCGGGCCTGTCGGAATTCGGCGAGCGCTGAGAGTCCATCCTGTCCGGGGAGTCGAACATCGAGGACGATGGCGTCGGGTGCGAAGCTGCTGAGTTTTTCGCGAGCCTGTTCAATGGACGCCGCGGTGGTGGTGACATGTCCGGCGGCGGTGGCCGCTTCGGCAAGTGCCCAGCAGAGGGCCGGTTCGTCATCGATGATCAGAATTCGGCTCATGGGGGGCATTCGGGAGTGTTGACTGCGGGCAGTACAAGATCCATTTCCGTCCAGCCGCTGCTGCGGCGCCAGGCCAGTCGTCCACCGTGATCCTGAGCCACGGCTGTAACAATCGCCAGCCCCAGTCCGACGCCTTCAGGTTTTGTTGTCACAAAGGACTGCAGCATGCGAGCGGCGATCTGCGGATCCGGTCCCGGGCCGTTGTCTGCGACGCGTACGACAATCTCATGGTTTTCTGCGGTCAGAACTGACACCTGAATCTGTCCCTGATGTCCGGCTGCTTCGACGGCATTCTGCAGCAGGTTGACGATGGCCGCTCGCAGCCCATCACGCAGACCTGCGATGGTGTGTGAGGGGCAGTCGAGCCACTGCAGTTGAATATGATGATGTTCGAGAGCCGGTGACACAAGTTCCACGCAGTCTTCGAGCAGTTGTTTCAGTTCAAACTGAGTTCTGACACCATCGGTTTTGCCGCCCAGAGACAGCAGTCCGCGGACCTCGGATTCCAGCAATCGCAGTTGTTTGAGCATGATGGCGAGTGAGCGATCGTCGTTGCCGGATCGGCAGCGGGTTTGATGCACCTGCAGTGCCAGTTGAATTCCGGCCAGTCCGTTGCGGAACTGATGGGCGAATCCGGCGGCCAGTTGAGCGATCCAGCGTCCGCGTTCTGCCAGCAGCAACTGCTGCTGCAGCTCGGACAGCCGTGCTCCCAGCGTGCGTACGTCCTCCACAAGTACCGTCAGTTCATCGGCCGAGCTGCTGCCGGGTGCCACGGCGACTGATTTGTCTGCCGTGGCGGGAACCGCTGGCGAATTCAGGTTTGCGGGCTGCAGTTGTCCCTGGGCAATTTCGGAGACGCGTCGCTGGATCTGCTGCAGTCGATGGGACCAGCGAGCGGTCAGTGCCAGGAGCCATGGCACAATGGCTGCCATGGCCGCAGCGCCGATAGCCAGCGGCGGCCAGATGGCTCGCCAGCGCACCGCTTCCAGTTCCGCGGCAGAGGCCAGCATGATGATGCGAAACTGGGGGCGCCAGCGGGATGGCACCCAGCGACACTGAAACTGCCCTGCCCTGCTGTGCCACGACCATTCGAGCGGGCTGGCGGGGGCTTCGCCGGTTTCATCCAGCAGCCAGTGTTCACGGGGCAGTCGCTGCAGCGCCGGCTGCAGATCATCCGGCAGTGTCGGGAACGAACTGTCGACGATTCGACCGGCTCCCGGATCCCAGATCACAATCTGCTGGTCGGCCAGCCGGGCTGTCTGCTGCAGGACACTGCCTGTGAGCGGAAACGCGGCCTGCTGCAGCACCACGGCAACCTGCTGCTGATGCTGTTCCAGCAGCGCAGCGGTATGTGATGACTGCAGCCAGGCTGACAGGCCTGAGATTCCGGCGATGACCAGAAAGATCAGGCTGAGCAGCGGCACGATGAGCTGGCGTCGAATACTGGATCCCGATAGCCGGCTCATGCCGCTGCTCCGCTGATATCACGGAGCCGCCGCGAACGTGGCCACCACTTTCGCATCGGCCGCATTCCAGACTCGCACTGTGCCGTCTTCTCCGCCCGAAACCACCAGCGTGCCGTCAGGAGTCGCGGCAGCACGGTAGACATAATCGGCGTTGCCCGGGAACTCGCGAGCCGCTCCGCCATTTGACGGATTATGGAAGAAGACTCGTTTGTCACCGCTGCTGCTGAGGATCAGATCCTGCAGACCGACATACTGCAGGGAGGTCACCTGGCGAGTGTAGGTCGAGATGGTGCGAGCCTGTTCGCCGGTGTCGACGTTCCAGATTTTGATGGCATTATCAGCGCCGGCACTGGCCAGTGTGGTGCGATCAGACTTCCACGAGACGTCCATGACATGGTGCGTATGGCCTTCGAAGGCACGGACGAAGGTTCCGGCAGCCACATCAAACACCTTGACGAATTTGTCTGCGGAGGCGCTGGCCAGCAGGCGTCCATCGGCTGAGAACTCGAGTCCGTATACGGTGTCACTGTGCGCATCGGGGAACTGGCGAGCAAGGGTTCCGTCGGCGACGTTCCAGAGCGTCAGTTCACCGGTGCGTGAGGCTTCTCCGCCTCCGGCGGCCAGCAGAGTCCCGTCCGGGGAAAATGCCAGCGACAGAACTCGATCGGCAAACACCGATTCCCCGCCGTCTTCGGACCCGATGGAGCGGGCGAGGGTCCATGCCGGGAACAGGCTGCGAACGGTCAGTCGATGATCGGCGGTTTTCAGCAATGCCGAGCCGGCCGTTGCGCTGACCGCAGTGACTGGTGCTGAAACGGCTGTGGGCAGGACATCAACAGGGACGCCCGCAGCCGCATTCCACAGGCGGATCAGCCCGGCAGCATCGGAGCACAGTGCGAAGCGTCCGTCAGAGGTGAGTGCAGCGAAGGCTGCTGCTGCCGGCACGGCTGCGGCAGTTTTCTTTTCTTCGACGGTGGCTGTGGCGGCGGTGGCTTCCGCCGTGGCAGCTTCGTGCTGCTGGCGTCGTTCCGCCGCTCGTTTCTCCGCGCGACCGATGGCGGCCACAGCGAAATCAACAGACTTCTTCGCTGTGTTCAGGTCAGAATCTGCCTTGGTCAGAGCATCCTTTGCTGCGGTTTCGGCTTTCTCTGCTTCCGTCACGGCAGTTTTCAGAGCTGCATCATCAGGTTTTCCTTCGAGTGTCTTCTTTGCCTCGGCTGTTTTCGCCGCAGCCTCATCGAACTTCTTTTTGGCTTCAGCCTGGATCGGCGTCTGTTTCTCGACATCCGCTTTGGCTTTGGTTTCGGCTTCCTTCTGGGCCGTGATTTCCTTGTCCGCTTCGTCGATCTGGGCCTTGATGACGTTGACTCGGGAATCCAGTACGGCCTTGCGGAATTCTGCGGACTTCTGATCCCGCTGCGCGGTGAGGTTTGCGGTCAGTGCGGCAATTTCCTTGTTTTCCTTCAGGGACCACAGCGATGCTGTTGCTCCGCCGAACACAAATACGGCCCGTTCAGCAGCCGGACGGGCATCGACGGCAGTGATGTCTGCGGGTGTATCGAATCGTCCGGCCTGTGTGCCATCTTCAGCCTTCCAGAGCTGCACGGTTTTTGTGCCGGCCACAGTCAGCAGCTGCGGGCCACCACCGGAAATCCGCGTGATGGCTCCGGCATCCGATCGAATCTCGGCGGCCACAGTGACCACGCCGGTATCGGCAGCCACAGCCAGCAGTCGAATCGAACCATCGGCCAGCAGCGCCGCCGCTTTTCCGCCGGTCAGTTCTGCGCCCAGTGCGGTGATGGGGGCTGGCAGAGGTTCTGTGCGGTGAGCGAGAGAGAGGTCTGCTGTTTTCAGGACGGCGACCCTTTGATCTGCCTGTGCTGCCAGAATCCAGCCTGCAACCACTGTGACAGCCGAGACTGCCTGCCCATCGAGACCGGCAGTGGCACGTTCGGCACCAGTGGCGGAATTCATTACGACGACACCGCGACCGGGCACAGCGAGCACAAGTTCACTGTTATCGCTGGTCAGACTCCACGCTGTAACATCAGCCGGGAGAGGCATGGATGGAGCCGGCGATGCATCACGCTGCCAGAGTTTGATATTCCGATATCCGGTCGTAGCGATCATTGATCCCGCGGGGTGGAAAGCGACAGCGTGCACGAAGTCCCGATGAGCTGCTCCGGTCGGGCCCTGAGCAGCAGACGAGACAATGGAGGGATCCACAAGACCCGCCGGGACATCCTGGCGAGCGAGGTCATAGACGGTCACCCGATTGGCTCGACCGGCGGCGATAAATCGTCCGTGGGAGTCGATATCCATGGAGTAGACTCCCTGGAGCCGCGCGTTGATGGGCTGCCAGTTCATGACTTTTGCGGCGCCACTTCCGGCTTTGGCACCTTCAGTGATCCACTGTCGGACAATTCCCAGTTCCTTTCCGGAGAGGGCTTTGGCCTGTCTGTCGTTGGGCAAGGGCGGCATCACGGGTTCAACGGATCGCTTTGAGAGAGTGAACAGCAGGCTTTCTTCGGGCTTGCCGGCAGTCACGACGGCGCTGCTGGCTTTGCTTTTCAGCATCGCGTCGACCGTTTCAAGGATCACGCCGCCTTCGTTGGTGGTGACGTTGTGGCAGGCGACGCAGTTGGCCTGCAGAATCGGACGTACGTCACGGTCGAAGTCAACCGCTCGGCCAAGTCCCGGGTCTTCTTCGGTGATGGGCTTATTTTCATCAGCGGCAGCGACGGTGGCGGGCAGCAGGCAGGCCAGCAGCAGCCAGAGAGATTTGCGGTCAGAGCGAGTCATCGGAGCACCAGATTTCTGCAGATGGTTCAGGTCTGATCATTCAGCAATTTTGATGGCCACAGGAACATCGGTAGCCGCAGCGCGGCCGGAGACATCGCCGGTGGCTCGAATTACGACATTTGCCAGATCACCCACCGCGGCGTCGGCGGCGGCAGTGACTGTGAGCATGGCTTCGGACTGATCGGCCGGCAGGTCGACGGCCGCTGCCTGCACGCCGGTGGTACCCGGCGGCACTTCGAGAGTCAGCTTCAGTGGCCCGGTGAATTCCTTACGGCGAGCGGCAGTGACTTTGATGGCCAGCATTCCGCCACGCTTCAGCACTCCATTGTCCGGCACCGCTGCTGACAGTTTGGCTGTTCCGGCGTGAACTCGGACGACGATCGGATCGGAGACTGCCCTCACGGCCACGTTATTCGGCTTGGTGGCTTCTTCGGCTTTCTTCAGACCGTCGTCTGCAGCGGCTTTGGCGGCTTTGGCGGCTTCAAGGTCCTTCATGGCCTGAGTCAGCAGCGCCTGGGCTGCTTCAACATCCTTCATTTTTTCGGTGACCAGTTTCTCTGCTTCGGCCTTCTCGCGGATTTTCGCCGCTTCCATCTCCTTCACGGAAGTCACCTGTCTGGCCACAGCATCAGCGGCGGTTGTCAGTTCCTCGACCTTTGCGGCCGCGGCGGCCAGAGCAGTGGCGGCTTCCTGCAGCGCCTTGAGTGAAGCGACCAGTTCTTCGGGCTTGCCGGTTGCAGAGGCCTTGATGGAGGCTGCCTGGGCCTGGGCTTTTGCGACGGTTTCCAGCGAAGCGGTCTGGGCGGCGACGGCTTTGGTGAAGTCGTCTTTGAGTTTCTGCTGCTGCACGGTGTAAGCCGCCAGTTCTTCGCCCAGTTTCTTCACCTGTTCCGTCAGGGCTGTCACCTTCAACTGCTGTTCCTTCAGTCCGGCTTCAGCCGTCTGAGCCTGTGTCTGGCGAGTGGCCATGGCGGCTTCGGCTTCAGTCACCCTGACTTTGGCGCGTTCTGCCAGCCACGGGTTACGTCGCCATGCGACGGTGGAGGTTCCGTGCAGCAGGATCGCGGCAGCAGAGACCGGGGCCTTTTCCTTGAAGTAGATGCGGGCGAGTGCCGAATCTTTGCCAGGTTCAATGGCAAAGGCCGGAGCGTCGGTTTCGCCGGGGACGTTGTAGAATGCGAAATCGACTTTGCCATCGAATCCGTTGCGTTTCACGAGGCGGACCGGAATCAGCAGTTGCTGGTCCTGGCTGTAGTCAGCGGCCGCGACATCGACCACGACAGAAAAGGGCTGTTCGTCCTTCATGACACCGGCAATCAGTGAATCTGACAAACGGGCGGTTCGTGGCAGTCCGTTCAGTGCATCATGCACCAGCGTGGCAGTGCGGGCCTCGCGGACCATTGCGGCATCGGGGGGACCGCTGCGTCCCTGCACGCTGACGGGCACCAACTGCTCAGGGGCATCCGGAGCCGCCGTAATGACTATGCGAGCTGTGGTCTGACCGGGGCCGATCACCGACGGACGAGCCGTGAGTCCGGCGGGCAGATTGACGGCGGAAACTTCAATGGCATCGTTGTGTCCATCGCGGCGGTAGGCGTAGACCGGAAGTTCGTAACTGCCGCCTTTTCGCAGGCTGATGGCTCCACTGGTCGGGGGCGCTTTGCCGTCGGCTGACGGGAAGGAGTCGAAGACAACAAGCGAGAAGTCGGGCTGAGGTTTGCGGAGGGAGACACGGTAGCTGAGGCGGGCATCGCCACGGGCGTCGCTGTAGCGGTCCCGCAGGCGAACGCGATAGCTGCCGTCTTCCGGAACGTCCAGTCTGGCAGCCGGGTCATCACTGAGCGTGGGCAGATCAGCACCGCCTGGGTTCTGGCGGTCATCATCTTCCGTGGCGACCCGGGCATACGTCACTGTACCGTCTGCCGCTGTATTGATACGTTCGATCATCAGCAGTGGATCGGCGATGGAACCGAGTCGTTGAGCGTAAACTTCGATGACCCATGATTCGCCTTTTTTGGCGTCGAAGCGGAACACATCTTCGTCGGCTCGTTCGGCAAACTGTCCGGCGATTTCTGCGGGCAGAGCGGTGATCTGTTCAGCGGCTGCCGGATCTTCAGGCAGTGCGGCCTGCGGTGCCAGACCGAGTCTCAGCAGGTTGCCGTCAATGCCGTTCCACCAGAAGGAGTCGGCGAAGGCGGCCGTCGCAGCCGCCCCGACAGGTCGTCCCGCAGTCGCTGGATCGACGCTGGCTGTGAGTTTGAAGACAGGCTGTCCGCCGAGCTTCAGGTCGGTGGCTTCACCGCCGGGCAGGTGTCGACCATAAAGCGTGACCGGGGCAGCCGCTCCAGCGACGAGGAAGCCGGGGGCCAGCCAATCCACCTGCGGCCGCGTGTCGATGGCAAGGCGATAAACAAACTGATCGCCACCACCATAAACGGCGTCCTGAACTCGCAGCAGAAACTCTTCGTCTGCTGCGGCGGTGTGGACGATGGCTGCTTCCTGCGAAAAGACTCGCCGCGATTCCGCAACGCGGCGGCCGGTGGCGTTGAACAGCTGCAGCAGGGGCTGCATGGGCGAATCGAGCCGTGCAGCTTCCGAGCGAATCACGAATGTCTGTCCGGCCTTGACGGGAATCCGAAAGAAGTCCACATCCGTAGCGCCATTGGCGCGGGCACTGACGACGGACTCCAGGGCGACCGGGGTGGCCTGTGCGGCAGCGTTGTTCGGTTCAGCTTCCGCGACTTCCACCAGTGAGTCGACGCGAAAGATACGCGGATTGCTGATGCCGAACAGTCCGCGGACTCGCACGTCATACAGTCCGGAGGGAACGTTGCCACCGACCGTCACGCTGAAGGTGTTGGCAACCGGGTTACCATTCGCGTCGCGTTTCTGAGTGGCGGTGATTTCAGGATGACTGAAAATCATGCCGTCAAGTTCATCGAGGTCCGAGCCACCTCCGACAACGACGTCGACTGTGGCACCACGCTGAGCACCTGGGGGAAACACCGAGGTGATGCGAGCCTGCGGCAACTGGGCCAGTACGGGGCTGACAGCCAGCAGTGCGAGGGTGAAAGCCAGCAAGGATCGTCCGGTCATAGGGTGGGTTCCGGAGGGCGGGATTCAAGTCAGGAGCGGGCGCGGGTCAGGGCTGCCACAGATG
>Ga0255095_1000686_pt1 | contig 16300 bp, 9 predicted proteins | sample Colum_Law_RepC_8_2_FD_188435 | JGI IMG/M metagenome (GOLD analysis project Ga0255095, IMG submission 188435) | Freshwater microbial communities from Columbia River, Oregon, United States - Colum_Law_RepC_8d | ecosystem: Environmental > Aquatic > Freshwater > River | place: USA: Oregon | collected...
CGATTGTTGGGGCGTGTTTTGATTAAAAACACAAAGTTGACCCGTCATACCCAAGTGAATCAGCAGTTGCAAATTTGAGCGCAACGAAATAATGATCCATTTGCCCCGGCGGGTAACTTTCTCAATTGTTTGATTTTCAAGCAATTGGCTCCAGAGTGGGTTCCATGGCCTGCGAAGTTTTTTTCCCGGAACTTCCACTTTTACAATGGTTTTTAAGGTTAAAAGGGGAATTAAATCTCGAACTACTGTTTCCACTTCCGGCAATTCTGGCATGCCTTTTCCCTTAACTTTATCGCCTTGCGGTGACTTTTTTTGTTCTCTTTTTTGCTTCCTGCAAATATTGAATAACAATCCGACTCATTTAGCAATAAGTTATTATGTAGAACTTATATGCAGGTTCGCTTGACCCCCCGAACCTTCGAGTCTAGTCTGATTAGTAGGGGTATTATGTTTTTTGCATTAATTAAGGTTAGATATGAACGCTAAACTTCAATCAATTCCAGACGCTATGGGTAGATTCGGCCTCTTTGGGGGCAGGTATGTACCTGAAACCCTTATAGAAGCATTGAATGAACTAACCACAGAATACGAAAAAGCCTGCAAAGATGAGGCTTTTCAACAAGAATTCCATCGTTATTTGAATGAATACGTTGGCAGGCCCTCGCGTTTATATTTCGCAGAACGATTAACCAAAGAAGCGGGCGGCGCAAAGATCCTTCTTAAGCGAGAAGACCTGAATCACACCGGCGCTCACAAAATAAACAATTCCATCGGCCAGGCACTTCTGGCAAAGAGAATGGGCAAAAAGCGAATTATTGCAGAAACTGGTGCAGGTCAGCACGGCGTTGCTACTGCAACTGCTTGTGCACTTTTCAACTTCCCCTGCAGGGTTTACATGGGCGAAGAAGATATCCGCAGACAAAAACTCAATGTCTTTAAAATGCAAGCCATGGGGGCGGAAGTTTGCCCTGTAACCACTGGCAGTAGAACCCTTCGTGATGCAGTTAACGAAGCAATGCGCGACTGGATGTCCACTGTAGGCGATACCCATTACATCATCGGCAGTGCGGTCGGGCCCCATCCTTTCCCTTGGATTGTCAGGGATTTTCAATCAGTTATCGGAAAAGAATCACGCGAACAATGCATCGCACAAACAGGAAAACTGCCTAAGGTGGTAGTGGCCAGTGTTGGTGGAGGTAGCAACGCTGCGGGGATGTTTTTCCCGTTCATTCATGACAAAGATGTTGAAATTGTAGGCGTTGAGGCGGGTGGGCGTGGCCCTAAACCGGGCGGGAATGCTGCGACTTTATCGCATGGCGCACCTGGGATTTTGCACGGGGCATTCAGCTATGTTCTTCAAGATACCGATGGGCAAACTGCGGATGTACATTCCGTTTCTGCTGGTTTGGATTACCCAGGAGTTGGCCCAGAACATAGTTATTGGAAAGATTCAGGCAGAGTTAAATACACAAATGTTAATGATGAGGAAGCCTTGGCTGGTTTTGACCTCTGCTCCAAGTTGGAAGGCATCTTACCTGCTCTGGAAACAGCTCACGCAGTTGTCGAAGCAATGCGAATCGCATCCAAACTAACCAAGGACGATGTGGTGCTCGTATGTTTTTCAGGCCGTGGGGATAAAGACTGCTACGAAATAGCACGAGTAACAGGTGAAAGCCTGGAATAGTTTTTACGCCCAAAACCATTGAACCAATTGAATAATAGATTCAGGAACCAAATAAATGAATGCAATAGATGCTGCTTTTGAGCGCTTGAAAACCGGGAACAAAAAGGCGTTTATTCCCTTCATAGCTGCCGGAGACCCAGACATTGAAAGCACCAAAGAGCTTGCTAAAACGCTGGCTAAGAATGGCGCAAGCATTATTGAAATTGGTTTCCCATACAGCGATCCGATAGCAGATGGTCCGGTCATTCAAGCGGCCTACACCAGAGCCCTTAATAAGGGTTTGAAAATCGAACACATTCTTAAGGCCATAGCAGAAGTCTCGCAAGATTTAGAAAAAGAAAAGATATTGGTACCCTTTGTTGCAATGGTTTCCATGAGCATCATCCACCGATTTGGCAAAGAGAAATTCATTGAGGGGTGCCTAAAAGCTGGGTTTTCTGGCCTTATCATTCCGGATCTACCAGTTGAAGAATCGCTCGAGATTGCCAAGGATCTTAAAAAAGCCGGGCTTTCTTTAATTCTTTTGGTGACGCCAAACACTCCAAAAGAAAGAGCTTTGCTCATTCTTTCTGCATGCAGCGGTTTTGTTTATTGCGTTAGCGTTTCTGGTATCACAGGGGAAAGAGACAAAATCCCAGAAGAGCTTTTGAAAAACCTTGCTTGGTTAAGAGAGCAAACCCCCCTGCCCTTATGCGTGGGCTTTGGCATCAGCAAACCCGAGCATGCAAAGGTATTGCGCGACCACGCAGATGGTGTGATTGTGGGTAGTGCTATTGTAAAACATATTGAAACTGCTGAAAAAGCGGGATTACCTGCTGTAAAAACTGCAATTGCAAATCTTGCAGAGTCTTTAGTTAATGCGCTTAACTCTTAGAAAAAGGACGGGCAACTTGCAGGATCGAAAGCGCAGAAAAATCGAACGCGAGTTTGGCGTCCCTATTGCGGGCGAAATTCTCGACCCCCAGCACTGGACTCAAACGGCACTCAAGAAACTTCCCCTCGATGGCAACTTGGATATCCAAGAATTATTTGGTAGAAGTGCCCCTTTGGTTGTCGATGTAGGTTGTGGCAACGGAAGATTCATTTTAGGCAGTTCTGTTTGGCGTGAATCCTTTGATCATTTGGGTGCAGATATTCTGCCCGTTGTTATCCGATATGCAACACGCAGAGGAAACCAGCGGGGCTTAAATAATGTGCGTTTCCTCGTTGCTGATGGGCTAAAATTTGTTGAAAAGCTTTTGCCCAAGGGTTCCGTTTCAGAACTGCACTGTTATCATCCCCAACCCTATCACGCTCCAGAAAAATCTCTCGAACGATTACTCACGCCAAGATTTATGGCTGCGGTACATCGGGTTCTTGTGCCTGATGGGCAAATTTTTCTGCAAACAGATAGTAAAGCTTATTGGGATTACACAAAAAGTATCACTTCACATTTTTTCAACTTTAGCGAAAGAATTGGGTGTTGGCCCGATTCGCCTCGAGGCCGTACCAGAAGAGAAATACTTGCGATTAAGCGCGGAATGACAATATACCGCGGAAGTGGAACCAAACTAAATCATTTGCTTGAAGATGATTTACAAAAGATGGAATCGGACTTACCCATGCCCTTGTTTACAACAGAAAGCTATCTGTATAAGCTTGATTACGAAGAAAATCTGACCCGACAAAGAGAGTAGTTCCTTTAACGGAACTACCCTCGAATTGGGTGAAAACAAACCGTTTACTTATTCATACCAGGGAACTCAAGTTTTTCTGCCAACTCGGGATCCAAGGGCTTAGTACCCTTGCATTTGGGATACTTGGTACAGCCAAGGAAAAAGCCCTTACGGCCTGGCCTTAGTTTCATGGGTCCATCGCACTCGGGGCATGTGTCAGTAATTTCGATTTCGGGAATATCCACTTTTGGTGGTGGTGGATACATGAGATTAACCTTTTCCTTTAATTCTTCAGGAATAGGTTTGGTGCTGCGGCATTTGGGATATGCAGCACAACCAAGGAAAGGGCCACGAGGACCTTTTCGGACGTTCATCGGACCGCTGCATTTTTCACATTTCACGCCCAGATCCGTTTGTACTATAAGATTTCCTTCAGCATCAACATCCTTAGCATTTTTGCATTTTGGATAACCGGTGCAGGCAAGAAAAGGCCCTCGTTTACCTTCACGGATAACCATAGGTTTGGAGCATTTTTCGCAAGTATGTTCAGTAGGTTTAGTTGTCACAACAGGTACCCCTTCAGGGTCAAAATTCATAGTGGTTTTACAATCAGGATATCCAGAGCATCCAAGAAAAGGCCCTGTTTTACCTGATCTCTGCAACATTTGTTTGCCACAACTTGGGCAAATATGTTCAGTAAGAACGGGTTTTTCGCGGGGTTCAACACCTTCAGCACGCTTAATAAAATTACACTCAGGATAACCTGCACAGCCATAAAAACGGCCTCGCCTGCTGTACCTTTCGATAATTTCCTTGCCACACTGTGGGCACTTCTCCGTTGCGCCTGGCATCTTTTCTTTAGCATCTGTCATTGAAGAAGAAAATGGAGCAAAGAAATCGTCCAGAACTTTATTTCTAGGGACTATATTAGTTTCGATCTGATCTAATTCTTCTTCCATCTGGCTGGTAAATTTAAGATCCATGACCGTGGGAAAATATTCGACCAAGAGATCGATTACCTTGATTCCTATATCAGTTGCAAAGAACCTGCGCTCTTTGACTTCAACATAAAATCTTTCCTGTATTTTGCTGATAATGGTGGCGTAAGTACTAGGGCGCCCGATGCCCTCTTTTTCCAATACTTTCACCAAACTAGCTTCACCATAGCGTGAAGGTGGTTGGGTAAAATGCTGGCTGCCAACCAACTCTTGAAGATTTAACTTCTGTTTTTCTTTGAGATCAGGAAGCATGGTATCTTCCTGTTTACCGCCTGGAGCAAGCACTTTGCGAAAGCCTGCAAATTTAAGAATCTTACCCTGTGCCTTAAACAATCCCTTGTCGCATTTCACCTCAACTTGGGTAACAGAAAAGACTGCAGGCTTCATCTGACTTGCAACAAAACGATTATAAATCAGAGCATAAAGCTTCGATTGCTCAAGTGGAATCAAAGTTGCGACCTTTTCAGGCGTATAGCTTAAATCGGTGGGGCGAACGGCCTCATGCGCTTCCTGCGCACTCTTCCCAGAAGCAAATTTGTTCGGATTTGTGGGCAGATAATCTGCACCGTGCTTCGTGGTTATTAGTTCCCTGCACGCTTTCAGCGCATCATCAGAAACCCGGGTGCTATCGGTTCGCATGTAGGTGATCAATGCAACCGAACCTTCGCTGCCCAAATCTACACCTTGGTACAAACGCTGAGCGATGCCCATGGTTCGCTTTGCGGTGTAACGCATTCTAATACTTGCTTGCTGCTGCAAAGTACTGGTGGTGAAAGGAGGGGGAGCTTTTTCTTCCCGATCTTTTTGTTCGAGCTTGGAAACTTCGTAAGTGCCTTTTTCAAGAATATTGGCTATTTCCAAGGTGCTTTCTTCATTGACGGTGGAGAATTTCTTTCCATCCCATTCATTGAGTTCAGCTTTAAAAACGCCTTCGGGAAGGTCGTTGGAACTGGGTGTTTCTTCCGCAGTGCCTGCTTCAATTTCTGGATCGGCTTCGTCCTCATCTTCGTTTTCTTTTTCAGAACCCTTTGCCTTTTTGATCGTCAAAAGATTTTTCTTGGATGCTTTCCCTTGAGTGGAGAGGGTTGCAATGATTCTCCAATACTCTTCAGGTTTGAAAGCTTGGATTTCTTTTTCGCGATCAACAATAAGGCGAACTGCAACCGATTGAACCCGGCCTGCACTAAGTTCGCGTGCCAAGACTCGACTTAGAAGCGGGCTAAGATTATAGCCCACTACCCGGTCAAGAAATCTTCGCGCTTCTTGGGCATTCACAAGCCCCATGTTAATGGCGCTTGGGGTATTAAAGGCTTCTGTTACTGCTTTTTTGGTGATTTCGTTAAAAGTCACACGCAATGTTTTTTTAGGATCAAGATCCAAAGCTTCGCTAAGATGCCAGGCAATTGCCTCACCTTCGCGGTCGGGGTCGGGCGCCAGATAAACCATATCTGCCTTGGCTGCCAACTTTTTTAGAGCGGTTAATTCTTCTTTTCGGTCAGAAAGATTCCTGTAGGTAGGAATCCAGCCAGCCTCGATATCAATACCGAATTTACTTTTTGGCAAGTCACGGATATGACCTTTACTTGCAGCAACATCGAAGGAATCACCCAAATATTTCTGGATTGTTTTTGCTTTTGCAGGTGATTCAACAATGACCAAGCTTTTTTTCTTTTTCGGTATTGTTTTTGCTTTTGCAGGTGATTCAACAATGTCTAAGCTTTTTTTCTTTTTCGGTGGCACTAAACTAACTCCAGACTTTTTGCTTCAGTTTCAATAATAATCTAGTTAAGATTCAACAATTGAATAAGTTGAGGTTGTATGGAAAGTAAGACCCGCTACAATCCCTACCTTGTTGGCATGGCCCAACATTCCATTAATATATGGTCTTGCGGGATGTCAAGGCCGAAGAGTTTTAATTTTGTGCTGTTTTTTTCCGTAAAGGACTCGGACATATGGCTTTTAACCCTTTTGAAAGTTTTCGAAAAAATCAACGCTCACTCATGGCTTTCGCTGCCATTGTCTGCATGATCGTCTTTGTTTTTTCCTTCGGACAGGGGGATTTTTTCCAAACCCTGCAGGAATGGCTAGCCACCCGAACAAGGACAGGATCTCAAGTTACCACTTTATACGGTGAACCTGTATATGAAAGTCAATTAGATAAAATTGCGCGCCAACGCGACCTTACTAACTCCTTTATGGTGCGCACCACGGCCTTGGGTGTGAACATGGCGATGACGGAACTAGAAAAGCAACAAAAAGATATTAAAGAAGGAATGGACAACCCTTTTGGCAGGGTAATGCAAGGCTGGGGCATGCGCAGGAATCCTTTCTTTGCACAACAAATGCGCCTTCCCCCGGGCTGGCAGGCAATGAGCGTTCAAAACGATTTAAGTTTTCTTTCTGCACAAACCACCGTAATCAAGAATCCAGATCAGATGCGCATGCTGGAAACCCTATCTATTTCACTTGGTTTTGAAGCTTGGGAAACCAATACTGCAATGCGGGGCATAGAAGAAATGTATTTTGGTGGAGGCAAAAACCCTGAAGATCTTTTAGATTTCATGGTTTGGCTTAAGGTTGCAGACAAGCTTAATATCAAACTTGGACCTAACGATATCCGAATGGCTGTAAACCGCGAAGCTGCAAATCAAGAAGTATGGCCCGCATTGCTGCCCTTAAAACAAATTCCATCGGTACAAGGCTTGGCCAAAAACGGCGCTCTTAATGAAGACGAGCTTTTAGCAGGCCTAACCAATGAGTTCCGGGTTATCATGGCCAAAGAAACGATTCTAGGCGAATCTCCTGGTGTTCGTTCTTACCGCGATTTGCGTGAACCGATGCAGCGTCTGGGAAATGCAGGAACCCCCAGCCCTTCCGAATTCTTCAACTTCTTCAAAGATTACCGCGCCAGCCTTGGCGTGATCATGCTTCCTATCCAAGCGGAAGATTTTATTTCCAAAGTGACGGAAGAACCCTCACCAGAAGAAATTAAAAGTTTTTACAACAGCTTTAAGAATGACGAAGTAAACCCCGGCAGCGACCGTCCTGGCTTTCGCCAACCACGCGTCGTAAAGGCTGAATATGCTACTGCAAAAGCTGAATCACCGGTCTTCCGAAAAAAGGCAGAGGCTAATGCCTTGGCGCCATTTATTACTAGGACTTTGGCCTTTTTGCAAGCCGATAGTTTTGGTGGTTCAATTGGTGCTGCAATAGGCAACATTCTACCAGGGTTTTCACAAGAACCGATGTATGCTGAATATCGTATTTTCAAAGATTCCCGTTCTTCGTGGTTTGATCCGCCGTTTGCTTCTTCCGAGGTATTGCACGAACAAAGCACCCAACAACCAGCATTGATTGCTGGATTAGTTGGCCAGATTGCTGGCACCCAACTAACGCTTGGTTCTCCTTTTCTTACTGCTGCGATTTATCCCGGTGGTGCATTAGCTTTTGAAGCCTCTGCAAGGCTCAAAATCCTTACCTCCACTATTTTGGCTTGTGCCTCCACAAACCCTTACACTGCGATTGCCCTGCCCTTTAATTTTGTGCCACCGGTTCCAGAAATGGAAACGGTTATCACAACTCTTTTTGAAAAGTATCTCGACATTCTTTCGCCCAGAATGATGCGCGAAAACTTTATCCTTTTCACCGAGGAACTTGCCAAGCTTAAAAACAAGCCTGAAGATGCAAGCAAGTTGGTTGCAAAGGGTATTTCAGAATATGGCTTGGAAATTCGTTCGATGAAATCTCCCAAACCTTATTTCGAAATGACATCCGTACCAGAATTCTCTGATCTTAAAAAATCCTTCATCGAATCTTACCGCGATGCTCCACAAGCGCCCGAATTCTGGCAGCTATTTTTCCAAGGCAATGGCACCTACGAAACGACCCGATGGTCGCCTGATGAACGCATGTTCCAAAACGATCCCAGCAGGTGGATATTCTCCAAGGAACCCTACCTGATTTGGCGATCTGAAGATTCTTCGCCCAAAGATCGAACCATTGAAGAAGCTAAGCCCGAGATTATCAAAGCATGGAAACTGCAAAAGGCAAGAAAACTGGCCCGTGCAGAAGCTGAGAAAATCGCTGAAGAGGCCAAGAAGAAAACTTGGCCAACCAGCTACAACGATCTCGTTCGAGAATCAAAGGGCTATCTTGCAAACCTAATTGCGAGCAAGAAAGATTCCGACCTGAAGGAACTCAGTGGCGTGACTCGGATTTTACCGCAAAACACCACAGGCCCAGGGCAATCCAAGGTTTATCAAGCCTTCCGCATTCCCACAGATATTATTCCCTACCCGAGAAATAATCTTGTGGATCAATTGCTTACCTTGAAAAAACCTGGCGACACCATGGTGGTTCGAGACCGCCCAGAAAATACTTTTTATGTCGCTCTTCTTCTTTCCAGAGCCGAGCCAGGTTCTCAAGAATTTAAAAAGATCTACGAAAATGCCTCTTCCAGATCCAAGGAACCTGACACTTTGTGGCAGATATTCCTTGATCAATACAGCAGGGATTTCAGAATTGAAACCATGAAAAGGCTGCGTACTGAAGCGTCAGGCAAGCTTGACGATAATGGCAGAATTCCCATTGCTGATTCTTACCGCAATAGAAATATCAAGGAAGATTCCGGCAGCTAAAATTGGATAGGAAAAGATAGTATTAAGCCGGCTTTTTATAAAAGCCGGCTTTTTTTACGCAACGACTTCATCCACCTTTGTAATCGTAACATCGGGGCCTTCCAGTTTGTGCAGAAGATGCTTAGGCACAGAGCAAACGAATATGGCTTTATCATCAACAAATTCTTGTCTGATGATTTCCGCATTCGATGCAAGATAAGCGAACAGTTTCCCGTTCCCGGAATGAGCCTCAATCTTCAGCATTAAAAATTCAGAACTAAGCGCACTAATTACAGAATCTCGTAATTGATCAATTCCTTGGCGGGTTGCTGCACTAATACAAACTGCGCTGGGATGCCTTGCCTGCAATACATGCAGGATGGATTCATCTGCAATTTTGTCGACTTTGTTTAGCACCAGCAGGGTTGTTTTTTTTGCACAACCAAGTTCAGAAAGCACTTTTTTCACCGCGTCAATTTGGTCTTCAACCTGAGGGCTACTTGCATCAACAACATGAATAAGCAACTTTGCCTGCATGGTTTCTTCAAGGGTTGCCTTGAAGGATGCGACCAGATGATGGGGCAGATCGCGGATAAAACCAACCGTATCGCTTAATAGAACTTTCCCCCATTCCTTCAAGCGCCATTGCCTGGTTCGTGTTTCCAGCGTTGAAAACAGCTTGTCTTCAACCCCAACCCCTGCCCCTGTGAGTGCATTCATAAGGGTACTTTTACCTGCATTGGTATAACCAACTAGGGAGACAGTGTGCTCGCCCATTCGGGATTCGACTTCCCTTTCTTTACGAGCTTGGATTTCCCTAAGTTTATTTTTAAGATCGCGGATTCGATATCCAACGATTCGCTTATCTTCTTCCAACTGGGTTTCACCTGGACCTCGCATACCAATACCAGCAGCAATTCGGGAAAGATGGGTCCACATTCTTTTTAGGCGTGGTAAGGCATAAACCAGCTGAGCGAGTTCGACTTGGAGCCTGGATTCTATAGTTCTGGCGCGAGTTGCAAAAATATCAAGAATTAACTCGCTTCGGTCTAAAACTTTTACTTTCGTAGCTTTTTCGAGGTTTCGAATTTGGGCGGGAGAAAGTTCATTATCAAATATAACAACATCGGCTTCAGTCATCAGCACCTGTTCCTGCAATTCCTGAAGTTTACCCCTGCCTATATAGGTTGCAGGGGCAATTCCATGCCTTTTTTGGCTGATACCGCCTACTATTATGGCACCTGCGGAAGTTGCAAGACCTCGAATTTCTTCTAATGGGTCTTCATTTACGGGTCGTTCTGAAAGAACAACGCTGACAAGAAAAGCTTTTTCAGAGCCTACAGTGATTTTATCGCGTGGGACATCTAGGGTCACGGTTTGGTTTATTCTCCTTAAAAACAGCCCGGGAAAGAAAATACCTCTAGGTATATTATCAAGAAAAGATTAGCATCTCGAAGGATGGATCTCTATTGAAATTATAGACCTTGGTTTAGAAGAACTAATTCAATGTTTATATTTCAGAAAGTTAATTCGCTTGATTTTTAGAAAACTCTGAAAATCAAGTACTATTAATGATCATAGATCCGTAAAAGTTTCCGTATTGGCCAAGCTGGTCTATTCCAGTCTTGTCGGAAACATAGAATAGAAAGGTCAGGCAATTTGTTTGCCTGCTTCTAGGTTTTGTGCCATTGGAGTGGTGCTTATGGATAATGGCAACAGTGGTGTGAATGGATCATCCTCCGCAATTTTGGAATCCACATCGGTTCCAAATGATGTCGATATGGTGGAAACCCGCGAGTGGCTTGATTCTCTTTCTTCGGTTTTACAAACTAGCGGCATCGATCGGGCTGAATATCTCCTCACTCAATTACGCTTAAAAGCTCATACTGAAGGCGTACATATTCCCTTCACTGCAAATACGCCCTACATCAACACTATTCCACCTGGCAAGCAGCCTGCCTACCCAGGCGACCGCGAAATCGAACGCAAAATTAAAAGCTTGATCCGCTGGAACGCCATGGCAATGGTTGTTCATGCCAACGAATTAGATGGTACTTTGGGTGGCCACATTTCAACTTTTGCTTCCAGTGCAACCCTTTATGAAGTGGCTTTCAACCATTTCTTCCGTGGTCCAGAGACCCCTGGCGGTGGAGATTTGGTTTATTTCCAAGGCCACGCTTCACCTGGTATTTATTCCAGAGCTTTCCTTGAAGGCAGACTCAACGAACAACATCTTAAAAACTTCCGCAGAGAACTTGAACCAGGTGGTGGTTTATCTTCCTACCCACATCCTTGGCTTATGCCTAATTTCTGGCAATTCCCTACTGTTTCAATGGGCCTTGGCCCTATTATGTCGATTTATCAAGCCAAGTTTAACCGCTATCTTCAAGATCGTAAAATTGTTCCACCTTCCGACCGCAAAGTCTGGTGCTTTTTAGGCGATGGCGAATGCGATGAACCTGAAACTTTAGGTGCAATCAATTTAGCTTCCAGAGAACACCTTGATAACCTCATTTTTGTCATCAATTGCAACCTCCAAAGGCTTGATGGCCCTGTAAGAGGCAACGGCAAAATCATTCAAGAACTTGAAGCCGCTTTCAAAGGCGCTGGCTGGAATGTTATTAAAGTCGTTTGGGGCAGCGAATGGGATCCCATTATTGCCAGAGATCGTACCGGTATTCTTTTACATCGCATGAATGAAACCGTCGATGGTGAATACCAAAAGTATGCAGTCGAAGATGGCGCCTATCTACGGGAGCATTTCTTTGGCAAGTATCCTGAACTTCTTAAGCTTGTTGAAGATTATTCTGATGAGGAACTCACCAAGCTTCGTCGAGGCGGTCACGACCCATTAAAAGTTTATGCTGCTTATAAAGCCGCTACCGAAACCAAGGGCGTTCCTACTGTCGTTCTTGTAAAAACTGTAAAGGGTTACGGTTTGGGCGAAGCGGGCGAAGGAATGAATATCACCCATGGGCAGAAAAAGCTCAAGGCGAAGCATCTCCTAGATTTTCGAACCCGTTTCAATCTGCCTTTCTCGGATGAAGATGTAAGCAAGGCTCGCTTCTTCCTTCCTGACCAAGATAGCCCCGAAATCAAATATCTGCATGAACGCAGAAAAGCTTTGGGTGGCTACCTCCCTGTTCGAACTTCCAAGGCCCCTGATCTGAAAACTCCAGGGCAAGAATTCGTCAAGCGTTATGTCACTGGTAGTGGTGATAAATCGCCTTCTACCACCGGGGTTTTTGTCGACATGCTTGGTCAGTTTCTTAAAGACAAAGATATCGGTGCACGCGTTGTACCCATTATCCCTGACGAAGGCCGTACCTTTGGTATGGACCCTTTCTTTACCACCTTCAAAATCTATTCTCATGTCGGGCAACTTTACGAACCCGTCGATGCGAAAATGGCTGTTACGTATCGTGAAGCCATTGATGGCCAAATTCTTGAAGAGGGCATCACCGAAGCTGGGGCGATGTCTTCATTCATCGCAGCAGGAACTTCGTACACCACTCATGGCGTACAGATGATCCCCTTCTACATTTATTACTCCATGTTTGGATTTCAGCGCATTGGCGATCTCGCTTGGGCTGCTGCTGATCTTCGAACCAGGGGCTTTATGCTTGGGGCTACTGCAGGCCGTACTACGCTTAGTGGCGAAGGCCTTCAGCATGAGGATGGCCATAGCCATTTGGTCGCTTCTACTGTGCCAAATCTAGTGGCTTACGATCCCGCTTATGCTTACGAACTCGCAATTATTTTGCGCGATGGCATTCGCAGGATGACTGGCCCAACTCAGGAAGATGTTTTCTACTACATCACTCTTTACAACGATAATTACCCCATGCTTCCTATGCCTGAGGGCGCTGAAGAAGGTGTGCTCAAGGGTATTTATAAACTTAAAAAATCCTCCATCGAAGCTCAGGGAGGCAAGAAGGTTCATTTGTTCGGCAGTGGGCCTATTTTGGTTCACACTTTAAAAGCACAGCAAATGCTTGCAGAACAATTTGGCATCGCTGCAGATGTTTGGAGCGTTACAAGCTACCGCGAGTTACGCAGAGAAGCATTAGAAGTCGATCGTTGGAATATGTTACACCCCACTCACACTCCAAAACTTTCGTATATCGAAAAAATATTGGGTGAAGAGGAAGGTGTTTTCATTGCTGCAAGCGACCATATGCGCTCGGTTCCCGAAATGATCACACGATGGGTTCCAGGCGGGCTTTTCGCTCTGGGCACCGATGGCTTTGGTAGAAGCGAAACAAGGCCTTCCCTGCGAAGGCACTTTGAAATTGACACCGAGTGTATTACAGTTGGTACGCTTTACCAACTTAGCAAAAAAGGTCTGATTGAAACTTCTGTTGTTGCGGATGCAATTACAAAGCTGGGTATCGATCCAGAAAAGATCAGCCCGATGACCGCTTAATTATGTTGTTCCAGCTATTAATGAGCTGTGAATTTAGTTCCTGGTTCTTACTTGCAAGGATTTTGTACGATGTCCATTGAATTCAAGCTGCAAGCCCTTAAAGAAAATGTCGAAATTGTTGAAGTCAACGCTATCAAGGTAAATGTGGGCGACATTGTTACCAAAGATCAACCTTTGGTCGAAGTTCAAGCTGATAAGGCTGCACTCGAAGTGCCCTCGCCTTCTGCTGGAAAAATCACCCAGATCCTGATCAAACAAGGCGATCAAGTAAAAATAGGGCAACTTATTTTTGTCATCGACCCTGCCGGATCAGGCGCTGCTGTAGCTTCCTCATCTCCTCCACCTGTTCCTCAAAAAACACCCGTGGCTGCTCCTTCTCCCGCTCCTGCTGCGGTTCCAGTTGCAACTGCAACTGCCACGAAAGCTGCACCCATTGTTCTTGCTCACGATGACAACAAAGTTATCCCTGCAGGCCCTTCCACCAGAAGAATCGCCCGAGAACTTGGCGTTGATCTTGGTCATGTTCCAGGCACTGGAAGGCATGGCAGAGTAAGCGAAGATGATGTACGGAGCTTCGTGCGAGGCAGCGGCTCAAACGGATCTTCGGGTGGCTCCATTTCTGTTCCACCTCTTCCACGCTTCGAAGATTTTGGCACCGTTGAAAAGCAGCCCATGTCTGCCATTCGCAGGGCCACCGCAAGGCAAATGTCACTTTCATGGAGCATTGTGCCACATGTTACTCAAAGTGATTTATCAGACATCACCGATTTCGAAGCATTCCGCAAATCGCAAACCAAGGGGCCTAAGCTTACCATCTCGGCTTTTGCGATGAAGGCTGTGGTTGTTCTGCTTAAGGAATACCCTGTATTTAACAGCAGTATCGATGTTGCAGGCAATCAAATCATTCACAAAAAGTTTTATAATATAGGCGTTGCAGTTGATACTGAAAACGGCCTTCTTGTTCCTGTGATCCGCGATGTCGATAAAAAAAGCATTGCTGAACTTGCTGAAGAATTGACATCCATTGCTGAGCGGGCAAGGCAACGCAAACTCGATTCCAAGGATCTTACCGGTGGTACCTTTACCATCACGAATCTGGGTGGGATTGGTGGCACTGGGTTCACCCCCATTGTTAATTATCCTGAAGTTGCAATTCTTGGTATCTCGCGCGGCAGGCTTGAGCCAGTTGTTCATAACGGGGAAATTGTCCCACGCTTGATGATGCCCTTATCTCTCTCCTATGATCATAGAGTGATTGATGGTGCGATTGCTGCCCGATTTACGAGGCGGTTAGCTGAGATGCTAGAAAACCCTTATCAGCTTCTAATTCACGCTTAATTTCAGGCTCTTGACTACTTTTGTTTACATAAGGATCGAATGAAATGGCACAGATTCAGGAAACCCAACTGGCTGTTTTAGGTGCGGGGCCAGGTGGATACGCCGCTGCTTTTCTTGCTGCTGACCTTGGCATGAAAGTCACACTTATTGAAACTGGGCCCAAACCAGGCGGCACATGCCTTAATGTTGGGTGCATCCCTTCAAAATCTGTTTTACATATCGCTAAACTAATCCAAGATGCCAAGGAAGGGATCCACTTTGGACTTAAATTCGGCGAACCAAAGATTGATCTCAATCTCGTTCGAGGCCATTGGCAGAATGTCGTAAGCTCCTTTTCCACCAATCTGGGAAGGCTTTGCGACGCCCGAAAAATTAACTTTGTTCAAGGTAAAGGTAAGTTCACTTCGCCCAACACCATCGAGGTCGAAGGCAAAGGCACTGTCAAATTCGAAAAATGCATCATCAGTACAGGCTCTAGCCCTACCAAACCACCTGCTTTCAACCTTCCCACCAGTCGCATCATGGATTCCACAGGTGCTCTCAAACTCGAAGATATTCCGGCTAAGCTTCTCATCGTTGGTGGTGGTTACATCGGATTGGAACTGGGTTTTGTTTATGCTTCTTTGGGTAGTAAAGTCACCGTGGTAGAAATGTCGGATGGCTTACTGCCTGGCGCTGATCGCGACCTAGTTATGCCTTTACACCGCAGACTTGAAACCATCTTCCACAAGATCTTCCTTAAAACCAAGGTTGTCAAAGTTGAAGAAGTTGCAAAGGGAATCAAAGCCACTATCGAGGGTCCAGAAGTCACAGAGAAAGAACCGATTTTTGACAGAGTTCTAGTTTCGGTTGGCAGAAGACCCAACACTGGCGATATCGGCCTCGATAAAACGGGCATCGTTTTAAACCAGAAAGGTTTCATCCCTGTTGATGATCAAATGCGAACTGCTGTTGAGCATATTTTTGCAATTGGCGATGTCGCTGGTGATCCTATGCTTGCACATAAAGCCACCTACGAAGGCAAGATTGCTGCTGAAGTTATTTGTGGCGAACCCGCTGTTTACGATGTCAAAGCGGTGCCTGCGGTTATTTTTACCGACCCAGAAATTGCATGGTGTGGCCTAACCGAAACTGAAGCTCAAGCCAAAGGCATTGAAGTTAAACGCGTTCGTTTCCCTTGGGCTGGGTCAGGCAGAGCCATGACTCGCAAACGCACCGAAGGCCTTACCAAGCTTTTAGTAGACCCAAAAACTGAGCGCATTCTGGGCATTGGTATTGTTGGTGTCGATGCTGGCGAAATGATTGGCGAAGCTATGCTGGCTATCGAGATGGGCGCTTGTGCACGCGATTTAGCCATGACTATGCATGCGCACCCCACTCTTTCTGAAACTATTTCAGAAGCTGCTGAATCTATTTTCGGACACCCGACCCATGCAATGCCCAAGAAATCTTAAGCTTCATCCGCTTTTGCTTTCAACCTAAAACATAAAAGAAGGACTGGAGTTATTTCTCCAGTCCTTCTTCCTTTTACAATAATCCAGCTTACCACCCTAGTTAGGCAGAAGTTCTGGCCCATCGATAAC
>Ga0255095_1000687_pt1 | contig 16236 bp, 10 predicted proteins | sample Colum_Law_RepC_8_2_FD_188435 | JGI IMG/M metagenome (GOLD analysis project Ga0255095, IMG submission 188435) | Freshwater microbial communities from Columbia River, Oregon, United States - Colum_Law_RepC_8d | ecosystem: Environmental > Aquatic > Freshwater > River | place: USA: Oregon...
ATTACGCAGCCGATTGAGCCAGCAACCAGGCCCAGCACCAGAGCCTTCATCAGGAACAATCGTTGGACAAAGCCGGGCGTTGCGCCAATGGCCATCAGGGTTCCAATCTCACGTCGGCGCTCGCGAACATTCGCCGCAATCGCGCTGGCGAGGCTGGCACCACCGACGAGGACCAGAGTTCCCAGAACAAACAAGGATGTTCCGGACATCAGTCGGTTGACCCCAACCTGTGTCTGCACGACTTGAGAAACAGTCACGACTCTGGCATTCGGCAGCAGCTTGCTCAGTTCCGGAACGAGATCTCCGGCTGCGTCTTCACAGCATCCGATAACCTCAATCGCACTGACAACTTCGCCGGATTTGGCCAGTTCCTGCACCGTATGCAGATGCGCAAAGACTCTCGAATCATCGACCGTCCCGGTCCGTGTCAACGTCCCCAGAACAATGAACGTTCCTCCCAGCAGTTCTACTGTGTCACCGTCAGAGAAGGCTGATCGCTCCGCCACGTCTGCACCAAGCACGATCTGATTCTTCTCAAGGTTTTCGATTGCGCGCGTTGTGTTCAGTGACTCTGGAGTCTTGTCAGCCTCTGAGGGTTCATGGCTGGCCTTCTTGCAGCCGTCGTGTTTCTTGGGAGTAAACAGGGCAGCGGTTTGCCACGCCTGCTGTGCCGTAAATTCGCTCTGCGGAAGAATTCCGGTCAGCGTCACTTCCAGTCCACCCAAGCTTGCGGGCATGCTGAGTTTCGGAGTGAGCTTTTCGACGCCAGCCAGCCCCGCCATCAGCACTTCGGTGACATGTTCCTCCGGCAGAGTCTGACCGTTGCGATCGGCCGCATAGTAGTTCTGCAGCGATGCGTCTTTGGGAAGGATCAGGATGTTGGCTCCAAGGCTGGAGAGCTGCCGTGAGACTTCCTGTTCTGAATGAACCGTGACATGGCGAATGGCAACAAGAGCAGCCACACCCAGCAGAATTGCCATGCTGCTGGAGACAACCGACCACGGTCGTTCTCGCAGCTCTTTCCAAACAAGTGATCTGAGATTCATGGTTAGTTCTTCCTTGATGAATTCGGTTTGACAGCCTGCTTAGCTGGTGCTGCTGCGTGTTTGCAGTTTGGGTCATCACAGCACTGTCCGGACTTGTGGATAGCGGCTGCGATTTGAGCTGGCGTCGAAGCGGTGTCGAAATGTCCAACCAGAACTCCCGGCGGAGCAATCAGCACTGCATAGGGGCCAACAACCTTCTGTGGGTCAATCTGCATCTGAGTGACAAACCGTGTTTCTGCCGGATCGTCGACTCGCATCGATGCAAATGTCATCCGATCCTTGAACTGCGGGTCTGACTGAAGCGCCTTGACTCCGTTCGGAACAGCAGGCTTATTGCCGGAAGAAACGAGAACGAACACAAGCTGCTTGTTCTGCAGTGACTTCATGCATTTCATCATTGTCGGAGTGACAATTGCCGCGCTGAGATGTTCGTCGGAGATCTTTTTAGCGAAGACTCCGGTGATCGCTCCGTTGGGAGCAACAGCCACTGTCAGCGGCATCGGTGCCCGACCAATTCCGAAATGCTGAACCAGAGGCTGCTCAGCAGGATCGTTGGCTCGAGCGGTGAACACAACGGCCTGTTCATGACGCTCGGCGACGCCGGTTTCAACAACGCCCAGCATTTCGCGACCGGCGGCGTTATCTTCCTTCGTGAACACGATGAACGTGAATTTGCCTTCGCTGCCGGCCGCCTTGAGAGATTGCTCCAGCCGGCTCAATGATCGTGACTGAGTGACCGCTGGCGGAGATGACTGACGCACTTGTGACTGAGCGTAGATTGGTTCGGCAATCGTAATCCAGCCTCCGACAACACCGAACAAAGCGAACATGGTCGACGACTTCATAGAGATTCCTTTCAGAGTAGAACGTGTCTCAGACACGTGATGAAAACAGTAAGAGCCCATTTCAAAAACGGCTTTGGTAGCGGAATTCGTGAGAATTCCGTGTGTTTCCAGAAGTCTCACGACTTCTGCTACAGGTTTTGAAACAGTCTTTTGTGAACACAATGCGAGTCATGTCGTATGCCTATGTTCTCGGAGCCAGCATGATGATCGCCATCCCCACGAGGCATACAATGACACCAACGAGATCCCAACGACTTGGCCGCACCCCATCGACAAACCAAAGCCAGCAAATCGCAACCGTGATGTAAACTCCGCCATACGCCGCATACACTCGGCCACTCGCGGTAGGATGCAAAGAAAGCAACCATGCGAACAACGACAGACTGGCAGCTGCTGGCAACAGCAACCATGCTGACTTGCCTTGTTTCAACCAGAGGTACGGGAGATAGCAACCGACGATTTCGGCGATCGCAGTGATTACAAACAGCAGCAACATGAACAGGAAATTCATGACCTATTCCACACTCGCGGATTGGCAACACTGCGAGGGTTAACTGAAGGATTCGGAGCTTCATCCGGACTGAATCCAGAGTCTCGGCGAGAAGAAGCCCACAGTCAACAAAACGTGGACGATCGAATCCGGCTGGAGATCATCGCGGTTTACGCAATGACGACTCAACAGCGAATAACGACCGATGACACGATCGTGAGGCCGACGGTCAGGCACTCGGGCGAACGCAGGTGGCGGAATTCTGCCACAACGTTGGTGAGGCTGGTGGCATGAAATGAGTGAGCCGGAGGAACCGAAGGCCGGCTTTGCTTCCGATCCGACGAAGTTACCTGGAAGAACTCCTGTGAGTCCGGAGCATTGCTTGAAGACAGCGGAACATGTCGACATCCGCACGGAATACTGGACGTCAGAGGCAACTCAAGCGGGACAGTTTCCTCAAGAGGATCGCTATTGTGATCTTCGTGTTCGTGCGTTGTGGCAATTTGGCAAACAGCATGTGAATGGCTGTTGTGCTCATCTGCGCTGGAGGAATTTGTGTGCTCATGTTCACAACACGAACACGCCGCAGCCTGTTCATGAACACAGCAGATGGTTCCGTCACTGCGAAGGCACAACGTACAGTTGCCCCAGGATCCCGTGAGGATCTGAGCAGCAATCAGCATTGTTCCCAGCAGAACTCTGAACATCAAAAGCACTCCGAATGGCTTGTCACTATCGTCTTTTCGTCCAGCCGACGCTAGACGGATCATCCGGTGGTGCTGAGTGGTCAAACTTGATCATGCCCGCGGATACTGCCCAGCTTTCCAAAGTATGGGCAGTTGCCCTGAAGTACCGGTCGGTGAGGCGCACCGGGTCGATGAAGAGGCTTTTATGCAAAACTGGCAACCTCTAGCTGCCACAAATGTTCACACTTCCAGCCAGCATGTCTCGACTTCTTTCCACAGCGACATGCCGCAGGTTCACAGGTCAGCCCAGTAGCCAAGGGTAAAAAAGTTCGAAGGTGTCGAGTCCACTCGGACCGGTTGTTACTCCGTTCTGTTTCTGGCGAAAACAGAATCTGCGATTTCTATCGCTGCAACGTGGGATCAAGCCACATTCCCCAGTCAGCTCCAGCGCCGTCATCGGTGGGGTGAGTCAGCAATTCCAACTGCTCGATACCATCCAGCGACACCTCAAACGGCACCGTTGCGGACGACTCGACGACCTCTGACTTCCAAAGCGTCCGGCCATCGCCCTTGATCTCAAATTCAACCGATCCATCATGTCCGGCAGCGAGTCCCACGTGCCCGGAAAAGCCAGACCATTTACCCTTCAGTTCGTAAACATGTCGAGCTGGTGCGTGGGCGTAGATGCCGGTTTCAAAGAACTGACCACCAGACTCCAGCAACAGTTGTTCATCAGGAACTCGATCATAAACCGCATTGCCCCAGCCCACTTTGGCATTGGTTGGAACGAAGTTGGTTAGGGGAACACTCTTCTGATTGCTCACAATGTTAGCGGGAGTTTGAGTCGCCTTAATCGGTCGCACCAGTCTTTCCGCAATCGCCGCGATCTTTGCATTCTTAATTTCTCCGGTCAGCTCGGCGGCTTTCTTCTGATCTCCGTTTGTCAATGCTGCAACAATCGACTGCAACTGCTGCCGTGTCTGAATGGATGTCAGATCGGGCGTTCCATCGGGCTTGATGAGGTAGGAATAACGAAAGTTCGTCGCTGACATTTGACCGGCTGCAGATCCGTTGACATGCAGGGGGAACAGTCGCAACTCACCGGGTTTTCCATGTTGCAACGCCTCTGAGCTGAGTTCGAAACGGCCATTGGCTGTCGGGATCGCGGAGGCCGTGGTTGCATCGTAATCACTGCCGCCCTCGGGATCGAAGTAGGCCACAACTGCGTAAACGGGTGGATCAGCATTGACGATCCCGGTGACATGAATGCTCTTTCCCTTTGCCTCGATCTTGAGCTCATTGATCTCCGCGCGAGTTTCGAGGTTCATCCCCTTAACAGATCCGGAGAACTGTGGATGCGAAGCGAGACGGAGCGCGTGAGCCAGAGTCAGGAACGAGCCTTTGCCTTCGCCACGCAGTTCATCTCCATACGTGCGATTTCCTGAACCCATCAACGCTTCGCCCTTCACCGATTCATCCGGCCTCGCTGTACAATGTGGAAGCCCGAGAGCATGCCCCAGTTCATGAGCCATGCCGCCGATAAAGATGGAGTTATGTTTGCCCAATGAGATGCGTCCGTATTGGCCATCTTCAATCATCGGCTTCTTCAGTTTCAGATTGAGGGTATCCAGTTCCGGCGAATCCAGTTGCCATGCCGTGCCGCTGCGAAAAGAACCGCCAGCGTAGTAGGGTGAGTTGTGTGTAAATCGAAGCTGCTTGGCATCCCACGTGGCAAGGTTACACAGGATAAAGATGGTTTCCTTGTTGGCATCGATACCAGCGGCCGTCAGTACAGGCAGACATTCTTCACGAATTTCAGAGCCTGACTCCATCGCGTAGTGTTCCGTCGGATGTTTTCCGAGCACCTTGTGAAGCAGCACCTGTTTTCCATCGTGTCGCAGGCGAATGGTGCGATCAGGCATGCCATAGCGTTCCATCTCATCGGCATAGAACGCCTGAATGTGTTCCATGATGCGAGTCAGGCGCGCCTGATAGTCGGCCGGGAATTCGCGATCTGACGGTGTCCAGCAGACAATGTGTAAAAAACGTTCCCCGGGTTCAGGTTGAGTCGAATGCCACGCATCAAGAATCTGTAGTGCGTTTTTGACCTGTTCTCGTTCTGCGACAAGATCAGAAGCGATGCCGTGGGCAGCCAGCAACGTCCATGCGAACAGGATTGAAAAAAGGGGGTGAAAGTGTTTCATGGCAGACGCTCGATTGGCAGGCTGGATTGTGATTCTGGCTGAAAACTTGCGGCAGAATACAGGATTCGGATGCTCATGATGAGCGAGCCCGCGGCCAATAACCAGAATCAAACGCGAATGCGGAGTGACGACCGGCGTGAACAATCCGGTTGCCTGTGTTCTGTCGTTCGCGAAACTCGGGATCCGGATCCGCGAGAGCTTTCGTATTGCACCGCTATTGCTGCTGTGGCTCAGATGTGGCCCCGCGGTAGCTGACGACGACGGTCAGATCAAACGTCAGGCCTCGGCGGATTTTTTGTGCAAACAGGATTTCCGGATTCAGCCTCGCTAACGGGAACTCGGGATGCGAGGACAGCAGATCTGAGATGAGCTGCTTCTGTTCGCCGGTCGGTTCAGTTCGATCGACGGTTTGAAGAGGCTCCTTAAGATTCTGCCATGCCGGATTGGCTTCGCTCAGTCGAACAATGACAGCGCCTCCCGGGTGTTCCTGCAGCCATTGCTTCAGTGCTTCCGTATTGAGGGTTTCTTTGATCGAAGGGATCTCACCGATAAAGTTCAGCTGTCCGTGGTAATCACCCAGCCACGCGACAGGCCGAGAGCAACCCGCGGCAAAACGAGCGATCGGCTTCAGATCAAAACCATCCCAAAGACTTCCCGAGATACCCCAGGCAACAATCGCGATAAACACGACGCTTGAAGTCGCCACCGCCAGGACCAGATTGGAGAGCTTCTTCCACGCCGGGACCAGCAGCAGCGCGCCGCATAGTCCCAGTGGAATGGCATAGTAGTTCTCCAGAATCCCGGGGAGCCTTGTGCGAGTCAGTTCCGGTACTGAATTAAACACCGCGGGTAACAATGCCATTCCAATCGTTCCCGGGACAATGAATGCCAGATCTCGTCGACTGACCGTGTCAACCGACGTCATCAGTCTGGCCAGGATCATTGCGCAGGGCGGGAACATGGGCAGCAGGTAGTAAATCTGTTTGCCGCTCACCAGCGTCAGGATCAAAAGGGAACCGCCAACACAGCACACGAGGAATCGCATTCCATTGTCGAACGTCGTCAATCGAAACCCGCGCCAGACGGCTCCGAAAGAGATCCACGGCATCAGGCACAGCGGCAGCCACGGCAAATACCACCAAAAGGGCTGACGATGCGCGAAAGAATTCACCATGCGACCGGCGGTCTGACCAAAGAGCAGTTCATTGGAATACTTTGCTCCTCCCGCCGATGCAGAAGGAATAGCCCATGCCAAACCAATGGCGGCCGCCAACAGGATCGCTCCGAAAAGTCCTGCATACCAGCGAGGCATTCTTGATCGCACGGAGTCCGACCACCATGGAGCCATCACCGCGGCGGGCAATACATGAACCAGAACGACGGGGCCCTTGCTTAAAATTCCAAGTCCCATGCCAAATCCAGCCAGCAGCCAACCTCGGTAGGTTCGTCCCTCTGACGCGTAAAGCAGACCAAGCAGCGAACACAGACTGCAGCAGGTCAGCAATGTGTCGAACATTGTTAGCGGGCAGAAGACAATCCATAACATCAGCGACACATGGACCACAGGAGCCAGTTGAATCAGCAACAGATTCTGAGGCCACAGTCGTCTAGTAATCAAGGACGTCAGCACGAGGCACATAAGCCCGGACGCAGGAGCGACCAGTCGACCGGCCAGTTCACAGACGCCTGTCACAGACCAGACGGCATTGATCAGCCAGAACAGAAGTGGCGGTTTGTGGCTGTACGGTTCGCCATTCAGGTGCGAAACCAGATAGTCGCCGCGTTGATGAGCTTCCCAGGCGACACTCAGATAGCGAGTCTCATCGACTGGCAGGATCGGTCGGCTGATAACGACGACCGCTGTCAGCATGGCCGCAAGCACGACAGACCACAAAAGATATCGCATACGGGCATGAACTTTACGAGTGGTCTGACGAGGTCCGCGACCATATTCTGCGTGCGGCCACGATTGAGGTAATGATGTGAACGAAATATCCCGCGAACACCCGGCCTCAATTTATGCCACCCGAAAAATAGCATAGCCGCATTCAGGCTGCCCGGCGGGAGACGGATTCTGAATTTGGCACACTCGCTGAATCGGTAGAGGCGGCGATTTTCAAACGTGTGCGTTCCTTGCGAATCAACTGCAGGTTACGCATATAGATAAACAGTCCAAGGCCCTGACCGAGGATAAACACTGGATCCTGTTTGTGCAATGCATAGGTCAACAGCACGATCCCGCCGCTGATACTGAAGTACCAGAATGCTGTGGGGATGACGCTCTTCTTCTCTTTTTCGCTTTTAAGCCACTGCACGACGAATCGGGCGGAGAACAGGAGCTGCCCCATCAAACCGAATGCTATCCACCATTGGTCGTTCGTCATGAGCAACATCCATTTGCGTAATAACTGGTAACTGATTTCTGCGAATAAGCCAGGCTACTCCGGCAAGATCGACGATGCCACACATCAGTCGTTGCAGAGTTCCGTAGTGCGAACGGCCATGAGCTCGTGGTCGATGATTGACTGGCACCGAAAGCACTTGACCACCACCGCGAATAATCAAGGCCGGCATGAACCGATGCATATGATTGAATCGGGGCATGCGGAGAAATGCGTCACGGTAGAAGACTTTGATTCCACATCCCGTATCCGGCGTCTGATCTCCCAGAATTCGACTGCGAACACCATTCGCAATTCGAGAACAAAACAATCGCCACCACGAATCTTTCCGCGTCTTCCGGAAGCCAGCCACCATCATCAGGCGATCTTCAGGTGTTGCGGCCTGGAGTGCAGAAAGCATTACTGGGATGTTGGCCGGATCATTCTGCCCGTCCCCATCCAGCGTTGCGATGACTGGCGCGACGGCCGCGTCAATTCCCGTCATGAGTGCCGTACTTTGGCCACAGGAGGACAGGTGCCGAACGATCCGCAGCGAATCAAATCTTGACGTGAGCTGGTTCAGCAGGCTCGGAGTCGTGTCCGTGCTCCCGTCGTCGACTACGACGATTTCAAACTCGCAGAAATACTCGAGGGCGTCATGGATCTCCTGCAGCAATCCTCCAATATTTTCCGCTTCGTTATGAACCGGAATCACAACTGATAACTGCATGGCGACCTCCCTGAACCCCCTCTGGCACGGCGAATCCTTCGCTGCGACTAATACGACAACCGTAGTATTCTGCGTGGTCTACTGAATTCCGAAAATTGTGTCAATGTGCGAATGCAGTAGACCCCAATTCATCGGCGATGGCAACGCTGTGTGCACCGCCAGGAAAGTGAGGAGCCCCATACCGCAGGCCACCGAATCCAGGGCAGGCCACTATGGACCAGTTTCGAAACAACTTTTGGCTTGAATCAAGAGGAGAATTGGCCGGTTTGCCAGCGTTCGCTCGGGCTCAATTGTCACGCCTTACCGAAAGTCGCTGGACTGTGTAGTCTCTTCAGGCCCTGCGCCGTTGTTCAAAGTGGCGTAGGGCGTCGGTCGTTAACCACTCAGTGAACAGGTTGAGGATCTGGAACGCCTGACAAGATCGAGATTGGCTCCCGCAGAGATCCTGGAATCGCCGAGAAGGCGGGATCGGCCCAGGTTCAGTCTAAGCCTCACGAATTGAGTTCTGGCCTTGATGAATGTTTCCGGCACGTGTTTGGGGGCAGAATGCTCACGGATTCCCCGGACGGGAGAGAATAAGCCCCGAACCAGTCGCAGCGTTTGAAGTTGTTCGTCGCCTTTTGCTAGTCTGCCGCAGCGGCCATTCCACGGCTGCCTGACCAAACCCGTCGGCGGAGCGACGGGCGCTACACGGAACTGTCGTCTCCGCCGACGGATTTGATTGAACGTTCGAATGGCTCGTGACTTCCTGAAAGGCACAAAAGACTCCTACGACGTTGTCGTGATTGGCAGCGGTCTGGCGGGTTTGACGTCGGCCAATATCATGGCTCGACAGGGATACAGCGTGCTGCTCCTGGAGCACCATTATCAACTGGGTGGAATGGCCACCTGGTTCAAGCGGGCCGGCGGACACATCTTTGATATCTCCCTGCACGGCTTTCCGCATGGAATGATCAAGAGCTGTCGCAAGTACTGGACGCCGGAGATTGCCGAATCGATCGTGCAGCTCAAAGGTGTCCGTTTCGAGAACCCGCAATTCTCTCTGCGCACGACGTTCACTCGCGAAGATTTTACGCGCATCCTGGTCGAACACTTTGGAATCGCTCTGCCGACGGTCCAGCAATTCTTCGACACCGCGCGGAGCATGAACTTTTTCGATGAACAATCGAAGACGACTCGCGAACTGTTCGAACAGTTCTTTCCCGGCCGTGATGACGTCGTCCGTCTGTTGATGGAGCCGATCACATACGCGAACGGGTCGACGCTGGAAGATCCGGCGATCACTTACGGCATCGTCTTCTCCAACTTCATGCAAAAGGGTGTTTACACCTTCGAAGGCGGCACCGATGCTTTGGTGCTGAAAATGAAGGCCGAGCTGGAACGGAACGGCGTTGATATTCGCATTCGCAGTCTGGTAGAAAAAATTGAAGTCGGGCCGGATCGCAAAGTGACGGGCGTCATTGTGAACGGCAAACGCATCGGATGCCGCACTGTTGTCTCAAACGCCAACGTTAAGAGCACCATTCAGAACCTGGTGGGTGAGCAGCACTTTGACAAAAAGTTCGTGGATGATGCGAAAGCTGTCCGTCTGAATAACAGCTCATGCCAGGTCTATATGGCTCTAAAACCCGGCGAGAGTTTCGATGACAGTTGCGGAGACTTGCTGTTCCATTCCGAACACAAGGGTTTCGATATTGACGCGTTGCTGAGCAAAAAAGTCAGCAGCCGCACGTTCAGCTTCTACTATCCATCGACTCGTCCTGGCAGCGATCGCTGGCTGGTGGTTTCCTCAACGAACGCCAACTATCGCGACTGGGCCGATCTTTCGCCGGAAGATTACGAAGCGTCCAAGAAAGATCTGATCGAGACGACTCTGGATTGTCTCGAACGCTACGTTCCGGATATCCGAGCCAAACTGGATCATGTCGAAGCGGCGACGCCAAAAACATTCGAACACTATACGCGGCATCTGGCAGGATCTTCCTTCGGGACCAAGTTCGAAGGCCTGCAGGTCAGTCGTGATCTGCCGCAGCAGATTTCCGGGCTCTTCCACGCGGGCAGTGTTGGCATCATCATGTCCGGCTGGCTTGGTGCAGTCAATTATGGTGTCATCGTCAGCAATGACGTGGATAAGTTTCTTACTCCTTCTTCAGCAAGCAGCTCCACATGAGACTCACATCAATGATCTGTCTGACGGCGATTCTGGCCACGAGCCTTTCTGACGCACACGGTGATGAAGGCATGTGGCTGTTTAACGATTTGCCACTGGCAATGCTGAAGGAACGTTACGGCTTTGAACCTTCCAAAGAGTGGGCTGAGCATTTGATGAAGTCGAGCGTCCGCTTCAACGTGGGCGGCTCGGCTTCGTTTATCTCCAGCACCGGACTCGTCCTGACGAATCATCATGTGGGTTCGGATACGCTGTTCAAGCTGTCAACACCCGAACGAAATATCATGGAAGTCGGCTTCCTGGCGAAGACTCCTGATCAGGAACTCAAAGCACCAGACCTGGAACTGAATCAACTGGTCAACATCAAGGACGTGACGGATGTTGTGAAGGCATCCGTGACGGACGGTATGTCGACTGAACAAGCCGTAGCGGCTCGGCGAGCTGTTATTGCGAAGATCGAAAAAGAAGCCCTGGACGAATCCGGTCTGAAGAGTACCGTCACCACGCTCTACGGCGGCGGTCGTTATCATCTCTATCAGTACAAGAAGTACACCGACGTGCGATTGGTCTGGGCTCCTGAGACCGCAATCGCTTTCTTCGGCGGTGATGCGGACAACTTTGAATATCCTCGGTACTGCCTTGATGCCACGATTTTTCGCGTGTACGAAGACGGCAAGCCCGCGAAGATTGAGCACTTCCTGAAGTGGTCAGCCAATGGCCCGGAAGAAAACGAAGTCGCGTTTGTTTCCGGTAACCCCGGCCGCACAAGTCGTATCTTCACAATGGATGCGCTGAAGTATCAACGCGACCTGAACCTGCCGTACATTATGGCCAATTTGCGACGTCAGGAAATTCTGCTTCAGCAGTATGCTCTGCGCGGCAAAGAGAATGCCCGCCGGGCACGCGATGAGCTGTTTGGTGTGCAGAATTCTCGTAAGGCTCGTCTCGGAATGCTGGCCGGTTTGCAGGATCCTCAGGTACTGGCGGATAAGGCCGCGGCCGAGGCGAAGTTGCGAGAAATCATCGCGGCAGATCCCAAGCTGAAAGCTCTGGGTTCCGCATGGGACACCATCGCTGAAACGACGAAGAAGCGAGCTTCGCTGTTGGGTAAGGGTGTCGCTATTAACTCACAGCTCTACAACATCGCACTCGAACTTGTGCAAATGGCGGAAGAAGATCAAAAGCCTTCTGGTGAGCGATTGCCGGAGTTCTCTGACGCCGGCCGTGAATCATTGCTGCAGCAACTTTACTCAGAGGCTCCGATCTACACCGATCTGGACCAGACGCTGCTGGGCGACTCGATCGCCAAAACGCTGGAACAGCGCGGTTTCGATGATCCGGTGTGCCAGAAGATTCTGGCCGGCAAGAGCCCATCCGACCGCGCGGCGGAGTTGATCAGCGGGACAGAACTGTTAAGCGTTGAGGCTCGCAAGAAGATCGCAGCCGGCGGAATTCAGGCGATCAACGACAGCAAGGATCCGATGATTATGCTGGCTAAGATTGTCAACCCGCCAATTCGCCGTATTCGTTCAATCACGGATCAACTGGACGAACAGGACAAGCAGGCGTATGCCCTGATTGCTGAGGCGAAGTTTGCGACTCAGGGTACTTCGGCTTATCCCGATGCCACGTTTACCCTACGACTCGCGTTTGGCCCGGTGAAAGGTTACGAACAGGACGGTCAGCAGATTCCCGCCTGGACCGACATGGGCGGCGCGTTCGAGCATGAGACGAAGCACGAAGGCCAGACGGACTACAAGTTGCCGGAATCATGGAAGAAAGCGGAGTCAAAGCTGTCGAAGACAACACCATTCAATTTTGTCAGCACGGCTGACATCATCGGCGGCAATTCTGGAAGTCCGGTTGTCAACAAAGCCGGTGAACTCGTCGGTCTGATCTTCGATGGCAATGTTCAGTCGTTGTCCGGTAACTATGTTTACACGGACAAACAGGCACGTTCTGTTTCAGTTCACTCCAGTGCAATACGCGAAGCATTGCAGGTGGTTTACGGAGCTGACAACATCGTGAAGGAACTGGGCCAGTAGTTTAATCAAGCCGCCGAGGCCGAAAATGAGCCCGCAGAGTTATCGACGCCCACAGCTCATTTTTTTGACCTGCTGGGCTGAGCGGTTCGCGTTGTGTGTCGATACTGTTACGAACTGCTGATGGCAGGCCCTGTTAAGAACGCGGGAATTGGCCCCGAGTAAGAAACGCAACTTGTTCTGGCAGGTGTCCGACTTTGCAGGCGGCGAGATACCCTTTAGCATCCTTTTGCGACGGGCCTCGCTTTGTCGTGGCTGCAGGCTGCCTCACATTTGAGCGCTGCGCGAAATGACTCGTCGACTCGACTCAAGGTGGCACTGCCGTATGAAGCTCTTTATTGCTCGACTGCTACTTTCAGTATTCGCCGTAGGCTGCCCGAGTCTTCTCGGTTTGACACCGATCGCTTCAGCTCAGTCTTTGGAAGACGCGCTTCGGCAGACGCCGGTGGAAGATCTCGTGACGCGAGCGAAAGCGGAGGGAGATGCCGCCAGAGGTGCGGTGGTGTTTTTTCAGCAGCAGATGGCGTGTGCGAAATGCCATTCGGTTGGTGGAACATTGCCGTCATCACTGGGGCCGGATCTTGCCACGTTGGCGAAAGAGGCAACTGACGAAACAATTGTCGAATCCGTTTTGATGCCATCGAAAGTGATTCGCAAGGGTTTTGAATCCGTCACGCTGGTAACAAGTGACGGCAAATCCGTTGTTGGAATTCTTGTCGAACGCACGGCAGAGAAAGTTGTCATCCGCGATGCGACTCGCAACGGCGAACAGGTAACGTTTGCTGTGACTGATCTCGATGACGTCGTTGAGAATACCGTTTCACTGATGCCAGCCGGTCAGATGAACCAGCTGGCCAGCCAACAGCAGTTCTATGATCTGATCCGGTATCTGATGGAGATCCGCGATGGCGGGGCGGCTCGGGCGAAAGAGTTGCAGCCATCTGCCGCGTTGCTGACTCTGAAAATTCCGGAGTACGAGCAACACATTGACCATGCCGGATTTATCCGGGAATGGGATGACGATGCCTACAAACGAGGCGAAGCGATTTATCGCCGAGTCTGCCAGAACTGTCACGGCACGAAGGATCAAGCCGGTTCGTTGCCCACATCTTTAAAATTCGCCAGCGGAAAATTTCGCAGTGGCAGCGATCCGCACACAATGTATCAAACGCTGACCAAAGGCTTTGGCCTGATGGCGGCTCAAACATGGATGGTGCCGTCGCAGAAGTATGACGTCATTCACTACATCCGTGAGACCTACCTGAAGCCGCACAATCCGTCTCAACATGTCGAGATCAACGAGGCACTGTTAGCTCGTTTGCCCGAGGGGGATACTCGCGGCCCGGCACCGAGCACGATTCAACCGTGGAATGCCATGGACTATGGCCCCAGCCTGACTCATTCCTATGAAGTGCCGGGTTCGTTTCACAATATCGCCTACAAAGGAATCGCGGTGCGTCTTGATCCCGGCGCGGGCGGGGTTTCTCGCGGTCGTTATTGGATGATGTTCGACACCGACACGTTGCGAATGGCAGCGGCGTGGAGCGCTGCTGATCCTCCCAGCTCCGAGCAGAACTATATCGACTGGAGAGGAATCCAGTTTAATGGCGAACATCAGATTCATCCGACCGTCATGGGATCAGTGCTCGCCTCCAATGGAACGGGCCCCGGTTGGGCGAATCCCGCGAACGGCGAATTCACAGATGATCAACGAGTGCTGGGGCGAGATAATCTGCGTTACGGTCCTCTGCCGCGAAACTGGGGACGATTCAAGGGCACGTATTATCACGAACAGCAGGTGATCCTGTCGTATTCGATCGGCAATACAGATGTGCTGGAACTGCCGTCCGTGCAGGTCAGCGATGAGCCGTCTCAGCCAGCGTTGTTCCTTCGCACATTTAATGTGGGGCCACGAGATCATGATCTGGTGCTACAAGTCGCGCAGCAGGAAGATGCGATTGGCGAGCGGCAGGGCGTCAGCCCTCCGAGCACTGTAACCGCCGCCGCTGCCAAGGGAAAAAACACAGAAGACACTCGGAGTGCTGACGCTCTGCCGCTCGCCGGCGGAGTGATTCGATTTGGCTCCGATCCGAAGATTGCATCCAATGCCGATGAAGCCCGGTCGCCTGAGTTCGACGGTCACACATATTGCGAAGTCAAAGACGCCACAGACTTTGACATGACGCAGGATTTCACAATCACCGCCAGATTGAAAACTCGGACCGATGGGACGATCTTCGCAATCACAAAACCCGACTCGCCATGGGTTCCGAATGGGCAATCGCTTTTTATTCGAGAAGGTCGGCTGGCATTCGACATTGGCTGGGTCGGAGCGGTGACCTCGAAGAAGAAAATCACCGACGGGAAATGGCATGACGTCGCCGCAGTGTGGACGAAGGCCAATCAGCAACTGACGCTGTTCGTCAATGGCAAGCCGAATGGGCAGGGACAACTTGCCGCCAAAGAGAAGCTGACCGACGGAGTTGTACGAGTGGGATTCACGTCTCCGAATTTCCCCGAATTGGAATCATTTTTCACGGGGGAACTTGAGAATGTTCGCTTCTACAAAATCGCTCTGATGCAGGAAATGAAATCTGGATCATCGCTGAAAGAGCGGAAAGAAGATCTTGTGGCTGACTGGCAGTTTTTCGAGACAATAGAGCCGAATACCTTGGTTGTCACGGACGCGACCGGACGCGGCCATGATGCGACTTTGATCCAGGGTGGCGAGCCGTCGGTTAAGCCGTCGACATTACTGGCAGGACTCGCACCATCAACGATCAATGCCACCTGGTCCAGTCCTGATGGCCGACTACTGCTCACAATTCCGGCTGGCAAAGAACCTCTGCGTTTCACTGTTTGGATGTCGGCTGAAGACAGTCCTGGCAAAGCAACGCCGTCGATTTTGCACACTGAGCAGGATCTTCATTCGCTCATTTCCGGCGGGCCAGCTCGCTGGAATCAGAAGATCACAACGGCCGCGACCATCGGTGCATCGGACGGTCCATTCGCAACCGATTTTCTGACAGCGCCCGAGAATAATCCGTGGGTCGCACAGACTCGATTTACGGGCCTCGATTTCTTCGAGGATGGCCGCATGGCGGTATGCTCATGGGACGGAGATGTCTGGCTGGTCGACGGTTTCCTGAAAGGTGATCAGCTCACATGGCAGCGGATTGCCAGCGGGCTCTATCAACCACTCGGATTAAAGATCGTCGATGGTAAGATTCATCTCACGTGTCGCGATCAACTGGCCGTGTTGCACGACCTGAATGGTGATGAAGAAATCGACTACTTTGAATGCCTCAACAATGATCATCAGGTGACCGAGCATTTTCATGAGTTCGCGATGGGGCTCCAGACTGACGCTGAAGGGAACTTCTACTATGCCAAGTCCGGACGACACGCACTGGATGCTGTCGTGCCACATCATGGTACGTTGTTGAAAGTCAGCCGGGACGGTTCCACAACCGAGATCCTCGCGAATGGGTTTCGAGCCGCCAATGGTGTGTGTTTGAATCCGGATGGGTCGTTTGTGGTCACAGATCAGGAAGGTTTCTGGAATCCGAAGAACCGCATTAACTGGGTGACTCTGGCTGAAGATCGAAAGCCAAAGTTTTACGGCAACATGTTCGGCTACCA
>Ga0255095_1000690_pt1 | contig 16192 bp, 10 predicted proteins | sample Colum_Law_RepC_8_2_FD_188435 | JGI IMG/M metagenome (GOLD analysis project Ga0255095, IMG submission 188435) | Freshwater microbial communities from Columbia River, Oregon, United States - Colum_Law_RepC_8d | ecosystem: Environmental > Aquatic > Freshwater > River | place: USA: Oregon...
GTTCACTGCTGTCTCAACGGAATCCCCCGGCAGACTCAGCAGCAGTTCCCGCAATTGCGGCAATAATACCGGCTCAGCCGGCACCAGCCCACCACCCGCTGCCGGCAACCGGCCATTCAAAGCGCCTTTATGTGCTGCACGGAACAACAGGTTCAGCAGCATCAGTCGCTGCCGTCCATCCGGCGCTGACCGCAACCCATCCAGCGCCGCGGCTGCCGACATAGCGTACTGATCTGAAAATGGCAGATCCCTCTGGAATCGCTGCACTGCAGCCAGCCATCCGCGAATCTCACTGGTGGTGCACAGAGCATCCGTGAGCACCGCCCGGGACTGCACATCGTGCGATTCCACATCTCGCAACAGTGCCACTGCCTGACCACACAACTCAAGCGGTGGATACAGATCCGGCCTGTCAGCAAACGCCAGCGGTGTCACATGCTTCCGCTCCATACCAACCTGCGCCAGGATCGACTCTGCCAGCAGCCGATTCCTGCGCCGCATCTGCTGATCCGAAATCCAGAACGACTTCTGCAGACGCTCCAGCGACTGACGACTTCGCTGCAGTTCGATGGGTAATTCTGCACCCGCAGTCTGCAGCGTCCTTTCCGTCACGGACAGCGTTGCATCAAAGGCTCCTGCCTCTGCATTGCGCCATGCCGCCACGACGGCCGTCACCAGCAGCACTGCTGCCGACAATGAAACCCAGTTTCGACGCGACGACACTGGTCGCTCTGCCATCTCCAGCTCCGCCACCCGCTCAGTCGCCACGCCCCGCCCATCCTCAGACAGTACCGATGCATCCACACCGGACCAGCCCGCACAGCAGCCTCGCAACTGCGGATACCGCTGCAGCAGACCTTCCACACGCGCGCAACCTGCACTATCCAGCAGGCCCTCGGCATAGAGCGCCAGATCCATCGCACTGATCGGAGAATCCCCGGACTCCGCAGACTCAAAACTCATCGACGAACTCCCAAACGCACCAGCAGCAAGCGCAGTCGCTCAGAACACTGCTGAGCAATTCGAAACACCTCGGCAGGGTCATCCTCCAGCAACTCCGAAAGCCTGACAAAGTCTGCCTGCCCCATCAGCAGCCTTGAACGATTGACATACTGCTCGCAAACCTCAAGGACCCGCCTTTGCCACGCCGCCGATTCCAAACCAACAACCGTATCTGCCGACACACTGGCGTCCTGCTTTGCCCCAATCGGGTCAATCAGGCACATGGCACAGGCTGCATAGATCACGCACTCCAGCGGCACCGTACCACCCGGAATTCCCACGGCCCCCCCCGCGTCCAAAGGATGGCTGCCCAGATGCAGCAGTAACCACGTCAGCACGGCCCCCCATTCCAGAACACACGGAGCAGGCTCTGAAACCCCCTGCAGCACCGCCAGTTTATAGATCTGATCCACCGTAAATCGCTGGACATCCCGGCCCTGCTTGAGCTTTTCAATGCGTTTGCCACCCAGATCCAGCCGCCTGTTGATTTCACGAATCCGAGTACCATACTGGGCCGCCGGCAGACTGTCCTGCTGAAGCTCCTTCAGCAGAGCCGGAACCCCCTGCAGATACATGGAATGCAGGCGGAAACACAGCTTCGCGGCCGTCTCACTTAATTCAGCCATCGTCAACCGGCGGGACTTCACGGTCGTCACACCCCGCCGACGACGCGGACGCAGCACGGACTGAGTCTTCAAATCACACTGCCGGATCAGCCACCAGTCGCCCGGCAGGATGTCATAATTCATATCTGCAGCAGTCAACTCAGACTCCCTGTCACTTTCAGCAGGATTTCGGTCTCAGGTGGCCCTTGAGAATAAACAGGGGGAGATCGAATTGAAAGTACGCGTTCTGCAGAATTACGGGAAATCTCCACGCCACCGAAACTTGTCCGGCAGCAAACCATGCCGCCGCAGAGCCCGATGCAGACCCTGCCGCGACATCCCCGCCTGACACGCCGCGCGAGTCACAGTGCCAATACACGACCGCAGCCGTCCCCGGAACCACTGCTGCTCCGCCCTGAACTGAACGCAGGGTGCCAGTCGCCGCATACAGACGTCGTCGCGCTGCGCGTGACGCCATGAACTCCGCACCGTCTGCGAGCAGTCAACCGCGGAGTTCCTCCTGTTCAGTCGCCCAGCACGCACCGCGCGGCATGATATCCCGGAATCCCGCTGATCGCGCCACCACGCACCGCCGCGGAACCTGCCAGATAAATTCGGGACCAACTCGTCTCCACACCACGCTGACCAGCCTGCTCTCCCGCCTCCACAAAAAACCACGACGGCTGATTGTGAAAGATATTGCCGCCGTCCAGATCCAGCTCAGACTGCAGATCCTGAGGAGTATGAATCTCCAGACACAATTCGCCCGCCGCAGTTCGCGCAAGACAGTCTTCGAACGGCTCGGCACACAACCGATTCAAACCCTCCAGATAACGCTGCAGCACCACCTGACGACGCGCATCATGATCGTGCTCAAACAGTCGCCACGGCATGTCCAGACCAAACAGCGTCAGCGTATGATAACCCTCCGCCCGCAACTGCGGGGAGAGAATCGAAGCATCCGTCAGAGTATGACAGTAGATCTCACCAGGCACAGGATTCGGAATCTCTCCCGAAACTGCCGTTTTCCACGACTGCAGCATCTGCTCATAACCCTCGTCAACATGAAAGGTGCCGGCAAACGCATCCTGCGACGACACACCGGCATCCAGCAGCCGCGGTAACCGCCGCAACAGCATGTTGATCTTGATTACCGAACCCTCATCAGCCGGCTGCGGCTGATAGCTCTGCCCCAGCAGCCGCGCCGCAGTTCGCGGACCCGCATTCAGCAACACATACTCGGCATCCACTCCACATTCACGACCGTCCTGCAGAAATGTCACCCGATGCCACCGCGGACCAGGCTCGATCTGCACCGCCGGAGATTCCGTCAGCACCTCCACACCCGCCTCCCGACAACGGCTCAGCAGAGACCCCGTCAGCGATCGCATCCCGCCCTCAGGCACGCGCCACTCACCGGTACCATTCCCACACACATGATACAGAAAACAGCGATTCTGCAGCAGATTCTCGTCATGTGGTGATGCCAGCACTCCAATCTTGCCGTCCGTCATTACCAGCCCACGCACTACGTCAGAGTGGAAATACCGCTCGATCGCCTCACCCAGTGGTCGTTCCACAAAACTGTCCCACGCCAGCCGCTGATCGGCTGTCTGCAACTGACTCAGAAACTGCTGCCGAGTCTGCAGTGGCTGCAGAAATGAGGGTGCCACCAGAGCCGCCAGCTCCGACTGCAGCCGACCAAATTCCAGATAGCCCAGCCACTCCGCAGCACCACCAGGCAACTCACTCATCGATTCCCGCGAACGCTGCAGATCATCAGGAAACAGCAGCAGTCCCCGGTGCCGACCCGCCCCGTCCCGCCACGGCGTATACGAGGACACCCGTCGCCTGAGCGTCCGAAAATTCAGACCCAGCTCACGCACAATCTGATCAGGCAGCAATGAAACCAGATACGAATAACGAGACAACCACGCATCATGATCCGGAAACACCCGCTTCGACACCGCAGCACCACCCGCCACGCTGCTTCGTTCCAGCACAAGTACTGACTTCCCGGCTGCCGCCAGGTAGGCCGCCGCAACCAATCCGTTGTGACCGCTGCCCACAATCACCACGTCCCGCGATCCGCTGATCGACTGCATCTGCAGCACGCTCCCAGTCTGACTGACGTCCACACCACACACTCACAGACCACCCGATGTCTGCACTCCCGTAATCTGATTGGCATTCAGATAGTTGCGGTCCGAGTAGTACTCGAAGCGACGACCTGTCAGCACCTGCGGCTGACCGTTATGCGGCAGATATGTCACCTTTGCCTGCCGACCCTCCTCGGCGCGCAGAATATACTGCTGCTTCGCATGATCGTAAGTAATCTTGTCCGCATCTCCGGAAAACAGTCGCGACTCCAGTCGACAGGGGGCTCTGGTCCCAGTACCACCACCCGCCGCATTCGATTCCGCCACCAGCGAAAATGAACGACTGTCACCACCAGCACTGCCACCACCCGCAGACAACGACACTGTCAGATTCTCACAGCCCATCAACCCGGTCTGATCGGGCAGCTCCGCCACACTCACACGCTCCAGACTGATTTTTTCGTCCAGTGATCGCACCGGACCGAATACACCCCGCACATGCTGCCGCAGTCGCACAAATCGCGCCTGCTGACTGCCATCCAGAGTCCCGATGAACGTCGCCCGCACGTAAATGAATGCCTGATCCGGTTCGCTGACCGGAGTATTCGCACGCGCAACCGCGGCACGCGATACCGCAAGGCGACCACTGGAATCCGGCTGCACCGTTTCAATATACCCCGGCCCCGTCCCGCGAAACTGACCCGTCCCATACTCAAATTCAAAATCCGCAAACTCCGCAAAATGCCGCGCCGTCACCACCCCGGCCGTCATCATCTTCGCCTGCACCTGCACCCGCCCCTCACACTCGATTCGCTCAATACTCGGACGTCGCTGCTCTGACGATTCATCCACCACCGCTGAAACCACCTCAATTTCACGCCCCGCCACCGGCTGCTCGACACGCACCGCTTCGCCAAAATGCACCAGCATTCCCGCACACGTCAGCTCCACATCAAAATCCGTTTCGTTGTCCAGCACCGCACGCACGTTTCCCGTGAATCGCGCTGTCCGCTCCGCAAATGACATCTTCTCATTCCAGTAAATGTCCAGCGGTGTCGGTCGCTCAAGTGGCTTGCCGTCCAGCCCACGCTCCACGATGAAACGAATTCGACCACTGCCACGCACCTCCGCCTCACGACGCGCCGCCTGCATGGGCGAAATCAGCTCGTTCAGATCAATCCGCGGACCGTCAATTCGATCCGACACCCGAATGACACTGGCCGGATCACCAAACAACATGATCCGCCGACTGCCGTCAAACCCCGCAGCCGCATGCAGCGACTTTCCCTCTGCCGTAAAACTTTCAGACTTCCGCTGGCCCTGATGCGTCACGGCCACCGCCCCACGCAGCCACAAATCCTCAAACCGCACTCGACCCGCAGACGACATCCGCAGCTTCGTCTCCACCGCGTCACAGAAGAACTGAGTCGTCCCGGTACCACCCGCCGACAAAGGCGTCGCCGGCAATCCCGCCGACTCCGCATCACTCCCCGACTGGCCGGACTCCGTCACATCCACACCACTCGACCGCTCCTGTCCAGCCCCGCTGATCGTCGCCCCTCCTGAAATCCCTGACTGTGACACTGCGCTCAGGTCCTCAGGCTCGAACTCCACCAACAGTGACTCCCTGGCACCGCCCGTAAGCTGCGGCGAATCCAGACGCACATCTCCCGTCGCCCTCAGCTGCCTCGGTCCCCGCAGCACCGGCAGTTTCCCGTCACCTGCAGCTGTCCCCTCAACACCACGCTCCATCGCTCCGTGCATCGTCAGCGCTATCTCCGTCGCCGCCAGCGACAACTGCTGCGGACGCCAGCCCACCTCGGCCTGACCCGTCAGTACCAGGACATCCTGCTCAGCACGCGTCAACTGCAGCGAAGTCGCCCATTTCGCCGAAACCGATTCTCGCTCCACCCTCTCGTCCGCAACCTGCCCCGCAACCAGCTCCGGCGGCTCAATCTTCCCCGGCCCCGAACACTGCAGCAGACGCACCTGATTCCGCCCGTCCAGCACCGCCGCAACGGCCGGAGCCGTCAGGCGACGCCCCGCATGCTCCACCGTCACCGGTGCCGCCGGACCCGCCGGACTCAACGGACGGCCCGTCAGATCCAGCCTCCGCTCCTCAATCTGATACACCAGCCTGCTCATCGCAGCCGTGATCTGCCGGTATTCCGAACGAAACAGAACCCGACGACCGTCTGCCGCAATCGACACCGCCGCCAGCTGCTGTGAGCCTCCCTGTTTGTCAGGATCCCGCTCCCTCCGCCGCAACTGCAGTAACAGTCGCGAACAGAACAACCGATCCCGACTCCCGTCCTCCTGAGGCTGCTCCACAAGCACCTGATTGTCCGGACGAAGCTCCCGATCCACAAACCCCGTAAATGTGCACTCCAGCGTCGGAACGTAATACTCAAATCCATTCGCCGCCGAAACCTGCAATTGCACCGGACGATCCGACGAATCCTGCTCCGTAAACTGCAGACTGCAGTTCACCCGCCCCAGCAGACGAATACGGCGGATATCGGAAACTGACATCAGACCGCCCTCCTGCGGATTCGCAGCCCCGGACAGCTCAATTTCCACTCCGCCCTCGGCAGTCCCCGTATGCCGCTCCCAGCCAAAACGCACCGGCTCACTCGACCAGATCCGCAGTGACTCTTCCTCAAAATAAAACGTGCGACCCTCGATCCGCAATCCCTGCGGACCCTCAATTCGCACCTCACCTCCCAGCAGACCCGAGGTGATACGGCCGAACTGACCAGCCCCCAGTGACAACGGTGCCGAACACGTGAAACTGGCTGATTCCGCAACCGCCGTGATCGGCGATTCTGACTCACCCCCGCCCTCATTCTGCCAGACCATCGCCACAGGACTGACGCGAATCGCACGATTTTCGTTCAGCAGTTCATGCTCATCAAAAAACAACAGCCGACTGCCATCACGAAATCGGCTGTTGGCCCTGCCGACCCACTGGTGCTGCGGCAGCCAGCGATTGGCAGACGTGGCAAAGATCGGTGAAGACTTTTCCGGAACCGCAGGCTGAGCCCTCGCAATCTGCGGACTGCGATTCACTGTCAGCATCGGTCGCGTCACCTGAGAATACAGCAGGTACAGCGCAGACAGACCAATCGCCGCCAGCAGCGTTCGTGAAGTTCTCGGTAAGTCGTTCAGTGCCATCCGTCACTCTGTCCGCTCTCAACACACAATCAGGCCGCACGCCGCTGACGCTGCTCTGACACAGACTGATCAGCATCCGCATCGTCAAACCGCTGCAGCACGTCCGTAATGTCCAGCAGACCCAGCGGAATCCGACGCTCATCAATCACCGGCAACTCGCTCAACTTTCGCTCAGACATCAGATGGATCGCCTCCGGCAACAGGACTCCCGGAGCTGTCGTGATCGGATTGCGAGTCATCACCAGCTCAATCGCCTCGTCCAGTTGCTCATCACGACGCGTTTCAAATAATCTCGCCAGATCACTGTCAGTAAATACCCCCGTCAGACGCCCGTCAGAATTCACCAGCATCACCGCTCCGCTGCGACGCCCCGGGCGACTCAACTGAATCATCACCTCTCGCACAGTCTGCGACTGCGCAGCCACACGGATGTCTGCCCCCTTCCGCATCACTTCCCGCACCGGACACAACTGCCGACCCAGACTGCCAGCCGGATGAAACTTCGAAAAATTCTCAGCCGTAAATCCCCGCGCGTGACTCGTCACAAGCGCCAAAGCATCACCCAGCGCCAGCATAGCCGTCGTGGAACAGGTCGGAGCCAATGCCAGTGGACCGGCTTCCCGATGACGACCGATCGATAGCACCACCTGAGCAGCTCGAGCCAGGGCATTCTGCATGTCCCGCGTTACAGCAATCAGCGGCACACCCTGCTCACGCAGCGGCAGAATCAGACCCAGCAGCTCCTCTGTCTCACCGCTGTTGGACAACGCCACCACAACGTCCTGTGACCCCACGCAGCCCAGATCGCCATGCCGTGCCTCGGTCGGATGCAGGAAGTGCGAACGCGTCCCAGTGCTGGAAAAAGTCGCCGACAGCTTCCGACCGATCAGCCCCGCCTTCCCCACACCCGTCACAACAACCGCACCCGAACAACCCAGCAACAGTCGCACGGCCGCGCAAAAATGACGGTCAAGGCCATCCGCCACCTGCCGCAGCACATCAGCCTCCTGATGCACCACCAGACGCGCCTCACGCAGCAGATCATGGTCCTCCGGCGGACCTGATCCACACCACGCTGACAGCGAATTTCCCGGATACCCACTCATGGCGTCCCTGCCATTGTCAACAAAAATCCACAGATTTCGCGACCATTCCACCCCAATCTACCACACCCCAGCCCCAGGGGTCAACGCCGAATCAAAACCACAAAAACAACACAAATACATACACACAAATCACTTACAACATTTCACCAGCGGATCAATTGCAGCAGATTCGAGTAATCGTCGGTCCACAGTACACGCAAAGATTGCGGTAAAGGCGTTTCACCCGAACGGAATAGTTCATGCCGCAGAGTTTCCGGCTGCTCAGCCATCAGCGTCCAGATGCTGCCGGGACTGGACTGCTGCGGCTGACCGGTTTCCGGATCCACACCGGGAGACTTCAGCAGCGAGACCGTCGCCACGCCCTCTGCCGCTGCCACTCCCTCCGTCACACGCCGCAGATTCAAATGCAGATTGGAAATGTGAATTGCCAGAATCCCGCCCGGTGCCAGATGCCGGCGGCACAGTTGCACAGCTTCCTGAGTCAGCAGATGAGTGGGCACAGCATCACCGGAAAATGCATCCAGCACCAGCAACTGATACTGCTGCGGAGGCTGGGCCTCCAGCCGCAGTCGCGCGTCGCCCTCGATGATCTCAATGTCGGCCGCCGAATCGGATAGAAAACGAAATTGCTCCCGAGCCAGCTGCACTACTCCCGGATCAATCTCATAGAACACAAACCGGTCGCCCGGCCTGCCGTAAGCGGCCAGCGTCCCGGTACCAAGTCCCACAAGTCCGGCCTTCAGTCGACCTCCACCGGATTCGGCACGTTCCCGCAGCACAGCAATCGCTCGCGCCACACCGGTCTCGTAACCATAATACGTTGTGGGCACCGACGGCAGACGACGGAACTGCATCCCATGGGTAATTCGGCCATGTCGCAGAACCACGGCGTCCTCCACCTCATCCCGCTCCACCTCCAGCACACCGTAAAACGTCCGTCGCACTGCTATACTCTCCATCCAGCCACCGACCGATGCCGCCGCCACGGTCAGAATCGACACGATCAGCAGTATGGCTGCAGCCGCCGCCGGAAGCGGTGGACGACGACTCTGCAGCCAGCCGCGTTCATCGAACCAAACACCCAAAGCCAGCAGCGCAGCAGCCAGAATTCCAGCATCATGCTCCCAGTACTGCGGCAGCAGCAGCGGAGCCAGCACACCCACCGCGATCCCGCCACAGGCCCCGCCAGCCGCCGTCGTCAGGTAAAACAAAGTCAGTTGATCGGGACCGGGACGCAATCGCGCCAGCTCACCATGACACAGCATGAACACAGCAGCCAGACTGCCGAACCACACCGCCAGTTGCAGCAGCAGGGGCGACTGGGTCCCGAAAGCCTGAATATAGCACAGTGCCAGCAGCAGCGCGGCACTGACCAGACACCACCAGCGCCGCAGATACCAGCGATCACTTTCAAAACACAGAATGAACGACAGCAGATACAATGCCAGCGGCACAATCCACAGAAACGGGACCACGGCCACGTCCTGACAGATCTGAGCAGTCTCGGCCAGCAGCAGCACCGTCGCCAGACACGATAGCCCAAACCACGCGGATCGCAGCGACCACGGAATCGCTGATGCTGCACGCTGCGATGCCGCAGCGGCATGCGAGGTCACAGGCTGTGCCGCTGAAGTCCCGCGGCCAGTGACGACCTGCAGCCCACCCAGCAGCACCCCCGCGCAGCACACAGCAAAAAGCACAAACACTACCTGCCAGCCGCGAGTCTGGCCGGACAGAGCCAGCAGAGGTTCAATCACAAACGGGTAACTCAGCAGAGCCAGCAGGGATCCGGAATTGGACAGGGCATACAGACGGTGCGGCGAACGCCCCGGGCAGACCTCGGAAAACCATGACAGCAGCAGTGGCCCGGTCGTACTCAGCACAAAATATGGCAACCCGACAGTCGTCAGCAGCAGACACAGAATCTGCAGAACCGGCGATCCTTCAGCCACATCAGCCGACGCCGGTGACGGCGTGATCTGCAGCAGCAGACACGCCAGCAGCAACAGGCCCGTGTGCAGCCCGGCCTGCCACCGTCGCGACAGCCGCGATACCAGCAGGTGCGAATACAGATATCCGGCAAACAGCAGCGTCTGAAAAAACAGCATACACGTGGTCCAGACGGCTGGAGCTCCGCCAAAGGACGGCAGCAGCAGCCGGCTGATCAGTGGTTGAATCTGAAACAGCAGAAACGCACTGAGAAACACCGTGCCTGCCAGCACTCCGGGCACAACCCGAGGAACTGCGGGGGTTGTCTGAGAATCCATGTTGAGACGACTCGGCTCGAGTTTGGCGGACGTGTCAGTTCAGGTGGCCGTATTCTGCCAGGGGAACAGGAATAATGGGAGCCCAGAACGCGCGAGCATCAGCCGGTCCGAAAGGTCGCTGCGAGAGACTTCGCGGCACCGCTCACAGCCCCGAACCCCAAACACCTGCCGGCACGGAACAAGGCCAGCGATGTCACAGCCGCTCAGTACTGCCCTGCCCCACGGCCCACCCAAAGAGCCGCAAAATCCGGTTTTGCGACAGAGTCAGCTTCAGGTCGCAACGACAACTTTCTACACTTTTCCAGCGTGAGCACGCCGGCACGCAATTCGTCCCCTGACATACGAACCAACCACCGGCCACGCCCTTTATTGAACCGTCAGTCACGCTGGTGATCACTCCACATGCACAACTTTTTTCGCTGCCCATACTCCCACTGCCTGCTGACAATGCTGCTGCTCGCCATCGCCACGTCCCATTGCAGCGCCGACGATGAAGCACTCCGCGAACGCCTGAAGGATGCCAACGGAGTCCAGACGGATGTCTGGGTTTACAACGATATCCCGGCGGCCATGGCCGAAGCTCGCCGTACCAGCAAACCCCTGTTCGTCACCTTCCGCTGCGTGCCCTGCCGCGACTGTGCCGCCTTCGATGCCGATGTGGCCAACGGCAGCGAAAAAGTCAGACTGTTCGCTCGCGATCGCTTCATTTCCGTCCGCCAGGTGGAAATGAAGGGTGTCGACCTCAACCAGTTTCAGTTCGATTATGACCTCAACTGGGCCGCCATGTTCCTCAACGCCGACGGGACTGTCTACGCCCGTTACGGAACTCAGAGTGCCGAAGGATCAGATGCCTTCAATTCCATTGATGGCCTGATCGCCACCATGGAACGCGTGCTGCAGATGCACAATGCCTGGCCGGCCAACCGTGACCAGTTGCTGCAGAAACGCGGCAATCCCCAACCGGCTGCCAGTGCACTGCAACTGCCCGGCCTGCGAAACCCTGAAAAATACGCAAAGGAGACCACTCGCTCCAACTGTATCCATTGCCACAACATTCACGATGCCGAACACCTGCACGCCCTGCAGCAGGGACAATGGAAACCCGACCTGATGTGGAAGTACCCTCTGCCTGACCTGATCGGCCTGAAGATCGATCGACGCAGCGGCGTCACGATCAGCGAAGTCATCAACGGATCGCCGGCTGCCACGGCCGGACTGCAGCCCGGTGAAGACATCCTCACCATGAATGGTCAGGCAATCGCATCCATCGCCGATATGCAGTGGGTACTGCATCCACTGAACGGTGCAGGTGCCACCGTCGAAATTGAAGGCAGTCGCAGCGGTCGAAAAACTCTGCAGCTCAGCAGCGGTTGGCGCAAACACGATTTCTCCTGGCGCGGCTCCATGTGGAATGCTCCACCCAGACTCCAGATCTGGCTGCCCGAACTGACCACCGATCAGACCAAAACGCTCGGTCTGCCTGCCGGCGACGGGGCCCTCGAAGTGCGTTGGATCAATATGGAAGGCCCCGGAGGCCGACAGGCAAAGACAGACGGACTGCAGGAAAAGGACATCGTCATTGCGGCCGATGGTCAACCCATCCGCATGGATTCCAGACAGTTCAACGCGTGGCTGAAACTGAACTACCGGGTTGGTCAGAAGCTTCCATTGACCATTCTGCGAAATGGCCAGCGTCAGGAAGTGTCACTGCTGCTGGTCGAGTAATTCCGAAGTCCGTACCGATTCCCGCTGTGACCGGAATACCGAACGTCAGCAGTCGATAACAGGTTCCCGGCCTGAAGGGTTGGTAACACACATGTCAGCAGATCCGGAAAATCCGTTTGCCGTCCAAAGCACCACAAATCAAAGCCGTCCCTTTTCCCTGTGGCGCTGGTGCGTGGGCATGATGGCACGTGGACTGGCTTTGCTGTTCCTGATCAGCGCAATTCAAATCGGGTTTGTCACTCGCAACATCGCTGTAACCGGCGTCGCCGTGGCGTTTGCGGCCCTGCTGTGGTTTTTGGGACGCAGTTTTGCCGCCGGTGGATTCTCAGGCGGTGCCTTTCGAGCCGACGACGCACCATGACGTGGCGGGACTCACCCCACACCACTGATTACTGCAGCTCCGTGTACTTCAGCGAATTTCCCTTCGCTTTCTCCACCGGGTACTTCGCTGCATTGTGCTGCAGCTTCGACTGAATTGCCTGCCACAGATCGATCCCCAGATTATCCGAAAGCTCGATCAGATAAATCGCCACATCAGCAATTTCCGTCGCAATCTGATCACGTTTGCTCCGCCCCACTGCTTCACTCTGCTCGGCAGTCGTCCACTGGAAATGCTCCAGCAATTCCGCAGATTCCAGACAGATCGACACAGCCAGATTCTTTGGGTTATGAAACTGCATCCAGTCACGTTCATCTCGAAATCTGCGAATCAGTTCCGTAATCTGCTGCAAGTCCGACATCTGCTCACATCTCCCATTGCGAAGTCCCACGCCCCCGTCCGGCCCTTTTGTAACGCACGCTGCCCCACCAGGGAACTCTGCCACCAATTCTCGGAACACATCACACAATGCCCCACACTCCTCCCATCCACCCACACCGCCCGATCACTGCCGTATCTCTGCTGCTGGCCGTGCTGCTGCCGTCGCTGCCTGCACACGCCGACGAAAAGTTCCGCATCATCCCGGATCTCGCCTTCGCCCGGCACGCCCCGCAGCTCCGACTGTCGCTCTACCTGCCTCCCGACAAAGGTCCCCTGCCCTGCGTGCTGGCGCTGCAGGGAGGCGGCTTCCTGCCACAAACCGGGAAAGGCTATCGCGGCATGGCCGAATTTCTCGCCAGCCACGGCTTTGCCGCCGCCCTCGTCGCCTATCGCGGTCGACCCGAACAGCACTTCCCCGACACCCTCGCGGATGTCCGCGCCGCCACAGCGTTCCTCCGAAAAAATTCACACCAGTGGCAACTGGACCCCCGGAAATTTGCCGCCGTCGGTGGCTCCGCCGGCGGCACACTGGCAGCCCTGCTGGCCACCACCGGTGACGAAACTGATCCCGCCTGCCGCATTCAGGCAGCGGTGTGCTGCGCCGGAGTCTTCGATTTTGTCAGTCGCTTCCAGGATCCACAGCAACTGGCGCTGCAGCCCGCACACGCAGAAAAACTCAAAACCAATCAGGCCTGGATCGGCGCCCCCTTTGCCACTGATGCACCGGCATGGCGACAGGCCTCTCCCACCTCACACCTCAATACCGGTGATCCCCCGATCCTCTTTCTGCACTCACGCAACGACGCCACGGTCCCCTGGCTGCAGTCAAAACTCTGCCACGACCAGATGCAGAAACTGAAACTCATCAGCGAACTGATCGTGTACGAAGATGGTGGCCACGCAGTTGCCCCCGAAAATGGCAAACCGCGCGAAGAAATGCTGCGATTCCTGCGCACACACCTGCAGTTATCACAGCCCTGATCACACGCACCCGCAGCAAACCGGCCACCACACTCAGCCAACCGCTGCCGCAGACTCAGCCTCCACCGCCACTCCAGCCAGTTCCTTCGCTGTTCGCACCAGCCCTGCCGCGTCCAGACCCAGATCCCGCAGCAGTTCCTCGCGATCACCATGCTCCACAAACTGGTCAGGAATCGCCAGCACGCGAAAGCGTTCAGTGCTCAGGCCGTGCTTCGCAGCCGCTTCCAGCACCGCACTGCCAAACCCGCCACACACAGCATTCTCTTCAATCGTGATCACAAAACCACGCTCCGCAGCCTGCACCACCACCGCTTCGTCAACCGGTTTGACAAACCGAGCATTTACTACGCCAACACTGAGACCCTGACGCTGCAGTGCTGCCGCAGCAGTCACGGCCTGACTGAGCATCGTACCGCAGGCAATGATCGTCCCGTCTGTTCCCCACGACAGCACCTCGGCCCGCCCGAGCACAATCGGAGCCACCTCGCGAACCACCGTTTCCGTCTTCGTCTTCGGATAACGAATCGATACCGGCGATGTGCTCTGCAGGGCAAATTCCAGCAGCGGAGCAATTTCCTGCTCGTCGCCAGGCGCCGTAACAATCATGTTCGGAAAAATTCGCATGTACGAATTGTCGAATACGCCGTGATGAGTCGGCCCGTCCGGACCGCACAACCCAGCACGATCCATACAGAACACCACTGGCAGATTCTGCAGCGCCACCTCCTGAAAGATCTGGTCGAAACTGCGCTGCAAAAATGTGCTGTAAATGTCCACAATCGGCTTCATACCGGACTTGGCCATCCCGCCCGCAAACGCAACAGCATGCCCCTCACAGATCCCGGTGTCGAAAAACCGCTCAGGAAACTCTTCCCGTATCCGCTCCAGACGATTCCCCGCACACATCGCCGCCGTCAGAACACAAACTTTCCGATCCTCAGCCATGCTGCGATATATCGCATCAGACATGACTTCCGTGTACGAAATCTCTGCCGACTTCTTCACCGGCACAATTTCGTTCTCACTGTCACGGCGGAAGGGCGAAGGAGTATGGAATTTGACCGGATCCTTGCAGGCCGGCTCAAAACCATGCCCCTTTTCCGTAAACACATGCAGCAGAACCGGACCGGAGACGTCCTTTACCATCTCCAGATAACGCCGCAGCGATCGAATGTCGTGCCCGTCCACCGGTCCGATATAACGAAAACCCATCTCCTCAAACAGCATCCCGCCGTGCAGAAAGGACTTCACCGCATCCTTGAAACTGCCCAGCATCTCTTCCGTGGACTGCCCCAGCAGAGGAACTCGATTCAGCAGCCATGAAACGTCCCGCTTCAATCCGTTGTAGAACGGAGCCACCCGGGCTTTGTCCAGATAACTGGCCAGACCACCAACACGCCGACAGATACCCATCTTGTTGTCATTCAGAATGACCAGCAGGTCCTTCTTCAGTTCCGTCGCATTGTTCATTGCCTCGAACACAATACCCGAAGGCAGTGCCCCGTCACCAATCACCGCTACTGAACGACGGCCGTCATTGAACAGCATGTCGTCCGCAGCCTTCATCCCCAGTACGGTGGATACGCTGCTGCCGGCATGCCCCGTCACAAACAGGTCATATTCACTTTCCACAGGATTCGGATAGCCCATCAGGCCACCACGACGACGAATCGTCGAAAACTGCGGGAAACGGCCCGTCAGCAGCTTGTGCGGATAGATCTGATGCCCCGTGTCCCAGATCAGCCGATCACGCGAAAAATCGAAGGTCAGATGCAGCGCTATGCATAGCTCCACAACCCCCAGGTTGCTGGAAAAGTGCGCAGCACGGTCCTCTACCACCGTCAGCAGCGCTTCACGCACCTCACCCGCCAGCTGCACCAGTTGGGCGTCACTCAGCCCCTTCATGTCCTGCGGCGAACGAATTCCACTTAATATCTCGAACGACATCAGTGATCTCTTTCAACAATAAACCGCGCCAGTTCCTGCAGCCAACCCGAACGGGAGCCAAAGACGCTGACGGAATCGCAGGCTTCCTGCACCAGCATTTCTGCCTGCCGCCTGCTGGTTTCCATGCCCAGCAAAGCGGGATATGTCAATTTTCCAAGATCCGCATCACGCCCCGGAGTCTTCCCCAGACGCGCCGCATCTCCCATGACATCCAGCAAATCATCCGCAATCTGGAATGCCAACCCGATGCACAGGCCGTAATTCCGCAACTGTGAACGCTGCTGTGACGTAGCCCCGGCCACCACCGCACCCAATTCCAGCGCAGCAGCAATCAAAGCTCCCGTCTTCATTCTATGTATCCGGTTCAGATGTTCTACGCCGGAAACCCCCGTTGCAGGAATCGCATTCAGAGGATTTTTGGCAGAACCCGCGAGATTCCGCCCGGAATCTGCTTCCGCACCACCCAGACAAACCTCGCCTGGCAAAGAACTTACCACACCCGACGCCGATACAGTTCCCGGGAAAC
>Ga0255095_1000693_pt1 | contig 16170 bp, 20 predicted proteins | sample Colum_Law_RepC_8_2_FD_188435 | JGI IMG/M metagenome (GOLD analysis project Ga0255095, IMG submission 188435) | Freshwater microbial communities from Columbia River, Oregon, United States - Colum_Law_RepC_8d | ecosystem: Environmental > Aquatic > Freshwater > River | place: USA: Oregon...
GAAAGCCTACATCCTGGCCGACAACCGCATCGCTGCAAACGCTGGCTGGGACGAAGAGTTGCTCAAGCTTGAGATTGCCGAACTCGATGAGGCTGACTTCAATCTGGAGTTGATGGGCTTTGGTGACGAAGAACTCGAGCGTTTGCTCAATGGCGACGGCGACACCACGGGTCTGACCGAGGACGATGCAGTTCCCGAATTGCCAGCCGAACCTGTTTCCAAAACAGGTGATGTGTGGGTCTTGGGTCAGCACCGTTTGCTGTGTGGTGACTCCACAGTGCTCTCAGATGTCGAGCGCCTCATGAACGGTCAACTCGCCGACATGGCGTTCACTGATCCACCCTACAACGTGGACTACGGCAACAACGCCAAAGACAAGATGCGCGGCAAGGACCGCCGCATCATGAACGATGCGCTCGGTGACGGGTTCTACAAGTTCCTTTATGACGCCTGTGTCAACTTGTTGGTAGTCACCAAAGGTGCCTGCTACGTGTGCATGAGCTCATCCGAGTTGCACACACTGCAAAAAGCCTGGCTTGATGCGGGTGGAAAGTGGTCGACATTTGTGATCTGGGCCAAGAACACTTTCACGCTCGGTCGCGCCGACTACCAGCGCCAGTACGAGCCCATCCTCTACGGATGGAAGGACGGGGCTAAACACTTCTGGTGCGGCGACCGCGACCAGTCAGACATTTGGAATTACAACAAGCCTCGCGTGAACGACCTGCACCCGACGATGAAACCGGTGGAGTTGGTAGAGCGTGCCATCAAGAACTCATCGAAGACGCGTGACATCGTGATCGACTTGTTTGGCGGCTCTGGCACCACGCTTATTGCCTGCGAAAAAACCAATCGACAGGCACGACTCATGGAGATGGATCCCAAGTATGTGGACGTGATCGTCAAGCGCTGGGAGGACTTCACAGGACAGAAAGCCACCCGTGAATCGGATGGCTCTGCGTTTTCAGATCTTGCGCCGCAAGGTCAGTCTGTTTTGGATGTTGTGGGGAGCGAGCTGGAGGGTGAGACCCTGTAGACCCGCTCACCACCGCTCTCCTTGACGGAGTCGATGGTCAGGCCCAGTTTCTTTTTCAAAGTCCCGGCCATGCATCCGCGCACCGTGTGCGCTTGCCAGCCTGTGGCCTCCACCATTTGCGGAAGGGTTGCACCTTCTGGGCGCTTCATCAAATCGATGAGCACCGACTGCTTACTACCTTCGCGTTTGGATTTGACCGGTGGCTCAATGCCAATGGCCTTCAACCCTGCGGTGGTGAGGGCAAAGCGGGTTGAACCCGCAGCGCCTTTGCTGTGTGGGCGGATCAGACCTTCATTGCCAAGGCTGGTCAGAACCTTGATCAACGCACCACCTTTGAGGTTGGGCGGAAAGTCGGTCAGCACAAGCTGAGGATGGCTGGCTGCAGCGTTGAGAAGCAAGGTTTGGCTGGGTGTGAGTTTCATGTTGATCTCCGGCATCAGTTTGGTTGAGTTGTTTGTTTGGATTGCTGGCCAGCCGTGAATGCGGCTTGCAGGGCTTCTTTGAGGCCCCAGACGCTGACTTCATGAAAGTCCAGTCGGTCGCTGTTGCGTGTTGCCAGCGTGTCGATGTGCAGATGTTCTGCGGCGATTTGGTTGAGCAGACGCTCCAGTGTTTTGGCGTCCATTACTTGGCTCTCCCCACCTTGTGAATCTGGCGAGCGCGGTCAAAGCCGACCCACTCGCCTTGTGTGTCAAGGCCGCGTGAGGCCAGCTCTTCGCGGGCCAGCAGGTTGAGGTCAAGTTCGCCGCGTGCGGCGGCTGCCAGCACCTTGGTTAGTGCGATCTGGATGAACCCGACCTCATCGACGGTGAACTGTGTGGTGTAGGTCATTTGCAAAGCTCCTTGGGTTGTTGATGACGTTCCTATGAACGCTCTGAACCCCAGTGAAGCCAAGCTTTATCTGCATCATTTGCGATTAGTTTTTTGAAAGAGTTGGCAATAAGCCAATAACAAGCCGCCATGCCCCGCAGTGCTCCAACACCCTGCCGACATCCCGCCTGTGCGTTGGTGCTGGACAAACCGGGCTACTGCGATCAACACCGTACCCAAGTGCACCGGGACTACGGGCGAGCCAGGCGTGGCTTTGATGCCGAGGTGGGCTTCTACCAGTCAGTGCGCTGGCGTGAGGTACGTGCCGCCTTCCTGCGAGAACACCCGTTGTGTGTGGCTTGCAAGGCGACTGGACTGGTGGTGGCTGCCAAGGTTGCTGACCACATCAGGCCGCTCAAGGACGGCGGTGAGCGCTTTGATTGGGTGAACCTGCAAGGCCTTTGCGTCTCATGTCACAACCGAAAGACGGCGCGAGAGACCGCACGGCGCAGCTGACCCCCCCCTAGGGGGTCTGAATCTCTACAGACGGCGGCCAAAGATGCGTGCGCCTGCCAAGATTTTTGCGCGTGCAAATTGAAACCAAGGGGGGGTCCCCCAGAACGGAAGATTAATGGCCGGAAGAAAGCCGCTCCCCACGGAGATCAAAAAGCTCAGGGGAACCCTGCAAAAGTGCAGGACCAACCCGCATGAGCCACAGCCTCAAGGGGATCTGGTTGCACCGCCCGAGTACATGTCAGATGGTGCCAAGCAGGCCTGGCGTTATGCCATTGAGAGCGCGCCTGAACATTTGCTGCGCAAACTCGATATGTCGGTGCTGGAAGTCTGGTCCTGCGCTGCGGATTTGTACCGCAAGGCTCAGATCGGCATTACCAAAACTGGCCTATTGATCAAAGCGCCGAACACCGGAGTGCCAATGCAGTCGCCGTACCTGGCCATTGCGAACAAGCAGGCCCAGATCATGACCAAGGCAGCGGTGGAGATGGGTTTTACGCCTGCTTCACGTTCGCGGATCACACAACCCACAGAGGCCGAGATTGATCTCGATCCTTGGGCGGACATTGCAGGCTGAGACTGAACTTTGGCGACCGAGAATTACGTTGATGTTGCCCGCAAGTATGCGCAGGCAGTCGTTGCCGATGACATCCTGACTTGCAAATGGGTCCAGCGGGCATGCCAACGACAGTTGAACGATCTTGCAAAGTTCAAAGGCAAGGCAAGTCCTTACCAGTTCAACCCGAAGCTCACCGACAAGGACGGACGGGAGTTCCGGCCCGCCGATAACCTGTGCGCGTTCATTGAGCGGCTCCCCCACGTCAAAGGGCCGCTGGCAGGCGAGACGATCAAGTTGGAACCCTGGCAGGTGTTCATCCTGACCACTGTCTTTGGCTGGGTCAAGCCCGACGGCAACCGCCGTTTTCGTCGCTCGTACATTGAAGTGCCACGCGGCAACGCCAAGTCGACCTTGTCTTCTGCGCTTGCGCTGTACATGCTGGCCGCTGACGGCGAAGGCGGGGCTGAGGTCTATTCCCTGGCCACCACCCGTGACCAAGCTCGAATCGTATTTGGTGATGCGCAGACCATGGCTCGCAGGTCACAAGGTTTTCGTACCCGGTTTTCTGTCAACGTCGGCGCGCACAACATGAACGTGCTGCAGACCGGCTCAAAGTTTGAAGCACTCTCGGCTGAAGGGTCGACGCTAGATGGCTTGAACATTCACTTTGGCTGCATTGATGAGTTGCATGCCCACAAAACCCGCACCGTCTACGACGTGGTGGAGACCGGAACCGGTAAGCGTGACAACTCACTTCTTTGGGTGATCACCACCGCAGGCAGCAACCGCTCTGGCATTTGCTACGAGGTGCGAACCTTTGTGACCAGGCTGCTCGACGGCGTGTTCGAAGACGACAGTCAGTTCGGCATCGTCTACGGTCTTGATGACGGGGACGACTGGACCAGCGAAGATTCGCTGATGAAGGCCAACCCCAACTGGGGTATCTCTGTGCGCCCAGAAATTCTGGGACCACTGCAGGCCAAGGCTATGCAGTTGCCCAGCGCGATGAACAACTTCAAGACCAAACACTTGAACGAGTGGGTCAACGCCGACACAGCATGGATGGACATGCGCTCCTGGGACGCCTGCGCTGATCAGGACCTGGACATCGAGTCCTTTGTGGGGCAGCCCTGCTGGGTGGGGCTGGACCTGGCCAGCAAGACAGACATTGCCGCATTGGTGATCGTGTTTGCCCATCCTGAGATTGCCGACGCGTTTGCGGTCTTTGGTAAGTACTACCTGCCTGAAGACACGGTCAATGCCAACGGCAACAGTCAGTACTCGGGGTGGATGCACACCGGACGGTTGATCGTGACGCCAGGCAATGTGATTGATTTCAGTTGGATCGAAGCTGATCTGAATGATCTGTCCTCTCGCTTTGCGGTGCAGGCAGTCGCTTTTGATCCGTTTCAGGCAACGCAACTCTCGACTCGAATGATGAGTGAGGGGCTGCCCATGATTGAAGTGCGTCCAACGGTGCTGAATTTCTCAGAGCCGATGAAGACGCTCGAGGCCCTGGTGCTTCAAAAGAAATTGGTTCACGACGGGGACCCGGTGCTGGGCTGGATGGTCAGCAACGTGGTGGCTCACTTGGACGCTAAAGACAACATTTACCCACGCAAGGAGCGAGCAGAAAACAAGATCGACGGCATCGTTGCACTGATCATGGCGCTGTCGCGCGCGATCAAACCGGGGGACTCGGTGGTGCTGGGATCCGACTACGAATTGGTGTTGCTCTGAACTGATGGGATTATTAAGCTTCATTGATCGGTTCCGTGGCCCAAGCGCCTCCGGTGGAGATCGCTCGCCATGGGGAGACTTCTTTTTTGAGCCTGTCTCCGCTCGCACTGGGAGCGGCATGCACGTCTCACCCGACAGCGCGCTTCGCCTTGCAGCGGTCTATGCCTGCGTACGCGTCTTGTCGGAGTCCATGGCTTCGCTTCCGCTGGTCATCTACCAACGCCGTGCCGACGGTGGCAAAGACAAGGTCACCGACCACTGGTTGTTCCGTTTACTTGCCAAACGGCCTAACCGTTTTCAAAACCCGTTTGAATGGCGTGAGATGCTGCAAGGCCATCTCGCACTGCGCGGCAACGCCTACAACCAGATCATCACCAACGCCAAAGGCGAGGTGGTGGAGTTGATGCCTCTTCATCCAGACCGCATCCGGTTGGAGTTGCTGCCCTCTGGCGAATACCGATACCGGTTTACAGACCGGTTTGGCACGGAGTCAGTCTTGCCGCGCGGCGAGGTTTGGCATTTGCGCGGCCTATCCTCAGACGGCTTGATGGGCATGAGCCCGATTGAGCTTGCTCGAGAAAACCTTGGTATGGCACTGGCAGCCCAGGACTACGGCGCGCGCTTTTTCGCCAACGACGCCAAACCTACCGGAGGTTGGATTGAGTTTCCGGGCTCCTTCAAGGACTCTGAGGCCAAGAAGGTGTTTCGTGAGTCCTACCAGCAGGCACAGTCCGGTGCCAACCGGGGCAAGGTCCTGGTGCTTGAAAACGGCATGAAGTTTCACGAAGTGGGTGTTACGAACAAGGATGCCCAGTTCCTGGAGCTACGCAAGTTTCAGATCACTGATGTGGCCAGGCTGTTTCGAGTGCCACCTCACATGATTGGCGATTTGGACCGGGCGACGTTTTCCAACATTGAGCAGCAAAGTCTTGAGTTCGTCATGCACACCATGACGCCCTGGGCTGAGCGCTGGGAAGCAAGCATCGAGTCCGAATTGCTTCTCGAAGGTGACGACATCGAGGTCGAATTTGATTTCGCCAACCTGATGCGCGGCGATGCCGCCAGCCGTGCGTCGTTTTACCAAAGCGGAATTCAGAACGGCTGGCTCACCCGCAATGAAGCGCGCATTGCAGAGAACCTCAATCCACTTGAGGGCCTGGACGAACCGCTGCGCCCGCTCAATATGGTCGAGGAAAGCACGGCCGAGGATGAAGCGCTTGATATCGAACAAGCGGAAGACTCGGTGCAAGAAGCAATCGAGCCCTCCGATGAATCCGCAGCGCGCTTGCGTGCCCTGATTGATTCAAGCGCTGAGCGCTGGGCCAGGCGCATTGCACGGACTGGCCGAATCGATGAAAAAGATCTGACACTGATTGCGCAATCCCTGGCTGTGCCAGTGGACCGGGTGAGTGTCTGGGCGCAGGCAAGCGTATCTATGGATGAAACGCATCTGTGCCAATCACTTAAATCACTGGGGATGACATCATGAACCATCAATTACTGGTTGCCGAATATTTAGCAACCCCTTGGGCATTGATGCCCGAAAGGCTGAACGCAGTCACAGCCGTCATCGCACGCTGGTCGGGTGATGCCCGCGCAAGCGACGAGGTGATGCGCAATATTGCAGCCGACAAAAACGCAAGAGATGCACGCCGCCAATCCAGCGTGTCCAACTCAGGTGGCGGCATTGCGGTGCTTCCGCTCTACGGCATCGTGACGCAGCGCGGCAACATGGTGGACGATGTATCCGGTCCTGGTACTGCCAGCACTCAGCAGTTTTCAAACATGCTGCGCGCTGCTCTCCAAGATGAGACGGTCTCTCAAATCCTGATCGACATCGACAGCCCCGGCGGCAGCGTCTACGGTGTAGCAGAACTGGCTGATGAAATTGTCAGCGCCCGCGCCAAAAAGCCTGTCGTGGCCATCGCCAACAGTCTGGCCGCCTCGGCGGCCTACTGGATTGGTTGCTCAGCATCTGAGTTTTATGTCACACCCGGCGGCGAAGTGGGGTCCATTGGTGTGTGGCAAGCGCACCAGGACTACAGCAAGGCTATGGACGAGGCCGGTGTCAAAACTACGCTCATCTCGGCGGGCAAGTTCAAGGTTGAGGGCAATCCATATGCACCCTTGGACGAAGAAGCTCAGGGCTTTATGCAGTCCCGTGTCGATGACTATTACGCCGCTTTCACCAAGGCTGTGGCCAAGGGCCGTGGTGTGTCCATCTCCCAGGTGCGAGATGGCATGGGTCAGGGCCGAGTTCTCGGAGCCGACGCAGCCCTTGCTAGCAGCATGGTCGACGGCATAGCCACCTTTGAAGATGTCGTCAAAAAGATGCGCCGCGATGCGCGCACGCAAATCAAACCCAATGCATCACGGCTCAACCAGGCGAGAAATTCGCTTGCCCTGATGTAAGTATTTTCTGGGCAGCACTCCGTAGAGGACTGCCAGCAAAGTGAAGCGGCCCGTTGGCCGCGCCCCAAGCAACCACCTCGTCAATTCAGACCAGGTGGTTTTTTTACGTCTATTGATTTTGGAGAACCCCAAATGAGTAAGCAATTACGCGAGCTGCAGGCTCGCAAATCTACCCTGGTCAAAGAAGCGCGCGCGCTCACGGACCGCGCCGCATCCGATAACCGCGATCTGAACGATGAAGAGGCTACAGCCTTCGATGCGCTCAAGATCCGTATTGAGGCAGCCAGTAACGCCATCGACCGTGAAGCGAGTCTGATCGCGGAAGAAGCGCAAATGGCACAAGCCCCAACAAGCTCTGGCGCTTTTATCACTGTCACTGACAACCGCGAGGCCGATCCTTTGCATGGCTTTCGCACTGCAGGCGAGTTCATGCAGGCTGTGTACCAGGCAGAAAAGCCCGGCAAATCTCTCGATGAACGTTTGCTCATTGGTGGTGGCCGTGGTGCAGCAGCGCCTGGCAGCTTTGCCAACGAGGCTTCGGGCCAAGACGGCGGCTTTTTGGTGCCACCTCAGTTTTCACAAGAAATCTTCAAGCTTTCTTTGGGCGAGGACTCTTTGCTGCCCATGACCGACAACGTCGAGATCAGCGGCAACAGCATGGCGTTTCCCAAAGACGAGACCACGCCATGGGGCACTAACGGTATTCGCGCCTACTGGCAAGGGGAGGCCGCCTCGGCCATTGCCACGAAGCCTGTACTTGGCTTGGCCACGTTGCGCCTGAAAAAGCTCATGGCACTTGTCCCCACCACGGACGAATTGCTGGAAGACGCCAATGCGCTGACCACCTACCTGCCTGAGAAGGTCGCTTTGTCTATTCGCTGGAAAACCAACGAGTCCATTCTGTTTGGTGCAGGGAACGGTGTGCCAGTTGGTGCACTCAGCTCTGGTGCGACGGTCACCGTGACCAAGGAGTCTGGTCAAGCAACACAAACGCTTGTGCCTCAAAACCTGGCCAAGATGATTGCACGCTTGCCCTCAGGCAGCTTTGCCAATGCCGTTTGGATTGTGAATAACGATGTCTTGCCCGCACTCTTCACGTTGACTCTGGGCAACTATCCAATCTACATCCCTACGGGCCTACCCGTCGGTGGTTTGCAGGTTTCGCCCTACGGCACGTTGCTCGGTCGCCCAGTATTCGTGTCCCAACACGCCAACACCTTCTCGGCCCAAGGCGACATCTTGCTGGTGGACCTAAAGTACTACCAGACCATCACCAAGTCGGGTGGCATGCAGACCGCCACATCGATGCACTTGTACTTCGATGCGGACTTGACGGCGTTTCGCACGACCTTCCGAATGGATGGTCAGTCCAAGCTGAACAGCCCCATCACACCTGCCAAAGGCAGCGCAACGATGTCTCCCTTCATCCAACTGGGCGCGCGCTAAGCAGCCTCAAATCTTAGGAGAAAACTATGTTCCCCAACGCAAAAGGCAGCGAACTGCTGTCCGTTCTCGCAACCATCGATCCGGCCGCGCAAGCGGCGGGAACAGTCACCACCGGTTGGATTTCTGTGGCCAATCACCACGGCTTTCTTTCCTTGGTGCAGACCGGCGTGCTGGGCACCAGCGCCACAGTGGATGCTAAGTTGCAGCAGGCGGTTGATGCCACTGGTACGAGTGCCAAGGACATCAGTGGCAAAGCGATTACTCAGATTGTCAAAGCCACTGGCGACAACAAGCAGGCCTTGATCAACGTCAAACCCGAGGAGCTCGATACGGTGAACGGCTTTGGCTTTGTTCGCCTGTCACTCACTGTGGGTGTGGCCGCAAGTCAGACTGCAGCGCAAATCTTGGGCGTCAATCCTAGAGAGCTGCCAGCCAATGCAGGTAATCAGGCAGCGGTTGTGCAGATCGTTTAAATGCCACTGCAACTGGTCACAGCTCCAGCGGGGGAGCCAATCACGCTTCTTGAGGCAAAACAGCACCTGCGGGTGGATGTTGACGATGATGACGCGCTGATTGGCTCACTGATAACCGCAGCTCGGCAGGCAGCCGAAACACTAACCGGCAGGCAGTTGATGACTGCTCGCTGGAGGCTGGTGCTCGATGCCTTTCCGGGCGCGTTAACCATGCATGTTCCAGCCGATGCGGCATTCAGCCTACCAGGACACGCGATTCTTATTGCGAAATGTCCAGTGCAGTCTTTGGTCAGCATTGAATACCTGGACATGAATGGCAGTTTGCAGTTGATGCCAGCGAGTGATTACGTGTTGGACACAGCATGCGAACCTGCTCGACTCACTCCGGTATTTGGAAAGACTTGGCCAACAACTCTTCCTCAGATTGGTTCTGTGATCGTTACTTTTGACGCTGGATACGGCCCAAGCTCATCAGTCCCCGAAGGACTTAAGAGTTGGATCAAATTGCGGGTGGGGAGTCTTTACGGCCATCGGGAAGAAGTGGCAATGCTTTCGCGTGGCCGCATCGACCCATTGTCATTCGTGGATGGTCTTCTCGATGGATACCGAGTGAGCTTGGTATGAGCTCAATCAGTGCGGGCCATTTGTGCCACCGTGTTCGCATTCAGCTACCTACGGTTGCAAAGGATGTGTTGGGTGCACCTACACAGACCTGGACAGATGTGGCGATTGTTTGGGCTGACATTCAACCCATATCAGGCCGTGAAGCCCGGATTGCAGATCGCATAGCTTCGGTGGTTACTCATCAAATCACAGTCCGTCATAGATCCGAATTTAACGATCCCAAGAGCGTTGCACAAATGCGAGTTCTGTATCGAGGGCGTGTATTCGCGATTCACAACGCGCTGAATGAGGATGAGGCCAATGTCTCAGTCATTCTGTTAGCCAGCGAAGGGGTGAGTAATGGCTAGAGTTGAAACAGTTCGAATTGAAGGACTAGCTCAGCTTGATCGTGCTCTTCGTGAACTTCCCGAGCGTATTGCTAATCGAGGACTCAGAGCCTCGGTTTATGCAGGTGCAAAGGTCATACGGGATGAGGCTCGGGTGCAGGCACCAAAAGCTGCGCAGTCCCTTGGTTCAAAGCAGCCACCTCCCGGAACGCTCAAACGTTCGGTGATCATGAAGCACATACGAGAGCTTTCCGGTGGAGGTCGTCAGACGTTTTATGTTCTGGTGCGCCACGGCAAAAAATTCCGTAACCAGGGTAAGCGGGGCAACCTATCGCAAGACGCTTGGTACTGGCGCTTCGTTGAATTTGGTACTCGCAAGATGGCTGCTCGGCCATTCCTACGTCCAGCATTGGAATCTCGGTTGATGCCATTAAGGAGCGTCTTACCCAGCGAATCGAGATTGAAGCTCGGTCCTTGAATGGACGTTAGCGATGCAGGATTTCTATGACTCGATCAAGCATCTGGCTGCTGGACAGGTTTACGCCATCGTTGCACCTGTGAACGCAGAGTATCCGACGCTTGTTTACACCCCTATTGATCAATCCAACGTTGCGTCCCTTGACGGACCCAACCAACTGCGGCGCTCGAGGGTGCAAGTTGATGCCTATGCAAGGACGCTGGTTGCTTGCGAACAACTGCAGGAGCAAGTCCTTGCAGCTTTGCTAGCCAGTATCAAAACGGTAGCCGATGTACGCATGGGCCTTACCGATTTCGATGATGAATCCGGTACTTACCGGATATCTGTGGACTTCACCTACTACCGGTAACGGTAGCTAGATCTTTTATTTTTTTCATGGAGGCCTTTTATGCCTAGTACTGCCATCACCGCGCAGGGCATCGTCATTGCCCGGTTTGGAACCACAACCTTTGAGACCATTCCTAACGTCGTTTCCTTTCAGGGGCCTGGGGGACAGGCTTCTGTTATTGACGTCACCAACTTGGCCTCAACGGCTAAAGAAAAGAGAGTCGGTCTTCGAGATGAAGGTCAACTCTCTCTGAGCTTGCACTTCAACCCAGACGATACGGTCCATCAAGGTCTTCGTACCGATCGAGCCAACCGAGTACGTCGCCAGTTCAAGATCACCTTCACAGACACCACGCCCGCTGCAACATGGACTTTCTATGGCTACGTTACACAGTTCAGTGTTCAAGGTGGTGTGGATGCCGTCGTTGAAGCCAGCGTCACGATCGAAATCGATGGCGACATCACGGAGGCATGAAGACTATGAACATTCTTACTAAAGAAGCCATCCTGGCGGCCGACGATCTGCCGCGCGAAACCGTCCTTGTGCCTGAATGGGGTGGTGATGTCTATGTTCGCACTATGAGTGGAACTGACCGCGATGCCTTTGAAAGCAGCCTGATTGCGCGCGATGGCGCAAAGGAAGGTCGCATGGAAAACGTTCGAGCCAGGCTTGTTGCGTTGACCCTGTGCGATGCGACAGGCAACCGACTTTTTGAGGATGCCGAAATCACTGCGCTTGGCCGAAAAAGTGCTCTCGCACTGGACAGAGTTTTTGCAGTAGCTCAGCGTCTCAACGGTATTGGCATCGAGCAGGCTGAAACAGCAAAAAAGGGCTAAAGGCCAACCCCACTCGGCGCTTCGCTTTTCGCCTGGCACTTGCGCTTGGCATGCCGGTTCGTGAGCTATTGCAGCGGATCGGATCAGACGAAATAACCGAGTGGATGGCCTTTTATCAAATGGAGCCTTTTGGCGATATGCGTGCTGATTTGAGAAGTGGTGTGATTGCGTCTACCTTTGCCAACGCCAACCGTACCAAGCACACGCGTCCCTTTACGCCTGAAGATTTCATGCCATTTATCGAACGACCAGAGCCGATTGATGAGGCCCGCCTGAACGTCGCTCGATTTAAGTCAATGTTTGCTCACAGGGTCAAAAAGCATGGCTGATCTTGGCTCTCTTGTTGTCAAGCTTTCTGCAGAGACATCTGAGTTTCGCGCCGATCTCGGGCGAACTGCGCGGCTCTTGGATCGCCATGCCAATGACATGAAGACCTCGCTTCAGCGGGTCTCTTCCATTGCTCAGACAACCTTTGCAGTCGCGATTGGTGCGACTTCGGTGGCGGCACTAAGAGATTTTGTAACTCATACGCTAGAGGCCGCTGCGGCGCTTCAGGGTCTTTCTGAGCAAACCGGTGCCAGTACGACGGCGCTCTCAGGCTTTACACCGGTGGCCACCATATCTGGAACAGCTATAGAGGCAATCGGCGCTAACTTGGCCAAACTCTCCAAAGGTTTAGCCGGAGTGGATGACGAGACTGCTGGGGCAACGAAGGCGCTTCAGTTTTTAGGTATCCGCGCCAAAGATGTCAGTGGAAATCTTCGTGATCCAGCAGAGGTCATGAATGATGTCGCGCTCAAGTTAGCAGAGTTTGAAGATGGTGCAGGAAAGACCGCAATTGCAATGGAGCTCTTTGGTAAGTCGGGCGCAACCATGCTCCCGTTCCTTAAAGATTTGGCGGAAAACCAAGACCTGAATATTCGCTTGACTGCCAAGCAAATTGAGGAAGCAGACAACGCCTCTAAGGCAATGGGCCGCATGAGAGCAGAGTCGAATTTCGTTGCTCAGACTTTGGTGACGGCGGCTATTCCTTCAATGTCCGTTTTGACACAAGAACTCAAGCGTGTTTTTCTGGGAACCGATAACGCAGTTGAGGGTATTCAGCGCATGCGCGCTGAAGGTACGCTGACTAACTGGGCAGAGAAAACGGCTTATGCGATTGCAGTGGTGATTGATGCGCTGAGGGGGATTGGCCACACGATCAAATCGGTCATTGGAAGCTTTTCTGCCGTCTGGGCAGATATTGAGCTGGCTGGAACATTCTTGGCTGGCGGCAAAGGGCTCAATCCTTTTTCGGATGAAAACCGTTCACGCTTGCAGGCAGCGCTTGAGAAGCGAAATGCCATCGTGGCGCAGTCAAACCAGAACTATGTCGATCTGTGGGAAATGCCGCTTTTGGCTGATGCCGTCACGAAGCGTTTTGACGAAATCCGAAAGGGCACGGAGGCTTCCAATGCAGCCACTCAAGCAGCTACTCCAAGGAAGCAGTTGAACTACAGCACTGCGACTGGCGCTGTTACTGCTAATGCAATGGCAGGAATCGACAGTGAAATTAAGCGTTTGCAGGGTCAGGTAGATGTGGAAAGTGCCATCCTCAAGGACAGGCAACGGATCATCGACCTCTACGAAAGTCAGGGCTACCTGAGTTTCAAAGATGCAAGTGATGCACGCTTGGCTGCCCAAGAAGACTTTACGGAAAAGCTTCGTGCGCTGTCTGCAGAAGAAGAGACGATCTTGCTTCGCGGCCTAGAGACAGTCGCCAAGACCACCCAAGACAAACTCAAGCTTCAAGATCGTTTGGCTGAAATAACTCTAAAACGGCAAAGACTAGAGCGTGAAGCTCAACAGTCAAACTTGGAGCGCCAGATTAGGTTGCCTGGCGAGTCCATGAAGGAGTTGCAAGAACAAGCTACCCGAGGATTGAGCGAACTCCGTTCAGTTGAAGAGCAGATCAAAACGCTGCGTGATACGGGCGCGATCAGTGAACTGAAGTCATTGCAGCAGCTGGCAACCGCACGCCAGGAAAGCGGTCAGCAACTTGCCACGCTTGCAAGGCAAGCGCGTGAACTGGCTGACGCCGCTCCGGGCAATGAAAAACTTGCTGATGCTTTTACGAAAATTGAAGAGGCGGCGCGTCAAGCAGCAGATGGTGCTTCGCTTTTAGCTCTTCGCGTAAAGGAGATGTCTGATCCAGAGGCGGGCTTTGCTAAAGGACTTCGCTCCGTCGCTGAAGAGGCTGAGCAAATCGGCAAGCAAATGGAGTCCGCCACCACTCGTGCATTTAACGGTATGACCGATGCATTGGTGAATTTCGTGATGACTGGGAAGCTTGATTTCAGGACCTTGGCCAACTCCATCATCTCGGACTTGATCAGGATTCAAATTCAGCGCGCAATCACACTGCCGCTGGCCAACGCTATGGCTGGAGTTTTTGGTTTTGCCAGTGGCGGTGTCATGACTTCCGCAGGTCCCACATCATTGCGGACCTATGCCAGCGGCGGTATCGCCAATTCACCTCAGTTAGCCCTTTTTGGTGAGGGCTCTCGCCCAGAGGCCTATGTGCCGTTGCCTGATGGTCGTTCAATTCCCGTCACCATGAGTGGCGCTGGCGGCGGCGGGGATGTCTTCAACATTTCTGTCAGTTTGACGGACTCGGGTGTCTCTAGCCGTGGCGAGGACCCTGGGGGACGCGATTTGGGAAGAGCAATTGCGAGTGCAGTCAGACAAGAACTTCTTGCGCAAAAGCGTGCCGGTGGTCTTCTTGATGGACGCAGGGGAGCATAAATGGCTACCTTCACCTGGACCCCTTCCATTGGTGCCAATTTGTCAATGCGTCCCACAGTGCGCCGAGTCGCTTTTGGCGACGGCTATGAGCAGCGCCTCACTTTTGGGATCAACACCCAACCGCAGGTTTGGTCTCTTGAGTTTCGCGGTCGCACCACGACTGAGGCCTCTGCGATTGACAACTTTCTTCGAGCCCGTGGGGCTGTTCAAGCTTTTGACTGGACACCACCTGGTGGATTACCTGCCAAGTTCGTCTGTGATGAATGGAGTCGCTCAGTGGATGAACCCAACATTGAGTCCATACGGGTAACGTTTAAGCAGGTATTTGATCTCTCATGACCAGTCTTGCTATCACTTCAGAGATCCAAAAGCTCGCGCCAAGTAGCGTGGTCGAGCTATTCGTTTTGGATCTCGCGCTCTTCGGACAGGGGCCAGTGCGTTTTCATGCTGGTACAAATGCGCTACAGCAGCGCGTTGTTTGGCAGGGATACGCCTATGAGGCTTTTCCAATCGAGGTCGAGGGATTTGAGTTCAACGGCAATGGTCAAGTGCCTAGGCCCCGTTTGCGCGTAGCGAACGTCACTGGTGCGATCACGGCTCTGGTTCTCACCTATCAGGACTTGGTCGGTGCCAAGATCACACGCAAGCGCACGCTTGCGAAATACTTGGACGCAGCTAACTTTTCAGGCGGAGTAAATCCAACAGCTGATCCTTTGGCTGAATTTGCCGACGATATTTACTACGTGGATCGAAAGTCGCGTGAGACAAGAGACGTCGTGGAGTTCGAACTCGCCGCTTCCTTTGATCTTGAAGGCGTAACTTTGCCGCGCAGGCAGATCGTTCAGAACGTATGTCCCTGGCGTTACCGTGGTTCTGAGTGCGGCTACACCGGTGCGAGCTATTTCAATGCCAACGACCAGACTGTATCGTCGAGCAGTCAGGATGTATGCGGCAAGCGGCTAGCTTCATGCCAAGCGCGTTTTGGTCAAAATGCAGAACTGCCATTCGGCGGTTTCCCTGCGGCTGGATTGATCCGCTGATGCTGGCAGAGAACAAACAGCTGGCAATAGACCACGCTCGTGACGAAAGTCCGCGTGAATCTTGCGGCTTGTTACTGATCCGCAAAGGCCGTGAGGTGTATCGGCGATGCCGAAACATCGGCGTGGGCACCGATCAATTCGTTATCCATCCCGAGGACTTCGCACAAGCCGACGCGCAGGGTCATATCGTGGGTGTGGTGCACAGCCACCCTGGGTTACCGCCGACACCGAGTCAGGCCGATCGGGTGGCTTGTGAGGTTAGCGGTTTGCCGTGGCACATCGTCAGTTTCCCAAGCGGTCAATGGTCGCAGATTGAGCCCTCTGGCTATGTTGCACCGCTAGTTGGTCGTGAGTGGTCCCATGGCGTTCTGGACTGCTACGCGTTACTGCGCGACTGGTTCAAGTTGGAGCGTGGGGTGGAGTTGCCCAACTTCACTCGCTTTGATGACTGGTGGAAACGCGGCGAGAACTTGTACCTCGACAACTTCGAAAAAGTAGGCTTTGCGCAAGTGAGGCCAGACGAAATTCAAATGGGCGATTGCATCTTGATGCAAGTGGCGTCTCCCGTTCCCAATCATGCCGCCGTCTATCTTGGGGATGGACTGATTCTGCATCACTTGCAGGGGCGGCTATCAAGCCGAGATGTCTACGGTGGCTACTGGCAAAAAGTTACAACTCACGTTATCCGACATGGTCACAGTCATTCTTCTCGGTGAACTCGGTCGTTGCTTTGGCCGCAGGCACAACCTTGCCATTGGCTCGGCT
>Ga0255095_1000694_pt1 | contig 16169 bp, 16 predicted proteins | sample Colum_Law_RepC_8_2_FD_188435 | JGI IMG/M metagenome (GOLD analysis project Ga0255095, IMG submission 188435) | Freshwater microbial communities from Columbia River, Oregon, United States - Colum_Law_RepC_8d | ecosystem: Environmental > Aquatic > Freshwater > River | place: USA: Oregon...
CCTTGGCACTGAGCCCCATCACCGCGCTCTCCCCGCTCGACGGGCGTTACGCCTCGCGGCTCGCGCCCTTGCGCCCCTTCATGAGCGAATTGGGCTACATGCACCGCCGCGTGCAGGTCGAGATCGCCTGGTTCATTGCCCTGTCAGACGCCGGCTTTGAAGAATTCAAGCCGCTGTCGCCCGGTGCCCGCACCTACCTGATGGGCCTGGTGAAGAACTTCAACGAGGCCGATGGCGAAGCCATCAAGGCCATCGAGAAGACCACCAACCACGACGTGAAAGCGGTGGAGTACTGGATCAAATCCAAGTTCGAGGCCCGCCCCGAACTGGAGAAGGCCGCCGAGTTCGTGCACTTCGCCTGCACCAGCGAAGACATCAACAACACCAGCCACGCCCTGCAGCTCAAGGGCGGGCGCGACCAGGTGCTGCTGCCCGCGCTGGACGCGGTCATCACCAAGCTGCGCGAGATGGCACACGCCCACGCCAGCGTCCCCATGCTCAGCCGCACCCACGGCCAGACCGCCAGCCCCACCACCGTGGGCAAAGAGCTGGCCAACGTGGTCGTGCGCCTGGCCGCGGCGCGCGAGCGCATCGCCGGGGTGAAGCTCATGGGCAAGATGAACGGTGCCGTGGGCAACTACAACGCCCACCTCAGCGCCTGGCCCGACTTCGACTGGGAAGCCTTCAGCCGCAAGGTGGTGGAGACGCCCGAGCCCCTGGGCCTGGGCCTGACCTTCCAGCCCTACAGCATCCAGATCGAGCCGCACGACTACATGGCCGAGCTGTTCGACGCCGTGGCGCGGGCCAACACCATCCTGATCGACCTCTCGCGCGACGTCTGGGGCTACGTCAGCCTGGGCTACTTCAAGCAGAAGCTCAAGGCCGGCGAAATCGGCTCCTCGACCATGCCGCACAAGGTCAACCCCATCGACTTCGAGAACGCCGAAGGCAACCTGGGCCTGGCCAACGCCCTGCTGCGCCACCTCTCCGAGAAGCTGCCCATCAGCCGCTGGCAGCGCGACCTCACCGACTCCACCGTGCTGCGCAACATGGGTGTGGCCCTGGGCTACGCCGTGCTGGCCTACCACGCCCTGGGCGTGGGCCTGGGCAAGCTGGAGCTGAACGAAGAAGCCCTGGCCGCCGACCTCGACGCCTCGTGGGAAGTGCTGGCCGAACCCATCCAGACCGTGATGCGCCGCTTTGGCGTGCAAGGCGCCTACGAGAAGCTCAAGGAAGTGACCCGTGGCAAGACCGTGACGGCCGAGGCCCTGCACACCCTGATCCGCAGCCTGGAGATTCCCGAGGCCGAGAAAGACCGCCTGCTGGCCCTCACGCCGGCCAGCTACATCGGCAAGGCCATCGAGCTGGCCCGCCGCTCCTGACCGCTGGCGCGCGACACACCACCGACCATCGCGCAATTGAATTGGACGATGTGTATCGGGCGAGCCCGCCCGATACAGTCCCACCATGGCGATTGAACTCTTCAACGAAGGCGGCCACGTGTGCCTGATGTTCGCCCACCTCAGCGACGAGGGCGGCGAAGCGGTGCAGGCCAACCAGTTCCTGGTGATCGACGGCGATTCGGGCGCCATCATCGACCCGGGCGGCAACATGGCCTACAACGAGCTGCTGCTCACCGTGGGGCGCTACTTCCCGCCGCAGCGCCTGTCTAAAATCCTGGCCTCGCACGCCGATCCGGACATCATCGCCTCGCTCGACCGCTGGATGACCAGCACCCAGGCCACGCTCTACATCTCGCGCCTGTGGGAGCGCTTCGCCCCGCACTTCTGCAAACCCGGCAAGACCCAGGGCCGCATCGTCGGCATCCCCGACCCGGGCATGCGCATCCCGCTGGGGCGCGGCGAGATCCTGGCCTTGCCAGGGCACTTCATGCACTCGGAAGGCAACTTCCAGTTCTGGGACCCGGCCAGCCGCATCCTGTTCTCGGGCGACCTGGGCGTGTCCATCGGCACGTCCAAGCAAGCCACCCAGCCGGTGTTCGACCTGGCACCGCACATCCCGCGCATGGAGGCCTTCCACCGGCGCTACATGGTGTCGGGCAAGGTGCTTCGCCTGTGGGCCAACATGGTTCGACAACTGCCCATTCGCATGATCGTGCCGCAGCACGGCGCGCCACTGGTGGGCGAGGCGGTGCCTCAGTTCATCGAGTGGGTGGGCGACCTGAGCTGCGGCGTGGACCAGCTCACGCAAGCCAACTACGCCATTCCCACCTGAGCGCGCTCAACGCGATCAGGGCGTTCAGCGCGCGCGCTCGGCGTAGCGGTTGAAGCGCCAGGCATCGCCCTCGATGGTGATGCGCCGCCAGGTGGCCCGCTTCTGCACGGGCGTCATCTCCGTCCAGCGCTGCACCTCTTCAAAGCTGCGACCGCAGCCCTTGCAGCGCTCATCGCCCTGGCTGGTGGAACAGATGGCGATGCACGGCGTATCGGGCGTGGTGTCGTACCAGGCCAGCCAGGCCGCCACGGCATCGGCCGACATGGCCGCCTCGTCCACCTCGGTCTCGCCGGCATAGACCATCTGCGCGTACACCTCGGCCAAGGCCTGTACCTCGGGCGAGAGCCGCACGCCATCGGGGGATGGGGCGCGCTGGCGCCAGTGGTTGATGGCCGATTCGATGTCGGTGATGTGGATGCCGGGCATGGGGTGCGCATCATAGCCAGCCCAGGGTGGCCGAGGCGCGCTGTGGGAATTGCGTACACGCGCCATGAAACAGCTTGGGTGGGGGCCGATACAATCCACGGCTCGAAGGGGAGTAGCCCTACGCTCGCTGGCCAGCCATCTGTGGCCAGTCGGGGCGTCAGGTGTGTCGTCAACACGAAGCCCAAGCGGCTTCCGGCACATCAGGCCTGTTGCGTGCAATAGGTTGGGCAAGACCTTTGATTGGGCCCCCGCGGGGCCGGTCAGACCGCATCCTCCCTCAGCCTGCGCCCCATTGCGCCGTCTCCGGGCGTGCCTGCGCAATGGCCATTGCCCGCGGCCCACCACGATTCAATCGACGACGAGGAGCTTATGGACTTTCTGACTTCACCCGCCTTCTGGGTGGCACTCGGGCAAATCATCATCATCGACATCCTGCTCGGTGGTGACAACGCGGTGGTGATCGCGCTGGCCTGCCGCAAACTGCCGCCCGCCCAACGCACCAAGGGCATCATCTGGGGCACCGCCGGTGCCATCATCCTGCGGGTGGTCCTCATCGCCTTCGCGATGACGCTGCTCAACGTGCCCTTCCTGAAGTTCGTGGGCGCCTTGTTGCTGGTGTGGATCGGCGTGAAGCTGATCGCGCCCGACGAAGACGGTCACGGCGACATCCAGGGCAGCGACAAGCTGTTCGCGGCCATCAAGACCATCATCGTGGCCGACCTCGTGATGAGCGTGGACAACGTGATCGCCATCGCCGGTGCCGCCCAACACGCTGGCGAACACTCGCTGCTGCTGGTGGTGCTGGGCCTGCTGATCTCCATCCCCATCATCGTCTGGGGCAGCCAGCTGGTCATCAAGCTCATGGCCCGCTTCCCCATCATCATCGTCGCCGGCGGCATGCTGCTGGGCTGGATCGCCGGCGGCATGCTGGTCACCGACCCGGCCCTGGCCGACCCCGAGAAGTGGTCCTGGATGCTCAAGCTGCCCCAGACCTCGGCCGTGAAGTACGGTGCAGCCGTCGCCGGTGCGCTGCTGGTGCTGGCACTGGGCAAGTACATCGCCGCACGCCGCCCGGCCCACCAAGAGGCCTGAGCCCCCAGGCTCCGGACCGCAGGGCGGCACCCTCAGGGGTGCCGCCCTTTTTTGTGCCCGGTGTATGCTGGCCGCATGAAACTGATCATCCGTTGGCTGCTGGCCGCCTGCGCCCTCCTGGTGGTGGCCGCTCTCTACTCCGGCGTGCAGATCGAGGGCTACGCAGCCGCCCTCATCGCCGCGGCCGTCATTGGCCTGTTCAACATCTTCCTGCGCCCCTTGCTGGTCGTGCTGACCTTGCCGGTGACGGTGGTCACCCTGGGCTTGTTCCTGTTCGTGATCAACGCCCTGCTGTTCTGGGCAGCCGCCAGCGTGCTGGACGGCTTTGTCGTCACCGGCTTCTGGGCCGCCATGCTGGGCTCGGTGCTGTACTCGCTGCTGATGCTGGTGGTGGACAGCGCCATGCAGGCGATCTTCAGGCGCTGAGCGCGCCGCTCACTCGTCGCGCACCTCGCGCATCTGCTCCTTCAGCAAGCCCTCCACATCGCGCCGCCGGCTGTCCACGATGGCCAACTCGATCGGGTCTGCGTTGCGCACGGGCGCGGGCAAGGCCTGCGCGGCCTTCAGGCGCTCCAGGGCGCCAGCGTAGTCGCGTTGGGCCACGTGGGCCTCGGCATCGGCCCGCACCGCGTGCAGCGTCTGTCCCTGCTGCGAGCGCGCCCTCGACAGCAGCTGCCACGCCTGGGCGTCGCGCGGATGCTGAACGGCCCACTCCTGCAGGCGGCCAACCGCCCGCGCCGACTGCCCGGTGGCCAGCGCGGCCTGTGCGCCCAGCAGCACCATGGCCCGAGAAGAGGACGCGAGGGCCATGTCTCGCAGCGAGGCCAGCAAGGCATCTTGCCCGGTCGCCAGTGCACCGGGCGACAACAGCAGTTCCAGCAACAGGGCGTCCACGGTTGCCTGTGAAGGCGGCCCCACTTGCCCACGCAGGGCTTGCGCCAGGGCGATCGCCTGCGCCCGCTGACCCAGGCGCTGAGCCGACAAGGCCGCCGCGTAACGCTCGCCCGCACTGGCTTTGTCGCTTGCGCCAGTGGACAACCAGGTGCGCCACCGGTCCGGGCTTTTTTCCGCCATCACGCGAGCGCGCGCCGAGATCAGGGCGTGCTGCTCGGCGCCGGGCAGGCCTGGGCGTGGGCCACTGGTCGCCAGCGGCCCCACCGGCAGGCGCGCCTTCATGTCGGCAATGCGCTCGCCCGTCAGCGGGTGGCTGCGCAAGTAGGGAAAGGCACCGTCGTCGTTGAGCTTGGCGGCTTGCTGCAGCTTGTCGAACATGGTCACGAAGCCCAGGCCGTCGAAGCCGGCTCCCGTGAGCACCCCGAAGCCGACCCGGTCGGCCTCGCGCTCCATGTCACGCGAGAAGTTCAACGACTGCTGCGCCGCCACGGCCGAGCTGCCCATGATGGCGGCGCTGGCCGCGTTGGCATCGGAGCCTGCGGCCAGGGCACCCAGCACCATGGCCCCCATCACCCAGGGCGCCATCTTTTCTTCGCGGCTGATCAGCCGGGCGATGTGGCGCTGCGAAACGTGACTGAGCTCGTGCGCCAACACCGAGGCCACCTCTTCAGGCCGCTCGGTCACGGCCAGCAGGCCAAGGTTCACCCCCAGGTAGCCGCCAGGCATGGCAAAGGCGTTGACGGCACGGTCACGGGACACCATCAATTCCCACGCCAGGCGCTCGGCCAGATCGGGCGGCACCTCGCCACGGTCTCGTGCGGCGGCCAGGAGCGGCTGCCAGAGTTGTTGCAAGTAGTCACCAATGACCGGGTCGTCCAGGTACAGCGGGTCGCGGTAGATGTCTCGCGCCAGACGATCGCCCAGGCGCCGTTCGGCCGAGACCGACATGCCGTCGCCATCGCCCAGACTGGGCAATGCGTGGGTCGGTAGGGAGTTCGTGTCGGCGGCGCCCACCGGCGCCACCACCGCAGACAAACCCAGCGCGGCCATCAGGGCCAGGGAGACCAATCGGTGTTCCAGCATCCCCGTATGATGCCCGCAAGCACCTTGCGGTTCAGTGAACCCGATGTAAACACACCATGGCAGACACCCCCAGCTCCCCCCTTACGCACTTCGACGCCCAAGGCCAGGCCCACATGGTCGACGTGGGCGACAAGGCCCACACCCAGCGCGCCGCCGTGGCCGAAGGCCGCATCACCATGCAGGCCGCCACCTTGGCGCTGATCCAGTCGGGCACGGCCAAGAAGGGCGACGTGCTCGGCATCGCCCGTATCGCCGGCATCCAGGCATCCAAGAAGACCAGCGACCTCATCCCCCTCTGCCACCCGATTTCGCTCACCCGAGTCACCGTCGATTTCGAGATCGAGCCCCACAGCAACAGCGTGCGCTGCACCACGCGCGCCGAATGCACCGGCCAGACCGGCGTCGAGATGGAGGCCCTCACCGCCTGCAGCGTGGCCCTGCTCACCATCTACGACATGTGCAAGGCCGTGGACCGGGGAATGGCGCTCAACGGCGTGAGGCTGATGGAGAAGCGGGGCGGCAAGAGCGGGGTGTTCCTGGCGGAGTGAGCCTGCTCACCCGGGCGCGCCCGCTGCCTGCCTGGCCTTGCGCTGGCGCTCGAGCCAGGCGGCGTACTCGACTGGCCAGGCGCGCTCGAACAGCTTCATCTGTTGCTGCACCTCTGCCTGCATGCCAAGCAGTGCCGCCGACTCGATGAGCCGGATGATCACCTGGGGATCGGGTGCGATCTTCATCGCCTCGACGGCAGCCCTGTGGACGATGGGCGCTGTCGCCGGGGTCAGCTCGGTTTGCACCATCTGCCCGATCAGCAAGTGATCGCGGAACAGCACCAGGTTCTGAGCCTTCTCCACCGGGTGGTCCCGGTAAGCCGCCATGCGATCACCCGGGGCCAGGTAAGGCTGCGACACCTTGACGTACTGCCACGCCACGAAACCAAGCAAAGGGATGGCCACCAGCACCGAGACACCGCGCACGCGATGGGCCCGCATGCCGAAAAAGTCGGTGAGCAGCCGACCCTCCCCACCACGGTAAAAGAGATACGCGGCCCACAGCCCCACCACCTGGAAATTGCCGTACCACATGGGGTACTCCAGCAGGCTGTGAATGGCCAGCACCACCCCGATGGACGCGCCCAGCTGTGCCTCCGGGCTAAGAGCGGCCCAAGGCTTGGTCTTCGCCAGCAACCAGACCATCAGGCCCACGAACACCGCAGTCAACGGGATGCCGAAGACGAAAGCAGACTGAAGCAGAATGTTGTGGGCATTCGAGAGCTTCTGGCAAAACCTCGCGCCCTCAAATGGAAAGCTGTAGTGGGCGTGAAGAAGCGCGCCCGGCCCCCAGCCCTGCCAGGGCCGAACCGAAATCAGCTCCACCATGTTGGACCAGAGAATCAGGCGACTCGAGCAGCCATCGGCTGCGATGCCTGAGCTAAAGCGCCCGAACAGGTCTCGCTCGATGGGCAAGCCCAACAGCTCCCGGCCAACGTAGGGCAACAGAAATGCCGAGGCGACGTAGACCGACACGGCCGCCCCCACGACTGACCAGGTGCGCCGAGGTGTTTCGCGCCCCCACCATGCCAGCATGAGCATGGAGGTCAGAAACAACACAGCCCCGCTGCGGGATGCCGTGCTGGCAAGGGCAGCCATCAGCAAGATGGCGATTGCGGAACCCAGGCGAACAGAAACATGGCCTGCGCGCATCAGCCACGCCAGCGCCCATCCCCCAACCACCAGCAGCGTGGCCAGCAGGTTCGGTTGAAACAACTGCCCCAGAGGATGGCCGGGCAAGGCGCGGACAATCCAGGGCGACAGCCCATTTTCAAGGTCAAAAAACTGAATCAGGGCAATCAGCGCGTTGCCAGTTGCGGCCCACAACCACCCCATGGCCAGCACACGCCGGTGGCCCGCCCCCCAGAGCGGAAAGAGGCCCAGCAACAACCAGAATGAGGCCCAGGCCAGCCAATCGCTCCAGAACTCCCTGATGGGCCCCATCGGAAACGGCCAGAACCAGGGAATCGCCACCAGAAGCGCAATTGACCACACACAAACGAACGAGAGAGGGGCTTCCTGTCCGTCGTCCCGAAGCGGAGGAGTGAGCGCGCTCTTTGATGTCATGGGGACCACCCGGAAATGGACACGATACCCAAAATTCGGGCATCGGCCTTGTTGAGAACGACGGACCAATCCACCGGGGAGTCCGATATCAGGGGAAGGTAACCCACATCGGCCTGTTGCAGCCCAGCCCGCCGGATCAGACCATCCAGTTCCAGCGTCGCTTCGGGACGGCCACGCAACCGCAGCTCTTCGATCGGCTTCATCGCGCCCTGCGCCACGCCGATCTGCTCTGAGTAGGGCACCCAGCGGTCCGGGCGATAGGCAGGATGCAAACCAGCAGCCGCCTGTTGGACGCTCTCCGCATAGCCGGGGTCATCTGGCCCCAGCAAACGCACACCGAGCGGCTGCGGCGGCGAGCCGCCAAAGATGGTCGGCGCGTGCCACTGGGCCAAGCTGCCTGATGGAACATGGTCTTGCTGAACCAGCCTGAAGCGATCCCCCTCCAGCGCCAGAAACAAGGGCCGATTGCCATGGATCAGGTCCATGCCGTACGCCAGCGCGGACAACTGAATGGCAGCGATCAACGCCATGTCGATTCGCCATTTCCATCGGGCCTTGGCGGGATTGAACAGAAGCAGTGTCAACAGTGGCCCGCAGATGGCGTCCACCACGACCATCACCGCCACGATCCGGCTCACCCCCACGAGGTGGTCGAAGGGCTGCGGATACCAGGCTCCGTAGATCAGGGCGACACAGGCAGCGAGCACCACCACACTGGCCAGCAGATGCCAGCTCGCCACTCGCTGTGCCGCGCAAAAACGATCAGCTTGCTTCATCCAAAAAAAAGAGCGCCGCAGCGCTCTTTCTGGTCTTGAGGCGGATTAACGGCACTCGGACGGGGCGAAGCGGGCCGGCAGAGTGGGATCAACCACAGGGTCGGGCGAGATCTGGTTGGCGACTTCAGCCGAGTGGCACTGCCACTTCAGGGCGTCGGTAGGGGGCACGAAACCACCAGCGACAAGAGCATTGTCACTGGCGTCGGGCAGGGCTTGCACACCGCTGGCAGCGGTGTAGGGCACCAGGACGAGGATACCGTTGCCTGCGCGGGCGGTGGTCGTCAACGCGATCTGGCCGGTTGCAGCATCAATGGCAACACCAGCGAGGTTGGGGGAGGCAGCCGGCGAGGTGTAGCCAGCTGCGTAACCCGAAGCCGAGACACGTCCCGATGCCAGGATGTCTGCCACGTTGATCTTGGCTGCAGACGCGGCCACCATGGCTTCCGACACGCGGGCACGCACGGTGTAATCCTGATAAGCCGGCAGTGCAACAGCAGCCAGAATACCGATGATGGCCACCACGATCATCAATTCGATCAGGGTGAAACCTTTTTGCAGGGTACGCTTCATGAGAACTCCTCGGAGGGTTGTGACAGAGACAGGCACCGGAGCGCAAAACGCATGCCAGGCCGAAAATGCCCTCGAAATGGAGATGTCACTGCCTTTTGACCGCGTTTGCGCCAGAAATTGGCGCGATCCAAGGCCTCAGGACAGACGATTTTTGTCAGCCGCCGCGCAAGTGACAAAAATCGTCACACCTCAAAGACGTCACCAGTGCTCAACCAGCGGATGTCGTGGCGCGGCTCGCTGTCGAAACGGCGAATCTCATCGACGATGAGCCCCGTCTCGGCCGGTTTGGTGTGCGTGATGTAGATGGGGTAGCGCCGCCCGGCCGCGATGCGGGCCAGTTCTTGGGCCAAAGTCGCGGGCGCCAAGTGCAGGCTGCGCTGGGCGATGGCGTGCTCACGGTCGCTGAAGGCGGTTTCGATCACCAGGTGGCTGACCGCGAGTTCGTTGACCCGCGCCCAGAACGCTGGGTTGCGCTCGGTGTCCCCGCTGAACACCCAGTGACCGCGCTCACCGCTGACGGCATAGCCCACGGCTGGCACGGTGTGCACCGCTGGCAGCACCTCGATCTGTTTGCCCGCCATGGACAAACGCTGCCCCACCTCCAGGGGCATGAACACGATCAAAGGCGCGTCGGCCCGGGGGATGGCGGAAAAGTCGGGCCAGATCACGCCGTTGAAGACATGGGTCTTCAGGGCCGCAATGGTTTGCGGCAGGGCGTGTACCCGTATGGGGCCCAGGCCCTGGGCCATGCGGCGAGCCGCCACGGCGTCCAGCATGAGCGGCAAGGCCGCGACATGATCCAGGTGCGAATGGGTGAGCAGCACATCGCCGACGCGCACCATCTCATCCAGGGTGAGATCGCCCACGCCGGTACCGGCGTCGATCAAGACGTCGTCGTCAATCAGGAAAGAGGTGGTGCGGCATCCTTGGGCGATGGCGCCAGAACACCCCAGGACGCGGATCCTCATGTGGGCAAACCGAGCAAGTGGCAACTTGCGAAGCCTACCCTGTCAATGGAGCGCTGGTATAGGACTTTTTTGGCACTTTGGGGGCACTTGTATACCCCTCGCCATCGCTTACGGCTTCAGCAGAAACTGCATGCGCGTTCCGGCCAGCTCCAGCACGTCTCCGTTGCGCAACTCCACAGGTTCGTTGCCGATCGGCTGCCCGTTGAGGGTGGGCGCCTGGGTCCCATCCACCACCGCGACCACGTAGGCAGCGGGTTGTTTGGTGATGGCGGCCACCGCCACGCCCGGCTTGCCGATGGTGGTCACGACCTTGACCAGTGGCACCTCCCGCCCCGTGGCGTTGCCGGACAGCACCTTGATCACGGCAGGCCCCAGTGCGCTGGAGGCCGCCTCTTCACCCGCCACCACCGCCCCGGCATTGATGACCGTGGTCTTCTCACGCTGGCCAGAGGCGCCGTCGAGCACGAACTTGATCTTGTACTTGCCGATTTCGATCGTGTCACCGTTGGCAAGCGCCTGCTTCTTGATGGTCTGGCCGTTGACGTAGGTGCCGTTGGTGCTGTTGAGGTCTTCGATGACGAACCGCTCGCCCTCCATCTGCAGCACCGCGTGCTCGCCACTGACCGCCAGGTTGTCAATGACGATGTCGTTGTAGGGCCGACGTCCGAGCGTGGTCCGGTCTTTGGTGAGCTGCACTTCTTTGATGACGACGCCATCGATGGAAACGATCATTTTCGGCATGGCCGACTCCTCTGGATCCGGTGATCTGTTCTTAAGTGATTGGGGCTATTTTCCGAGCATTCGCGACAGCAAGCCTCTGCGCATCGGCCTAGCGCGTGCATGCGCCAGTATTACCGAAATATTGTCGCGTCCGCCGCCATCGTTGGCCGCATCCACCAATGACCGGGCTTTTTCCCCCAGACTGCCCGGGGTGAGCAGCAACTCGCAGATCCGGTCATCGGACACCATGTCGCTCAGGCCGTCGGAGCAGAACAGGTAGAGGTCATCGTCTTCGGCCCGGTACTCGGACACCTCCAGCAGCACGGTGTCTTCCACCCCCAGGGCACGGGTGACGAGGTTCTTGTGGGTGGCGAACTGGGCCTGTTCCACCGAGATCAGGCCAGCGTCGATCTGCTCCTGCAGCAGCGAGTGATCGCGGGTGATCTGGGCCAGCTCGCCACGGCGCAGGCGGTAGCAACGCGAATCCCCCACGTGGCCAATCATGGCCTTGCCATCGACAAAAACACCCATCACGAGGGTGGTGCCCATGCCGGCGTACTGCGGGTTGGAGTTGGCGGCATTGAAGATGGAGCGATTGGCGTTGTCGATGCACACCTCCATGGCGCGCTTCAACTCCCGCGGGCTGGACTCGTGCCCCCCATCGGCGATCCACCGCCCAAGTTCGGCCTTGATGAAGGTGGTGGCCATGGCGGCGGCCACTTCCCCTGCGTTGTAGCCCCCCATGCCGTCGGCCAGCACGACCAGCCGGTTGTCGGCGTCGATGGACACGGAATCTTCGTTGTTGTCCCTGACCAGTCCTGTATCCGACAGGCTGAAAAACTCAAAGTTCATGTTGGGCGCGTCTTAGCCATGGCTGCGGCACAAGGCAGGGAAACAGGTGAGACGGCCACTGCAAAGCGCAGCGGCGGTGTCGCCAGAATGTGCCACCGAATCGCTCATCCAAATGAGGAAGGTGCTTGTCCGGTTGTTCGACGCAGATCGAAGGTTGCCAGTCCGGACATGGACCATTCCCCTGCGAATCGCTCGGCACAACGCCGCACAAGCATCGGCCGCCGAACCGGCTGTGGAGCTGGGGCTGGCGGTTCGCCAAATGGCACGATGTGAAGCGTTGCATTTTGTTGCAGCCGCGTTGGGCCGCGCAAGCCAAACGGCCACAAAGCGCCATTCACCACAAAAAAAGGCAACGCAAGCGTTGCCTTTTTCATGGTTGGGGTCAACCCGTGAGAGCGTCAGCCCTTGAGCAGACCCTTGAGCAGGCGACCCATTTCAGAGGGGTTGCGGGTGATGGTGAACCCGCACTCTTCCATGATGGCGAGCTTGGCGTCGGCCGTGTCGGCCCCGCCAGAGATCAGGGCACCGGCGTGGCCCATGCGCTTGCCGGGAGGCGCGGTGACGCCAGCGATGAAGCCCACCACCGGCTTCTTCATGTTGTCCTTGCACCAGCGGGCGGCTTCGGCTTCGTCCGGACCACCGATTTCGCCGATCATGATCACGGCGTCGGTGTCGGGGTCGTCGTTGAAAGCCTTCATCACGTCGATGTGCTTCAGACCGTTGATGGGGTCACCACCGATGCCCACGGCCGACGATTGGCCGATGCCCAGCTCGGACAGCTGCGCGACGGCTTCGTAGGTGAGGGTGCCAGAGCGCGAGACCACGCCGATGCGACCCTTCTTGTGGATGTGGCCGGGCATGATGCCGATCTTGATTTCCTCGGGGGTGATCAGACCGGGGCAGTTGGGGCCCAGCAGCAGGGTCTTCTTGCCACCAGCGGCTTCCTTGGCCTTCATCTTGTTGCGCACCATCAGCATGTCGCGCACGGGGATGCCTTCGGTGATGCAGATCACCAGGTCGAGGTCGGCGTCGACGGCTTCCCAGATGGCGTCAGCAGCGCCAGCGGGCGGCACGTAGATCACGGACACGGTGGCACCGGTCTGGCCAGCGGCTTCCTTGACGGAGGCGTAGATGGGGATGTCCGAGAACTTCTCGCCCGCCTTCTTGGGGTTCACGCCCGCGACGAAGGCGTTCTTGCCATTCGCGTAGGCCTGACAGCCCAGGGTGTGGAATTGACCGGTCTTGCCCGTGATGCCCTGGGTGATGACCTTGGTGTCCTTGTTGATGTAGATGCTCATGATCGGATTCCTTGGCTGGGCGATTACTTGACGGCGGCCACGATCTTCGTGGCGGCCTCGGCCATGGTGTCGGCAGAGATGATGGGCAGGCCGGATTCGGCCAGCATCTTCTTGCCCAGCTCTTCGTTGGTGCCCTTCATGCGCACCACCAGCGGCACGGACAGGTTCACCGCCTTGCAAGCGGTGATCACGCCTTCGGCGATGGTGTCGCACTTCATGATGCCGCCGAAGATGTTCACCAGAATGCCCTTGACCTCGGGGTTCTTGAGCATGATCTTGAAGGCCTCGGTCACCTTCTCGGCGGTGGCGCCACCGCCCACGTCGAGGAAGTTGGCCGGCTCGCCGCCGAAGAGCTTGATGGTGTCCATGGTGGACATGGCCAGGCCGGCACCGTTCACCAGGCAGCCGATGTTGCCGTCCAGGGAGATGTAAGCCAGATCGAACTTGGAAGCCTCGACTTCGGCCGGGTCCTCTTCGTCCAGGTCACGCAGGGCCACGATCTCGGGGTGACGGAACAGGGCGTTGGCGTCGAAGTTGAACTTGGCGTCCAGGGCGGTCAGGTCACCCTTGGAGTCGCAGTTCAGCGGGTTGATCTCCACCAGCGAGGCGTCGGTGTCCATGTAGCACTTGTAGAGCTTGGCGAACAGGTCCACAGCCTGGTCCACCGAAGCGCCGCTCAGGCCGATGGCCGCGGCGACCTTCTTGCTCTGCTCGGGCGTGATGCCGGTGAGCGGATCGATCATCTCGGTGATGATCTTCTCGGGCGTGGAATGGGCCACTTCCTCGATGTCCATGCCGCCTTCGCTGGAGGCGATCAGGGCGACCTTCTGCGTGGCGCGGTCGGTGACCAGCGAGACGTACAGCTCGTTCTTGATGTCGGCGCCGTCTTCGATGTAGAGGCGGCGGACCTTCTGGCCTTCGGGGCCGGTCTGATGGGTCTTGAGCTGCATGCCCAGGATCTCGCCAGCGAGCTTCTTCACGTCGTCGATGCTCTTGGCCACCTTGACGCCGCCGCCCTTGCCGCGGCCACCCGCGTGAATCTGGGCCTTGACCACCCAAACCGGGCCGCCGAGCTTCTGTGCGGCCTCAACCGCTTCTTGCACCGTAAACGCCGGGATGCCACGGGGCACCGGCACACCAAACTGGCGCAAGATTTCCTTGCCTTGGTATTCGTGAATCTTCATGAGGGTTCTCTCAGGAATGGAACGGGGGGAGAGCTCGCTTCGGACGCGCGGGACGCCCACGGGTGGGCGTCCTGGGCACACTTTGGGCAGAACTGCGGGAATGTATCATGGTGCGACGCACCAAAAAGCGGCGGCTTTGTCGCCCACGGGGCTCGCCGATGACCGGCCAGCCCGTGCTTCTCTCCCGCTCCTGAGGAAACGACCACGCCATGGCCAAGCAATTCAAGGTATTCATCGACGGCGAAGCGGGCACCACGGGCCTGCAGATTCGCGAGCGCCTGCAACTCATGCCCGAGATCGAGCTGGTCAGCATCGACCCGCAGCGCCGAAAGGACCCACAGGCCAAACGCGAGATCGTGGGCAGCGTGGACCTGGTCATTCTGTGCCTGCACGACGACGCGGCCATCGAGTCGGTGGCGCTGATCGACAGCCTGGCAGGCCGCAAGCCACGCATCATCGACGCCTCCACCGCCCACCGCTGCGCACCCGGCTGGGTGTACGGCTTTCCCGAGCTGTGTGCGGGCCAGCGCGAGGCAGTGGTGGCCGCCGATCGGGTGGCAAACCCGGGTTGCTACGCCACGGGCGCCATCGCACTGCTGCGTCCCTTGGTGGAGGCCGGCGTGCTGCCCCCGGATTTCCCCGTGGCCCTGCCCTCGGTCAGCGGCTACTCGGGTGGCGGCCGCACCATGATCGAGGCCTACGAGGCCGGCACCGCGCCACTGTTCGAAGCGTATGCCCTGGGCTTGTCGCACAAGCACCTGCCCGAGATCCAACGCTACACCAGCATGACCCGGCGCCCCATCTTCATTCCCGCGGTGGGCAACTTCCGCCAGGGCATGCTGGTGCAACTGCCGCTGCACCTGGACGAACTGCCCGGCAAGCCCAAGGCCACCGATCTGCACGATGTGCTGGCTCGGCACTACGCCGAGGGTGGCTGGGTGAGCGTGGAGCCGGCCACCGAGAGCGGCAAGCTCGACGCCACGGCGCTGAACGACACCAACAAGCTTGAGCTGCGTGTCTTCGCCAACGAGGCGCACCGCCACGCGGTGCTGATTGCCCGCCTGGACAACCTGGGCAAGGGCGCCAGTGGCGCCGCGGTGCAGAACCTGCGACTGATGCTGGGGCTGTGATCAGTCGTCTTCGCCGCGCACCACGCGGCGAATGGCCTCGGGGCTGAAGCCCCGGGAAGCCAGAAACCGCATCTGCTTGGCACGGCCCGCGGCGTCCGCAGCGGGCTCACCGAACTTCTTGCGCCAGACCTCGCGCGCCCGATCCACCTCGGTGGCTTGCAAGCCCGCCACGGCCTGGGCGACTGCCTCGGCGGGAAGGCCCTTGGCCTGCAGTTCCTGCTTCACACGGGAAGCCCCCAGGCGAGAGGCGCGCCGGTACAGCACAGACTCCACCACCCGCTGCTCGTTGATGAAGCCCTTGGCCTGCAGCTCGTCCAGCGCGCGAGCCAGCTCGCCGGGCTCGGCCTCATGAGGGGCCAGCTTGCGCTCCAGCTCGGCCCGCGAGTGTTCGCGACCGGCGAGCAGACGCAAGGCCCGGCCCTTGAGCGAGAGCGCCTGGAAACCCACTGCGCTTATTCGGCGTCGGCCGCGTCGGCCTTGGCCTTCTTGCCCTTGGCAACCGGCGCAGCTTCTTCGGCGCCGTCCAGGGGCAGCAGCGGCACGCCCAGGGCCTCGCGCACCTTGTTCTCGATTTCCACGCGCAGGTCGGGGTTCTCTTTCAGGAACTCGCGGGCGTTGTCGCGGCCCTGGCCAATCTTTTCGCCGCCGTAGGCGTACCAGGCGCCCGACTTCTCGATGATGCGGTGAACCACGCCCAGGTCGAGAATTTCGCCCTCGCGGCTGATGCCCTCGCCGAACAGGATGTCGAACTCGGCCGTCTTGAACGGGGGCGAGACCTTGTTCTTCACCACCTTCACCTTGGTCTCGTTGCCGATGGCCTCTTCGCC
>Ga0255095_1000695_pt1 | contig 16158 bp, 10 predicted proteins | sample Colum_Law_RepC_8_2_FD_188435 | JGI IMG/M metagenome (GOLD analysis project Ga0255095, IMG submission 188435) | Freshwater microbial communities from Columbia River, Oregon, United States - Colum_Law_RepC_8d | ecosystem: Environmental > Aquatic > Freshwater > River | place: USA: Oregon...
GACGGTGCAACTACTCCCGAGTCTGACGCAGCGACCTCTGACGAAAAAAAAAACAGCGACCGGAGTGATCCCGCTGCCGTAGATGCAGCCGACAAAAGCGCAGTGTCAGAAGCGGCAGCGTCTGAGCGGAACGAGCAAATCGAACAGAAACTGCCGCTCTGGGTTTCTCGTCTTCCTTCAATCAACGCCGCGCTGAATTCATGTTGCACGTTATTGCTGGTTGCAGGGCTCATTGCCATTAAGAGTCAGAGAAGGATTCTGCATCGGAATTTGATGATCACGGCGTTTCTGTTCTCTGTCGTATTTCTGGCCTGCTATTTGACATATCACCAGGCTTTGCATCACTTTACTGGTGAACGTGGGCGAGCCTTTGTCGGTTCAGAAACGGCCACACTGGTTTACCGCAGTATTCTGATTCCCCATGTGATTCTGGCCGTTTTTGTTCCCATTCTTGCGATCAGGGTTTTTGTGCATGCGTGGCGAGAACGCTGGCCGGAACACCGCCGACTGGCAAAAATCACTTTCCCGATCTGGTTGTTTGTGTCGATCACAGGTGTTGTGATCTATGGAATGTTGTACCATTGGCCGAAATGATTTCGCCTCGTCGCATTTTGAGTTCAGAATCCTGAAGATCAAAAAAAGACATTTCGGTTGATGTGTTTGTTGTGATTGAGTGCAGGTTGTTGATGTCGGAGATTGCCGTTATGAAGAAGCTGATGCGAATCGTAATGATGACCTTGGCGATGCTCAGCGCCAGCGGACTGGTATCGTCGGAAGTGCAGGCCTGCCCCGGCTGCAAGAATGCCAACGAAACCGATTCCCTCCGTCCTCGCGCTTACATGTACAGCATTCTTTTTATGCTGGGGATGCCCGCGACTGTCTTCACCGGCTTCGGCATCGCCTTTTACCGGATGTCTCGTCGGTCTATGCAGGAGCAGTTGGCCCAGATGAACTCGGAAGCGGCAGAACAGACCTCTGCCGAATAGACTTGGTTCAGGCCGGCGGATGCTTACGGCGACGCATTTCTTGAGTTTGAATGTCTTGTAAGGCGGGGAACTCACCATTTAGTTCTTCCGCCGCGTGGGATGATCGCTTGGGGAATTCGCGCGGACTCTGGGCCGCGACAATGAGTGTCTGCAGTGACGTGAGCGGCACACGGATTGACCAGGAACTCTGTGTCTCCGTGCCTTTGTGAGAAAAAGTTACTCTCACGGAGGCGCAAAGGCACGGAGGAAGAACGCCGGATTGCGACGAAGCAACTGCGCAAAGCAACAGTGGGCACACCGTTCGTTTTTCCGCCGCGTAGGATTAGCAACTGGGGAGTAATCCAGAACTGTGAGCCTCGACAATGAATCTCTGCAGGGACGTGAACGGCACACGGATTGACCAGGAACTCTGTGTCTCCGTGCCTCTGTGAGAAAAAAATACTCTCACGGAGGCACAAAGGCACGGAGGAAGAACGCCGGATTGCGACGAGGGAACTGCGCATAGCAACAGTGGGCACACCGTTCGTTTTTCCGCCGCGTAGGATTAGCAACTGGGGAGGAAGCCAGAACTGTGAGCCGCGACAATGAATCTCTGCAGGGACGTTAGCGGCATACGCAATGACCCGGAACTCTGTGTCTCCGTGCCTCCGTGAGAAAAATTACTCTCACGGAGGCACAAAGACACGGAGGAAGAACCGTGGATCGGGAGCAGGTGGGGATACACCTTTCGTCTTTCCGCTGGGCGGGATAAGCAGAAAGGGTAGAAGCCAGAGCGCTGGGCCACGATAATGAATCTCAGCTGGGACTTGAGCGGCATACGCAATGACCAGGAACTCTGTGTCTCCGTGCCTCTGTGAGAAAACATTACTCTCACGGAGGCACAAAGGCACGGAGGAAGAACCGTGGATCGGGGGCAACTGGGGGCACACCCTTTTGGTTTTCCGCCGGGCGGGAAAGCAACCGGGGAGGAAGCCAGAACTGTGGGCCACGACAATGAGTGTCTGCAGGGACGTGAACGGCACACGGATTGACCAGGAACTCTGTGTCTCCGTGCCTCTGTGAGAAAAAAAATTGCTCTCACGGAGGCACAAAGGCACGGAGGAAGAACGCCGTATTGCGACGAGGCAACTGCGCATAGCAACCGTGGGCGCACCGTTCGTTTTCCGCCGCGTAGGATAAGCAACTGGGGAGTAATTCAGACCTGTGGGCCGCGACAATGAATCTCAGCTGGGACTTGAGCGGCATACGCAATGACCAGGAAGTCTGTGTCTCCGTGCCTCTGTGAGAAAAAATTGCTCTCACGGAGGCACAAAGGCACGGAGGAAGAACGCCGGATTGCGACGAAGCAACTGGGCTAAGCAACTGGGACATACCCTTCGTTCTTCCGCCGCGTAGGATTAGCAACTGGGGAGGAAGCCAGAACTGTGAGCCGCGACAATGAATCTCTGCAGGGACGTTAGCGGTACACGCAACGATTAGGAACTCTGTGTCTCCGTGCCTCTGTGAGAAAAAATTGCTCTCACGGAGGCACAAAGGCACGGAGGAAAGGCCCGCCAAATTTAGCGCTGGACAATGAAGTACGCCTCATTGCGGCGAAAACTTCCTGATCGCTGGCGAGTTGCACATGGGGCCTCTACAACATGCCGGAAAGCTGTTCAGGCGGATGCTGGCGTTGTGCTGGTTTCGTAGAGAGAAAAACCTGAAATCTGAGACCGGAGAAGATTGATGATTTCCTGGCCCCAGCAACTGTTTATCAATGGCGAATGGACCAGCAGTCAGAGCGGACGAACGTGGTCTGTTACAAATCCCGCGAACGGCAAACTTCTGACAGAAGTCGCACTGGCCGATGCGTCGGATGTAGATCGCGCGGTCATGGCGGCTCGAAATGCGTTTGATCATGGCGAATGGCCTCGGATGGACCCGCTGCTGCGAGGTCGGTTGCTGTATAAGCTGGCCGAGAAGATTCGAGAGAATCTCGAAGATCTGGCCATGACCGACACGCTGAACGTCGGCAAGCCAATCCGGGATACTCGAGGATTTGATATCCCGTGTGCGGCCGATCTGTTCGAAAGCTATGCCGGGCTGCCGGACAAGATCGCAGGCAAGTGTTTCGGGACGCTGCCGGACAATATGACGCTGCAAATTCGCGAGCCGTTGGGTGTCATCGCCGCGATTGTGCCGTGGAATTTTCCGCTGACCAATGCTGCCATTAAACTGGCCCCGTTGTTGGCTTGTGGAAATACCGTCGTTTTGAAGCCGTCGGAGGTTTCTCCGTTGTCGGCCTTGATGCTGGCGAAGCTCGCTCACGAAGTCGGCTTTCCGCCCGGAGTTATCAACGTTATTCACGGCACTGGAGCCGAAGCTGGCGCGGCGCTAGTGGGACATCGCGGCGTCGATAAGATCACATTCACGGGACGGCATCAAACGGGTGCTCAGATGCTGGAAGCCGCCAAGACCGGTATGAAAGGCGTGATGCTGGAACTGGGCGGGAAGACTCCGAGCATTGTGTTCCCCGACGCGCCGATTGAGAATGTTGTCAACGGCGTCATCACTGGTATCTTTTATAATCTGGGACAGGTTTGCGTCGCAGGTTCTCGTCTGCTGGTTCATGAAAGCCAGCACGATGACGTGATGGAACGCATCATCGCCAAGGTGAAAAATCTTCGTCAGGGGGATCCCACCGATCCCAATATGCAGCTGGGGTGTCTGGCAACTCCCGTGCATTGTGAAACTGTTCGTCGCTGCGTTGCTCAGGCCGAACAGGAGGGAGCTCGTTGCTTATTGACCGGGACACGTCCCACAGATGCGAATGACTGCTTCTATCCGCCGACAGTGTTTGATCATGTCACGCCGGGCATGACCGTGGCTCGTGAAGAAGTCTTTGGGCCAGTGCTGAGCGTAATGACTTATCGAGATGAAGCAGAAGCGATTCGCATCGCCAACGATAGCGAATTTGGTCTGATGGCGAACATCTGGACCACCGACGGAGGTCGTGCTTTGCGAGTAGCTCGCCAGGTCAAAGCCGGACGAATCGCCATCAACGGTGGTGGCGCGTTGCGAGCGAATGTGCCTGTCTACGGTTACAAATTGAGCGGTATTGGGGCCGAGCTGGGTTTTGAAGAAGCCGTGCATGAGTACTGTGCTTCAAAGGCCGTTCTCTATTCATTTTCCACGGAGAAATCACCATGGCCGGAGTAGCCAGTTTGCAGTCAGCGGGAACTGTTTCGCAGGATGCTCGAATCGGACAAGCGATTGAGGATCTGGATACGCCAACTTTGTTGCTGGATCGCGCCGCCAGTGATCGCAATCTGGCGAAGATGGCGCAGTTCTTTGCGGATCGAAAGTCGAAGCTGCGGCCACACTTCAAGAATCACAAGTGTGTGACCCTGGCGAAGCGTCAGCTGGCAGCCGGCAATGCCGTCGGCATCACCTGCGCGAAACTTGGGGAGGCCGAGATTCTCGCAGATCATGGCGTCACAAATCTGCTGATTGCGAACCAGGTTGTCGGTGCCGTGAAGGTTCGTCGCCTTGCGGAACTGGCCAAACGGGCACGCGTGGCCGTGGCCGTTGATCATCTTGATCAGGTTGAAGCCATCAGTCGTGCTGCGGTCGCGGCGGGTTCCACAGTTCACCTGCTTGTGGAAGTCGATATCGGGATGGGCCGCTGCGGACTTCCGCCGGGCGATGGCGTTGTCGAGCTGGCGAAACAGATCGTGAAATTTCCCGGCGTGCAGTTGGACGGAATTCAGGCCTACGAAGGGCATCTGGTGAACGTGATCGATCGTGATCAACGTCGCAGTCAGTCTCAGGCCGCGATGCAATTGGCAATCGATACACGTCGACTTCTGGAGAAGTCCGGTATTCCGGTGACATGTCTCAGTGGCTGTTCAAGTGCCACTTACGATAGCACAGGAGCGATGGACGGTGTCGATGAGATTCAGGCTGGCAGCTATGCGACCATGGATCGCCAGTATTATCGTCTGGCTCCGGAGTTTGAAATTGCGATGTCGCTGCTGGTGCGAGTCATCAGTCGACCAACAGCGGACAAAGCCGTTCTGGATGTCGGTGTGAAGGGGGCCGGCGGCGAATTTGGCGTGCCCGGGATTAAAGACTATCCGGATGTTGTCGTTCCCTTTTTCCTCGCTGAAGAACATGTGGTTGTTAACAACTCACCGAATTGGTCGATCGGACAGCCGTTGCATTTGATCCCCAGTCATGCCTGCACGACCTGCAATCTGCACCGCGAATTTGTCGTTCACGAAAACGGCCGCGTTGTGGATGTCTGGCCGATTGAGGCGTCAGGGTTGCTGAGGTAAGGAACGGGGCCCGGGAACGTGGCCCGCGAAATGACTTCCGGCTTGAATCAATTGGAGACTCAGCCGGTGAGCCTGCGTTCGCTGAGGCTCACTTGTCACACCCTACAGGAAAACGCCGAAATTTGTAGGTGTGACAAGTTCGCCGCGGCGAACGCATTCACACCAAATCATGGCAAACGGGTGGACCTTCACTTCGTTGGTGCCACCCTGAAAAGTCTCCGTTACTTTGCAAACACCTCATCCACCGACGCTTCAATCACGCGGCAGAGTCCTTCCAGGTCCAGATCATCTTCGTCCTCGCCAAACGGTTCTTCGGTGTGTTCAGCGGCGATTTCCATGCCCAGCATGAAGTAGCTGATCATGGCCGAAAGCGGCACGGTCCACCAGTTAAAGTCGTGAACGATCCCCCACGGCAGCGACAGGAGATACATAAACACGCATTGCCGTGCGAAGGTTCGATAGGAGCGGGCCAGACGAGTATTCCTGATTTTTTCGCAGCCTCCCACTATCTCCATCAGCTTCCGTACGTCTTCATCCATCACGATTAGTTGCGAACCGTCGATGATGCCTTCCTTCTTCCATGAGCGAAGTCGCGAATAGAGCATCGAAACAAGAAACGTCGGCACATGCTTGGGCGGAGCGTGACCGTCTTCAATCAATTCGGAATCCTCCAGCGACGCGCCTTCGCGGAGATGATCTTTCAATGCCTGCGGGAAGAGTCGCAGAATCCTTTTTGTTTTCTCCAGATCCTTCTCAGGGGCGTCGATCAGCTCGACATACTTCAGCGAAAGATTGCGGATTGTATTGACCAGCCCGCCCCACAGCGTTCTGGCTTCCCACCAGCGGGAGTAAGACGTGTTCGTGCGAAACACCAGCAACCATCCCAGGACCAACGTCAGAGCCGCGTGGATGTCGGCGGGAACATCGGAGAAGAAATCCAGGTTATCCCGCGATTCAAAAAACGCCGGAATGGCGGCGTAGGCCGCAATCAACAGAGCATACAGGGAAACTCGGGAAACCATGCGGTTCCGTTTGGGGCGTCTAGCACTGACAGCATTCGCGGTTAACAACATTCGGTAAACCTGTCCCAATGGTCTGAGGCTATAACACGCGTCGAACGCTCGGAAAGGAAACTCTCCTTGTTCGGATCGCAGCCCGCGCGACGTGCGGGGCATCTTGTGGATGCAGCATGAGTAAGTTCCAGCAACTTGCACAAACGAAAAACCGGGACTGGCATGGAGCCATCCCGGTTCTCGCAATGAATCTGAGTTGGCCACGAATCAAGCGTTCGCAGCCGTCGTCAGTTCAAGATTAGTGGGCAGGTGGCAGGCTGTTCTGGAATGCTCGGTTCCGGAACAGGAAGTCGATGATATTCCCTTCGTGCGGCTGCAGCCAGTTCAATGCACAGGTAGGAACAGGGCCGATATTCAAGCGGTCGATATGACGAGCATCGACCAGATCGCTGATCCACTTTTCGTTGTTGGTGATCGCGGTGCCGACCAGAGTGGAGCCGATCTTGCCGAGCATCTGATCCTGCGGGCACTGAACGACAGACACGAATGGGAACATGTATTCCGTGTTCGCCATGCTGTTGTCGCAGTCGCTGACATGCAGCACGGTTGGACGCATGTAATCACATCGCTCATGCTTCACGAGACGATCACCGCCGCGATACTTGGCGGTCATTTCAGTCACTGGCCCCTTGATCCCGTCTTCAATCTGATTGTTCATCGCTTCAGCCACGCCCGCTGTTGTGAACGCAGCGATGGCGGCATTAGGATCAGTCGTTGGCAGCGGAGCAATTGGACCAAGCTTCTTCGCGATGGCATCGGCGATCGCTTCTGTATGGCGAGAAGCCCAGATGCTGGAGCAGTTGATGCAGCTTCGTCCGCCGTTCATGAGCACGCTCTTTACGAGCACATCAAGGTACTCTTCCCAGCGATCCACACAGTCGTCGCCGATCAGAATCTTACTGAAGCCCGGACCATGCGCCTGAACTCGTGGATTCCCGTGATACTTGTCGACGGTCGCCTGACCACCGAAGATCATCGCGCGGTTGCAGGTTTCCAGAACCTTATTACCGACATCGTGCGGACCTGGATACAAGCAGAAGGCTTCGCGTGGAACACCAGCCGCTGCGAAGGCTTCGTACATTCGGTACGGAGTCCACGGCTCTGAAGAACCTGGCTTCAGAACCAGACCGATCTGCAGAGGAATCGCGGGCAACCATAGAGTATGAACGCCCGGTGAATTGGATGGCAGAACCAGCCCCAGCGTGTTAGTGGTCGCCTGGAAGCTGACCATGACATTTCGCGATTCCATGCCGTAACCGCGAGACAGAATGTCCAGTGGCAGGCCACGTGTTAAAGCATCGAGCATATCGCCCATGTGCTTCAATACGAAGGCGTTCTTCGACATGTTGGCTCGGCACATATTGAGTGGCAAGCCGGTAGTCGCAGACTGGATCGAACAGAACTCTTCGGGGGTCTGAGTGCCGGTTCCCATCGGCAGGTTTGCGGTGAGATACAGATCAGCCGCCTGCTCACACTTCTTAACCAGTTCCGCACAGGAGAACTGTTTCAGGATCTCGCGAGCTTTCGCGGACTTCCGCGAGTCCATTTGCACGAGGCCAGCATTGGCCTGATGCATTTTGGCCATGACCTCACCGGTCTCAAAGTGGACAACGTCAGCCTTTTCGAGTGACTCGTAAGGCTTACCCCAGCGAATGACGGGAATTTCAAGCATGGAAGGATCAATCAGCGGAATAGCGGAGAATTGGGGAGGCAAAATGTGACGCTGTGCATTGTAGAGCCCAATCCCGTCACGTCCAGGATTGCCGGACCGCTGCTGGAACTCTTCTTTCCCCAGTCTCGAAAATGCGCAGGATGATTGGGCCCTTAAAAAGATGCGATACGGAATAATCCCTTCCTGCGAAACTCAAAATTGGCGAATTGATTTAATCGTTTAACGGCAAGCCGCAGGCGACATCGCCCGATTCGCCACTGCCTGCGCCTCGCCCTTGAACCAAGACCCCGATACGCGAAGAAATCACCGCCCCGCAAGTGTCAGGCTTGAAACTTACCGCAATTTCGCGGTCGGTGAATTGTGATACACGCGAGGATGCTGAACAATTCTCCATCCGCACGTCGGCAGAGTTCAGTCTTAGGCCATTCAATGTCAGATGAAGATCAATCAGATGACTATCAAACGGTGGAGGGCCGCACGTCGATTCCCATTCTCTACGACGACGATCAGCTTATCGCGGTAGCCAAGCCGTCGGGGATGTTTGTCCATCGCAGCATGGCGGATCGTTCTGCAACGGAATTTGTCGTGCAGACTGTGCGAGACCAATTGCAGTGCTTTGTGTACCCGGTTCATCGTCTCGATCGGCCAACGTCGGGCGTTCTGTTGCTGGCGAAAAGCTCTGAGGCTGCTGCACTGTATGCGGCGATGTTTGCGGAACGACAGGTTCAGAAGACATACCTGGCCCTGGTCAGAGGCCATACGCAGGACTGCGGAAAGATCGATCGGCCGCTGGTTTCCGATAAGGGGCGAGGAGAGTCGGCAACGGATCCTCATTCGGTACCTCAGGATGCGGAGACCTGTTACCGCACGCTGGAGAAATTTGAAGCGGGCTTTGCGTCCGGCCGTCATGAAACGACGCGTTGCAGTCTGGTGGAGGCTTCTCCGAAGACCGGGCGATATCACCAGATTCGGCGGCATCTGACTGGGATTTCTCACCCGGTTGTTGGCGATGCAGATCATGGCGATACAAAACTCAACCGTGCTTTTCAGCGACACGCCGGCGTGACACGACTCATGCTGGCGGCGGTTCGTGTTCAGTTTGTGCATCCCATGAGCAAAGAAGAAATCATCATCGATTGTTCCCCGGAGTACTCCTTCATTCGCGTGATCGAATTACTGCGTGAGCAAGTTGTCTCAAGGTAGTGAATCCGGTGCCACCTTCGTTATGATCCACGAAGCATCAGTCAGAAAAAAAGATCCTCGCAGGAAAGTGCAAGTATGTCCGAGTGTCGGTTTGAAGCTCAGGCGGAACTGTTGGAGCGTGAGTTCTATCGAGGGATTGATCGGGAGTTGATCGTCGAAGTTCAGGGATACATCGAACAGCACGTTGAAGAGGGGACATCGACAATCCCGGGATTCACCAGCCTGAAGATTCTGAGCGAGTTGCAGGCTGCGGAAATTACGCCGAAGACGCTGATGGCATTTTCGTTGTTTCCGTCCATTCATCTGGCGTGGTCGGATGGAAATCTGGCTGATCAGGAAAAAGAGGCCATTCTGAAAGCCGCGGAATCGACAGGTGTGATTTCGGGCTCCCCGGCTTATGGATTACTCAATTCGTGGCTGAACAAGAAACCTGCGCCGGAACTGTTCAGTGCCTGGAAAGATTTCGTCGTCGCCATGCGCCCTGTTCTTTCTGAGCCCGCGTTTCAGGAACTCCGGGACGCTGCCTCCAAAAGGGCTCGTAATGTTGCCGAAACGGCTGGCGGAATTCTGGGCGTCTTTAAAATCTCATCGACTGAAGAGAAAGCACTCAAGGAGCTTGAGCAGGCATTTGCCAGCGCCGCTCAATGAATTCGGTTAGTCGTTCTTCTTTGATGATGAAGATCCTGCTCATGACGTCTATGCATCCGCTTCGGGAATTCTGGCAGTTGGATCCTGATTGTGTTTATCTCAATCATGGATCTTTTGGCCCTTCTCCGGTCCCTGTCCAGGAAGCTCGCACGCGTTGGAGTGAGCGGTTGGAGCGGCAGCCGATGAAGTTCTTCTGTGGAGACATGGAAGAAGAACTGGAGCGTACTACGCAGGTGCTGGGGCGATTTCTTGGAACTCAACCCGATCGACTCGTACTGCTCGACAATGCCACGTTCGCCATGAATGTTGTCGCCGCCAGCGTGATATTGAAGGCTGACGATGAAGTTCTGCTGACCGATCACGAATACGGAGCTGTTAAGAATATCTGGCAGGCGAAGTGTCGCGACTCCGGTGCGAAGATGACGACCGCAGTGTTGCCGTTTCCACCAGATGACGAAGGGACTGTGCGAGCCATCGAGGCGGCGATCACTCCGAAGACAAAACTGGTCGTGATCAGTCATGTGACTTCGGCGACAGCGTGTATCCTGCCGGTGAAAGCCGTGTGTCAGATGGCGCGCCGTCATAACATTCCGGTTTGTGTGGACGGGCCGCACGCCATCGCGATGCTGGATGTGAACCTCAACGATCTGGGTTGCGACTACTATTGTGCCAGTTGTCACAAATGGCTCTGTGCTCCGTTCGGGAGCGGGTTTCTCTGGGTTCACTCCAAACATCAATCGTCAATTCGATGTCCGATTGTCAGTTGGGGCGGAAGCATTGCCGGCCGCGCAGCTTCGTGGAAAGATCGTACGAACTGGTTGGGAACTCGCGACCCCGCTCCGTTGCTGGCGATTACGGATGCGATTCAGTTCTTTACTCGGGAGCGACTCACAGCTTACCGAACTCATGCCCATCAGATGGTCTCGAAGGTTCGATCGGCGTTGCTGGAGATTCCGGGCTCCGGGGTTTTCTGCACGCCGAAGGCATCCGATTACGTCAGCATGGTGGCTGTTGAATTGCCTCAGACCAAAGGCTGGACGCCTGGGTATCACGGACATCCGGACGTGCTGCAGACGACGCTCCGCGATGAACATCAGATTGAACTCCTGATGGGCTCGTGGAATGGCCGCCGTTTTATGCGAATTTCGGCCCATCTGTATACGACGGAGGATCAGATTAATAAACTGATCGCTGCTGTTCGACGACATCTGTGAGGATCACCGTGTCAAAAGTTAATGGGCCAAGAATTGAAGAACTCCGTCGTGCGCTAAGTCATGCGAATCCGTCAGCCTTTCTGGTGGAACCGCGAGTGATCAGGCGCGTCATTCGGGAGCGTTTTGGATTCGCCCACCTGTCGGCTTCGATTCCGCATGCCGAAAGTCAAATTGTCCCGGCGGACGATGTCAGGCATCTGGTTCACCCGGATGAACTGGGGTTGACTTCATTCAGTGACCTGCCCACCGATTGTTTGCTGGTTTGCCAGCCGGATGAAGGGGAGTTGGAACATTGGCCGATGCAGGAACTTCTGCAACAGGTCTGGCGGCGATTGTTTCATGCGGAGATTGATCGCGAGTTATTGCGTCGGCTGCACACAGACATCCATCGCGCGGATGTTCAGGAACGAATCGCGAGCATCGGCCAGGTGGAATTTGACGAAGCGCACTTTGTGCTGCGTAATGAACTGCGGCTCGTCGATCAGGAATCTCGCATTGAAGCCTGGCGAGAATTCGTCGCTCTGTATCTGGAGATGAAGCACTTCGAACCGGACTTGTTGACGGTTTGGTTTCCGTCCGTTGTGGAGCGGCCGCAAATTGATGAAGTGCTGGCTCGAGATATCAATGCTGCGGAGATTCTTAAGCGAACGCAACTCTATGGCGCCACAAGCCCGGACCTTACTCCGCACGTGGTTCGCGACGAAGCTCGTTTGATCAACACGCGGCGCGATTGGTCCCTGGGGATCGGAATTGTTCCGTCAGACCGCGCCTATGTGTCGCAGTTGCGACGACGCGAAAGGGCCAATGAGCGAGGAAACACCGTCGCGGCTGCTGTCTGTGCTATTCGCGCGGCGCAGCGAGCGACCTCGGACGACAAACGCGATGCGGCTCAGGAGAAAGCTCGGGCGGATGTTCGCTATCTCGTCGAACGTTTACGACGCGCCATCAGTTTTCCCGAACAGGACACTGATGCCTGGCATGCCTCGCTGTGGGAACTGGCCACAAACTCGGTTCATGGATTCTGGAATTCAGAGAAGCGACTGCTGTTCGATCTGCAGAAAGTCTGTCTTGATCATGAACGCGTGACGTACAAAGTCGATCTGGTGAAGTGGGTTGTGAGCCGCGGACGACGTCCTCTGCGACGACCATTAAGCAGCCTGCGCGAAGTGATGATGGCTAAGCATTTGGCCAGTTCTGCTGCAAGACTGGTCTATGTGCGACTGAGCGGCATTGAACGCGAACGACTGACGGCGTTGTTGCAACAGGCGGCTCGCCTGGCCGAACAGCAGATGCGCGAGCGGATGCGGCCGGTGATTCAGCAGACGCTGCGTGATGTGCAACTGACGCCATCGAACGTCCCGGAACAGGTGGCGTTCGATAAACTGACGGAGGATTCGCTGGACTGCATCGTGGATCGCGGTTACCTGACGATGGGTTATCTTCGGGATCAGGTCAGTAAGAATGATCTGAAGCTTCCGGATCTCACTCAGCTCCACGAACTCTGGCGCGGCGACCACTTGTTGCGCGCTGACGATCGTCTGGATGTCGCGCTGGATGGGGTTTATCGTCGCGGTGAATTCTATCTGCGTCTGCTGCAGATCACGAGTTCTCTGTTTTTTGGAACGCGAGCAGGTCGGTTTGCGACATTGTTTCTGCTGATCCCATTCGGCGGAGCTGTGGTGGTCGTGGAAGGTGTCAAACACATCGTCCATATGTTCCATCCGAAGCCGAAAGCGAAGACGACCGAGACTCGAGATTCAGACAGCTCTGATGTGGCTGAAGACGACGGCTCGATCGTTGAATCTACAGCGCCGTCTGGCGCGACGGCTTCAAAAATGATGGAGGAATTCCTGACCGAGATTCCTCTCGCGAAGAACGCTTCTTCCATCGCTGAGAGCGATTCGACCGTGGAATCACAGCCTGCTGCGGGCGAGCGTTTGAGCTTCGCACAAGGAGCAACCGAATCGTTGGTTGTAAGTCCGGTTTCGGGTTCCGTTGTGATCGAGCCTGAGAGCTCAACAGCTTCAAACATCCCGCAGGAAGATGCTCCTCCGGCAACTGCTTCTAACGACAGGGAGTTAAACGCACCGTCTGCTCTGAACACAACCGCCGGGCATGAGTCTCTGATGTCCCAGTCGGCGAGAGAAGAGAGGCCAGAGGCCAAAGAAGATGCGTCTGCGGCCGGAACACCGGGCAAACATCTGGATAGTTCCGGCACCGGGGAAGTAGTCGCTGTTCCGCCGGAAGATGCTCGTGAAGCCATCGATCAGATCGTCAATAGTCGTGTTGAGACTCTTTCGTCAGTGCTGCTGGTTGGCTTTTTACTGATGGCTCTGATTCATTTGAAGCCATTTCGAGAATGGTTCTTCGCTCAGACGTTTCGAGCGTTAAAACTGCTGCGAACTGTCGTGATCGATCTGCCGCAAAAAATTCTGCATCTACCTGTCGTGCAGAAGTTGTGGAGGAACAGAACCTTTGTGCGAATTCGACGAGTCGTATTAACGCCGGTTTTGATTTCCGTGATTGGATGTCGCTTTGTTCCGTGGCTGTTGAATGGCGTCGCACTGAACTGGTGGTGGGTAAGTGCCATTACAGTGCTGTCCAGCCTCGCATTGAATTCCCGATTGGGCCGCGATACTCAGGAGCTGACGGCCGAGTGGGTTGGAAATACCTGGTACAAGCTGCATGCTCGAGTCGTGATGGCCGTGATTGACTGGGTGATTGACTTCTTCAGGATGTTGCTGAATTTTCTCGAACGGTTTCTTTATGCTGTTGATGAGTGGTTGCGATTTCATAGCGATGAAAGCTGGTTGTCGATTGTCGTCAAAGCGGTTCTGGGAGTAATCTGGTCGTTCGCATCCTTCCTGATTCGTATCTACGTGAACCTACTGATCGAGCCGACTTTTCACCCGGTCAAGCATTTTCCTGTGGTGACCGTCGCCCACAAAATGATCTTGCCGGGTTTGATCTATCTGGAAGGCAGCATGGTCGACGTGCTCAGTCCCTATCTTGGCACCGCGCTGGCTCGATCCGTGACATGGTTCAATATCTTCTTCATCCCCGGGATCTTTGGTTTTGCCGTCTGGGAACTGAAAGAAAACTGGCGACTGTATCTGGCGAACCGTAAAGAGAATCTGACACCGGTTCCTGTTGGAAGTCACGGAGAAACCGTCGCAAGGCTGTTACGGCCCGGGTTTCACTCGGGCACTTTGCCGAAGTTGTTCAGGCGATTGCGTCGGCTCGAACATCAGTCGGCGTCATTCAAACGCTTCAGTGCACGCCGCGCCGCACGAGGTCGGCTGGAGCATGTGGAAACGGCGATTCGCAGTTTTGTGGAACGCGATTTGGTGCGACTGTTGGAACTGTGTCCGGTCTGGTCTGAGACGGGACTTCGTTGTGGACACATTCACGCCGCGTCGAATAGTTTCTCTGTGGAGATTGAATGTTCACTGCTCGGCGAAACTCCCGTTGTGATGTTGTTTCAGGAGCAGAGCAGTTGGGTGGTGGCGTCGATTCACGAAACGGGCTGGCTGCGATTTGCTTCGGCCGATCAGCTCAGATCGTTTCAGAATGCGATCGAAGGATTTTATCGCAAGGGGGGGATCGATCTTGTTCGAGAGCAGCTCGAAACAAACTTCATTCACAATCATCCCTACGATATCAATGCGGAAGGTCTCGCCATCTGGCCGAATGGTATGTTCAGCTATGAATTGCAGGTGGATCTGAACCGCACAGGTCCGATTCGGCCAGTGCCGTCGTCTGAAGCGTCGGCAGCAGGAATCAACTCCGCAGAGCGTGAAGCCGTTGTGTTCTCCGAATCAAACACACACTGGAGTGACTGGGAAGCCCTGTGGACGATTCCGGCGAACGGTGCGTCTTCAAAATCGCTTCCGGCCGCATGTTCGCAGAAGTCATCATTGCCGGTCATTCCACCGATCCGGTGATTGTGCCGGTACTTTGGACTGCTTAGAGCCTGCTGCAGCTTTCCCCGCTCAGCAGCCTGTTGCTGAGCCACTCACCATCAGTTCCCGAGCCGCTCGACGAACCTGAAGCGATGAGCTGACTTGCGAGCCTTCGATGAATAATTGTCGATACGCTGAGGCTGACCGGCGACGACACTGAACAGTTTGCCGAAATCCTTCGCTAGCCGACACCAGATCTCCGCCGAGATCCCCAGTCGATCGAACAACGGAGCAAACTCCTGACTTGTTGCGCCCCGTTTGTCCGATCGAACTTGTCGAGCCGTCCAGTCCAGCAGTTGCAAATACTCCGCCGTCGACATCGGCAGTAATCCCTTGTTGCTGCAGCGAGCCACCGCCTTATCAGCGCACGGTCTCGTCTCGCCTCCGCGTTCCTTCAATTCCACCGGTGCCAAATGCCGAACGCCACTTCCCGTACCGTACACCCGTCGCTCCGCCGATGGGATTCAAACAATCGACGAGCTTACTGCCGTCGACAAGCTCTGATCTGGCAACACTGAACCTCGAATCTCACCCCCGGCCGAGTCTTCTTCCGCTAGAGTCAGACGGCATTCCTGCAACAGGTGAACAGCGTCAGCGGTGACATGGCAACGAGCCGGTATGCTCGTTTCTTTTGAGTGCTTTCAGCGATTTCAGCCGTCATTGGGGGGAAATCCGTACGCTGGTGAAGGCGTCTCGACAACAGCGATTCGCCGAAGTCACTTGCCTGCGTGACCGATGCAGCCATCGAAGGTTTCCTAAATCTCGCGGATCAGGAAAACACTCAGTCAAGATTCCTGGAAACTGTTCGATTACGCCGGAGTCACTGCGATCCACGCCGGGATTCGGGCCGCTGGATGCAGATCAGAAGGCGGACGTGGCATGAACCGAGTATCCCTGAAGTGGGTGAGTTCACCAATGACGCTCGGTGCTTGGGCACTGTGCGTTGCCGTCATCACTGCGCTGACCTGGAGTTACGATCTGACACCAGGAGCGAAGGCCGCAGTTGTTCTTTCATGGCCATCAGAGACGAGTTTGCAGCGGTCAGATGACAGTGCTCGCCTGTTGTGTTTTCTTCATCCGAAAT